>OIDU01000895.1_pt1 | contig 12068 bp, 10 predicted proteins | sample 1581481 | NCBI WGS metagenome assembly OIDU01 (sample SAMEA3882519, study PRJEB24775) | human gut metagenome | biome: human-associated habitat; feature: intestine environment; material: feces | place: Netherlands | collected 2009/2010
AATCGCCAAAAGCTGGGCGATTTCCTCCACCCGGTAAACAAGAGGTTCGTGCTTGACTGCTTTGGCCTTGTCAGAAGATTCTTTGGCAGGGGGATTGTCCGAATTTTTTGTCAGAAATTGCTTTGAAATTTCTGACAGAAAATTCGCATGGAACAACGATTCCTGACACTTCCATTGTAACCGGGTTCGAGTCCGTTTGCAAGGACTTATTCGTATAATCTTTAGATTTCACATCTTCGGTCATGTCAGGCCGATTCAAATTCATAGGCAAGCCTCCAATTCCTTGTAACCGAACCTGTAACCAGACGTGTAACCACTGTCCATCAGAAGGGAAAGCCCAGCTGCTTGGCTTCCGCATCCGTTATTTCGAAGAAATTTTCAGCTCCGGTTTCGGGGCTGGTTACATAAAAATTAGAGCACAAGAAAACACCCTGCAAGATTTTTAGTCTTGTAGGGTGTTTCATATATAGCATCTTGTGAATCACGGATTGCGGCATTAGTATTTTTTTGATAATGTGTAGGTATAGTAGGTGTCAACAATCAAAAGAATTGCTACGATGCTCATTGTCCACCAAAAACAAGAAATGCCTTTCGTCAAAAAGCATACCATGATTATAATAATACCACTTACGATAAATGAAATACCTCCAAAGCGTTGGCCTTTTTTCCATGTTGTTTCATTTTTCATACTCCATACGCTTCTCAGTCCTATAACTGAGTTCATTCGTAGTTTTGGCATAATGTTACCTAATATAATCATTGCAACGCCAAGCAGTCCAAATACAAGTTGATTCAAATCAAGTGCAATGGAAGACAGATTTTCAATCGAATTGAAATCAGCATACAAAAAATAGACTGTCATAGCGTTGAAAAGTGCAAGAGATGCTATTCCAGTCACAATACATACATTTTTGTTATTACTTCCATTTTCTTCTTGTTTTGAGGATAATTTAGCCATGGCAAGCATAAAATAGCCAAATAAAACTGTAATTACAGGGAAAATTAGTGTTTCATATTTGCTGCCCCAACGTGTCACTTGATTATTCATATCATAATGAGCCGGGATCAGCTCTGGCAAGAACTGTAAGGCAATCAGGACAACTACCAATGGTAAAAACATGAGACTGTAAAAAACGACCATTTTCTTTTTCATTGTTGACCTCCACGCAAATTACTGATCCACATAATTGTTTCATCAAGGATAGATAAATTCAATTCGTAATAGATATAATTTTTGTATCGAGTTTCATAAATCAAGTCTGCCTTTTTTAGTTTCGATAAATGGTATGATAATGCCTGTGGTGTCATATCCAATGCGATAGCTAAATCGCCTGAGCTTATTTTTCCTTCCTGTAACTTTAGCAGAATTTTTCGACGAGTATCGTCTGCTAAAGCAGCTAACACTTCATTTATAGCCAATCTTCCACGCCCTAATCTATTTCAAATAATTTTTAAATAGATTATATCAGTTTAGCATTCGTTTTTCAATGGCTATTTCAAAATATTTTTAAATAGCAAAACAAGAAATACCGTCAATGGTCTTGATGAACAGTGCAAACACTGCCATTGACGGTATTTCTTTATTTTGCTTATGAGCAGACAAGGGCAGTAAGCCAAAAGCTGGCTTACCGCCCTAATTCTTACTATGCGTAGATAATCTCGTTGTAAATGATTTCTCTAACTCTGGACTGAATTTCATTCATTTTCTGCACCCACAACATAGCATTGTCGGCTTTCAGTTGTTCGGTAACATTTTCCTGCTCTGCAATTTGCTTTGTCAGCAGGAGCAAGCGTTCCTGTGCCTGTTTGTCAATGTCGGCAAGGTAAGAGTTCAATGTACCCTCAATAAGCATTGTAGTGTAAAGGAGGTGTTTATGTTCCTTTAGGTACTGCTTGTGGCGTTGTCCCCACAGTCCGATAGGCTGCGTTTCTTCTTCGGAAAGTATCAGACAAGGGATATAATAATCGTCCTGCAATTCATACCATTGACTTTGAACCGGAACCACGCCCCAATCAGGGTGGAACGATTGGGATTGATGTTGGAATCAAAACATTCTATTCTGACAGTAACGGAAATACCGTATCGAATCCAAAATATCTGGAACGCGCGATGCAAAAGCTTGTAAGAGAACAGCGCAGACTTTCCCGAAAACAGAAAGGTTCCCATAACCGCAATAGGCAGCGGATCCGAGTTGCCCGGGTACATGAGAAAGTAACGAATCAAAGGAATGATTTCCTGCAGAAGCAGTCAACGATGCTGGTGCGTGAAAACCAAACCATCTGCATCGAAGACCTGCATGTGAAGGGAATGATCCGGAATCATAAACTGGCAAAATCCATAGCCAGTGTTTCGTGGGCAAAGTTTTTTGAAATGCTGGAGTACAAAGCTGTCTGGTATGGCAATGAACTCCGCAGGGTGCCAACCATGTATCCAAGCAGCCAGACCTGCAGTGCATGCGGATATCAGAATCCGCTGGTGAAAAATCTGCGCATTCGTATCTGGGAGTGTCCAATCTGTCATGCAGTTCATAACCGGGATACGAATGCAGGCATCAATATTCTAAAGAAAGGACTGCAGATGCAGTCTGCATGAAGATAAAAAACTGTACCGCAGGGCATGCGGGAACAGGATAAATATAGCTTGTGGACACTGTGTAAGACATTGCAGTACCGTAAGGTATTTGCCAATGCAGTAGTGGAAGAAACAAGAATCCCCCTGCTTTAGCTGTGGGAAGTGTCAAAAAACTATAGATTTTACGCAGATAACCCCAAAATCAGAAAATGGTGTACAACTGGATGAAAAATAAATCAGGATCTCATCGCACCATCCACGGAAAGAATTTCTCCGGTTACATACGAAGCCATGTCGCTTGCCAGGAAGAGGAATGCGTTTGCAATGTCCTCTGCCTCACCAATTCTTCGAAGAGGAATGCGGTTGATGAGTGGATCAATCATTTCTTTTGGAAGTGCGGCAACCATATCGGTACGGGTGATGCCAGGTGCAACCGCGTTTACACGGATATGGAAAGGACCAAGTTCCCGTGCGAGGGACCAGGTCAGACCGTTGACCGCATATTTACTGGATGGATAGGCAACGCCGCCCGGCTGGCCGCAGATGCTGACCATTGAGCTGGTATTTAAAATACAGCCGCCGCCCTGTTCTTTCATAATAGCAACGGTTGGAAGGATGCCGTTCATCATGGCGTTGACATTTAGATCCATGACACTGGCAAAGCGCTCTGCGGTATACTTGTCAATTGGCGTACTGTCTGAGACACCGGCGTTGTTCACAAGAATATCGATTTTGCCGTATTTTTCTTTGACTTTGTTGATCTCATCTACCATGGCAGCTGCATCGGTCAGCTTTGGCCATGCACCGGAAACTTCCCAGTCCGGGTTTTCTTCTTTTAAAGATGCAACCGCTTTTGCAACGGTCTCTTCCCGGGATCCGAACAGGACGACTTTCGCGCCGTGCTGCAGAAATTTGTGCACAATGGCATAGCCGATTCCTCTGGTTCCGCCGGTAACAATTGCAACTTTATCTTTTAACATCATACCATTCACCCGATCCCGTTTTTTATATCAATGAAAACTGATTATGCAGGCTGTAGTTTTTATTTTTTTAACGATTCGGAGAAAAATGAATTTTGCATGAAAAATCATTTGACTTTGAATGACGATTCGTTTTGGAGAATACAAAAAACGGGATATTTCCTTTCTCTTAAATTTTGTTACAAATCCTTTCCTTTACTATACGGGATATCGTTGGTGGACAGTCAATGCAAATTTTTTCAGAAATAAACAGCATTCTTTTCTCAAAAGCAGAAGATTTCTATGGAAAAAGAGAATTGTTACGTGGCTTTTTGAGGGAAAACAGGATATAATAGGAAACAAAAGTATACACCAGGTGTATGCTTTTATAAAATCAAAACGAAAAAAGCGGAAAAACAGAAAGAAAAAGAGTGAAAAAAGAGAAACAGTCAGAATGCGGGGGAATGACTGGACAAAAGGAAAAACGGGGTGCAACAATGAGAATTCAGGAAGTAATCAAAAAAACAGGATTGTCCAGGAGGACGGTTTATTATTATATCGATCAGAAGATGATCTCGCCTGTTGTTGATGAACATAACGGTTACCATGATTTTTCAGAAGCAGATATTCAAAAACTTTTTATCATCCGCAAGCTGCGCGAGGCAGGACTTTCACTGGCGGATATCCGCGCGATTCTTCACAAGCCGCGCACAACACCATTTTATCTGCATAAACAGCTGAATGCACTCCAGTCGCAGATGCTTACCATTCAGCAGACGATCAGCGAAATGGATCGTCTGAGCGGACAGCTTCCTGTGTGCCAGTCGCTTGACCAGCTTGCGGGGATGCTTGCAGATACCGATTTTTGCCCGGAAGATCCTACCCGGAATCAAATGGAATCCCGGGATGCCCGGCTGCTGGCACAGTATTTGTGGATGGCATATCTGGATACGCCGGTTACGGAATATCAGCAGTTTTTGTGGCAGAAAATCACACAGCATACGATTGAGCACGCAGGTACGGATTTGAAAATGATGTCCCGTTATTTACAGTACATTTCTCCGGAGCAGATTGATGCGACGAATATCAACCAGTATCTGCGCAATCAGAAAATTATCTCTCTGACGGAGGAAGATTATCCGGGTTTTATGGAAGAGCTGAAAGTTTCTTTGCTTGCGTTTGCGGTAGATCCAGTACAGCAGGAAAAATGGCGTCTTCTTTATCAGCCGGTGATCCATCCGACGGCGTTGTTCTGTGTATCCGTGAGCGGATGGATGCGGGAATTTCATCCGGCATACCGCCGCTATTATGAAAACACGCACACCTGCTGCCGGATGCTGAAAGATTTTATGGACAGTGATGAGGGAGCAGCGCTGAATGCGACACTGCGGGAGGCGTTCCAGGGAAATTGTGATGTGCGTACAGGATATTACGGAGAACTGGAAGTGGCGGCAACATTCCATAAAAGTATTTATGCATTGCTGCCGCCAGAGAAGATCCGAAAATTTCTGGAAGAAAATTCAGATGAAAAATGATCTGGTTTTAGGATTCTGTTTTTATCATTCGAAGCGAGGATGCCCGGGGAACAAGTGTCACCGGCAGCACAATTTTTTCCGGTTCCGCCGCAGGGTTTTCCAGTGTGGAAAGGAGAATCCGGCTGGCTTCCCGTCCGATGCTTTCAAAGTCCTGATGAATAGAGGTAATTTCAAGACTCCGGCTGAGACTCGTGTCATCAAAACCACAGAGGCAGAGATCTTCCGGAATCCTAAGGCCAATGGTACGGCAGGCGAGAAAGATGAGTTCGGCAACCTGATCATTTTCTGCGAGAAGTGCAGTAATTCCATTTTGCCGCAGGGTAAGGAGCTGCTGTTGAAAAGGTGTGATTTCTGTTGAAAGGGCATCTTCTGTAGAAAGTGCATGTGGCCAGGTGATAAGCTGCCGGGAATCGGGCATGATTCCGGCGGCTTTTATTTCGTGCAAAAATCCGCCGAAACGATCACGGACCGACGAGGTTTCGGAAAGGGGAGCTGTTGTGAAAAAGGCGATGTTGCGATGCCCCTGTTCCAGGAGGTGACGGGTGAGCTGCCGTCCGCCATCGTAATTGTCGCAGACAACATTGTTTAAATACGGACAGTCGGTCTGCTTGTCGATGATGACAACCGGGCGGTTTGCAAACAGGAAATCGTTTAACTGTTCCAGGTGGATATTGTCACGCTTGGGATAGTAGACAAGTCCGGCGATATTCTGAGAACGGAGCAGTTCCAGTGTGGCACGTTCCTTCGGAGAGGAAGAGCCGGTGATATGAATGCTTAAAAAGTATCCTTTTTCCGCCAGCGCGGCACTTAAGGAACCAATCGTTTCCGAAATGTTTCCCTGTGTTGTGGCAAAGGGAAGCAGCAGGGAAACCATTTTTGATTTGCTGTCGGTTTCTGATGCGGAGGAGGAAACCGGTGGGATTTTCTGCGAGACAAAGCTTCCAACGCCGCGTTTTCGATACAGAATTCCCTGCTGTTCCAGATCTTCAATCGCCCGCTTTGCTGTGATGCGGCTTACCTCATATTGCTCCGAGAGCATTTTTTCCGTGCAGAACACGGCATCGGAAGAAAACTGTCCGGTGCGGATGCGCTCTAAAAGAGCTTCTTTGATGATTTCATATTTGGGTTTCGTTATTCTTTTATTTCTATCCATGTCTGTAAAATTCCTCAAATAGTATGATTGGTGACAACTGTATTTGTAAAAGTGTGATATCGACTTGCTTTGTATTATAATCTCGGGAAAAAGATAAGTCAAACTAAAAATGATATATCAAATAAAAAGAAAATGATATAAAATCATGGAAAAACGTAGAAATACTTGACAGAAGCATTGCGTTTTTTTATGATATGATATATCAAATCAACACGGCAATACAGGAACAAGACTTAAATAGAAAGAGTTTTAAGTTTGAAAATCATTTTTATAACAGGAGGAAACACATCATGAAAACAACTGTTCATATTATTTCCCATTCCCACTGGGACAGAGAGTGGTATCAGTCTTTTGAAAAACACAGAATGAAACTGATTGAGCTGGTAGACAATATTTTGGAAAAAGCAGAGAACGATCCGGAATTTGGCGGATTTTTCCTGGATGGACAGACGATTGCCCTGGACGATTACCTGGAAGTGCGCCCGGAAAAACGCGAGCAGGTGGAAAAATGCGTCCGTGAAGGAAAAATCCAGACTGGCCCGTGGTACATTCTGCAGGATGAGTTTCTGACCAGCGGTGAGGCATGTGTCCGCAATCTTCAGGTTGGCATGCAGGAAGCAGCGCGTTACGGAGCGATCGGAAATGTCGGTTATTTCCCGGATGCATTCGGAAATGCGGGACAGATGCCGCAGGTGCTGAAGCAGGCGGGCATGGATGCGGTTGTGTTCGGACGCGGTGTAAAACCGATCGGACCGAATAATGAGGTAACCGGAGGACAGTATGAGTCCACGTATTCCGAAATGATGTGGGCATCCCCGGACGGAACGAAACTGCCGGGTATTCTGTTTGCAAACTGGTATAACAACGGAGTGGAGGTTCCGGTGGATGAGGCAGAAGCAAAAGTTTACTGGGACAAAAAACTGGCCGATGCGAGAAAATTTGCGGCAACACATCAGCTTCTGATGATGAACGGATGCGACCATCAGCCATTGCAGAAGGACATTACCGAGGCAATCCGTGTCGCACGGAAACTGTACCCGGACATTGAATTTATTCATTCGGATTTCAAAACCTATGTAAAGGCAATGGAAAAAGAAATTTCCGAGAATTTCTCTACGGTAAAAGGCGAGCTGACAAGCCAGGAAACAGACGGAAGATGGACACTGGCAAACACCGCTTCCTCCTGGATGGGACTGAAAGTGGACAACCGTGCCGGCGAAACAGCGCTGGAGCGGAAAGCAGAACCGGCGGCAGCCATGGCAGAGGTGCTTGGCAAAGCATACCCGGAAGACCAGATGATTTACAGCTGGAAAAAGCTGATGCAGAATCATCCGCATGACAGCATCTGCGGCTGCAGCGTCGATGAAGTAAATGAAGAAATGAAAACCCGCTTTGCGAAGAGCAGACAGGTGGCAGATGCGATTTACGATGAGAGTGTAGAATACCTGACCGATCAGGTGAATACCGCGGCACTTCCTGGAAACAGTGAAAAGATTCCGTTCGTTGTATGGAATACTTCTGGCACCGCGAAAAAACAGGTCATTGCAAAAGAACTGCATCTGTTCCGCGATTACAATCTGTTTGTATGGGATGGTTATGAGGCGGCCGAGGCGGTAGAAATGCCAAATCTGGTGCTTCGCGATGCAAACGGAAATGCAGTTCCGGCAAAAATCGAAAATGCAGGAATTTCCTTCGGGTACGATCTGCCGGATGACCGGTTCCGTCAGCCATATATGGCAAAGAAGGTGCTGGTAACGTTTGAGGCAGAAGTTCCGGCGATGGGATATGCAACATATTATCTGGAGCAGGCAGAGCCGGATCAGAACCAGGAAACCTCTGCAGATTTTGCGAATGAGCGCGTTCTGGAAAATGAAAACCTGAAAGTTACGGTCAATGAGGACGGTTCCTACCAGATTCTGAATAAGGAAACCGGAAGAACGTATGAAAATCTGGGACTCTATGAAGATACCGGAGATATGGGAAATGAATATATTTATATTCAGGACTCTGGAAAACAGACAATCACAACGAAAGGCATGAAAGCTGAGATTCGCTGTGTGGAGAAAAATGCATTCCGCACGGTAGTTGAGATCTGTCACGAAATGATGATTCCGTCCGGTATGGGAGAGGAACTGCAGAGACAGCGTGAGATGTGTATTGACCCATATACGCGTGTGGCAAACCGTTCGAAGGAACTGGTTCCGATGGAAGTAAAGACGGTTCTGACACTGGAAAAATCGGGAAAAGGCCTGCACGTTGCAACGACAATCTGCAATCAGGCAAAGGATCACAGAGTCCGCGTTGTAATGCCGACGGGTCTGAATACGTCTACGCATCTGGCAGATTCTGCCTTTGAGGTTGTAAAGAGAAATAACCGTCATAATGATACCTGGACGAATCCCTGCGGATGTGAAAGACAGCAGTGTTTTGCAGCAATGGAAGATGAGACAAATGGTCTTCTTGTGGCAAACCGCGGATTGTATGAATATGAGGTTCTGGCGGATGAGGAGAATGCGATTGCGGTAACGCTGCTTCGCTCCGTTGCGGAGATGGGTGACTGGGGTTATTTCCCGACGCCAAAGGCGCAGCAGATCGGAACGTTTACCCTGGAGTTTGAAGTTGTGCCGTATGCAGCCGGTAAGACGGGCGAGGCATTTACCGAGGGTTACGCATTCCAGCAGGATCTGACAGCAGCACAGGCCGGTCTTTCGAAAGCATGGCTCAGAAAGCCGGGTCAGGTAAAACCGGAACTCGTATCGGGCGAGATGCCGCTGGAAATGAGCTTCCTCCGCTTTGAAGGGGAAGGAATTCATCTGACGGCGTTTAAGAAGGGACTTGCAAAGGACGATCTGTTTGTGCGGTTTGTGAACAATATGCCGCAGGATGAGGTGTTTTCCTTCCGAAAGGAGAGCTGGATGAAAGAGGTTTACCGCAGTAATGTAGTGGAAGAGAAGGGTGAGGTACTTTGCCCGGATGAGAACGGGGTGTATCATGTGACACTCCGGGAGTTTGAGATTGCGACATTTGGGGTTGTGAAATAACGGCTGGCGCGTGAGATAGGAGTGAGAACGGGAGGAAAGTCTGGATCCGCCTGAAGGGCGGATCGGCGCAAGATGGTTGAAAAGAATAGGATGGAAAAAGCAAGAATGTGCTGGACTTTAGAGGGGACAAGTTATATGCTGGAAATATGAGAAAAATTTCCAAAGGAGGGTTTTTAAGATGCAGAAATGGACGAGCAGGATTGAGACCCCGATCAAGGCAGAGCTGATTTGTTATGATGTGAATGGAATTCATATTGTGTTTGGGGTGACGGAAGAGAATCAGCTGAAGCTGTTTCATTTTTCACATGCACCGTTTGACGCGCAGAATCTTTGCCGGAAGCCGGATGGAGTGTGGATGATGGAGGGAATGCGGGAAGCTCAGATTAAGGAGAGCTTCCAGCTGGTGCAGGTGAATTTTTCGGGGTATAACCGGCCGTATGAGAAGCATGGAAATAAGTATATTGTGACGGCTCCGGGCTTTATGCTGAAGTTTGATTCGATTTCGGAGGAGAGAAATGAGAACGGGGATCTGCTTCGGATTGTGCAGTCGGATGATGTGACGGGCGCGAAGGTGGAGTCTGTGATGCAGTTTTTTGATGGGATTCCGGTTGCGAGAATGTACAATACAGTGACGAACGAAGGAAAGGAAGACCAGACACTGGAGTACATTTCGAGTTTTAGTTACTGGGGTATTGAGAAGGAACAGAAAGAGGGAATTCCAGAGCTTGTCAGCTCGGATGACAAGATGTCGATGGTTGTGGTTCACAATGGATGGCAGAAGGAGCTGACGGTGAAGAAGTACCGGTTTGCAGATCTTGGCATGGCGCAGACGCAGCCGCATAATTATCAGAGAACTTCGAAGACGATTGAGATTACGAATACGGGCAACTGGTCGGCGAAGGAATATGTGCCGATGGGATATATTGGAAACAGTGCGGCAGATTCGAGTCTGTTTTTTGAGATTGACCACAGTGGTTCCTGGCATTATGAGATCGGAGATCAGAACTGCCATTTTTATCTGGCGGTGAGCGGTCCGACAGAGATTCAGTCACACTGGTCGAAGAACCTGAAGCCGGGAGATTCCTTTACAACGGTTCCGGTGGCTGTCGGCGTAGGTCATGATGATTTCGAGGAAGCGATTGGTACTTTGACGAAGTACCGCAGAAAGATCCGACGTCCGAACAAAGATAATGAAAATCTGCCGGTTATTTTCAATGATTATATGAATTGTCTGTTTGGAGATCCGACCACAGAAAAAGAGTTCCCGCTGGTGGATGCGGCAGAGAAGGCCGGATGTGAGTATTTTGTCATTGATGCCGGCTGGTATGCGGACGGCAACTGGTGGGACAGTGTCGGTGAGTGGCAGGAGAGTAAAAAGCGCTTTCCGAATGGAGTGCGTGAGGTGACGGATTATATTCGTTCGAAGGGCATGATTCCTGGTGTCTGGCTGGAGCTGGAGGTTATGGGTATCAACTGTAAGAAGGCTTCCATTCTGCCGGATGAGTGCTTCTTCCTGCGCCACGGCAAGCGTGTGTATGACAGAAGCCGTTATCAGCTGGATTTCCGTCATCCGCTTGTGATTGAGCATGTGACCGAAGTCATCGACCGTGTGGTACGGGACTACGGTGTCGGCTATATCAAGATGGACTACAATATTGAGCCTGGTATTGGTACGGAAGTGGATGCAGACAGTTTTGGAGACGGTCTTCTGGAGCATGAGAGAGCGTATCTGGCATGGCTGGATGGCATCTACAAAAAGTATCCGGATCTTGTCATTGAGAACTGCTCGAGCGGCGGTCTTCGGATGGACTATGCGATGCTGGCGCGAAACAGCATTCAGTCGACGAGCGATCAGGAGGATTACCGCAATTATGCGACGATTTCGGCGAATGCAGCCATCGGCGTGACGCCGGAGCAGGCGGCGATCTGGTCATATCCGCTGCGGGACGGCACAAAAGAGGAAGTTATTTTCAATATGGTCAATGCGCTGCTGCTTCGTATTCACCAAAGCGGCCATCTCGCAGAAATTTCGCCGGAGCGGTTTGAACTTGTAAAAGAGGGAATTGACTGCTACAAAGAGATCCGCAGCGGCATCAAGGACGGCGTTCCGTTCTGGCCGATGGGATGGGCAGACAATGAAGAAAAACACCTCGCAGCCGGAATCCGTGTGCCGGGAGATGTAATTTATCTTGGTGTGTGGAGACGCGGCGGAGAGGCCGGTTTTGAGGTTCCGCTTGACCGTGCATTCCCGGGAAAAGAGCTGGAAGTAAGCTGCATTTACCCGAAGGCCTGCGGTGATGTGTTCCATTACGATGACTACAGCAAGACGCTGCAGATTCACTTCCCGGAGACGTATATGGCGCGTCTGTTTCAGATTAAAGTGAAATAAAATTACATAAATCCCCGCCCGCGGAATAAATTGTATCGGAGTGTATCTGATAGGATTTTTCCGGGGAGGGGATTTTTTTGCGTATTCTTTCGGCGCTTTCAGATCTGATGGTTCCCGTGCTGATTTTTTATGTGGTCGGACTGGGGCTTTTGATGAAACAGGATGTGTTCGGCGATTTTCTGAACGGGGCGAAGGACGGCATGCGGACGGTGATCGGAATTGTGCCGACCTTAATCGGGCTGATGGCGGCGGTCGGTGTGCTGCGGTCATCGGGATTTCTGGAGGATTTTGGAAAACTGCTCGGAACGGTGCTGGAACCGGCGGGGATTCCATCTGCCCTGGTGCCGCTTGGCATTGTGCGTCTCTTTTCCAACAGTGCGGCGGTGAGTTTGCTGCTGGATCTCTACAAAGAGGCGGGG
>OIDU01000896.1_pt1 | contig 12056 bp, 8 predicted proteins | sample 1581481 | NCBI WGS metagenome assembly OIDU01 (sample SAMEA3882519, study PRJEB24775) | human gut metagenome | biome: human-associated habitat; feature: intestine environment; material: feces | place: Netherlands | collected 2009/2010
ACATAAGTCTAACACTGAGAGCAAGATATCTTCGGCTTCGGATTATCAGGTTCTTTTCCTTAAAAAGACACCAAAGATTATTAGCCTGGTTAAACAATGGAATCCCAATATTCAGTTGGTTGGCTTCAAACTTCTCGCAAATGTCAGCAAAGAGGATCTTTTCAAGGCTGCTCGTGCTAGTCTTAAACGTAATCAAGCAAACATTATTGTGGCAAATGATTTGGGTGAGATTACTCCAAATCAACATATTGCTTATCTAGTTGACGAAAAGGGTGAAGAGATGGTTACAACTAAGTCTGCAATTGCTCAAGCCTTATATGAAAGAATATGCTATGACTAAACGTATCATACTTGCTGTTTCTGGCTCAATTTCCGCCTATAAGTCAGCAGATCTAACAAGCAAACTAAAGAAAAAGGGATATGATATCCACGTCATTATGACTGAGTCTGCTCAATCCTTTATTACGCCTCTAACTCTTCAAGCTCTTTCTAAGAATCCAGTTCACTCCGATGTTATGGAAGAAAAATTGGCTGAACGTATTAATCATATTGACTTAGCTAAGAAAACTGATCTCTTTATTGTTGCTCCAGCTTCAGCAAATACGATTGCCAAATTAGCACACGGCATGGCTGATAACATGCTAACTGCGACGGCTTTAGCTTTGCCAAGCACCACTCCAAAACTAATTGCACCAGCAATGAATACGAAAATGTATGAAAATCCATTGACTAAGAAGAACTTAAAAATCTTGCAAGAAGTTGGCTACCAAGAAATTCTTCCAAAATCTGGTTTACTTGCATGCGGAGATACAGGTCGTGGCGCTCTAGCTGATATTTCTGTCATTATTGAGTCAATAGATAATGCTCTAACAAAATAGTCTTGTTGACAAGAAAAGAAGTTTATGATGAATAAAAAAAATAAAGCAAACCCAACGGCACAATTGGCTCTATTAATAGCCACAATGGTCGTTATTGAGGTACTCAGTCAAACTATCTTTGCTGCTTTTGCACTTCCAATCAAACCAACCCTAACTCATATCCCAGTCATTATTGCTAGTATCGTCTATGGTCCTAAAATTGGTGCATATTTAGGCGGTTTTATGGGGATTATGAGTATTGTTCGTAACACTATCGTCTATACAGTAGGCAGTTATCTCTTCAGTCCTTTTGTGGAAGGAGGAACTTGGGCATCTGCTGTCATTGCAATTGTTCCTCGTATTTTAATCGGTATTTTTCCTTACTTTATCTACAAGTTACTTCAAAATCGCCTAGGCTTGATGCTGTCTGGTGTTTTAGGTGCTTTTACAAATACATTTTTCGTGCTTCTAGGTATCTACTTCCTAATCCCTAATTTCTACTCAGCAGGTGGAAAAACTCTAATGGCAACTATTTTCACTATAAACTCTGTTGCTGAAATGGTTATTGCTGGCCTATTAACGCTTAGTATCACACCTATGCTACTTCGATTGAAAAAATAAAGAAAAAACATGGTAATTAGCATGATTTTTTTCCTTTAGTTGTGATATAATGTAAGCGTTTAAAAATATAAAGGAGATTGATATGTCTTACACTGAAAATTATCAAAAATGGCTCGATTTTGCTGAATTGCCTGCTTATCTTCGTGATGAGTTGGTTTCTATGGATGAAAAAACTAAAGAAGATGCCTTCTATACTAATCTTGAATTCGGTACAGCTGGTATGCGTGGTTTAATTGGCGCTGGTACCAACCGTATTAACATTTATGTTGTTCGTCAAGCAACCGAAGGTTTGGCGCAATTGATCGACTCAAAAGGTGAGGAAGCTAAAAAACGTGGTGTTGCTATCGCTTATGACAGCCGTCATTTCTCTCCTGAGTTTGCTTTTGAATCTGCGCAAGTTTTAGCAGCTCATGGTATTAAATCTTATGTGTTCGAGAGTCTTCGTCCAACTCCTGAATTATCATTCGCAGTACGTCATCTCCACACATTTGCTGGTATCATGATAACTGCTAGCCACAACCCAGCTCCATTTAACGGATACAAAGTTTATGGTGAAGACGGTGGACAAATGCCACCCGCTGATGCCGATGCATTGACAGATTACATCCGTGCTATTGATAATCCGTTCACTGTCAAATTAGCTGACCTCGAAGACAGCAAGGCTAGCGGTCTCATCGAAATCATCGGTGAAAATGTTGATGCTGAATACCTAAAAGAAGTTAAAGACGTTAACATCAACCAGGACTTGATTAATGAGTATGGTCGTGACATGAAGATTGTATACACTTCACTTCATGGTACTGGTGAAATGTTGGCTCGCCGTGCCCTTGCTCAAGCTGGGTTTGATGCTGTTCAAGTCGTTGAAGCTCAAGCGGTTCCTCATGCTGACTTCTTAACTGTTAAATCTCCTAACCCAGAAAACCAAGATGCCTTTGCTCTTGCTGAAGAACTCGGTCGTAATGTAGATGCCGACGTATTGGTTGCAACTGACCCTGACGCGGACCGTCTTGGCGTTGAAATCCGCCAACCAGATGGTTCATACCTCAACCTTTCTGGTAACCAAATTGGTGCTATCATCGCCAAATATATCCTTGAAGCTCACAAAACAGCTGGTACTCTCCCTGCTAATGCTGCCCTTTGTAAATCAATCGTATCAACTGAATTAGTTACTAAGATTGCAGAAAGCTACGGTGCAACAATGTTTAATGTCTTGACTGGCTTCAAATTTATCGGTGAAAAGATTCATGAATTTGAAACACAACACAATTACACTTACATGTTTGGTTTTGAAGAAAGCTTCGGTTACCTCATCAAACCATTTGTACGCGATAAAGACGCTATCCAAGCCGTTCTTATCGTTGCAGAAATTGCTGCATACTACCGTTCACGTGGTATGACATTGGCAGATGGTATCGAAGAAATCTACAAACAATATGGTTACTTCTCAGAAAAGACAATTTCAGTTACGCTTTCAGGTGTTGATGGTGCTGCAGAAATCAAGAAAATCATGGACAAATTCCGTCGCAATGCTCCTAAACAATTCAACAACACTGATATTGCTAAAACAGAAGACTTCTTGGAACAAACAGCTACTACTGCTGACGGCGTAGAAAAATTGACAACTCCTCCAAGTAACGTTTTGAAATACATCTTGGCTGATGATTCATGGTTTGCCGTTCGTCCTTCAGGTACAGAACCAAAAATCAAATTTTACATTGCAACAGTTGGAGAAACTGAAGCGGATGCTAAAGAAAAAATTGCTAACATCGAAGCAGAAATCAATGCCTTTGTAGGTGAATAGTACTTTTGACTTAGAGCTAAGCTCTAGGTCTTTTTTGATAAATGATAATAATGCCCCATATAAGTAATTACAATCTTTCGCTGCTACACCAAGAAACCACCTATAGATTAAATATATAGGTGGTTTTTCTATTATTCAATTACAGTGCGCCGACTTGTGAATGATGCTTAAACAAGGAGTGAGTAGCTTCGTAAATATGACGTGCAGTCTCTGCATTATTCATCGTATAAAGGTGAACTCCAGCAACGTCTTGCGTAACCAAATCCACGATTTGGTCAACAGCATAAGCTAGACCGGCAGCTCTCAGAGATTCAGGATCATGCTCATACTTATCCAAAATAGCACGGAATTTACGTGGCAAATGGATATTTTCACACGTCTTAAGTAAACGTAGGGCTTGGTTACGATTCAAAATAGGCATAATACCAGCATAGATAGGCACATCAATGCCAGCAAGAGTACATTTATCTTGGAAATCGTAGAAGCGTTCATTATCAAAGAAGAGTTGGGTTACAAGACTTGAACAACCTGCATCTACTTTCTTCTTAAGATTTTGAATATCAGAGATTTGATTTGGTGAATCAGGATGACCTTCAGGATAACAAGCACCAATGATATCAAAGTTAGGAGCTTCTGCCTTGATAAACTCAATCAAATCAGTTGCATATCTGAAGTCTTTTAAAGGTTCGACCCCAGGAATGATGTCGCCACGAAGTGCCAGGATACGATTTACTCCAACAGCATCTAATTCTCGCAAAGTATCAGCTACCTTTTCTTTGCTCAAATAGATTGCTGGAAGGTGAGCAATAGTAGGAATAGCCAGGTCATTTTGAATATGGTCTGCCAAAGGAACCGTTGTCTCTTTGATATTATATTTGTTATTACTAGCTGTTACACTGATAAAATGGGGTGCCGATCCTTTCATGTCATCAAGGGCAAGCAAGATTTTCTTATTGCCTACGGCTGGATTAGGTGGAAAGACTTCAAAAGAGAGGGATGGTGTTTGGCTTGTCATAAGTTTTACCTTCTTCGTTTTAGATTTTTGTTGAGACAAAAGCATTTTTATTAGTGTCAAGTAAACTCGTAGGAATTATTGATCACATTTTGCATCTAGCTTGATTACAAAAATCTTTAGAAAATTATTCACTATTGAAAACCTTCTACATATAGGAAAGAAGCTTTTCAAGGTATTATAACTTCTACTTACAAGTTTTTGCGAGCCGCTTTTGCTGCTTCTAGAAGCTTGGTTAAGCTTTCTTTAGTTTCTTTAATACCACGAGTCTTCAAACCACAGTCAGGGTTGATCCATACTTTACTACTTGGAACTTTAGCCAAGATCGCTTCGATAGTGTGGTCAATTTCACCGTCTTGTGGGACACGAGGTGAGTGGATATCATAAACTCCAGGTCCAACTTCTGTTTGGAAGTTTTGTGCTTTAAGTTCATCCAAAATTTCAAGGTTTGAACGACTAGCTTCGATTTGGATAATTTTAATGCCTGCAGCTTCGAGGTCAAGCACTTCATCCTTGATAGCAAGAGCGATTTGAAGAGTTGAATCTTTAATAGAGATATCTTCACGTGGGAATGACCAATTGAGGATTGTAACTGGCCCAGTCAACATACCTTTAACAGGCTTGTCAGTACGGCTTTGTGCGTAGCTAGACCATTTTACAGTGATTGGATTAAGACGAGTGACATCACCCCAGATGATTGGTGGTTTTACCCCACGCATACCATATGATTGCACCCAACCATTTTTAGAGAAGAGGTACCCAGACAAGTTTTGACCGAAGTACTCAACCATGTCATTACGTTCAAACTCACCATGTACAAGGACGTCAAAGCCAACTTCTTCTTGCCATTTAATCCATTCATCTATAATTTCAGCAAGAAAGGCATCATATTCTTCCTGAGACAATTCATTCTTACGGAAAGCCAAACGTTTGGCACGAACTTCCTTAGTTTGAGGAAATGAACCGATAGTTGTTGTCGGAAGCAATGGAAGTTTGAAGGCATCCTTTTGAATGGCTTCACGTTCTGCGAAAGCCGGTAAACGTGTGTAATCTGCTTCTGTCAAACCTGCAATACGAGCACGAAGTTCAGCAAGTGATTCAGCACCTTGACTATTACGGATAGCATCCAAATCACGAAGTTCATCTAATTTTTCAACGGCAAAAGCAAAGTGGTTCAAGATTGCTGGTTCAAATTCTTCATTAGCAGTCGTAAATGGCACATGAAGAAGTGAGCATGAGCTTGTCAATACGATTTTTTCAGCTGGAATTTGTTCAAGAACAGCCAAGCTCTTTTCGTAGTTGTTGCGCCAGATGTTTTTACCATTGACAATACCTGCATAGAGAGTCTTGTCAGCTGGGAATCCACCTTTGACAAGTTCAAGCGTCTTCTTACCTTCGACAAAGTCAAGACCGATAGCATCTACTGGCAAGTTTACAAGATCATTGTATACATCACGAACATCACCAAAGTAAGTTTGAATCAAGACCTCAAGGCCTTTCTTGTCAGCCAAGATTTTATTGTACAGATTCAAGAAGAGTGCTTTTTCGTCAGCAGTCAAATCTTTAACAAGTGCTGGTTCATCAAGTTGGATACGAGTAGCACCAAGTTCAGCCAATTTTGCAAAGACATCTTGGTAGGCAGCAATAAAGCTATCGACGAAGTCTTCTGCTTTCACACCATCTTCGAAATCAGACAATTGAAGGAAAGTGAATGGTCCAACCACAACTGGGCGAGTATCCAGACCCAAGTCTTTGGCTTCTTGGTACTCATCAAAAATCTTGTGACCAGCCAATTTTACTGCTGTTGTTTTTTCAAATTTTGGAACGATGTAATGGTAGTTGGTGTTGAACCATTTCTTCATTGGAAGAGCACGCACATCCCCCTTTTCACCTTGGTAACCACGTGCCAAAGCAAAGTATTGTTCCAATTCAGTCAAATCCAAGTTTTTCACAGACTCAGGAACTACGTTGAAAAGGAAGGCCGCATCAAGGAAGTTATCGTAATGAGAAAAGTCATTTGAAGGAATTTCAGTAATACCTTTTTCTTTAACAATATTCCAGTGTTTTGCACGCAAATCTTTAGCAGCCGCTAAAAGTTCGTCTGCAGTAATTTCATTTCTAAAATATTTTTCTGTAGTAAATTTTAATTCTCGGAATTCACCCAAACGTGGGAAACCAATGATAGTAGTTGACATCTTGTGTCCTCCTCTTTGTTGTTGATTTAATCTTACCAAAGAAATAAATATCTGTATAATTGTTATCAGTTTTCAATATATATAGTTTTAAACTATATCCTATAAAATAAAGGATTTCTGGTCTCGTTGTCTTATTTTTAATTAGATATTTGTATAGCTAATAACTATATAGGGAGATGATAAGGTCATTTTTATCAAAAAAACCTCTAGACTTTTGTCTAGAGATATATCTTACTTTTTCTTCTTTAATATTTAGTAATCAACTCATACATGTTCACTATTGAGTAGTAAAGTCATAAAATAAGGCGTTTTAATCAAAACTAAATCTTAAACTCGTTCTTGAAGCCAAGAAGACGTATAGGACATGTTCTCACTGTTATAGCTATTCCAAATAAAATAGCCCAAAATCACCAAGACCACTAGGAAACATATTCCCAATACTGCTAACCAAATGATTTGCTTCTTTAAACTATCATACTCACTCATATAGCCATTATGAAGTTTTATAAGCTCGTCTCTCTTTTTATTGCTTGACTCTTTTGCAATGGCAATCTCAAGCTCGTACATTTGATGTTTCCAAGAATTCCGCTTGGAAGTCACTTTTTTCAATTTTTTATTTGAAAGACTACTGTCCCCTTTCTCAAATTTATTTTTTTTAGTCATATTTCCCTCTAAAATCTTCTTTTAGTTCATATTATTATAACATATATAAAACTATCTGAAAAGTTCATTTTTGGTTAAAATTTTAAGAAAGAGAATTAAATCATGAAAAAGAACCAGAGGCTATCTTCTTATGTTATACTCTATGTATGCATAAGAAAACCGTTATTGATTTTAAAGAACTTGGCGTCAGACAAATCTTCACTCACGCCACAAAAGAGATAAAAACCAAAGACATTAAGGAAGTTAAATCACTTATAAATCAAATAGAAGCCTATCAAGAAAAAGGCTATTTTGCTGTAGGCTATGTAGCCTATGAAGCTTCTCAGGCCTTTGAACCTAAATTTCAAATTTTTGATAGCCCATTAATGTCAGAGTATCTTCTCTATTTTACTATTCACGATACTGTTCAAACAGAGTCTATCCCTCTTGCTTATGAGCCTGTTCCCTTACCAGAATCTTGGCAAGAACTAACTTCTGCAGAGGAATACAAGGCTGCTATTGAGCATATACACCACCATATTCGTCAAGGAAACACCTACCAGGTCAATTTTACCGTCCAACTTCAACAGAACATAACAGCTGATCCATTTGCCATCTACAACCGATTGGTTGTTGAGCAAAATGCACATTACAATGCCTTTATTCAACATGATGATGTCTCCATCATTTCCATAAGTCCTGAACTCTTCTTTAAAAAAGATGGTGATATATTGACCACACGTCCTATGAAAGGGACAACAAATCGTGGCTTGACAACTGAAACTGACCTTAAACAAGCACAATGGCTTGCTCATGATCAGAAAAATCGCTCTGAAAATATGATGATTGTAGATCTTCTTAGAAATGACATGAATCGTATTTCAAAAATAGGGAGTGAAAATGTAAAAAGACTTTGCCAGGTTGAACAATACTCTACTGTTTGGCAAATGACTTCAACTATTGAGACGCAACTCCTACCAAACAGTCGTTTGGATGACATCTTCCAAGCCCTTTTTCCTTGTGGATCTATTACAGGAGCACCAAAAATAGCTACTATGGCAATTATTAAAAACGTCGAAAAACAAGCTCGAGGCGTCTATTGTGGAGCCATTGGTATCTTGCTACCTAATGGACCAACTATTTTCAACGTAGCCATCCGAACACTTCAAATGCAGGGAAACAATGCTATATATGGAGTAGGCGGTGGAATCACCTGGGACAGCAAATGGGAAGCTGAATATGAAGAAACAAGGCAAAAATCAGCTATTCTATACCGTCAAAATCCTAGATTTGATCTTATCTCAACTGGACGGATTCATCAAGGTAAACTACTCCATCTTAAAGAACATCTCAATCGTCTACAAGAGTCCAGTCGCTATTTTGCTTATCCTTTCAATAAAAAAGAAGTTCAAAATCAAGTCGAAGATTTGTGTCAGTCCCTTGATTTTGACACAGACTACCGTCTTAAATTGTCCCTTGCAAAAGATGGTAAACTTACTTTTGAACATGCTCAATTAACAGAATTAGACGATGATTTTTGTCAAGCAAGATTAGTTAAGCAAACACATCCTTTGAATAACCCCTATACCTACTTTAAAACAAGTTATCGACCACACATTAGTCTAGGACCTCATGAGCAAATCTACTATAATCAAAAGAAAGAACTTTTAGAAACTTCTATCGGTAACCTCGTTCTTAAAATCAAGGACCAACTCTACACTCCACCTGTTCACCTCGGTCTTTTAAACGGTATTTACAGACAAAGCCTCATTGCTAATAATCAGGTCACAGAGAAAGTTTTGACTCTGGAAGATTTAAAACAGGCTCAAGCCATCTATGGCTGTAATGCTGTGAGAGGGTTGTATGAATTGAGGGTAGATTTCTAAAATATGGATTTAAAATTGTGAAATTTCATTTTCTAGAAATCAATCACTACTTCTCTTGATAAAAAATCAACAATTTAATAGTAAAATAAAGTATAATACTTACTGATAGTTATTAAAATTACTGCTTCTATTAGGTTTTAAATTTTTGAACATTCTAGAAAGGATAAATACGTTTAATGAAAAAATTTAAAGGCTTGACTTCTGCAGAAGTTCAAGCAAGTAAAAACGCTCATGGCGATAATAGGCTCTCTAGTAAAGAGGCTAACTCGCTGCTTTCAATTTTTATTGAAGCCTTCCAGGATCAATGGATTCTCATCCTCTTGGCTGCCTTAGGATTAAAAATCATCTTCAACTTTGTTGCAATGATTTTTCCTGCTATTGGGGAGGCTAATTGGTATGAGGCTATCTCACTAATTTTTGCCATTTTGATGTCTACAGGGTTCTCAGCAGTCTCTCAATACCGTAATGAGCAAAAATTCAATATTCTCCAAGAAGAGGCTTCAAAAACTAATGCTAAGGTTTATCGAGATGGTAAACTTAAAGAGATTCTCGTGGATGATGTTGTAAAAGGGGATCAAATTCTCCTTCAATCAGGGGACAAGATTCCAGTTGACGGTATCATCTTGGAAGGTAAATTAAAAGTAAACCAAGCTGTCTTAAATGGTGAAAGCGAGGATGCCACAAAACTTCCTCTTGGTGACCGAGAAGAGCCAGATTCTTCAGACCTCTTTACGGAGTTTAAGGTCTTCCGTGGTACAGTCGTAACTTCAGATGAAGCTGTGATTGAAGCTACACAAATTGGTGATAACACCGTTTTAGGAAGTATCAATACGTCTCTTCAAGAAGATAGTAAAAATTCACCATCTAAAGAAAAACTTAACAAGCTTGCAAGAAACATCGGGGTCCTCGGTTATAGTGCAGGTGCTGCCTATTCAGTAATCAACCTTGTATTAGGCTTTATTGCCCTAAATAAAGCTAACAACCTCAATGGTGGCTCGATTTTCCTTCTTATCATTGAAACAATTCTCTTTGCGGTTACAATCATCATCATGGCTGTCCCAGAAGGACTTCCAATGATGTTAGCACTCGTTTCCTCAATGAACTCAGGTCGACTTTTAGCTCAAAATATCCTAGTCCGCCATCCTGATACTATTGAAACTGCTGGATACATGAATATTCTCTTCAGTGATAAGACTGGTACAATCACAGAAGGTAAACTATCTGTAGTTGACTTCTTCCTTGGGGATGGAACACTTTATGCAGCTACTGGTGAAACCGATGCTCCAGATTTTGATACGATGTCAGATAGTCTTAAAGCTGAAATAATTAATGGTATCGGTCTTAATAACGATGCCATGGTTGCTGATGGTAATGCTGTTGGTAGTAATGCTACTGACCGTGCACTTCTTGACTTCTTGATTGGACGTTCTCAACTTGATTTCGATACTAATACAATTACTGAGAAGCAACAATTCAACTCAGCAACAAAATTCGCAAGTGTAACGACTAACGATGGAAAAACCTACATCAAAGGTGCTCCAGAATTTATCCTAAATGACTGCTACTACTATCTTGATAAAGATGGTCATAAACAAAACTTTACAGATGATATTAAAGCTCGTTTTCAAGAGTTATCATTGGAACAAGCTAACCGTTCAATGCGTTTGCTTGCCATCCTCAATACAGATGGTAATGATAAAGTCTTGATTGGTATCGTATGTATCCGTGATAACGTTCGCTCTTCAATTAAACAAACCGTTGAAACAATGAACCGTGCGGGTGTTCAAGTAGTTATGGTGACTGGTGACCGTAAAGAAACCGCTGTTGCTATCGCTAAAGAAGCAGGTATCGTCACTGGAGAAAATGACCTTGTCCTTACTCACGATGAACTTTCTGCCCTCTTAGATCAAGAACTTAAACAACAATTGCCTCACTTAAAAGTGGTAAGTCGTGCCCTTCCAATGGATAAAAAACGTCTTATTGAGGTAGCTCAAGAACTCGATATGGTAGCTGGTATGACGGGTGATGGGGTCAATGACTCACCAGCCCTTAAATCAGCTGATGTTGGTTTCTCAATGGGTGATGGTACTGAAGTCGCACGTGAAGCCTCAGATATCGTTATCTTAAACAACTCATTGACTTCTATTGAGAAAGCCGTTCTCTATGGACGCACCATGAGTAAGTCAGTAAGTAAATTTATCATCTTCCAATTAACTGTTAACGTAACAACTATTGCCATGTCACTTCTCTCACCACTTTTGGGTCTCAAAGAGCCATTTACAATCATCCAAATTCTCTGGGTTAACCTTATCATGGACACACTTGCTGCCCTTGCCTTTGGTGAAGAGCCTGCGCTAGATCGTTATATGAACGAAAAACCAGTAGCTAAGAAAGCAAATATTCTTACTGGTTATATGAAATCCGCTATCGGAGTTGCAAGTGCCTTCATTACTCTTGTATGTTTAGCCATTCTTAAAAATGTTGGTGGTATCCAAGACTTTATCACAAATGGAACTGGTAACTTTGAAATGGTAACAACCTTTACATTTACAGTATTTATCTATGCTGTTATTTTCAACTCATTTAATACACGTAGTAATGGCTTCAATATTTTTGAACATATCGGTAAAAACAAGAAATTCTTAATCGTTATGATTTCTATTGCTGTTGTTCAAACCCTTATTATTCAATTTGGTGGAAAAGTATTTAATACTGTTCCTATGGATATTCAACACTATATCATTGCTCTTCTTATTGCTGTATTGATTATACCAGCAGATTTCATTCGAAAAGCTCTAACTAAAAACAAATAAGATATGAGGTATTGCAAATCTTCAAAGTGATAAAAAGGACTAGGTTTTACTTCCAATCCTTTTTCTAAATTTCTAAAGGTAACCTATGAAAAAATAAGAGCAATATTATTCTATTATTGCTCTATAACAAAAAAGGTTTTAAATGAACTGCACCCCAAAAGTTAGACAGAAAAATCTAACTTTTGGGGTGTTTTTATTATGAAATTAACTTATGAAGATAAAGTTCAAA
>OIDU01000900.1_pt1 | contig 11986 bp, 10 predicted proteins | sample 1581481 | NCBI WGS metagenome assembly OIDU01 (sample SAMEA3882519, study PRJEB24775) | human gut metagenome | biome: human-associated habitat; feature: intestine environment; material: feces | place: Netherlands | collected 2009/2010
CTTATAAACATTATTTTACAGAAAAAGTTTCATACTCTCAAGATTGGAATGGAGGTTGGAAACCAGGTGGGCATTTTCTTTTGTGGTTTCTTTTATTTGAGCAAGTGCTTCTTTTTCTAATTTTATCGCTTTTTCTGTTTTGGGTTCCAGAGTTGCCTGATAATCCAATAGTAAGGCACGGTCAGATGCAGTCCCGTAAGTATTTGCTTTTATAAAATGCTGTAGTTCCTGGATGATTTTTTTCATACCCTTTTGATAGTGGTACTTCTCCATATATGGAAAAACATCTTCTAAAAATAACAGGTATTGGGGAATATCGTCCTTTTCAATGAAAAGCATGATGTTTTCTACTGTTTGAAATAATTTTTTATAATAGCTAACTTCAATGCCATGCATCAAACATATTTTTTGCAGAGAATCCAATAACGTGTGGCAGCTTGTAACAGAAGGTGCGGTCTCGGAAACTGCAATTTCCTGAATCATTGGATGCAGAGAAATAGTATGCCGGAGACTTGACTGTACAAAACCTGTCTCGATCAGATCATTCACGTCATTTAAAGTAGGCAGCTCCAGCCATTTGGAAAATATACGGGCAGAAATACCAGATGAAGGCATAAAACACATATTGCACATAATATCCTGCTGTTTCCGTGATAAGGAGTATAACGAAAACAGGGTATGGATATGGTTGTAATAGGTGGCTTTTTTGCTCTGACCATCTTTCATTACTTTAATCTTATCTTCATTATGAAGAGAAGCCTTTTCCTCTTGAAGTTTTATCAATAATTGCTCTGGAGTTAAAATTCCATTTTCCAGAAGTTTGGCTGCCAGTTCGACAGCAAAAGTATGGTAGTGTACAGTTTCTATGATTTTTTCTACGATTGCCCGGTTTTCCTCTGCTTCTGAATAAAATACAGATGTCAGTTGAAAAAGAGTGGGTATATCTTTCAGTTCTTTTAATTGAAAACTACAGTATTCAGACAGTTGGCTTCTGGTTGTAAATAAAACCCGGCAACGGTATTTTAATACGACTGACAGGCAACTGTCCTGTGTGGATGTGACATTAAAATTGTCTATGATCAGCAGTGTATCAGATTTCAAAGAGCGTAAGAAACGGTTATGTCTTTGAAAACGTTCCTGCTCACTGATTTCTGGTGGATCATCAATAAAATCCATGTCTACAATATCTTGATATAGATTACCGGTGTATTCCATATAGAGAATATTGGTGTACTGTTTTCTGTATTGCTTTGCATAGGCTTTAGCAAGCTCGCTTTTTCCAATTCCGGCAATTCCATAAAGAAATATATGTCGGTTCTCTTCAAACAAAGTATGGAGTTCATCCAGTTCTTCTTCTCTTCCTAGAAAATGACGGCATGGTTTTGGGACTTCGCTGTCCATAATGTAATCCAGAACAATCGGAGATAGAACACCTCCTGCAATCAGTTTTTGATTTCTTGTATCACGTTTAATAAATTGCCGTTCCATACCAAAAGAAAGTACTTTTGCTAAAAACAACAGCCTTGAATCAGAAGGTTTATATAGAGATACAAGTTCCTGCTTTTTTGTATCCGAAATCGTATCGTCCTGTATGAATAACGTGTAAATGTCCTGTATAACCATGTTGCAGTCTGCCATTAAGGGAAGTAAGTTCCGCTGAATGGTTGTTGCCAGTTTTTTCTGATTGCTGGGTTTTGCATAATATGAGGTTATTTTGGGACTGATTTTTGCTTGTCCGGTTATCCAGCGGCAAATTAGACCATTATCCATAGAAAAATCTTCATTTATCGGATCATTCATAAAATCTTCAAATAATTCGTATAAAAAATCAGGTTGGTTCATCTGATTGCTTTCACTGATTTGATTTTTTAGGCATGTGCTAATAGAAGAAAAATCACATCGTTCCAACAGAAATCCCTCCTTTGGTTTTCGTGTTTTATATTCTTAAAGTCTTTTTATTATAACACGAACAAATGTTCCGGACAATAGGAATTGATACTGTATAGGAAGAAAATGAATCTTAAAAACTCAATCTGCGGTCAATTTCAATTCAATGTGATTGGTGCAGAATAATTTTAGAATGTAATCAGGCTTTCGAAAGCCGAATTCAATTCATACAGAACTTTTGTACAATCCTGCCGGCATAGGATGTAGAGAGAACTGTATGCTGAAGGAGGCATATAGCATGAATACGTTATTTGATTCTGTAGAAGTTCTGGATACAAAAAAAGAAATCCAAAAAGAGAATGTAAGCTATGAACATGCAGGATATCAGATTCGAGTGCATTTTAATGGGGAAAAGACATTGATCCAGTGCATTCAGAATCTTACTGAACGAAAAATTGCAGGTTGATTTTCTTAAGTTCTTGTTGTAAAATAAAGACAATTAAAGACAATGACTACGCAAGACCGATGAAAAGAGGGATAGAATGTATCAGGCAGGAATTTATTGCCGAATTTCCATTGAAGAGCAAAATAAAGAGGGTGAATACAGCAATAGTATTCACTCTCAGATTCAGATGGCAAGAGATTATATTGCAGAGAATAAAGATATTGCAGAGAAAAAAGTTTATGTAGACGATGGGGCTTCTGGAAGTAATTTTGAAAGAACTGAATTTCGGAGGATGCTGGCAGATATTGAGCTTGGTGTTATCAATATGGTGATTTTTAAGGACGTATCTCGACTTGGAAGAGAACATATTGATACCAACTATTATCTAGGCAAATATTTCCCGGAGAAACAGATTCGGATTGTTTCGATTCTGGATAATTATGATTCAGCCGTTGGAACTTATGATGAAATGTTAGAAATAAAAACTTTGCTGAATGATATGTATTTGAGAGATACATCCAGAAAGATTAAGACAACGATTCAGACCAAAAGAAGTATGGGCGAATATACTCCGAAACAGCCCCCCTTTGGATATGTGAAAAGTAAAACAATTCATAATCATCTGGAAATTGATCCTTATGCAGCCGAGGTTGTTCGAAGAATTTACAGAATGTATCAAAATGGATTTGGCTGTACGGTTATTTGCAGGACTTTGAATGAAGATGAAATCCCTTGTCCCGCAAAATATAAAAAGGAAGTTTTAAAAACCAATTATGTATGGGATTCGGGAAAAGGTCTGTGGACATCGTCTACTGTAAGTGGAATTTTAAAGAATCCGGTCTATACTGGGGCGGTTGTGATTCGGAAACATGAAAGACCGTCTTATAAGCTGAAATACAAAAAGGCAATTCCCCTGGAAGAAATGGAGCTGGTGCCGGATGCACATGAGGCAATCATTTCTAAAGGAGAGTTTGATAGGGTTCAGCAAATAAGAAAGGGGCGCAGAGTTTCCTATTTTGATAAAAACAATGAACCACATAAATATGTGGGACTGCTCTTTTGTGGGAAATGTAAAACAGCCATGCGAAAACGTTATCTGGCATCTCATAAAGACTATGACGGATATATGTGTGGTTTTCATCAGAAGCAGGGGCAGAATTACTGTGAGCTGAATCATATTACATTTGAAAAGCTGGATGAACTGGTTGTATTTGCAATCAACCAGCAATTGAAACAGATGAAGATGGATATGAAGAATCTGGAAACTCAGATCAGACAGAAACAGCCGGAACTGGATGGTAAAATTGCAAAATTGCAGGCAAAAATAGAAAGAAATCTGGAATACCGGAAACGAGCATATGAACAGTTTATGGATGAAGTACTTTCCAAAGAGGAATATCTGGAATTAAAACAGATGTATGAAACAGAGAATCAGAAATATCAAAAAGAATTATCAGAACTGAACCATGAAGAGCAAAGGCAGCGGGCGGCGGTCAATGAAACAAAGATATGGTTGGAGCACTTTAATCGCAGAAGAATAACGGTAAAGCAGCTTACCAGAGAAGCGCTTGTGGAGTTAGTTGATAAAATTTATGTATATCCAGAGCAGAAAATAGATATATATTTTAAGTTTGCTTCAGTAGAGAGTTCACCAGATAGAATACTTGAGAAAGATGGGGTGATATGATGTATCAGATGGGTGTATATTGTCGTCTGTCGAAGGATGATGGAGAGAATAAAGTTAGTGAGAGTATTGAAAATCAGATGAAACTGATTCGTGAGTATGTGACTAAATCAGAGGATCTGGAAATCGCAGATATTTATATTGATGACGGTTATTCGGGGCTTTATTTTGCGAATAGACCGGAATTTCAGCGGATGATGGAGGATATCTACAAAGGGAAAATTCAAGGCGTTATTACGAAAGATATTTCCCGGCTTGGGCGTGAACATATTGAAACCAGTAACTATATTGAGCGTGTTTTTCCATCTTTGGGTGTGCGTTATATTGCAATTTTGGATGGCGTGGATTCTGTTCATCACAGTAATGAAGAATTGGCACAGTTTAAGACGTTGTTTAATGATATGTATAGTCGTGATATATCTAAGAAAATCAGAGGTGCATTGACCGCCCAGAAGAAACGGGGACAGTTTATGTCTGGGTTTGCCCCATATGGATATGTAAAAGATCCGGCAGATAAGCATCATTTTCTTGTAGATGAAGAAGCAGCTAAAGTGGTACGGAGAATCTTTTATATGAGTTTGGAAGGATATTCCAGGGATGGTATTGCAAAGAAACTGAATCAGGAAGGAATTCTGACACCGTCAGAGTATAAGAGAAAGGTGCAGGGATTGAAATATGCCAATGCATTAGAAAAAGCGGGTGCAAAGGGCTGGGCATATCCTACGATCAATGTAATTTTGCGAAACAGAGTTTATACAGGGGCTATGGTACAGCATAAATCAGAAAAGATATCCTATAAAGTGGAAAAGTATCAATATATTCCAGAGGAACAGCAGTATATTGTGGAAGGAATGCACGAAGCAATTATTAGCAAAGATACTTTTGAGCAGGTACAGGAACTTATGAAGAAAAGAACACGGACACCGGGATTTAATAGCGAAGTGAGAAAGGTAAATCCATACGCAGGAATTATTGTTTGTGGAGATTGCGGATATAATTTCCAGAGGGTTACTTGTCGGGACGGTTATGAGTGCGGTACCTATCACAAAAAAGGAAACACAGTTTGTTATTCTCATTTCATTAAAAAAGAAGTATTGGATTCTATTGTAAAAAATGAAATCCAAAGACAAGCGGAACTGGCACTGAAAGAAAGTGATAAGGATGAAATATTAAAAGTAGCAGATAGGAAGAAGGAGGTGCAGAGACGATGTGCAGAAGCAGACCAGCAGATTGAACGGTTACAAAAAGAACTTGCGGCTGTCCAAAAGTATAAAAAGAAAACTTACGAAAATTATGTAGATGGTGTTCTGGATAAAGAAGAATATCTCTCCTATAAGGCAGAATATGAAAAGCAGGATAAAGATATCAGGGCGAAGATTCAGTTGGCAGAACAAGAGAAAGACAGCTTTGGAGAGGCAGAAGAATCTTATGAAAACTGGATAGAGAAATTTATCAAGTATGGAACATTATCCGAAGTGACAAGAGAAATTGTGACAGAATTGATTGAAAAAATTGTTGTGAATGGAGATAAGAGCATTGATATTGTATTTAAGTATCAGTCGCCTTATCCGGTAGAAAAACAGGCAGTGTAAAGACTGCAAATTTTTTTACAGTAATTTTCCCCTAGTTATAATGAACACACAGAGGGGATTCCCTTCTGGAAAACTATATTGATACAGTTGCGGCCATGGGGCGGACTGTGATCGTTACAGGAACCGGAAATAACGGCAGCCAGCCCTGGCATGCAGGAGGAATCCTGCAGCAGGGGAAAACAGAAGAGATCCAGTTGGCGGTGGGAGCTTTTGAGCCCACATTAAATGTACAGTTATGGAAGGATTATGAAGATGAGATGGAAATTTATCTGGAAAGTCCGTCTGGAGAACGGATCGGTCCATTATATGAAAGGCTGGGGCCACAGCGGCATCTGCTGGAAAATACAGAGCTTCTGATCTATTATGGAAAACCCGGTCCCTATCAGCTGTCACAGGAAATCTACATAGATTTCATTCCTGAGGGTAATTATGTGGACAGCGGTGTCTGGAAAGTTCTTTTAAGTGGAAAACGTGTGCGCTCCGGACAGTATTTCCTCTGGCTGCCGGGTGGAAATGTACTGAATCGCGGAACTGGGTTTTATTCTCCGCGGGCTGTGGGAACTTTGACGATTCCTTCCACTGCCGGAAAAGTTATTTCTGTTGGAGCTTATGATTCCAGACAGAATGCCTACGCAGATTTTTCCGGAAGGGGAAGTCAGTTCCTGCCGATCCGGAAGCCTGACCTCGCAGCTCCCGGCGTATCCATCACCGCCCCGGTTCCAGGCGGTGGCTACGCCACCGTCACCGGAACCTCCTTTGCGGCACCCTTTGTCAGCGGAAGCGCAGCTCTGCTTATGGAGTGGGGAATCGTGAAAGGAAATGATCCGTTTCTTTATGGGGAAAAAGTGAAGGCGTATCTGAGGAAAGGCGCACAGAGTGTGGGCGGATATGAGGAATATCCGAATGTGGAGGTGGGATGGGGACGGTTGTGTCTGGCAGAGAGTATCCCATACGGCATATCCTGAATATATAGAAACGGACAGGATTTTCAGATACGCGCCTTATGATCCTGACATTGATATGAAGATGAGTTCAGTTACTGTCAGAGGTGCTAGTGCAAATATTGAAGCATTCACGCATAATGTAGATAAACAAAACACAACTATAAAAAGAAGGAGGATAGGGTATGGGTTTATTTGATAAGAAGATCTGTGATATCTGCGGAGAGAAAATAGGTTTATTAGGCAACAGAAAACTGGATGACGGAAATCTGTGTAAGGATTGTGCAAAAAAATTATCACCATGGTTTGAAGACCGGCGGCACAGTACGGTAGAGGATATCAAACGTCAACTGGAATATCGTGAAAAAAACAAAAAAGCCGTAATGGATTTTTGTATAACACGTCAGATCAATACCAGAAATTACAATGTTTTTATTGATGACAATAAGGGGAATTTTACTGTTGCACGGAAGCTGGATGTCAATGAAAATCCGGACATAGTTCCTTTATCCGCTGTTGTGCAGTGCAGAGTTGATGTAGAGCGACAGCAGAACGAGGAAACATATACAACAAAGGATGGAGAAACCGTAAGCTATCAGCCACCGGTATATAAGTATGAATTTGATTATACTATGCGTATTAAAGTAAAAACTCCATGGTTTGATGATATGGATTTTCGTCTGAATACTTTTTCCATAAGCAGCGATAACAGAGGTGAATTGATGGAAGTGGAGCAGACAGGTCATCAGATCATAGCCGCCTTGACACCAAATGCGGCTGGAATGCAGCAGCCCGGAATGCAGATGAATAACGGAATGCAGCAGTCCGGGATGTACATGAACAATGGAATGCAGCAGCCTGGTATGAATATGAACAACGGAATGCAGCAATCTGGAATGCAGCAGCCCGGAATGAACATGAATAGTGGAATGCAGCAGCCTGGTATGAATATGAACAGCGGAATACAGCAGCCTGGAATGCATATAAACAATGGAATGCAGGAGTCCGGGATGAACATGAACAGCGGAATGCAGCAATCTGGAATGCAGATGAACAACGGAATGCAGCAGCCCGGCGGTTTGTGGAAATGTCAGTGCGGTGCAGAGAATACCGGAAGGTTCTGCGAATACTGTGGCCAGCCAAGACCATTTTGAGTGATGATAGACAGAGTGGACAGAATTGTTCACTCTGTTTGTGACAACAGGGTTGAGAATGGATGATTTCTCTGAAAACTATATAATAAAATAGAGTTTTATAGTATACTTGTCACAGGGATGTATTAATGAGAGAGGAATTTTCATGACATACAATAAAAAAAGGGCACTGTCGTATGGAGGAATCCTGATAAGTGTATTGCTGGCGTATTTCTGCAGGCTGGTAAGACCGGAAAATGTTTTTATGAGAAATCTGGCAGATCAGTGTCGTAACTGTATTTATCTGGGAATGTATTGTGCCTGGGTGATCTATCTGGAAAAGCATGTAGTGCATAGAAAAACGCGCAGATGCCTGACTGCAATTGGCTGTCTGATGGTATTCTGGTTCTTTGTGCGGACGGTAAAATTTCATATTCTTCATGATCCGCTTGGAGAACATATCTGCTGGTATCTGTATTATATCCCGATGATCCTGATACCGGTCCTTGGACTGGCAGCAGCGATGTTTCTTGGTGAAAAGGACGGCGAGAAAACGGGCAGAAAAATTATTGTTTTGCTGGTTTTTGCGGTGATTATGATCGTCTGTGTTTTTACAAATGACCTGCATCAGCTGGTGTTTCGGTTTTCCGGGCGGCCTCCGTTTTCGGACAGAGATTACAGCTATGGTATTCTTTTTATAGTGATCCAGGGATGGATCATATTTTGCCTGATATGGATGGAAATTATGCTGATCAGAAAAAGCAGGATTCCGGGAAGGAAGCAATTTTGGCTGCCTGTCATTCCGGGAATATTGCTGCTGGGATGGAATATCGGGAATTTACTCCGTCTGCCCCTGATCAAAACAATTGCCGGGGATATGACAGCAGTATGCTGCCTTTTAATGGCGGCAATTTATCAGGGGTGTATATTATGCGGCCTGATACAGACAAATAATCGATATTTTGAATTATTCCAGACCTCCGGAGGACTGGATGCAGAGATTACGGATGATTCTTTTCAGCGTTATTATCATTCCGGTGATTTTCCGGAGCTGTCACCGGAACTGCGTAAAATTGTAATAAACAGATCAGCTGTACAGGAACAGGGAATCCGGATCAACCATATTCCTATAAGAGGAGGACATTTGTTCTGGTCAGAAGATATTTCGGTGCTTCTGGATCAGTATCAGGATATCAGGGAACAGCAGGAGGAGCTGACTGCCAGAAATCGTCTGCTGCAGAAAACCTATCAGAAAGAGGCTGAGCGGAGAAAAACAGAAGAACAGAACCGGCTGCTGAACATGATACAGAATCAGACAGCTGGGCAGCTGGAATTGCTGTCACAGCTGATGGATGAGCTGGAAAGAACGGAGTCAAGGGAACACTATGACCGGATCCTGGGAAAGATCGTGGTTGTTGGTACATATTTAAAAAGAAGAAAAAATCTGGTATTGACACAATATGCATCAGACGGAAATCTGCTTACAATGGAGGATCTCAGACAGAGTCTTGCGGAATCCTGTGACAGCTTAAAATTATGTAAGATTCGGGCGGCTTATTATGTCGAAAATGGTGAAGTGCAGCTGAATGCAGATGATATACTAAAATGCTATGATACCTTTGAATGGCTTGTGGAACGATTGTTTGATACAATGCAGTCTGTTTTTTACCGTGTGTCGCAGATCGATGATGCTCTGCGTATTTCAGTTCATATTGTAGCAGAAGAAGATCTGCGGGGATTAATGTCAGAAAGACCGGAATTAGATGTGCAGCAGGAAGATGAAAACGAATGGTTTATCGGATGTATCGTATTCAGAAAGAGAGGCGGAAGATGACTGATTTTGCGGAATGCAGTATGGCAATGCAGGATTTTTTGATGATCCTTCTTGAAATCTGCCTGATTCTGGAATTGATCCTTCTGTTGATAAGGATAACCTGTTTTTACGGGAAAAAGAAAATTATAACAGCAGTGACTGTTTTTGCAGTTTCTTTTATGCTTATGGGGTTCCTGATGAATGATCACAGATATTGCCAGGGGGAAAGCGTATATCAGTTAATGCTCCGGATGTGTCCGGTCAGTGTTTTGATGGCAGCGATGGTGGTATTGTTGCTTTATCTTTGCTGGGCAATCTGGAGAGAGAGACGCAGATATCATCATTCTCTGTCTTACTGGTCTGTGAATGAAGCTGTTGATGATGTTCCCTGTGGGGTGTGTTTTTCGGATCCTCTTGGAAGGATCGTTTTATGCAACACCAAGATGCATGAACTGAGCAGGATAATGACAGGCTCCTATCTGCAGGATTATGAGGCATTGCGGAAAGTAATAAATGGAGGATCCGAAGCAGAGGGACTTCGCAGATTAAACAGTGACAGTAATGTATTTTATTTTCCGGATGATTCCGTCTGGATGTTTCAGGAATATCGTCTGCAGGAGCCGGATTGTGCAGGATATCTGCAGACAGTGGCAGTTAATGTATCAGAAATTTATTACAATGGTGAAAAGATCAGAGCAAATAATGAAAAGCTGGAAATCCTGAATCATAAGCTGGAGGAAATGTATGAAAAAATCGGAGATAAAATAAGAGAGCAGGAGACACTTGCCATGAAAATGCAGGTTCATGACAATTTTGGCCGAAGCCTTCTGTCAATACGCAGGATATTGGAAAGAAAAGAAAATCAGGATAAAATGGATGAACAGCTATCTGCACTAAAGCATCTGGTCTATATTCTTACAGATTCTTCTGTTGAGAATATGGAAGAATTATGCGCGGATACGATCAGGCATGCAGAAGAGCTTGGAATTTATGTTCAGATCAGCGGAAATTTACCTCAGTATCCCTCCTACAGGCTGCTGACAGACAGAGCGATCCGTGAATGTGTGACAAATTGTGCCAGACATGCCCATGGAAGTACAGTTCTGGTGAAGATAGAAAAAGGTGCAAATGAATACAGCATCCGGATAACGAATGATGGAGATGCACCTGAAAAAAATGCAGAAGAAGGTGGTGGTCTGTCTGCACTGAGAAAAGCTGCGGAGTCAGAGAAATGTATTATGCAGGTTTCTTTTTCGCCGGAGTTTTGTCTGGTGTTGAAAATGCCACTGACAGAAAGGATGGGAGTCTATGGTACGGATACTGATAGTAGAAGATCAGAGGATCATGCAGAAGTATTTTGAAAGTATTATTATGCGGGAACCGGAATTCCGACATGTCCAGACAGTTTCGGATGCCTGTGAAGCTGTAAAGATCTGCTCTTACTCGGCAATTGATCTTGTGCTTATGGATGTGCAGACATTTCATAATCATGATGGGCTGAGTGCCGGAAAGATCATCAGGGAAAAATATCCATATACAAAGGTATTGGTTGTTACCTCGCTGATCGATCCCAAGGTGCTGGAAAGAGCAAAGAGCGGATGTGCAGACAGTCTATGGTATAAGGATCACGGTGAAGAGGAAATACGGAGTGTGATCTACAGAACGTTAAATGGGGAGCATGTATTTCCGGATGTGGCACCGGAGGTGGAACTTAACTGGATCACAAGCGGTGATATCAGTCCAAGACAGCTGGAGATGCTGCGCCTGTATATTCACGGGATGTCATATTCCGAGATCGCAAGGAAAATGGACTGTTCTGCTTCTGGGGTGAGATGGAATTTTCAGGAAATGATCGCCAAGGCGGGATACAGCTGCAAAGAGGATCTGATAGCAGCTGCACTGGAAAGTAAACTGATCGTAACCACACTGAAATAGAAGATCCACAGAATGCAGAAACATATTCGGATAGAGGGAGTTTGGCGTGAGCTGACGGAGCATTCACAAATATATCATAAGATTTTGAATAATAGGAAAGAGGAAACAGACATGAGCGATTTTTTGACAGAAAAAAATAAAAAAACAGGAATACTGGGGAAACTGAAATGGGTTCTTTGTGGCTTTTTTATACTTTTTTCCCTGGGAGCTATTGGCGCATCGGAGAAGTATATTGGTGAAGGGCGCTGGGGAATGGCAGCAACAGAGATCATACTTGGATTGCTGTTTCTGTATCCAACCTTCCAGGAAATTCAAAAAGCATTAAAGAAGAAAAAAGCCGGAGAAATCGCCTGCTGGTTTGAATCCTATGCCCAGAATACCGTCTCATTTGAAAAGCTTGAGCAGGAACTTGGGAAAGGTGCAGTGAAAAAGCTGGAAAAATTTATTGCGGGGGGATATATCCGGAATATCCAGATAGACAGAGAAGGAAATTATATTATGATCACTGCACCGAACAGACGCGTAAATGAGAAGATCTATATTACAGTTACCTGCC
>OIDU01000912.1_pt1 | contig 11863 bp, 10 predicted proteins | sample 1581481 | NCBI WGS metagenome assembly OIDU01 (sample SAMEA3882519, study PRJEB24775) | human gut metagenome | biome: human-associated habitat; feature: intestine environment; material: feces | place: Netherlands | collected 2009/2010
AGTCTCATCAATGTATTTGTTGCAGCGGCGGAATAAGTTAAATACCTCTGTGATTGCATCTGCAACACGCAGATTTTTCATCTTCTCTGCAACTTTATCTCTCGCAGATGTCACAACTGCCTTTAAGTCTGCATCAACTTCCTCTGTCACACCTGTGCTCTTTACCACATCGTCAAAATATTTATTGCTCATGGAAATGGTACGGTTTACAAGGTTTCCAAGGATATTAGCAAGGTCAGAGTTGTAACGCTCGATGACAAGATCCCAGGTAATGATTCCGTCATTTTCAAACGGCATCTCGTGTAATACAAAGTAACGTGTTGCATCCACGCCGAATAAATCAGCCATATCATCTGCGTAGATCACGTTTCCTTTAGACTTACTCATCTTCTCGCCGCCCTGTAAAAGCCACGGATGACCAAACACCTGTTTGGGCAGCGGCAGATCCAGTGCCATCAAAAAGATCGGCCAGTAGATCGTATGGAAACGGATGATGTCTTTTCCGATCAGATGTAAGTCTGCAGGCCAGTTCTTGTTGAACAGATCACTGGAATTGCCGTCTGCATCGTATCCAATCTTGGTGATATAGTTGGTCAGAGCGTCCAGCCACACATAAACGACATGTTTCGGATCGAAATCTACCGGAATGCCCCAGGAAAATGATGTTCTGGAAACGCACAGATCCTGTAATCCCGGAAGTAAGAAGTTGTTCATCATCTCATTTTTTCTGGAAACCGGCTGGATAAATTCCGGATGCTCATTGATGTAGTTGATGAGTTTGTCAGCATATTTGCTCATTTTAAAGAAATATGCCTCCTCTTTTGCCGGCTGGACCTCACGTCCGCAGTCCGGGCATTTTCCATCCACAAGCTGTGACTCTGTCCAGAAAGATTCACACGGAGTACAGTAAAGTCCCTCGTAGGAACCTTTGTAGATGTCACCTTTATCGTATAATTTTTTGAAGATCTTTTTTACCTGTTTCTCATGGTCTTCATCGGTTGTACGGACAAAATTATCATAGGAAGTGTTCATCAGATCCCAGATGCGTTTTACCTCTCCGGCTACATTGTCCACATACTCTTTCGGAGTGATCCCGGCCTTCTCGGCCTTCTCCTGGATCTTCTGACCATGTTCGTCCGTTCCGGTCTGGAAGTAAACATCATAACCTTCCTGACGGCGGAATCTTGCGATCGCATCTGCAAGTACGATCTCGTAGGTATTTCCAATGTGCGGCTTGCCGGATGTGTAGGCAATCGCTGTTGTCATATAAAATTTTCCTTTGCTGCTCATGTGTATTTCCTTCTTTCTTAATGATTTGCTTGTTGATACTGTGGGTTATTTCATCTTATAAATAAAAAAAATCCCGTCCTCTAAAAAGAAGACGAGATGTTATCCCGTGGTACCACTCCCATTTACCGGCACAAAATGCCAGCCTCATTTCGATATCTCACGGACTGCCCGGATACATACTGTACCGATGCTCATCTGCTGTAATATCTCCCGCTGTAACAGGCGGACCTGTCGGGACTTATCTGTCAATTTTAAACAGTTCAGTCCTGCCACTCCAAAGCCATCTTCCATCTATATCCGCCCGTTTCCTCTCAGCCTTATTCCGATTCGGTATTTCAGTTTCTGTGATACAGGTTTTCTTATTAAAATACCTGACTCACAACACCTTTTCCGGAAATATAGAAACTTCTCTGTAAAGTTCCAACAGATGTACTCTCTTTTTCATGGTGTTTTATTTCTTACGATTATTTTCAATCTAGCATGGAATGTGTAAAAAGTCAAGCGGCTGATCCACTCTACTTTTTTTGCTTGCCATTCGAGAAGCGATCACTGCAAATTAATATATTTTTCTCCATTCCTTTCATCATCAAAATATGCTACACTAAAAACAGTTTAGTTCCTGTCTGTCTGACAGGAGTATTTGCGCAGCATACGCAGAAATGGAGAGTTTATGAAAACAAAATCTTATGTAACAACCTTATTGAAGTTTGCACTGGCTTTTACTTTTTCATTTATTCTGCTTATTTTGGCAAATGTAAATGTCGAAGCAAAGACTGCAACTGTCACAAATTTAAAAGAAACAGATATTGAGCCCTACGAAAATCCAGATATTACCCTTACCTGGGATGCGGTTTCGTCAGGTGACCAGACCATCTATTATCGTCTTGAAATAAGCGAGGACAAAATCACCTGGAAGGATGAAGGTTCCTATTACGAACCGACTGCGAAAATACATGCTCCGTCCGGCAAATCTGTTTTTTATGCGCGTGTCTGCGCCTACACAGCTCCTTACGACTATGCCTATATGGACGATAAAAATCTCTGTGATATTGGAAACTGGTCTGACACCTTAAAAGTTGTTGCACGGATCAGCGATAAAACATCAAAAATTACAGGAACCAAAGCAACCGCTGCATCCCTGTCCTTTAAATGGGCAGCCGTTTCCGGTGCATCCGGATATAAAGTTGTATATTATCCAAGTGGTCTTTCCGATCTTTCCAAGGAACTTACCACAAGTACAAATTCCTGTACGATTAAAAACTTAAAAGAAGATGGCTCTTATGCAATCTGCGTTTATGCCTTAAACAGCAATTCTGACTTTACGGCTGTTTCTAATACTTACACAGAAACCTACGCCACAACACTTCCAAAGAAAATACGTGATTTTAAAGTGACAACTGCTTATCCCGGAGATGCCAGCTTTGAATGGAAAGGCATTAATGGTGCCAAAGCATTTCAGTTGCAGATAACAAAAGTTTCTGATTCCAAAAAATTTAAAAAACCGATTGTAAACGAAACAAAATTTTACAGTTACCTTGGAACATATACCAATTCAAAAAAAATCAAAGCAGGCACTTTTTATTCAGCAAGAGTCCGTTCCTATGTCACACTTGCAGGCACTAAGCAAAAAGTTTACAGTCCATGGAGTACCGTCATTACTTTTGGCACCTCGCCTAAAAAGATTACTGCAAAACAGTCCGGCTCAGGAATAAAGATCAACTGGTCAAAAGTTTCCGGTGCTTCCGCATATGAAATATACGTTTCCACAAGCTACGATACGAAAACTTTTACGAAAGTAGACACCGTTAAAAGTAAAAACACCAGCTACACCCTGAAAAAATTTAAAAAGAAAAAGTTGAAAAAAAATACCATGTATTACATCAGTGTCAAGCCGGTCTGCAAAGTCGGAAAGAAAAATTGTTCCACAACCGTTTATGTATCCAATCCTACATCAGTATTTTATAGCAAATAAAAAACTGACCATAAAATGATTGATTGTTAAAAATAAAACCGGATGTTTAAAAAATGCAAATCTCTTATATACATTTTTTAAGCATCCGGTTTTATGGTGAATATACACAAACTTTTTTCTAACACTTGCCGTTTCAACTTTCCCATGTTACTCTACATTTATCGCAATTCAAATTTCATTTCTGTGAAATTCATTTTCTGAATATCAGTCTTTTATGTCCCGGCAATTCGCCAGCTATTTCAGAAAAGTATTGTGAAAACCATTTTATTTTTTTATAATCAAAGGAGAATATGATATGGGGAAAAACACACGAAAAATCCATCATACAAAACGGGTTTTTGTACAAAAGAAATACCGGGATGCGTTATTCCGTAAAATTTTCAGTGAGCGTTCTGTCCTGCTTGAATTATATAACGCGCTGAACAACACTGGTTACTCAGACGAAAAGGAACTTACTGTTTACACCATTGATGATGTAATTTATCTTGGCTACAAAAATGATGTATCTTTCATCGTTCGTGGAACACTAAATCTGTATGAGCATCAGAGTATCTTAAATCCAAATATGCCGCTTCGCGGGTTGATTTATTTTGGTAAACAATATGAAAGTTACATCAAACAGCACAACTTAAATATATACGGGAAAAAACAGCTTAAAATACCTTCTCCTCAATTTGTTATTTTCTACAACGGAATAGCCCCTTTAGAAAATGATGCTGATTATACAGAGCTGCATCTTTCAGACGCATTTGAACTGACAAATAATTCAGATGATACAGCAAAACTCCCTTGCTTGGAATGTACCGCAAAAGTCTATAATATTAATTACGGACACAATAAAGAACTGATGCTTCGGTGCAGAACGTTAGAGGAATACTCTATTTTGATCAGCAGAATCTATTCAAAGATTTTGGAAGGAATTTCTTTAGAACAGGCAATTGATTTCACGGTACAGGATTGTATTCATGATAATATTCTCCGTGATTTCCTCATAAAACACAGATCGGAGGTAGTTGGAATGTTACTGGAAGAATTTGATATGGAAGAGTATATTAAAATGGAACGCAGGGACAGCTATGAAGATGGAAAATGCCAATATCGTATACACGTCATTCACACGATGTACCAAAAAAATATTCCTGCTGAAAGCTGCATCAACATGCTGGATGAGGATGCTGATTTTGTAAATCATATCTACCAGTTATGCCAGCTTCACCCTGACTGGAACGACAGCAACCTTTTTGATGCTGTAGAAAGCAATTAGACACATCATATCATGAGTCGAGTCTCACTTTTTGTATTTTATAATAACATGATGTTGGGGCAGAACAGATCATTTCAGGTATCTGTTTTGCCCCTCCAGTTTAAAAATCAATTCCTATCATGTATTTTTGGGCACTTACTCCACATTCTTTGTTGCGATCACATCCACACCTGTCCCTGCAACATCTTTCACAAGCACATCCCCGATGTGCACCGGGGCAGCAACCTCAACATTTTTCAATGCTTTGACACAGTCAAATATTTTTCCTTTCGGAATATCTTCTTTTGTCTTTACAGAAACCATTGCTTCACTTCCGCCGGTGATCCTTACTGTAGAGGTAACGATTCTGGTTGGATTTGTCACTTCCTTCCTCGCATAGATATCACCGCGCTTACAGGTATTTCCCGTAACGCTTACGACTTCCCCATGTTCCATTTTTACAGTCAGCGGGCAGCCCATCGGACAGCCGATACAGATTAAATTTTTCTCTTCCATGATATACCTCCATTTTTGCGCTGCTTTTCAATGAAAACAACGTTTTCATTTGCATCTCAAGTTTGCGCGTAAGCATTTTATTCCCGCTCGATTTTCACTGTGATCGTCTTTAAATCCGGGTACTGCAAAAGCTGTTCTTTTGTCAGCTTGATCTCTTCCATCTCCCCCGGTGCCACAACCGGACGTTTTCTGTGAATGACTCTCTCATCATCAAAATAAGCGCTGACGTAACAGTTCTTGTATACACCGCCCACACGGAAACGGACTGTGATCTGCTCATCCATATTAGCAACATTGATGGTTCCCGGCACCGTATACCGGACACCCTCGATCGGATTTAAAACAATGTCGTTATCTCTTGCTGCCTTCACGCCATCTGCTTTCACATAAGCTGCCGCATTTTTTCCGGCTGTCTTTGCTTCCTCGGACACGAAATCCACCAGATCGTGCACATGCAGCACATTTCCACAGGCAAATACACCCGGAATATTTGTCTCAAGGCTCTCATTGACCTTCGGTCCGGAAGTAACCGGGTTCATGTCGACACCCATGCCTTTGGAAATCTCATTTTCCGGGATTAGTCCTACCGAAAGCAACAGCGTATCGCAGCTATATTCTTCTTCGGTCCCCGGAATCGGTTTTCCTTTACTGTCAACCTCAGCTAACGTGATTCCTTCTACACGCTCTTTTCCCTTAATGTCCACAACCGTGTGGCTTAACTTTAACGGGATTCCATAATCATCCAGACACTGCACAATATTACGTTTCAGACCGCCGGAATATGGCATTAATTCTGCCACGACCTTAACCTTTGCACCCTCAAGTGTCATTCGCCTTGCCATGATCAGTCCGATATCACCGGAACCTAAAATGACGACTTCACGTCCCGGCATAAAGCCTTCGATGTTTACCAGACGCTGTGCCGTTCCTGCGGAGTAAATTCCCGCCGGGCGGTATCCCGGAATATTTAACGCGCCTCTCGGTCTCTCGCGGCATCCCATAGCAAGAATGACTGCTTTTGCCTGGATCTCAAACAGACCATCCTCACGGTTCATCGCCGTAACGACTTTCTCATGGCTGATATCCATGACCATAGTATTTAATTTATATTCAATGCCCAGATCTTTTACCTGTGAAATAAATCTGCCCGCATACTCAGGTCCTGTCAGTTCTTCCTTAAATGTATGCAGTCCAAATCCATTGTGGATACACTGGTTTAAAATTCCGCCTAATTCTTTGTCTCTCTCTAAAATTAATATGTCATCGATTCCGTTATTTTTTGCAGAAACAGCAGCCGCAAGCCCTGCCGGTCCACCTCCGATGATTACGATATCATATGTTTTCATGCTCTGGCTCCTCCTTCTTACAGACTGTCCTTGTTGGTTCCGACAATAATCTTTGAATTCCCGCCTGATTTTGTGATCTCAGACTGGTTCACACCGCGCTCTCTCGCTAAAATTTCCATGGTTCTCGGTGAACAGAAACCCGCCTGGCAGCGTCCCATTCCGGCTCTCGTCCGGCGTTTGACACCATCTAACGATTTTGCACCGAGCGGACGTCTGATGGCATCGATGATTTCTCCCTCTGTGATCATCTCACAGCGGCAGATAATGTTTCCATACTCCGGTTTTTCCTTAATTAATGCCGCTCTTTCCTCTTTACTTAATGTGTTTGGATTTAATACACCCTTGCGTGTTGCAATGAAATCTTTTTTCTCTTCCAAATGCATTTTCTCTTTTAACAGATCTGCAACCATCTCTCCGATCGCAGGACTGCTCGTAAGTCCCGGTGACTCGATTCCGGCGCAGTCGATAAATCCTTTTGCATCGGCAACCTCTTCAATAATAAACTCATGACCATCCTCATGTGCACGAAGTCCGGCAAAAGATGTGATGACCTGACGCATCGGAATATTTTTTACATTCAGGTTTGCACCGGCAATCACCTGATCCAGGCCTTCTCTTGTGGTGTTGGTTCCCTCTTTATCCTCAATGTCAATGGCGGTAGGCCCTAACAGCAGGTTGCCATGCACCGTCGGCGAAATGAGGATTCCTTTTCCATATTTGCCCGGCAGCGCAAAGACCGTATGACTTACATGGCTTCCGGCACTCTTGTCAAGCAGGCAGTAATCACCGCGTCTTGGCGTAATATGGATTTTCTTTTCACTGACCATGTTGTGAAATTTGTCCGCATAGACACCGGCTGCATTGACCACATATTTTGTCTCGAACACACCCTGATTTGTGTGGACTTCCCAGATATCTCCCGACTTTTTCAAATCGGTTACTTCTGTGTCAAACTTAAATTCCACACCATTTACATTCGCACTCTCAGCCAATGCGATATTCAGGTTGAACGGACACACGATCCCGGCGCTTGGCGCATACAATGCTGCGCAGATATCATCCTCAAGATTCGGCTCCATCTCATGCACTTCCTCTTTGGATAAAATACGCAGCCCCGGCACACCGTTTGACACGCCACGGTCATACAGCGCTTTCAGATTCGGCATATCCGCTTCATCCCTGCAGACTACCAGCGAACCGATCCTCTGAAATGGAAAATCGAGTTCTTTGGAGAGCTGCTCCATCATGGCGTTGCCGCGCACATTCAATTTTGCCATCAGTGAACCTTCCTTCGCGTCATATCCGGCATGTACGATTGCGCTGTTTGCCTTGGATGTGCCACAGCAGACATCTTCTTCTTTTTCAATCACACATATTTTTGCATTGTAGCGCGACAATTCTCTTGCCGCTGCTGCGCCGGATACACCGGCTCCGATGATAATTACGTCATACATTTTCCATCTCTCCTTTTTCTACTTTGTTCTTCTGATATCTGCAAACTTTTTCATTCATAGGGCGTAATTTTCTATGAATGAAAAAGCCTGACAAGTAAGCGCACTCCATGCTGTTGCGATTATCCTGTCAGGCTCTCTTCTCTCTTGCCTCTCAACAATAGATTGCAGGTTCCACATGCACATCTACTGTCATAAATATAAAATTGTCATATAAAGTTACTTATCGCATGACAAACATACGGTCTACCATGGAATTGCTCCATATAGCAGTACTGCAACAATTGCTCCGATCACCGGTCCCACCAGCGGAACAACTGCATATCCCCAGTTGGATGTTCCTTTTCCCTTAATCGGAAGAACGGCATGTGCAAGACGCGGTCCGATATCTCTTGCCGGATTGATCGCATATCCGGTCAGTCCACCAAGTGACATACCGATCGATACAATGATTCCAAATACAAGAAACTTTCCAAGTCCATCGGTAAGTCCCGGCACATTTGCCATACCTTTGATCGCAAATACAAGGATAAACGTTCCAACTGCCTCACTGAAAATATTCTGTCCCATGTTCGGAATAGAAGGCGCTGTACAGAACACCCCAAGTTTTGTCGCCTGATCCTCTGTTGCATCAAACTGTCCTTTAAACAAAAGATATACGATCACCGCTCCAACAAACGCTCCTGCAAACTGTGCAATGATATATCCCGGAACCATTGCCCAGTCAAAACTTCCGTCAACTGCAAGTGCTAACGTCAGCGCCGGATTAAACGATGCTCCCGATGCTGCTCCGAAAATAAATGCCGGCAGCATAACCGCAAGTCCCCATGCAAATGTGATCTGGACAGTTCCTCCACCCTTCATGCCAGATTTGTTGAGATTTACGTTTGCAACAACTCCATCACCTAAGATGATCAGAATCATAGTTCCCAAAAATTCTGCTATATATGGTAACATACTATCCCCCCTTATTCAATTAACTTTACCAATACATTACAATCTTTACCTTCCCTATACAAAACCTTCTTTTTAATCTTCCTTTGCCCAGCCGTATGCATATTTGACTGCTTTGTTCCAGCCTTTGATCATTTCTTCTCTCTTTGCGGCATCGATCTGCGGCTCAAATGTCTTGTCGATTGCCCAGTTTTTAATAACATCCTCTTTACTTGACCAGTAACCGACTGCCAGACCAGCAAGATATGCAGCGCCCATCGCTGTTGTCTCTACACATTGCGGACGATTTACCGGCGCATCAATAATGTTCGCCTGTGTCTGCATCAGGAAATCATTAGCACTTGCTCCACCGTCAACTTTCAAAGCGGTAAGATCAATTCCGGAATCTGCTTTCATGGCAACCAGAACATCATTCACCTGATATGCCAGAGATTCCAATGTTGCACGGATAATGTGATATTTATTGACGCCACGGGTAATACCTACGATCGTACCTCTTGCATACTGATCCCAGTGAGGTGCACCAAGACCGGTAAATGCCGGAACTACATAACAGCCGTTCGTATCTTTTACTTTCTTTGCCATGTATTCAGAATCAGGTGCAGAATCAATGACTCTTAATTCATCTCTTAACCACTGGATCGCAGCCCCCGCCACGAAAATAGAGCCTTCCAGTGCGTAATTAACTTTTCCATCCAGTCCCCATGCAATCGTAGTTACCAGACCATTCTTGGAAAATACCGGTTTTTCGCCTGTGTTCATTAAAAGGAAACATCCGGTTCCATATGTATTCTTTGCCTCTCCTGCGTTAAAACAGGTCTGACCAAACAATGCTGACTGCTGGTCTCCGGCAGCACCTGCGATCGGGATCGGTCCACCAAGGTAAGAAGGATCTGCCTCCCCGTAAATACAGCTTGACGGTTTCGGCTCCGGCAGCATACATTTTGGAATATTTAACTCTGCTAAAATCTCATCATCCCACTGAAGAGTGTTGATATTAAATAACATTGTTCTGGATGCATTGGAATAATCGGTCACATGAACAGCGCCTTTTGTCAGTTTCCAGATCAGCCAGGTTTCTACCGTTCCGAATAATAATTCACCCTTTTCGGCTCTCTCTCTTGCACCCGGTACATTGTCAAGCAGCCATTTTACCTTCGTGCCTGAAAAATATGCATCAATGACAAGACCTGTTTTTTCCCTGAATTTATCGGTAAGTCCTTTTTCTTTTAAGGTATCGCAATATTCTGAAGTTCTGCGGCACTGCCATACGATCGCATGATGGATCGGCTCTCCTGTTTCCTTATCCCAGACGATCGTTGTCTCTCTCTGGTTGGTAATACCGATTGCTGCAATATCCTCTGCTGTCGCATTGATCATGTTCATCGCCTCAACTGCAACACCGAGCATACTTGCCCAGATTTCATCTGCATCATGTTCCACCCAGCCCGGCTGTGGGAAGTACTGTGTAAATTCCCTCTGTGCCACGCTGCACATCTCACCTTTCTCGTTGAACAGGATACATCTGTTGCTTGTGGTTCCAGCATCCAGTGCCATTACATATTTTGCCATACTTTTTCCTCCTCTTTCTTTTGGCTTTATTTAATATTTAAACTGCTCCCCCCAGAGCATTATAAATATTCGTAAAATTGATTGTTCTTTTTTTCTATTGAAATATATTATTTTTTACCTTACATATTCCAGACTTTATGGTTTGTGGATGATACCGCCATCGCACCCGCTGACAATGCTCCCATCACGTCTTCTTTATCTGTGATCAGCCCTCCTGCAATGATGGGTACTTTTACCGAATGACTAATCTGTGCAATGATCTTAGGCATCACTCCCGGAAGTACCTCGATAAAATCCGGTTTTATCATGTGCTGCTGTTGTCTGATATTTTCAAATGCCATTGAATCCAGTAAGAAAACACGGAGTACTGTATACATAGACATTTCTTTTGCTTTTTTGATCAGTGATGGCTTCGTGGAAATGATTCCATCCGCTTCAGTCTGCTCCTTAATAAATTCAACTGCAATCTCCTTTGGACTTAAACCACTGATGAGATCCATATGCACCATCGCGATCTTACCTGCATCCCGTATCGTCTTTACAATTGAGCCAATAGAACAGACATCCCCGAATAAAATAAAAATGACTCTGATATCATCATGTTTACAGCATTCCTCCACATCTTCCATACTTTTTACTGCTGCAATAATTGGATTATCCTCAACTGCTTCATAAAAATTCTGATTCATGCTTTCCCCTTCCCAGATACCTTTTTCCTATTTCATATGTATACAACTGATGATCATCTCATGACGTTTTTGCATTGCAGTTTTAATATAACATAAAAAAGAGCGACAATACCAACGGCTTCATCGGCCGTTCTATTCGCTCTCCTGTCATTGCTCTCTTATTGAACTGTCTGCATCATATCATAATGCACAATGCAATGCAATACTTTCTTGATGTTATTTATCATTTTTGTTTGTGTTTTACAGTTTTTTCTTGTATATAATACACAATTTTGTTTCATTTTCTTATATATCTTTGTTATATTTTTATCAATGTATCATATTTCGTTTCATTCCACCTGAAAATCATCCAAAGCAGACTTCTTCCCTGTCATTTTCCCCCGTGTGTCAGGATGCCCCGCCCAGACTTTCTAACTTTTCCTCACATTCCTGCGCCGTGCGTGCTCCCATGCCTAAATCCATACCAAAGATTCCATATTCGTCTCCTGCTGAAAGTCCGGCGATCTTAATGTCTCCATCTTTATTATCCTGAAATAGCAACGTAATACAGGTAGAATTGCCCGGTATCACATTGTATCTCTGATAGATTCTGACCGTAACATCCATTCCCTTGGACGTCATGCTGTATTCATCCCGGAAATCTAATTTATGCTTTCCTTCTTTCAACAGCATATCTGTATTTTGGATCACATCCTTCAAATTACCATGAACTACCTTCTCAAATACAGCCATATGACACGCCTCCCCCACAATGTTTTTCCTGCGCAGCTACTATTTAGCGCCTGCTCATTAACTAAAAAACACAGATAAATAGTGGATTTTATATAGGG
>OIDU01000921.1_pt1 | contig 11808 bp, 10 predicted proteins | sample 1581481 | NCBI WGS metagenome assembly OIDU01 (sample SAMEA3882519, study PRJEB24775) | human gut metagenome | biome: human-associated habitat; feature: intestine environment; material: feces | place: Netherlands | collected 2009/2010
GGCCGCACCGGCCTGACCTCCGTGGTCGTGGCGATCTGCTTCGCGCTGTCCGCCTTCCTCTCCCCGGTCATCTCCGCCGTGCCGTCCGCCGCGACCGCAGGCGTGCTGGTCGTGGTCGGCTGCATGATGGCTTCCTCCTTGAAGGAAATCGAGTGGGGCGACATCTCCGAAGCCATTCCGGCGTTCTTCGCGTCCGTGTTCATGGCGTTCAGCTACTCCATCTCCTACGGCATCGCCGGCGGCTTCATCACCTACTGCATCGTCAAGACCTGCAAGAAGCAGGCCAAGGATGTGCATCCGGTGATCTGGGTCGTGGCCGTGCTGTTCATTCTGGACTTCATCATCACCGCAGTGCTGTAACAGTCCTTTTCATACGGAAATGGGCGGTTCCTTCAGTGGAATCGCCCATTTTTTATATCGACTTTCGTATCGGTTTGGCGCAGATCCGCATTAGATGGCTTGAGAGAACGCGTCGACGAGCGCGGCCATCCAGTCCGTCAGGGAATCGTACTGCTCCGGCATCTGCTCGGTCAGCTCCACGATCGGAATATTGGACGATTTGGCGGCGGTGACGATCTTGCCGGTCAGCTCGGTCCCCTCCTGAATGTTGACCACCAGCAGGCCGACCTTGCCGGCTTCCAGCATGTCGGTGAACTGTTTGATGTCGGTCGGCGTTGGCTCGCTTTCGTTGGCCGTGGCACGCATGTAGCCGGTCGGCGTCGCGTCTTTGAGGCCCAGGTCCCCGGCCAGATATTCGGCGACCGATTCCGTGGCGGCATAGGCTTCGCCATCCGCCTTGCGTTTGGTCTCCGTGATTTTTCGGGCGATCTCGTCTTCCTTGGAACGCCATTGCTGGTTCAGCTTGTCGAAATCGGCCTTGCCGTCGGGCCTTGTGCCCTCGTATGCCCTGGTGATGGCCTGTGCGACCGCTTTGCGCACCGCCGCCGAGAACCAGACGTGCGGGTTGCCGCCATCCTTGACGCCACCGATCTCCGCCGCGTTGATGACTTGCGATTTGGCGGATTGCGCGGCTTTGACGGCCCATGAGTCGTACCCGGCGCCGTTGACGATGACGATTCGTGCCTTCTGCAGTTTGGCGATGTCGGACGTGGTCGGCTCATAGTCGTGCGCGTCCACGTTGGTGGAGTTGACGATGCTGGTCACCTGCACGCCGCTTCCGCCGAGCTGCTCGGCGAGGGTGCCCCATTGGTTGATGGAGGAGACGACGGAAATCGCGCCATGCGCGGAACCGGCACCGTTCTGCGACGTTCCGCAGGCAGACGCGGAAGTGAGAAGGCCGACGGAAGCGAGTACGGCAATCGCAATTCTTGCATAACGGTTCACGATGGTTCCTCCATTTTCATACGCTTCATGCTTCGGTGAATCCATCATAACCGTAACTGAGAATGATTCTCAACAGCGCGTGTCGCTTCCACAAGAAAAACAACAAACCGACGCCGAGAGCAATCTCAACGTCGGTTTGCGGGGAAAAGGAGCTGCCGATCAGCCAAAACGTACAATTACAGAGTTTCGCACAGCGAAGCGCTATTAACTGGCCAGCTGAAGCTGACTCGCACCAACCCACCGGGTTGGCACTACGTTTTGGCGAATCGGCCTTATCGATCAGCCAAAACGTCCGGAGACGTAACGTTCGGCTTCTTCGTTCTGCGGGTTGTTGAACATCGTGGTGGTGTCGGTGAAGTACTCGAGGTGACCCGGCTGGCCGACGGCCTTCAGGTTGAAGAAGGCGGTGTAGTCGGCGATACGGGCGGCCTGCTGCATGTTGTGCGTCACGATCACGATGGTGTACTCGTTCTTCAGCTCGTTGATCAGATCCTCCACGGCCAGGGTGGAGATCGGGTCGAGGGCGGAGCACGGTTCGTCCATGAGCAGCACCTGCGGGTGCACGGCCACGGCGCGTGCGATGCAGAGCCTCTGCTGCTGGCCGCCGGACAGGCCGATGCCCGGATTGTCCAGACGATCCTTGACCTCGTTCCACAGGTTGGCGCCACGCAGGGCCCACTCGACCAGATCATCCGCGTCGGACTTGGAGATCTTGCGGTTGTTGAGCTTCACGCCGGCCAGCACGTTCTCGCGGATGGACATGGTCGGGAACGGGTTCGGACGCTGGAACACCATGCCTACGTCACGACGGACGGCGACAGGATCCACATCCTTGTCGTACAGGTTCTTGCCTTCCAGCAGCACCTCGCCTTCGCAGTGGGCGCCCGGAATGATCTCGTGCATGCGATCGAGGGTGCGCAGCACGGTGGACTTGCCACAGCCGGAAGGGCCGATGAACGCGGTGACCTTGTTGGCTTCGATGTTGATGTTCACGTCTTCCACGGCCAGGAAGTCGCCGTAGAAGATGTTCAGATGGTTGACATCAATACGTTGTCCCATTTGTTTTCCTTATTGTTCTTATGTTTTCGACTATTCGACCGCGCTCAGCGTTCCGACTTGACGGCGAAGATCTTCGCCACGAGACGGCCGATGAGGTTGAGGATCAGCACGATGAGAATCAGCACAAGGGCTGCGGCCCAGGCGCGTTCCATCGGGATGGTGGTGACGCAGGCCGCGGAAGCGTTGGCCGGGCAGTTCGCGTTGAGCTTGGAATACTCCTGGTAGACGTACACCGGAAGCGTGGTCATCTGTCCGGAGAACAGATTGAAGTTCGTCGAAGCGATGTAGCCTGCGGTCATCAGCAACGGAGCGGTTTCACCGATCACGCGGGCGACGGCGAGAATCGCACCCGAAACGATGCCCGGCAGGGCGGTGCGCAGCACGATCTTCGTGATCGTGCGCTGCTTCGTGACGCCCAGGGCGTACGAGGCCTCGCGCAAATCGTGCGGCACGATCTTGAGCATTTCCTCGGACGACTTGACCACGGTCGGCAGCATCAGCAGGGAAAGTGCGACGGAGCCTTCGAAACCGTTGATGGTGCCGGGGCCGATCAGAATCGTGAACATCGAGAAGGCGAACAGGCCTGCGACGATGGACGGGATGCCGCTCATCACGTCGACCAGCAGGGTGATGACCTGTGCCAGCTTGCCACGGTTGGAATATTCCACCAGGTACACGGCGCACATCAGGCCGATCGGGATGGAGATGAGCATGGCGCCGAAGGTGATTTCCAGCGTGCCGATGATGGCGTGCAGGATGCCGCTGTAGCCGCCGGACGGGGTCGGGTTGCCGCCGACCACGCCGGTCATGTTGTAGCTCAGGAAGTTGAGGTTCAGCCTCTTGACGCCGTTGATGATGGTGGTGAGCAGCACCGAGAACAGCGGGATCAACGCCACGATGAACGCGCACGAGATGAGCGCCTTCATGGCGAAGTCCTTGCGCTTGCGCGCTGAGGTGAAGGAACGGGTCGGCTTGAACTTGTCGAAGTCGATGACGGGAGCGCCGTCCATCGGCGAAGCGTCGTTATTTGCGGCGGTCATCACACACTCGCTTTCTCGGTGAGCTTACGAGCGATGAAGTTCACCACGAAGGTAATCAGGAACAGGACCAGGCCGGTGCCGATCAGCACGGAAACACCCAGATCGTTGGCTTCCGGATACTGCGCGGCGATGTTCGCGGCGATGGTCTGGTTCTGCGAGGCCTGCAGCAGCTTGACGGAGTAGTTGAGGCCCGGGGACAGGATCATGAGCACGGCCATCGTTTCGCCGAGCGCACGACCGAGGCCGAGCATGGAGGCGGACACGACGCCGGACTTGCCGAACGGCAGGACCGCGAGCTTGACCATTTCCCACTTCGTGGCGCCGAGGGCCAGAGCCGCCTCTTCCTGAAGGCGAGGGGTCTGCAGGAAGATGTCGCGGGACATGGAGGTGATGATCGGCAGGATCATGACGGCCAGCACCACGGACACGGTGGCCACGGTACGGGAGGGATTGGCGGCGGGACCGGCGAAAATCGGAATCCAGCCAAGGTATTTGGCCACCCAATTCCAGAACGGGTAGATGGCGGGCACCAGCACCAGACCGCCCCACAGACCGTAGATAACGGACGGGATGGCGGCGAGCAGATCGACCACATAGCTCAGGGCGGTGGCGAGCTTCTTCGGCGCGTAATGCGAGATGAACAGTGCGATGCCGACCGACACGAAGAAGGAAATCAGCAGTGCCAGGGCGGAAATCAGCACGGTACCGAACAGCAGCGGTCCGACGTAGCCCCAGAAGCTGGAAGCCTTGCCGCCGGTGAAGTTGCTGATGGTCGCGCTGTTGGCCTTCTGGTCACCGCCGATCAACGGCCACGCGCGGAACAGCAGGAACAGCGCGACCGCGGCGAGCACGACGAGGATCAGGATGCCGCAGGCGTAGGCCACGCCCTTGAACACCTTATCCGCGTTCTTGCCGCTCACCGGCTGCTGTGCCGTTTTGCTTTGCGAACTCACGGGTTCTCCTTTTGGTTTGCTTGCGATTGCTTTCGATTTTTCTGGTTTTGCGTATCGTCCGTAGGTATCGTTTCAGGCCGCAGCCGTTTTTTACGCGGCTGCGGCCTGAAACCTACGGTCAGTCACCGATCACCGAAAGCGATCGCCCCACTGTGATGGGCTCACTTGGTTTTGATGGCGTCGATGGACTTGACGACCTTCTGACGCAGGGTGTTGGACATCGGAGCGGAGCCGGCTGCGGAAGCGGCGGTCTGCTGGCCTTCGTCGCTGGTCACGTAGGTGAGCCAGGACTTGACGAACTTGGCGGTGTTGGCGTCCTTGTATGCCGGGCAGGCGACGTCGTAGGAGACCAGCACGATCGGGTAGGCGCCCTTCTCGGTGGTGTTGTGGTCGAGCTTGACGACCACGCGGTTGTCACCCTTGGCGGAATCGTCGAGCGGGGAGGCGTCCACGACCTTGGCGGCGGCTTCAGCGGAGAACGGGACGTAATCGTCGCCGACCTTCACGGCCACGGTGCCCAGATCGCCGGCATGGGAGGCATCGGCGTAACCGATGGTGCCGTCAGCCTGCTGCACGGTGGAGATCACGCCGGAAGTGCCCTTGGCGCCCTGGCCGACCTCGTTCGGCCAGTTCTCGCCGAGGTCGTAGCTCCATGCGTCGCCAGCGGCGTCCTTGACGTAGCTCAGGAAGTTCTTGGTGGTGCCGGACTTGTCGGAACGGTGCACCACGGTGATGTCGAGGTCAGGCAGATCGACCTTCGGGTTCTGCTTCTTGATGGCGTCATCGTTCCACTTGGTGATCTTGCCGTCGAAGATCTTGGCGATGGTCTCGGCGTCCATGTTCAGGGTCTTGCCCTTGCCGGACACGCCCTGCAGGTTGAAGACGACGGCGATCGGGGAAATGTAGACCGGGATGTCGAAGGCGGTGCCGGAAGCGCACACGCTCTTGGACTGCTCGACCTCGTTATCGGCGAGGGAGGCGTCGGAGCCGGCCCATGCGGTTGCACCGGTCAGGAAGGTGGACACGCCAGCGCCGGAACCGGACGGGTTGTAAGCGACCTTGGCGTCCGGGTTGGTGCCCTGGAAGCCGGCGATCCAAGCTTCGACGGCGGCCTGCTGGGAAGAAGCGCCAGCGCCGGAGAAGTTGCCGGAAACGGTTTCGGTCTTGGTATCGGACTTGGCCGAAGAATCGGTGGAAGCGGTGGTGTTGTCACCGCAAGCCGCGACGGAAGCCAGCATCACAATGCCGGACACAGCGGCGATGGAGCGTACGAGAATGGAGTTACGCATTATTCTTTTCCCTCTGTCAACGTTCAGATGGCGTGTGTTTCTGATTTTTCGATTTTCTGTTGTCGCCATCGTTCTTCATGACAATCTCCAGCCTATTGGGCGTTTCACTCGCCCCAAACCAAAAACGGTGAACGGAAGATGAACAGTCTACGACACCTTCGCCGTTCGACGTTCCTTCCGTTCACCGTTCTTTGCAAGCACGATGCGAATGCGCGCTATACCAAGCCTTTCATCATCATTCGCTTGGCGTATCGATCTTGTATCCGAGGCCGCGCACGGTGGTCAGATACTTGGGATGGCCCGGGTCCTCCTCGATTTTGGCGCGCACGCGCTTGACATGCACGTCCAGCGTCTTGGTGTCGCCGACATAGTCGGAGCCCCAGATGCGGTCGATCAGCTGGTGGCGGGTCATCACGCGGCCCTTGTTCTGCATGAGGTATTCCAGCAGTTCGAATTCCTTCAGCGGGAAGAACACGTTCTCGCCGCGGACCGTCACCTCATGCTGGCCGATTCTCATGGAAATGTCACCGCATACGAGCGGAATATCGTCGTCGGCGGCTTCTCCGGATTCGGCGACCATCTGGTTGCGGCGCAGCACCGCGCGGATGCGTGCCAGCAGCTCACGGAAGGAATACGGTTTGGTGATGTAGTCGTCCGCACCGATTTCAAGGCCGACGACCTTGTCGATTTCCGCGCTTTTCGCGGTCAGCATGATGATCGGCACACGGCTTTGCTCGCGGATCCGACGGCACAGCGCGGTGCCGTCAAGACCGGGCAGCATCAGATCGAGCAGCACCAGATCGATACCACCCTTGGTGAACAGTTCCAATCCTTCTTCACCGGTGGCCGCGGCGGACACGTCGTACCCTTCACGGGTGAGCTGGTAGACCAGCGGCTCACGGTACGACTCTTCGTCCTCGACGATCAGAATTCGCGTCATCAGTGGTTCTCCTCATTCTCTGTTGTGGTGGAGTGGCCGGACTGTTTCTTTTCACGGGTGTTATCATTCGCCGAATCCGCCGGATGGTCGGGTTCCGCAGCGCCCGAAGCCTGCGGCATCGTGATGGTGAAGGTGGATCCCTCCCCCTCACGCGACCATACGGAGATGGTGCCGCCGCAATCCTCGACGCAATGCTTGGTGATGGCCAATCCCAGGCCGGTGCCGCCGGTTTCACGGGAGCGCGCCGGATCGACGCGGTAGAATCGCTCGAAAATTCTGCTGAGCGACGCCGCGGGGATGCCGATGCCCTGGTCCACGACGCGAATCGCCACCTTGCCGGATTCGATGCCGATGCCGACGGCCACCGTGGTATGTTCCGGCGAATAGTTGATGGCGTTCTCCACCAGGTTCTTCACCGCAGTTTTGATGGTCTCATGGTCAGCGACCACGAACACGTCCAGGTTCTGTTCGGCTTCCTTGGCCAGTTCCTCGGCGTTCGCATGCACCAGCACCTGCCGGCCGTTCACGGACAGGACCAGGCTGATGTGCTTCGATTCGGCCTTGACCTGGTTTTCGGCGAGCGCCTCGCGTGCCACGGGCAGCACGGACAGCCGTTCCGCGTTGAGTATCGCTGCCGCGCTTTGCGCTTTCTGCAGGTCGATCAGACGGTGGACCAGTTCCGTCAATCGTTCGGATTCCTTGGAGATTCGGCCGGAGAAGTATTTCACCGCGTCCGGATCGTCGGCCGCGTCGCCGATCGTTTCGGCGAGCAGAGAAATCGCGCCTGCCGGGGTTTTCAGTTCGTGCGAGACGTTGGTGACGAAATCGCGCCGCATGATTTCGAAACGGCGTTGCTCGCTCATGTCGGAAATGAAAATCGCAAATAGGTTGTCGGCGATCTGTCCGACGCGCACGTGCAGGTAGAGCGTGTCTTCGGGCAGCGGCTTGCCGGCTTCGACGCCTTTGCCGTTCGTGTTCACCACGCCCGTTCGCGTGCGGCCGTTCAGGGGGATGGTCAGTTCGCGTTCGCGCACCACGCTGTCTGTGGAGACCAGTTTCACGATGTCGCGGATTTCCGCGAGCGCCATCGCCTGGTCGTGGATGATGCCGAAGCGCCGCGCGGCCGGGGATGCGTATTGGACCGTGGCCAGCGAGTCTACGACCACCAAAGCTTCGGGCATGACGGCCACCAGCTGGCGTTCCGTGGACTGCACGGGAACGCGGGGGCCGAACAGGGACGTGTTCTTCGCAGCTCCGAACAGGCTCGGATCATTGGGGTCGACGCTGTCCTGCACATCCTGGAAGCCTCGTCTGCGGCCAAGCAGGAACGCCACGACGAACACGACCACGGCCACGACCACCAATGCCGCAACCACCGACGGCGTTGCCAGCATCTGCTCCAACGTCATGCGTTCACCTTCCGATAATCCTCAGTTCTTCCTTAAGACTAGCGGTTTCGGAGAGGCTTTCGCGTATGCGATTCTCTCACGCCACCGGAAGTTTTCCTGCCGTTCATCTTCCGAAACGCAGCATATCGGAATATGAGACGTCCCGTTTGCCGATATGACGATGCATGATGACGGGTCATGCGGCAAACGGGATGTGGAAACGGCTTTTCGCAACGTTAGGCGTTTCGCAACGCCACATGAACGCTACATGCGTTTGGCGATGTTCACCGTCAGTTTCGCGGCGGTGTCCGCGTATTCGGAAATGTCGAACGTTTTGAAATCCTCGTAGTCGGTGTCCGCGTTGTCGCTCAGCGCGCGAATCACCAATGCGGGAACGTCGTTGCGGGCGGCGACATGCGCGACGGCGGCGCCTTCCATTTCCACCGCGTCCGCGCCGGTCTCACGGATCACCTGCTCGAACTTCTGCGGATCATCGACGAAATAGTTGCCGGTGGCGATGATGCCGACGATATGGTGAATGTTCAAGTCGTTCAGCGCCTGGTCGGCCAGTTCGAGCAGACGGTCGTCGCTATGGTATTCCTCGATGGGCCGGTCGGCGGTGCCGGGCTTGAACTGTCCCACCAATCGCATGTCGGTGTCGAGATAGCGCAGGGTGCCGCCGAGCACCACGTCGTTGATGTGCAGATTCGTGTTGAGATTGCCCGCGATGCCGGAGAAGATCACGGCGTCCGGCTGGTCAGCGTCGATCAGATGCTGCGTGGTGGCGGCGATGTTGACGGTGCCCATGCCGCCGACGGTCGCGGCGACGTTGACGGCGGTGCCCTTGTTGGTTTCGAGGGTGCCGCGCGTCACCTTGACGCCGGCTTCCTCGGTGACGGTGACGTTGCTCAGTGCCGTTGCGATATTGGCGACTTCCTCATCCATGGCGCCGATGATGGCGATTGCGGTCATTGCACCCTCCCTGTCTTACGTGCTGTCTTGAGTGTTGTTTTACGCGATTGCGATTCGCGTTTTCCGAATTTTCTGCAATCGCGCGGATAGTGAATCGAATCGGTCACTTCCAGCGGCGCACGGCCACCGCATGGGCAAGCTCGCGTAGCAGCTGTTCCGTGGTGTTCCAGCTCAGACATTTGTCGGTGATGGACTTGCCGTAGACGAGCTGGTCGAGCGGCGCGGCCTTCTGGTTGCCGCCTTCGATGAAGCTTTCCATCATGATGCCGGTGATGCCCTGCTCGCCTTTGGCGATACGGCCCGCGATGTCACGCACCACCTGCGCCTGACGATGCTCGTCCTTGCCGGAGTTGCCATGCGAGCAGTCGACGATCAGCCCATGTGCCGCAGCGGAATCGGCCGGCATTTCGGCGCGGATGGTGTCCATGGCCTTGGCCACCGAAGCGGCATCGTAATTCGGGCCGTGCGAGGAACCACGCAACACCACATGACAGTCGGGATTGCCGAGCGTTTTGACCACGGCGGCGCGGCCGAGATGGTCGATGCCGAAGAACGTGTGCTGTTGTGCGGAAGCGAAGCAGGAATCGGCCGGAGCCTTGATGGAACCGTCCGTGGCGTTCTTGAAGCCGATCGGCATGGACAGGCCGGACGCCAACTGCCGGTGCACCTGGCTTTCCGTATTGCGCGCGCCGATCGCACCCCAGCTAATCGCGTCGGAAATATACTGCGGACTGGTCGGCTCCAAAAACTCCGTGGCCGCCGCCAAACCCTCGTCAAGCACGCCAAGCAGCGTGCGGCGGGCCAACAGCAAGCCCTTCCTGATATTGCAGCTGCCGTCGATATCCGGATCGTTGATCAGACCCTTCCAACCGACCGTGGTGCGCGGCTTCTCGAAATACACGCGCATGACGATCAGCAGCTCGCCATCCAACTCGCCTTTCAACGCGGACAGGCGACGCGCGTAATCGAGCGCGGCCTTCGGATCGTGAACGGAACACGGACCGACAACCACCAGCAGGCGATCGTCCTGACCGTACAGGCAGGCACGAATCTCATCACGCGAATAGGCGACGATCTCCTGCGCCTGCTCGCTCAACGGCAGGTCGCCCAACACCTGCGCCGGCGTGGGCAACACTTCGAATTCCAGCACGCGGCGGTTCACGATGCGGCTGATGCCCACCTGGTCCTCCCAGCGCGACACGTCGGTCTCCACCAGCGGATTCTTGCCCTCATCCATGGCCTGCCTAATGGCACGTAAATCCTCAGGCGTGTTCAGCTGCTGCTGCATGATCTCGCTCTCCTTGTCGCTTCCTTTCCCAAGGATAGCAACGATGGTGCAGAAACATCAGCCAAGCTTGCGACGCGCGTCGACCGCGTCGGCAAGCGTGTGCAGCAGCTGCTCGGTACGATCCCACGGCACGCATGCGTCGGTGATCGACTTGCCGTATTCCAGCTGGTCGAGCGGCGCGGGCTTCTGATTGCCCGCCTTGAGGAAGCTTTCCATCATGATGCCGAGAATGCCCTGTTCGCCGGCCGCGACGCGTGCGGCGATTTCTTCGACCACTTCGGCCTCGCGCACCTCGTTCTTGCCGCAGTTGCCGTGCGCGGCATCGATGATCAGACCATGCTCGCTTGGTCCGGAAGCCTTGGAAGCCTTGAGATCCGCCAACGCTTGGGCCACGGAAGCGGCATCGTAGTTCGGACCATGCGAGGAACCACGCAGCACCAGATGGCAGTCGGGATTGCCCTTGGTCTCCGCGGAAATCACACGACCATCCAGATTGATGGAGAGGAAATGATGCTCGAAAGCGGCCGCGAAACACGAATCGGCCGCCGGCTTGATGGAACCATCCGTAGCGTTCTTGAAGCCGATCGGCATGGACATGCCGGACGCCAGCTCGCGGTGCACCTGGCTTTCCGTATTACGCGCGCCAATAGCGCCCCAGCTGATCAGATCGCAAATATACTGCGGGGTAATCGGATCAAGCCATTCCGTAGCGGCGGGCAAGCCGAGCCCCAGCACGTCGGTAAGCACCTTGCGAGCCATGAACATGCCCTTGCGAATATTGAACTGGCCGTCAAGATCAGGATCGTTGATCAGACCCTTCCAACCGATCGTGGTGCGCGGCTTCTCGAAATACACGCGCATGACGATGACCAGACGATCATCAAGCTCCTTCTTGACGGCGGCAAGCCTCTCCGCATACTCGTGCGCAGCCTTCGGATCATGAATCGAACACGGGCCGACGATGGCCAGCAGACGATCGTCACGGCCATGCAGCACGTCACGAATCTCCTGACGGGACTTCAACACCAGATCGCTCATCTCGTTCGTGAGCGGAAGTTCCTTCAGAAAATATCGGGGAGCGGGAATCGGGTCAAGCTGACGAATATTGACATCCACGGTCTCCGGAAACACGGCGCGCTCATCCAACAGCTGTGCATCCTTCGAACTATCCGGACCGCGAAGACCTGCCATCGCTTCTGTTCCTCCCCTGCATCATTATGCTTGCGTAGCGCGATAGCGCCACCGTCGTTACCTTAACGGATGGGGACGGAATATGGGGATGGGCGACTGCATGGTGGAATGGGTGGGGGGTGACGTGGGACGAAGAAAGCGATATAGGAAAGACCCAACGCGGACGGAGAGTCCGGGTTGGGTCTTTTTTTGGGGGAAACGTGCGTCATGGGGCCTGCCGGGCTGAGGCGATGAGGCCTGCAGCCTCGAAAACGCCTGTCGGCGTTTTCTCCTCGCTACGAGAGCCCACTGGGCTCTCGCTTAACGCTCGGCGCGTGTTGGCTACGCGCGCTTCGCGCGCTACA
>OIDU01000926.1_pt1 | contig 11772 bp, 9 predicted proteins | sample 1581481 | NCBI WGS metagenome assembly OIDU01 (sample SAMEA3882519, study PRJEB24775) | human gut metagenome | biome: human-associated habitat; feature: intestine environment; material: feces | place: Netherlands | collected 2009/2010
GAAAACTCAGTCACACTGATTCCGTTTAATTTGGCAAATAAAAAATGTCCAAATTCATGAAACAATATGATTGCACTGAAAATAATAATCGCAATCAGAATCTTCAATCTACCACCTGCTTTCAATCCAACGATAAGTTTCTTTCTCAATCTCCAGAATCTGATCCAGGTCCGGATCCTTTACTGCTGTATGTCTGCTCATAGACTGCCCGATAATCTCGTAAATATCCAGAAAGCTGATTTTTTTCTGAAGGAATTTGCGGACTGCCAGCTCATTTGCAGCATTAAAAACGGTTGGCATACTGCCGCCTGCCCTTGCCGCTTCCACCGCCATTGGAAGACCTTTAAAAGTTTTCCTGTCCGGCTCCTCAAAGGTGATCTGCTTCAACATATGAAAATCCAGTCTGTCGCCTTTTAAAAATCTTCTGTCCGGGTAGCATAATGCATACTGTATCGGAAGTCTCATATCCGGTGTTCCAAGCTGGGCAATCACTGCTCCATCCTCATACTGCACCGCAGAATGGATCACACTCTGCGGATGAACGACCACTTCGATCTGATCTAATTCCACACCAAAAAGCCATTTTGCCTCCATGACCTCAAGTCCCTTGTTGACCAGTGTCGAGGAATCAATTGTTATTTTTCTTCCCATCGACCAGTTCGGATGTTTTAAGGCGTCCTCCACTTTCATCTCTGCAAGATCCTCCGCGTTTTTTCCGCGAAATGGTCCGCCGGATGCCGTCAGAAGGATTTTTTCAATACGGTTGCTCTCATTGCCCTGCAGTGACTGGAAAATCGCGCTGTGTTCACTGTCCACCGGAAGGATCGGCACATGATATTCTTTTGCCAGCGGAATGATGATGTGTCCTGCCGTCACTAGTGTCTCTTTATTTGCAAGTGCAATTTTTTTGCCAGCCTTGATTGCTGCAACTGTCGGACGGATCCCCATCATGCCAACGATCGCGGTAACTAAGATCTCACTCTCCGGATGAACTGCGACTTCAGTCAGTCCTTCCATCTTTGAAACCACTTTTGTGTCCGTATCCGCAATTTTAATCTTTAATGCTTCTGCGGCTTCCTCTTTGAAAACACATACCAGTTTCGGGGAAAACTCCCTGATCTGCTGCTCTAATAATGTAATATTACTTCCTGCCGCAAGTGCAACGACCTCGATATCTTTCTGTTCTCTTACGATATCAAGTGTCTGTGTTCCGATTGAACCTGTCGAGCCTAAGATTGCTATTTTTTTCATACAAATCCTCTTTTCTAAGCAACTTGTTGCGAAGAGGCGACGAGAATCTCAAATTCTCGGAGGCATATTTTTTATGCCTTGCCATCAAAGCTATTTGTTTTGCTCAGAAACAAATAGCCGTGCGAAAAATAAGCTATCAGGCTTATTTTTCACACTAATATCCTCTGTTTACAATACAATAAAATTTGCTGCAAGAAAATAAATCATCGGCGCCGTAAAAATCACACTGTCAAAGCGGTCCAGAATACCGCCGTGTCCTGGGATCAGTTTTCCATAATCCTTGATCTCATAGTTTCTCTTGATCGCAGACGCAGTCAGATCACCTACCATGGAGATCAACGCTCCAACCGCACTGATCGCCGCCATGATCCATACATGCTGTGTGGTAACACCCATCGCATTTTTAAAGATCATGCCATAGATCACAGTTAAAAGTGCAGCACCGACCACTCCACCGATTGCTCCTTCCACAGATTTTTTCGGACTTAACTTCGGAGACATTTTATGTTTTCCAATCAGCATACCAACACAGTACGCACAGGTATCACATCCCCAGGAGCACAAAAAGATCAGCCATACGATATAGGCACCCGCGGTGAGCATTCTCGTCTGATATACATAAGAAAGCATCACAGCCACATAAAACACACCGAAAAATACAGCTAACATCTGCTCCGTCTTATATTTCGGATAAGTAAATACATAGACAAACATCAATGCCATCAGGAATCCTAAAACGACTACCATAAGATCCGGCAGAAATGCCCATTTCAGATTACAGTAAAATACGGTCGCCGCAAGATACCCCACGATTCCCGGCAGTTCTTTTTCCACATGAAAAATGCGGTATAACTCAAACATTCCTATATAGGAAATAAGTAACGTCGAAAAGAGTAACACATCTCCCCCCGTGATAATAAGTACTAACGCGGCTGCCACCAACACGATGCCGCTCAACAGTCTTGTCTTAAACATATATGAAAACCTGCCCTTTCTTCTTTCGGTCTATTTCGCTTCCTCTGCCAGTCCGCCAAATCGTCTGTCTCTCTTATTATACGCTTCCACAGCTTTTTCTAATTCCTCTTTTCCAAAATCCGGCCATGGCACATCGGTAAAATAAAATTCACTGTACGCAAGCTGCCATAACAGATAGTTCGAAAGACGCTGCTCCCCGCTTGTGCGTATCAAAAGATCCGGATCCGGAATTCCTGCAGTATCCAGATATGAGGCAAACAGATCTTCATTTAATTCCGAAACCTGCCTTGTACCATTCTCCATATCCTGACACATTTTTTTCATTGCGCGGATCATTTCATCCCTGCTTCCATAATTGATGGCGATCTGCAGGTTCAGACCATCATTTTTTGCAGAAGCTGCTTCCAGCTCCACGATCTGTTTCTGGAACCGGGCACTCAAACGTGTGGTATCCCCGATCACGCGTACACGCATATTATTTTTATCTGCTGTTTTAATACAGTTCTTCAGATAACTTTCCAGCAGCTTCATGAGTGCTGCCACCTCTCCCTCCGGTCTGTTCCAGTTTTCTGTCGAAAAAGCATACATAGTCAGATATTTAATTCCCATATCATGTGCTGCTTTGCAGACTGTTTCCACATTTTTTGCCCCAACCGTATGACCATAGTTTCTGGGCATTCCCTTACTTTTTGCCCATCTTCCGTTCCCGTCAAGGATAATTGCTACATGCTGCGGAATTTTCATTGTAATCACCACGCCTTTCCATAACCTGCATACTTTGTGCCTGCATTCATTCATAAAGTGAAAATGAGGACACGCCATTGTCATGTCCTCACCTCTATGTTCTATACAAAAATCCCTAAACTGTCAGGATCTCTTTTGTTTTTGCCTCAACAGCCTTGTCGATCTCAGTGATATATTTATCTGTCATTTTCTGTGCGCCGTCCTCTAACTCTTTCACTTCGTCCTCGGACACATCGGCAGACTTGCTTAATTTCTTGAAAGAATCATTGGCATCACGACGGATATTACGGATTGCTACTTTTGCATTCTCGCCTTTTTTCTTAACATCCTTTGCCAGTTCTTTACGTCTTTCCTCAGTGAGTTCCGGGAAAAGAAGACGAATCACTTTTCCATCATTTGTCGGATTGATTCCAAGATCTGACGTTAAGATCGCTTTCTCGATTTCTTTTACCATAGAAGCTTCCCATGGCTGGATCTGAATCATTCTCGGTTCCGGAACATTGACGTTTGCCACCTGCTGAATTGCAGTCGGTGTTCCATAATAATCAACTTTTAACTTATCAAGGACATGCGGATTGGCACGTCCTGCACGGATGCTTCCGAACTCCTCTGACAGGTTATTCATTGTTTTCTGCATTTTTTCATCAAACTGAACTAATCTCTCATCCATATTTTTACTCCATACCTTTCACGGTTCTTTGTTACACGGTTACTTTTGTACCGTTAAAATCGCCAGTCATGGCTTTTACAATGCTGTTTTCCTCGTTCAGTCCAAAAACGAACATCGGCATTTTATTTTCCATACACATGATCGACGCAGTCAGGTCAACCACTGCAAGTTTACGATCGATCACTTCCTGTATGGATACTTCGCTGTATTTTACAGCAGAAGGATTGATCTTTGGATCACTGTCGTAGACACCATCGATTGCTTTTGCAAGATAGATGCCCTCTGCCTCCATCTCAATCGCACGGAGCACAATGCCTGTATCTGTGGAGAAATACGGATGTCCGGTTCCTCCTGCAAAAAATACGACCATTCCTTTTTCAAAATACTTATTTGCACGATCCTTTGAAAACAGTTTTGTCATGCTTCCACACTCAAATGGTGTCAGGATCTGTGTTTTCATTCCAACGGAACGGAAAATTTCAGAAACATAGATACAGTTCATAACTGTTGCAAGCATTCCTATCTGGTCTGCCTTTGTACGGTCGATGGTTTCACTGGTTCTTCCTCTCCAGAAATTACCTCCGCCGATCACGATGCCGACCTGGATGCCCTGATCTGTAATCTGTTTTACCTGTCTTGCCACTTCTGTGACAGTCGGTTCATCAAATCCGGTATGTTTTTCACCGGCTAAAGCTTCACCGCTTAATTTTAAGAATACTCTCTTCATATTCGATTACTCGTTTCCTTTCTGAGCATTACCATTGAACAGGCTCTGTACATCCACGTCAGAATAGCACTGTGAGCAGAATCCTTCGATTACCGCACCATTGTTGATCTGTACAGAACGTGATTTGATGTTACCCATAACAACTGCGGATGTATCCACAACAACCGGTCCCTGTACATCAATATCACCTTTGATGGCTCCGGCAATCACTGCAGAAGTAGAGGTCACATTACCGATGATCACAGAACCAAGACCGATCTTAATGGTTCCTGTACTGACAACCTCTCCCTCAATCTTTGCAGCGTCTGCAAAAAATTCAGATGCACTGCTGTTTCCATTTACAACGCCGGTTACAACTAATTTGCCGTTGCATCCCACATTTCCTTCTACCTGTCCTCTTACATCCAAGGAACCGTTTGATACAATATCACCTTTGATGATCGTTCCCTCTGTGATTACGGATACCTCATCAGATACCGGTGCGCTCTGGTTATTAGTTACAGGTGCTGTTGTATTGTCAGCCATTTTTCTTTCCTCCTGGGTTGCTTTTGTAATATTTGAAACTGTTTCATTTCTTTCTGGTTCAGGTACAGATGCAGGCACAGGTACTGCTGCTCTTTCTGTCGGGGCACTTGCATTCCTTGCTGCCATCTCTGCGGCGCTTCTTGCTGCAGCAACTTTCTCAGCTTCCTGCTTTGTCACCTGTTCCAACAGACCATCCAGCTTGGAAAGTTCTGTCTCAACATCCACTTCGCCTTCTAACGTATTAACCTCAACGTCATCTTCGTTCGTGCTGGTTTCCAGGTTGTCATCTGCAGGCATCAGTTCATTGACTGCCTGTGAGAAGTCATCTTTAAAATCCTTGAAAAATCCCATGTTCATTCCTCCATTTATTCTCAGTTATTCCACTGTGTCTGCTTTCACATACTGAATAACCTGTGTATCTTCATCAATCGGTAATATTTGTGCGCCCATTCCCTCTAAAGCTTCAATCAAAGGTCCTAAAGCTTCTACCGTTGCTGACTTATCCGTTCCGTCATGCAGTAAAACCACCGACGTTTTATATTTTACTACATCATCTGTCACATTTTCAACTATTTCCTCAGAAGTATATGCGGTCGAGGCGCCATCTCCTGCCGATACATTCCAGTCATAATAAATAATTCCCTGTGTATTAAGATAATGAATAAAGTAATCCATCGGTACGTTACTGATGAGATTGCTGCTTCCTCCCGGGAAACGATAGTAAAGACTATCCACTCCTGTGGTCTGTTTCAAAAAATTCTTCAATGTCATATAATCCTGTTCGAACGCATCTTCCGACTGGTAGATCACACTATACTGGTTGGAATACGAATTCATGCCAAGTGTATGTCCCTCATCCACAATACGTTGATAGACAGAAAGCATTTCTTCATCCTGGTTTCCATTCACAAAAAAAGTAGCTTTTACGCCATATGCCTGCAGCACATCCAGAATCTCAGATGTGTGTTCCGACGGCACATTATCAAACGTTAAGTATACTTTATGTATATCTCCCTCCGATGCCAGATTGTCCTCATCGGAAATCCCGGATGCAGGAGGTGTTACTTTATCCCATGTCATCTCCGTCTGCATCTCTTCTGTTGTCTCTGTCTCCTCTGCTTTCACACCACCATTCAGATCTGCGGCCGCTCCGGCATTAATCTGATCCGTGTTCTGCTCACTGCTGCTTGTCACCAGCTGATCCAGCTTATGTTCCAGCGACGTCATCTTCACAAATAGCACCACAACCAATATCATGGACAGAACGATCCATCCTGCCACAATCAGTATGATACTGTATCGGATTTTCGTGATCCGCTTTCTCCGCTTTCTCTGGTAATTCAGTACTTCTGAATCTTTATCCTGCATACAATACCCCCAAGGTAATCGTTAGTACCTATCTATTGTAACACATTTTTCTATTTTTCAAATAAAAAAGCGCAAAAAAATTGATTAATTTTTTCGCACTTTTTTTATTATTGTCTGATTATTTTTATTTCTATTGTACTATTTTATTTTCCAAGTATGTTTGCAATAAAAAAACCGCCAATAAAGAGTAATATTCCAAGCAGCAGCTGTCCAAAACCGATAGAAACGATATTCATCCCGGATAACACTGCAATCGGCGATGAAGTGACCAGCCCCATAATTGCAAAATACGTTTTCCTCTCCTGTTTCTTCAATAAATATTCCACAAGTTTTGATACAAGAAATATTCCAAGCACCACACCGATACCAAATGGGATGAGCACTGCTGCACAGGCGAACAGCTCCTCCCACTTAAGAGCCGGTAATGCTGCCAAAAAACCGCTGATTCTGTTTATGATCGGCGTATAATATCCCAGAGACATCAACAGCATTGAACCACTGACCCCGGGAATCACCATCGTTGCCGCAGCTACCGTTCCAACCACAAACAGCGAGATACTGTTTTTTATTCCCGGCTCTAAGGCAACATCTGTTCCCTGTTTCCAGAACTGCATCCAGACGACCAGACCAAAAAACAAAACAAACAGCAGTGTCTCTGAAAATGTGATCCGCTTTCCCATGATTTTGGGCAGCAATAGCGGTACTCCGCCAAAGATCAGTCCAATAAACAGCATTGCCGTCTCAAATGGAAATTCCAAAAAGAAATACCCGATTGCAAATGACAGTCCGCCGATTCCAATCAGCATGCCAATCGCATAGGGAAGCAAAAACTTTACGCTCTTCCAGAAATGTTTTGGCATTCCCGTTACCGCCCCGATCACATCCCCATAAATCCCCATAGAAACCATCATGGTTCCTCCGCTGACACCCGGAATGATATTTGCAACACCAATTGCAATTCCGCGCAGCACCTCTTTCAAAAATGACATATCCATCCTCCAAATCCTGTTATTCTGCCAATCTTACTTCTGTCATCTCTTGTGCAATGTTTAATGCATGATCTCCGATTCTTTCAAAATCCGTGAGCATTTCCGTGTAGAGAACACTCCCTTCACCCGATGCCGTTCCTTCCTGTATCCGGTGCATCATACGATTTCTATAATCCTCTGTCATGTCATCCATCTTTTGTTCGAGTGCTGAGACACGGCTTAATTCGTCGAGTGCCTCCATATTTTCATTTAAAAGCAAAGTCAGAAGTTCTTCGCAGGTCTGCTGCATCTGCAGGATTTCTTCCCGTACTTCCTGTGAAAACCTGACATCTTTTTCTTTCAGCCACTCTGAATATCCACAGATATTCATTGCATGGTCGCTGATTCTTTCTACGTTACTGGTCACTTTAAAATAGGCACTTAAAATCCTGCTCCCCTGTGTATTGGACTCATGCGCCATATTTGTGGATATGTACTCAGAGATCTCCCGGTTTAAAAAGTCCACATACTCTTCTTTTTCTTCCACTTTTGGAATAAACCCGTCATCACAGTTTAAAAATGCCGTAAAACTGTCTGCGACATTTTTCTTTGCAATCTCAAGCATTCTTGCAATCTCTTTGTGTGTCAGTTCAAAATTGATCGCTGATACACCAATTTTTCCCTCTGTCACCGGTTTTGTATTTTTTAAATATTTTAAATACATCCCTTCCTCAGGCTCGTCCACGTCCGGCAGAATTTTTTCTGCCAGTTTTGCCAATAGATTTCCTGCCGGTAACAGCAATATCGTTGTTACGATATTAAACAGCGTATGCATGTTGGCGATCTGTGCAGCCGGATTTGCCGGTGTAAATCCCCCAACCCAGGATGTCAGCGGTGTCAGCATACAGAGTATGGTAAAAACTGCAGTTCCTATGATATTAAACGAAAGATGGATGATTGTCGTCCGCTTTGCGTTCCGCCCTGTACCAATGGACGCTAACACTGCCGTGATACAGGTACCGATATTTTGTCCAAACAACACATACACCGCCCCGGAAAAAGAAATTGCCCCACTTGTTGCAAGTGCCTGAAGGATTCCGACCGATGCCGATGAAGACTGGATCAGTGCTGTGAAAATGGCACCTGCCAAAATTCCAAGCAGTGGATTTGAAAACTTCGTCATCATATCAATAAATGCTTTGGAATCCCGCAGCGGCATCATTGCGGTGCTCATCATTTCCATTCCGATAAAAAGAACACCAAGACCAGCTAAAATACCTCCTATGTTTCTTACCTTCGGCTGTTTTAGAAAAACAACCAGCACAACACCCAAAAATGCTATAAACGGTGCGATTGCTCCGGCATCAAGTGCGATCAGCTGTCCCGTGATCGTCGTGCCGATATTGGCACCCATGATCACTCCCACCGCCTGACGCAGTGTCATCATTCCGGAATTAACAAAACCTACAACCATGACTGTTGTCGCGGAGGATGACTGTATGATCGCAGTGATCACTGCTCCGACTAAAACACCCAGATACCGGTTTGTAGTCAGGCGTTCTAAGATCTGTTTCATTTTGTTCCCGGCAGCAGCCTCCATCCCCTGGCTCATCATATTCATTCCATACAGAAAAAGCGCCAAGCCTCCTAACAATGATGCAAATTCTTTTGCTCCCATTTTATCCCTCTTTTTTTCGTTATTACGGCATTTTTCTGCTGTCCCTGCGGGCGCTTTACTGCCGCTTTGCCACATACTCACTCAACATATCAGACGTATCTTTTACCGTCAACCGGGATATCGGATTCTTAACGCTTCCTGTATTGTTTTTATGAAGTTTTTGTCAATTTTGTGTAAACAATAGAATGTTATGCCTTCAGCAGAACGACTGCTGTTTCAAGGCTCTCTAATGTAATATGATCTGCATCTGCCAGTTTTCTCCTTCCGGCATTTGACAGCAAAAGTTTTTTGGCAGTTCCAGGCAGTGGCAGACTTACTGCCTCTTTTCCGTAATTTGCTGCCACGAGTATTTTCTGTCTGTTTTCTTTACCCATACGCATAAATCCAAACACTGTATCCGTATCTTCGTAAACCGGCTCTACATTTCCATAGACAAATGTTTCTTCGTATTCCGGTGATTTGCGCAGTTTAATCAGTTCTTTATAATAGGAAAGTACAGAGTCCGCCCTTCCCTCCTGCTCACTGACATTGATCTCTTTATAATTCGGATTCACTGCAAGCCACGGAGCATGTGCGCTAAAACCTCCATTTTCATCTGCACTCCACTGCATCGGTGTGCGCGCATTATCCCTGCTGTTTTCATAGCAGCATGCCAACGCTTCTTCTTTTGTGCAGCCCTCGTCGATTGCAACCTGATACTGATCTTTTGTACTGATATCATCATATTCTGAAATATCATTTCTATGACAGTTTGTCATGCCGATTTCCTGTCCCTGATAGATAAACGGAATTCCACGCAGCAGAATCGAAGTCGTAGCAAGCATTTTTTTGCCCATTTCATTCTGCGCATATTCCGGAAGATAACGGCTTGCACCTCTCGGCTCATCATGATTTTCAATGATATTTGCCTTGAATCCAATCCCCTCCATCTCCTTCTGGGATGCAAACAGAATCTCTCTCCACCGCTTAAAATCCACCGGTTTGCTGTCATACCAGCCATGTTCCCCGTAAGTCAGCTCATGCGCGGAGAAATCAAACATACTTGAGAAATGCCCATCATCTCCGACAAACTCCCGCAGTTCGTCCTCTTTCATATTAAAGACTTCGCCGACGGTAAAAGCATCATATTTCTCGAAGGTCTCATGTTTCATCTCCTCTAAAAATTCTCCGACGCCGTCCGTCTCCTCAACCATTTTTACACAGGATACCAGACCATCATCCCCATCGGGTTCATAGGACGGGAAACTCGTATCTTTCTTGATATTAATGATTGCATCGATGCGGAATCCGCCAAGTCCCTTATCTAACCACCAGTTGATCATTTTATAGATCTTGTCGCGGACTTCTTTATTCTCCCAGTTCCAGTCCGGCTGTTCTTTTGCAAACATGTGCAGATAATATTTATCTGATCCCGGCACCGGCTCCCACGCTTTTCCGCCAAAATAAGAACGGTAGTTGCTCGGCTCTTTTCCATCTATTCCTTTTACAAAATAAAAATAATCGGCATATGGCCCGTCCGGGTCGGCCAGCGCTGCCTTAAAGTATTCATGTTCACTGGAACAGTGATTTACCACGAGATCCATCACAATATACATATCGCGCTTTTTCGCCTCGGCAAGCAGCTCATCAAACTCTTCCATGGTTCCGAACTCTTCGGCGATTTTATAGTAATCAGATATGTCATACCCCTGATCAACAAACGGCGATTTGTAGATTGGAGAGAGCCAGATGATATCAATTCCAAGTTCCTTTAAATAATCCAGTTTGGAAATAATTCCCCGCAAATCTCCAATACCGTCTCCGTTTGTGTCAAGAAAACTCTTTGGATAGATCTGATATGCTACTTTGTCATGCCACCATTTTCTTTTCATTTTTTTCCTCCTGACACATTTTATTTCAATATTCTTTTTTATATTTTTTGCATAATTCTGTTTTCTTTTTCAGCTGATGTAAATATTATATTTGATTTTTATTCGTTTTTCTTGCATTATGGTTGGATAATATTGTACAATACTGCTATCATAGTTGCCCGACAAATGCTGGTTTGTTTATGAAATAAATCGCCCGTCCCAATGGTGTGTCGCAGGTCTGTGAGTGGCATCTTGCGCAAAGCCGGAGTTAATTTTGGTTCCATTGTACGAAAATAAGAAAAGTCTAAGTGTGTCTGAGTTAGATTTTCTCGGAGTGACGTGACCGGCGTTCAACGAGCCATCCGTGGCTCGTGAAGCCTTGTTCTGCCATCCGTGGCAGAACATCACTGTGTAACTACAGGCAGACCAAGTTTTTCTAATTTTCTCCCAAAGTCACAAAATTAGCTTCGGCTTTGTGCAAGATGCCAGCCTCCAGGTTGTGAACACCATTTGGGCGGGCGGTTCATCTCAAAATTGGGGGCGTAAGTGCAAATTTTTGATATTCACATTATGCCTATAATCTGCTTATGATCCTAATGTACTGTATCATTGATATTCAGCCTGATGACTTGTCTGAAGTTTCATCTGCTATGTCGCATTACATTAATCATTTCGTAAATTACCAGACTAATAATGCAGATTATTAGTCCAAGTATGTATGGTTAAAAGCATAGATATAACAGATTGCGTCGAGGTTTTTCGACATTTTTAAAATGAACGTCACAAAAATTTACGCACCCCCAAGGTTGTAAAATGAGTTCCCCGGCGAAGGGTGGTTCACAACCTTGCGGCTGGCAAATTGCATCAAGCCGAGACCTGTTTTGTGACTTTGGGAGAAAATTAGGCAATCTTAGTCTGCCTGTCCGTAACACAGTGTTGTGCTGCCATGGACGGCAGCACAAGTCTTAATGTGCCCGGATGGCACATTTAAGACACACACGTCACTCTGCCACAAT
>OIDU01000932.1_pt1 | contig 11725 bp, 10 predicted proteins | sample 1581481 | NCBI WGS metagenome assembly OIDU01 (sample SAMEA3882519, study PRJEB24775) | human gut metagenome | biome: human-associated habitat; feature: intestine environment; material: feces | place: Netherlands | collected 2009/2010
CATCGAGGGCACGCACACCTCCGGCCTCATGGCCTTCGACGGCAACGACATCTACGCCGACGGCGTCGACCTCACCCACCGGCGCTTCTACGAGCTACTCGTCGAGGGCGACGACCTGCCCATGACCGGCCAGGTGAATCCCTATGCCTTCGAGCAGGCCATCGCCCAGGGCGAGATCACGCTCGCGCAGACGACTGACATGAACCCCGTTCTCAAAAAGGCCGGCGTCGTCGACGCGGGCGGCAAGGGCTTCCTGCTGATTCTCGGCGGTATGCTCAGCGCCCTGCGCGGCGAGGAGCGCCCCGAGCTCACCGAAGAGAATGCACAGGAGAAGGCCGATTTTGCCATGCTCAACGAAGAGGACATCACCTTCACGTTCGACACCGTGTTCATCGTCCGCAAGAGCGGACGCAGCATTGAGCCGTTCCGCCGCTTCCTCGACGGCATCGGCGATTCGCTCGTCGTCGAGCGCGACCACCACATTAGGCAAAACTTTACTCACTTGCTCATACACGCGTTGGATAACGTATTTTCCTCCCAATTTAGCCAATGGCTTGCCAGGAAAGCGTGTCGAGGCGTATCTTGCAGGTATAATACCAATAAATTTCAGTTCTTTCATCTCTATAATTTAACTATATGCAAAGATACAGCAAATCCACTCCACACCCAAAAAGAAGTATGATAAATATTTATTAAATTTCTACATCACTATAAATCACCCGATTAAGGTTTGCTGTGCTATTTTTAGTGATAAATTTACAGCAAAACATTTGGTAGTTTGAGAAATTCGTCGTAAATTTGCACTCGCAAAACGGAAGATGGCGGGATAGCTCAGTTGGTTAGAGCGTCGGATTCATAACCCGGAGGTCTCGAGTTCAATTCTCGATCCCGCTACTTTAAAGAGGAAATCACCCAAGATTTCCTCTTTTTTCGTATATAATCTCAAGTAATCAGAAATGGCTCAGTGGAAAATTACTGAGGCAATGATTATACATTGTTGCTGAATCGCGAATGGAATCAAAAAAAACAAAAACATAAAAAACAGCCTTGGAGCAACGTGGAATGCTTCGCATTTGGCGGTGCGACTGTGCGCTTTGCGTCATTGGAAACGAGTTTCCATGCCGCCAACCACACAATCCCTCCGCCACCCTCTTACGAGGGCTCACCACATTGCCCCAAGGATAAAAACCGCTCGCCGTTTCACGGCGAAAAACCCCTGATGATTAAATAAATTCTTGAAAAGAGGTTGTAACGATTTTTCATGGTAGGGACGCGATATTTCGCGTCCGCGTCAAATAGTTGATATTCAATATGGTATCACAATTATGGGTGGACGTGAAGTATCACGTCCCTACCGGAATTGGTTTTTCGCCGAAGGCGAGTGATTTTTGTTTCAGTGCCTCCCAGTATTTATCCACTAAACCGCACAGAGAGTTTCCTATGGTTATTTGTTTGATTTGGTGATGAGGCAGCTGCCGTTGTGGTAATTGAGGGTGATAACGTTCATTTCAAGCAGCTTCACGATGGCATCTTCGGCGGCGAAGCGAGAAATGTGTGCCAATTTTGAGAAACCCGACAGGGTGATGCCTCCATGGAGGTCTAAATACTCCAACAACTCTCGTTCTTTTTCCGAGAAATTGAGCAATGCGCCGTCTTCATCGCTGTTTTTGTGTTTCAAGGCTTTCACATGCACTCCACTTGCGAGCACATTCTCGTCAGCCACACGGTAATACACTTTCCAATGCCCGTTCTCGTCGGGGGCTTGCACCGGCTTCACTTGCGCCTCTGCCACCTCGGCGAGCAGCACATTCTTACCCTCCACCTTGAAAAGCTGGAAATTCATTTGCTGCTCTGGTCGGCAATACATTGTGGCGGCTTGCTCTATCATATAGATTTCCTCGTCGCTTTTCACGCCGGAGATGTGGCCGTTGTCCTTCACGCCCACCAGCAAGCGTCCGCCTGAATTGTTGGCAAATGCCGAAATACTGCGAGCAATCTTCTTGGCATCACTGATTTGATACTTGAAATCCTGATGCTCGTGCTCGCCTTCGTCGATTAATTGCAGTATGTAATCTTTAGTCTTCAATTCAAAGTGTAAGTTAAAGTGTGTATGATTTAGAAATTGTTCATGGTCCACCGCATTGCGTGGCGAACCATGAACAGTTATGTTTTTTTAGAGTAGCTTTATTCGTTTGCCAAAGTTTGGCAACAAACCGTTTCGTTACTTGATTTCTTTATATGGTTTGTTCACCTTGTCTTGGAATGGAACAGGCTTGCCGTCCATAATAGCCTTCAAGTATGGTTTAAGTTTTTGGGCATACCAGTAGAAACCAATGTCGGTGAGGTGAATGCCATCTACGGTGCCTTCGTTGTCAGATCCCCACAGGTTCTCGCAATCCACATAGTAGAGGTTCTTTGGATTCTCAGCACGAAGCTTCAAATAATTCTTGTGGAACTCGTAGTTCTTTTGTGGAAGATATTTGCCGTAGAATGAGCTATATTTTGCGTAAGAATACATCGGGCCTTCCACCATGATGATTGGCACATTGGGGCGAGCCTGGCGCAAAATGTTCACAAATCCGTAAGTGAGCGAATCGCACATGTTTTTGGTGCAATTTGGAATTGGGTCGATGATGAATGCCTCCACATCGGGGATTTCAGCCAAAGCCCTTGCCATATAGGTGTCCATCTTGCCTTCACCGCTGATAGCCACATTCACGCACTCGATGTTCAGGTCGCGCTGAAGAATGCTGGTCGCAACCATGCCCGGACGGCAAGCGCAGCCACCTTGCATGATGCTTGTGCCGTAGAACACGAATTTCTTGCCCTTGCGAGGGTTGTTCATCTTTGGCATCTCAATTTTTGCGCCTTTCTCCACGCCAATCTCAAACCAGTTCACACCATCGTAAAGAGGCAGATAAATCATATATTCGTGCATCTTGCCGTCGAGTTTATCCACATACACCTTGGTTTGGATAGAATCCTTGCGAGGGGTGCCAGGCTTCCAAGAATAGTCGCGAACTGGGCGGTTGCAGTTCACGAATTGCCATTTCTGGTCGTCTTCGTCCCAAATATAGAGGTCGGCGCCCTTGATGCCGGTGTCGGCCATGTGCGCCATGTGCATATTGGTGAGCAGATTGTAGCGGGCTGCCACACATCTTGAGTTGGTGCGGAAGCGGAAGCCTTCGCCAGAGGTGCATCTGAGGCGCTCGTAGAGCGTAGTGCGACAGCTGTCCTTTAAGTAGGCAGGCACTCGGAAATATGGAGTCTCAGAGTTGTTCCACCCTTTGTTAATCATTCTAAACTGGAGAGCATCGTAAAATTTAAGTGTATCCACACTGGTGAAATCTTGTGCAAAGGAGTTTTGCGCACACATTGCCATCGCCAGCAGCAACAATGCTTTTGAAATCGATTGAATAAATCTCATAATGTATGTTTAGGTTAAAAGTTATTTTAGTCGGTGCAAAATTAATGATTTTTCCACTTTCTGACAAAAATTATTAGCACACACAAAAAGAAACTGGAGCCCGCACTTTAGAGGGCTCCAGCTATCATGCGCCACACTTTCTGTGGTCACATTATGATTTTGGCATCTTATTGGAGAGTGCCGTCGGCAGCTTGCTTCACCATAGTTTCGTTAGCGGTGATGTAGATTTCCACACGGCGGTTTTGAGCGCGGCCAGCTTCAGTGTCGTTGCTTGCCACTGGGTTGTCCCATGCCATACCCTTGCTTTGCATACGAGTGCTGCTCACACCACTTTGGTTCAAGTAGGTTTTCACATTAGCGGCGCGTTGGGTCGAAACCTTTTCGTTAGCAGCGCGAGTACCCACATTGTCGGTGTACCCAAGGATAGTAACGTCGGTTTCTGGGTTGTTGCGCAATGATGTGGCAAATTCAGAGAGCGACTTCTTAGCGCTTTCGCTCAAGTTGGTCTTGTTGAAGCCAAAGAGAATACCGCTGTCGAAAGTCACGCGAATACCGGTCAAGTTGTTTTGGTCGGTGATAGTGTCAACCTGTGCGCCATTGATTTGAGCCAATTCCTTAGCTTGCTTATCCATCTTCTTGCCGATAAGCACACCAGCAGTACCACCAGCAGCAGCACCCACAGCAGCACCGATAGCAGCACCCTTGCCATGACCAATCAAACCACCAATGATAGCGCCAACTGCTGCGCCACCACCTGCACCACCAAGACCCATCTTGGTAGTGTTATTCATTGAACCACATCCCGACAAACCAAGTACCATTGCGGCACTTAGAAATAAACTCATGATTTTTTTCATATTCGTCTGTTTTTATTTTTGTGATATAATTAATTACATACCTTATAGACTAACAAATTGAAGCAAAGGTTTAACCTCCTTCAACTAATTAACCTCACTACAAAATTAAAAAATTCTCGCGAAAATCCCAAAACCCACCTTACATTTTAAAACTACTTCACATTTATTGCTAATGAAAATGCACATCTGCTCCCATTACGCGTGCTATTGAAGCAGTATCGCCGTTGCCGACCTATTCATCATTTTTGGCATGGTGCGCCCCACCGGTGCGTTGATATAGGTTGGGTCGGCTATGGTGAATCGCTCGCCATTCACTTGCAGATAGTCGCCATTCACTGCGTCGGTGAAATGCACAGCGGCTGCCAAATGACCTGGGTAATACACCAAAGCGCATTTCAGCCCCACAAGGTTTCTCACCAATCGGGTGAACAAAATGGCACGGTCTTCGCAATCGCAATATGGATAATAGAGTGTTTCTTCGGCAAAGAAGGCACGGTCTTCACCCCACACTTTATCGTCGTACTCATACACAAAACCAGTCTGCACCCAGTTGAGAATCATTTCCACCTGATCCAATTGTGATTTGCCGGCTAAGCAAGGGCGCATTTGCTCCGAAATTGCCTCGGCTGTGCTTTCTTGAAGCGGCGCATTGGCAAGGAGTGCCCAGCGTGTTAATAAGTTGTCGTCTTTATACGACGACAGATAATCATTATAATAGTTAATCAAATTCTTGTTCACGCTCACATTCACCACCAACTCATGATAGCGGCTTGATTTCAGCGTTCTCACACCCGACTCATCGTTGGCAAATCTGATGGGTTGGCTGATTTCAAGCGAAAGCGGCTGCTCGCCGGGGAACGCCACATCACACGCCGTGATGCGAGGATTGAGGTTCTCGCCTTTGCGCTTCAGCAAATAGAAGCCCTCGCCGTCCATCACGAAGTATGGCAAATCATAAATCACATGTTTAGTGCCGAAAAGCAGCAGCAGTCTGCCATCAGCATTGCCCAAGCGCATCTGATAGCCACTTTGGCAAAAGAGCCATGCCGTGAGAGCGGTGGCGGCATTACACTCCCCACCAAAATAACTCTCACCCAGCGAACGGAGCATGAGCAAATAGGCATAATCGTCGAGCTGGTGCTGGGTGCGAATCGCGATACAGTCGCGCACGGCATTGTCGTAGGCTTGCGATGAAAGTGCGCGCCACGCTGCCGACACATCATTGTTAGAGAAATTGCCGTTCAGCGCCGTGAGGCGAGCGTCGGGCTGCTGTGGAAGTCGCACATCACCTCGTGTGCCATAAAATGTGAAGTGGTGTACGAATGGTGCCACAGTGGGCACATCTTTGATGGGCGAAACTGGCGTGGGCTGCACCACGGTAATGGGCGTGGGAGCCACCACCGTATCGAGCAAAATAGGGCGAACTGTCACGGGCTTTTGCTTGTCGTTTTCTGGCAAAACCACAGGTGGCACCGTCTCATCCTTTGGCTTTTTCACCACAGGCATTTGCTCATACCACTCCCATGCGCCTTTCAAAAACTCACAATATTTGGCATTAGCCTCTGCCCGAAAATCGTTGTAGGTCTGAGTGGCTTTTTGCTTGAATTGCTCGTACTTCTCACGGAAATCCTGGGCATCAGCCACCATTGCAGCCAATGCCAGCATCATTGTCAATGCCCCGATTCGCTTCCTCATTGTCAATCAAATTTTATTATCTCAGTTTCATACTGCGCCATTCGCTTGCCACAGTTGCCGATGGCACCACGGTAGGCGTTTGGCTCTTGCTGTTCTCCACAATGGAGCATTGGCGCACCTTGATGTTGATATAGTCGCCCAGTTCGCCGAGGGTGGCATCGCCGTTGGTCTCTTGCAGCTTTTTCAGCAAGAAGTAGGTGAACATGCCGTGCGACTGCCCCTTGTAAGGATAGGCGGTTTCGTCGCCTTGCGAAGCAGAGAACACCACCATTTTTCCCTGTGGCGTGTCTTGGCGAGCCTTGATAGCCACACCGCGCGCCGATGCCATCATTTCGCCACTTCGCTTAGCGCCAGAGAAGCAAGCGTCCATAAAGGCGACCACGCTTTGCGCTTGCAGCGACGACAGTTCCTCGTAAAGTTTGCTGATAGGATAACCAGTGTTATAGTCCCTTCCTGTGCCATCTACAGGCAAAAGATATGCCTGACTGGTGGCTTCGTTTGGAATACCGTGTCCTGAATAGTAGAACACCACTTTAGCCTGCCCATTGTAGGCGTCGCTTACCTCTTTAATCCAGCCCAGTGCGGCACGGATATTGTTGAGGGTGGCATTTTCCACCAAGCGCACATTCTTTTCTGGCATTCCAAGGGTCTGCGTGCAGTATTGCTTCATCATTTCGCCATCATGCTTGGCAAATTCCACAGCCGACTCGTATTGGTAATTCTCGTTGGCGATAATCACGGCAAAGGTATTGGTGTTGTCGCTGGCGTTGAATGGAATGTTTTTATCCACATCGCTGCTCAGCGATGCCAAGGTGATAGCCTTGCGGTCGTTCACAATTTCGTCAACCGAAATCTTGTTGCTGGCAAAGGTTTGGTTGAAAGCCAAATTGATTGTCTTGTCTTCGGCATATTTTCCATATTTCTCTTTGATATGCACTGTCACCGGTATGCTGGTGCCACTATAATTGTTGTTGGCAATCAGGCTATACACAAGTGATTTGGTTTTGCCACCGTCGAGATTGCCGATATTAGTGTATTCTTCACCATCAATCAGCATCACATTATCGGGAATATCAATGCTCACAGTCACGTTTTGCGCCTCGCCATATTTGGTGTTTTGGAGCAGCACCTGAAGGTCGAACGGACGCTTTTTCTGCAAACTATTGCCCGAAACGCCTGTCACCGTGTAGTCAGCCACTTGCAGATATGGGGCATCAAACGCACGAGTGTTCACCGAAATATACTGTGGGTCGGTACCAAATCCATTAGGTTCATCCACCATCACCTCAAACTGCACCTTGCCGTCGGCGGTGTTGATGCCTGTAGTCACAGGAATAGACACATCCATCGTGCCGCCTTGCTTGATTACATCGAGCGACGAATTTGAGTAGCGCACATCATTGGTGGTGCCTGTGGCTTTCACCACAGCCCGACAAGCGTATCCATCGCCCAAGCCAGTGTTTTGGATTTTAAACTTGATATAGCAAGTTTCATTGGCATCAATAGCGTTATTGCCTGTGGCATCAACAAATTGGAGAGAACCAGGCACAATGTCGAGCACAGGAGGCTTCACATCTTTCACCACATTAAACGCCTTTGGCTTACTCACATTGCTCTGCCCCACAGCCACCAAAGCAGGGCAAAGTGCCAATACTACAATTAATCGATTCATATCTATATGGTTTAAATTTTTTATTCATTATTATAACAGTTGTGTGCCAATCCCATGGGAGCTTAGAACAAAGAACCCGGCTATGTGAGGCAAAATGAATTACTGCCAACAAGGACAGTTTGGTTGCAAACTCAAAGGGCCAACCGCAAGCCAAGGAAGTCGTAGCGGTCCGTCGGGGAGTTGCCGTTACGAATCGACGAGCGACAGTACCTGGCGAGGTTGTACCAGCCACCGCCACGGTTCACGCGGCGCGACCCACTTTGGGGACCTTTAGGGTTTGTCTGCGAATTTGATGTATAGTTGGCATACCAGTCGCTACACCACTCCCAAACATTGCCACTCATATCATAGATGCCCAATTCGTTGGGGGCTTTGGTGCCAACTGGATGAGTTTTGCTACCACTGTTACCATTATACCAAGCTACACTGCCCAATTTGTTACTGCCACTATATTTGTAGCCACGGCTATTGTTGCCGCCACGGCAGGCGAACTCCCACTCAGCCTCGGTGGGCAGGCGGAAGTTCTGACCGGTCATTGAATTAAGCTTGCGGATAAACTCCTGACAGTCGTCCCAGCTGACACATTCCACCGGCAAGTTGTCGCCTTTGAAACTTGATGGGTTACTGCCCATCACCGCTTGCCAAAGCGCTTGCGTCACCTCGGTTTTGCCAATATAGTAGCTGCTCAACGTGACACTGTGAACTGGCTTCTCATCGCTGTAGGCATCATCTTCCTGTTCGGAAGTGGCACCCATGCGGAAAGTGCCACCCTCCACACGCACCATCTCAAACGACACGCCATTCACCGTGAATCTGCCAGAGTTAACCTCCACTTTGAAGCAAATATTGGCACCTGCAAGCTTTTCACGCTCGGAAAGCACATCCCACACAATGCGATGACTACCTGCTGGCACTTGCTTATTCACATCACCAGTCACTTGATGCAATGGCTCACCCCAAGTGCGACCACCATCGGTAGAGCAATACACATCACCCACACTTCCAGCCTTATCCGTATTGTAGGTGATAATGATATTCTTGCCCTCTTGATAGGCATCAACATTGCTCACCGTCTGCCCAAAAGAGCAAACAGCAGTAAACACAGATAGCAAAAGAAAAAATACCAGTTTTATCATATCCAAAATATATATTCAAAAAATAACCATATTTTCAACAACACAAGGGCTGTTTGGGCGTTAAAGTGCCAACCGCAAGCCCATATCGTTGTCGCAATCATTAGGGTCGTCGTTGTCGCGACTGGTGGAGGTGCAAGCGTCTCTCAAATCGTCGATACTGCCGCCACGAATAATACGCCCCGATCCCGTAGTTGGTCCCTGTGGGTTGGCTTGTGGCTCATCGGTGTAGATACCATACCAGTCGCTGCACCATTCATACACATTGCCAGTCATATCATAGATGCCCAATTCGTTGGGCCGCTTTGATGCCACAGGATGGGTGATTTCCTCGCCATTCATATCGTACCACGCCACATCATCAATACTGTCACTTCCAGCATACTTGTAGCCACGGCTTTTGTTGCCACCTCGTGCCGCAAATTCCCATTCTGCCTCGGTGGGCAACCGAAACTTCTTATTAGTCAAGACATTCAGTTTGCCAATAAACTCTTGGCAATCTTTCCAACTCACATTCTCCACTGGCATATTATCACCTTTGAAGTTAGATGGATTGGTGCCCATCACGGCTTGCCACAAGGCCTGTGTCACTTCCGTTTTGCCAATATAGTAGCCGTCTAAGGTCACACTGTGGGCAGGGCTTTCGTTTGTGACTGCCTTATCATCGAAACCTTTATCCAATCCCATATTGAATATGCCCCCATCCACACGCACCATGTCGAAACTCACGCCATTCACCTTGACGGTGATCACATTCGCCATCTTTTCTTCTACCTTGAAGCAGATATTATCTCCCTTGAGGTCGTAGGCCTCTGCCAACACATTCCATGTGATGCGGTGCTTGCCAGCCTTCACAGCCTTGTGGACATCACCAGTCACCTGCTTTAACGGTGCGCCCCAAGTGCGACCGCCATCGGTGGAGCAAAACACATCACCCACGCTACCAGCCTTATCCGTTTCGTAGGTGATAATGATGTTTTTGCCCTCTTGATAGGCATCCACATTGGTCACCGTCTGCCCAAAAGAGCAAACAGCAGTGAAGCAAACAAGTGATAGAAATAAAGTATAAATTCGTTTCATATTATTTTTTCGTAAATGCGCGAGGGCTAAATTTGCGAATCATAACGTAGGGACATGCCTTTGGCATGTTTCAAATGGCAATTAGCATTGTATCAACGCATTAGAAACATGCCGAAGGCATGTCCCTACGCTATGGCGTTTTTTTCAGTTTACACTACCTTGTGATGGTGAGAGGGATTTTTTTGAGCTGGAGGTTGAGGTCGTGTAAGCGGCTGCTTCCAAGCCATTTCAAAAAATCTGCTTCGCTGAGCGAGCGTGGCAAGGAGTGCTCCATGCTTTCATCTGACGCCTTATAAAACGGCTGCTTGGAGAACAGCACATACAGCACGTTATGCTCCACGGCACGAGAGGCAGTAAGCACATACTCGTCAACCAACGCCTTATCGGCTTGCGGTGCCTTTTCCACGGAAAAGAACACATAATCGCAATTGGCTTTCACCTGCTGCACCCCCGACTGCGCACGCTGATAGGGCAAAAGGCAAAAAGCCTCACCATCGTCCGGCAAAAGATACACAGCCACATAGCCATCAATGGGCGAACGGAAATAGAGGTAAAGGTCGTTGCCGTCTTTAAATTCGGTAGCCATATCGGCACGCTCAGGATGGTTGCGGAGTGGCTCGGCAATGAAGTTCACCTGCGCCGAAATCAATTCGCGCGCTTTTCCTTTCACCGTCACCGTCACCACCATCATGCCATCAGTGAACTCAATATTGCATTGAGGTTTGCCTATGGTTTCCAGCCACTCGCCTTTCACGTCCGATGCGCTGTAGGAGAAAAAAGAGGTTTGCGATTTTGACTCCTGCCCCTCGGCGGTATTCTCCAACCGAGTGGTGTTTTCTTGCGAAATCAGTGTGCCAAACTCATCGGCAATGGCTTGAAGTTTGGCACGCTCAAGAGCCACCTTCATCGCCTCGTCGGGACTTTGGTTGCTCGGCGCATGATACACATAGGTGGCCTCAACCGTTTTCACCTTTGCGGCAAAAGCGCTTGAAGCCAATAAAACTGTGAACGCAAATATCAGATACTTGATAGGCATATCATTTTGCAAAGCCGAGCGCCTTGTCGAGCTGCTCATGCAAATCTTTTCCTTTTTGTTGCAAATCTTCGCGAATGGCTTGACGAGCAGCCTCTTTTGCCATTCCTAAATTGTAGGCCAAACGCAAAAGCACTTCCTTGTTTTTGTTTGGCAATGTGCGGTAAAGCTCTACCACGGTGATGGTTTTGCCAATCTTTTGCGAAATAAGATTCTTGCTTGCCAACACGCTCTCGGTGATGGAGGCAGCCTCCTCTTTGCCAAGTTGCTTATTGGCTACGGTGCTTTCAATCAAAGCGGTAACTTCGGTCTGAATCTGACCTGCGAGATTCTGCTTGGCAAGTTCATAAGCCTGTGCCTTAGCCGCATCATAATTTTCGCCAATCGACATCGCCTCGCTCATCAAGAATTTTGGATAGCCCAATTCATCTTCCTCTTGCTGCTTGAGATAGCTGCGGTCAAGTTGCTTTTCAAGAGGGAGAGCGCCAGGGGCTGCCTTCCATCCTTCTTTTTCCAACTTCTTTGCTTCTTTACGAGCCGTTTTCGATGATTTTGAGTCGAGTTCTTTCTTTGCAGCCTTTTGATTGTCGGCATTCATAGTAAGTGGAGCTGCCATCAGCATAAATGCTCCAATAATTGCGATGATTTTCTTCATTTTTTCCGGTTTTTAATATGTTATTATTTGTTTTTTCTAAATAAAAAGAGGTTGAAAGTTTTCAACCTCCAAATTTAGTGAAAATCGCGCACCTACCCAACGCTTTCCGACAAAAATTTTGGAAATGATATACAAGTTGTCCCTGTGATAATTTAGTAATGATTGAAAAAATC
>OIDU01000942.1_pt1 | contig 11632 bp, 8 predicted proteins | sample 1581481 | NCBI WGS metagenome assembly OIDU01 (sample SAMEA3882519, study PRJEB24775) | human gut metagenome | biome: human-associated habitat; feature: intestine environment; material: feces | place: Netherlands | collected 2009/2010
TTCTTCCTTTCGGTCCGAGGGTTACTCTAACGGTATCTGCCAGTTTATTTACACCAGCCTCTAAGGCTGCTCTTGCTTCTGCGCCATATTTAATTTCCTTAGCCATGATTTTGTTCCTCCTGATACTATTTCAATTCTTTTCAATCCACACAATACAAGTTTTCAACTCGCATTAAATCAATCATCTTTGACCAAATTATTTTATTTAGGATCTGCCACAGATAATTACTCAACAATTGCAAGGATATCACTCTGCTTTACAATAATGTAGGTCTCATCCTCAAGCTTTACCTCTGTTCCGGCATACTTGGAGTAGATAACAGTCTGACCAACCTTTACCTGCATGGTTACTTACTTGCCATCAACAACTCCGCCTGGACCAACTGCGATGATCTGTGCCTGCTGTGGCTTCTCTTTCTCAGAACCTGGAATAACAATACCAGACTTTGTAGTGGTTTCTGCTGCGACCTGCTTTAATACAACTCTGTCACCTAAAGGTACTAACTTCATTTATGTTTCCTCCTTCAAGATTTCATTCAGTTTTATTTATTAGCACTCAGTTCATTCGAGTGCTACTTGATGGTTCTTACTATAGTGTTTTCCACCTCATTTCGCAAATGTATGAATTTTGTAATTCTCTTTTTTTTTCTCGTGATAGCTCTTAATTTCTCTTATTTTCTCGTTTTTTCTTATTTTGGCAACTTTTTCATATTTTATACTCTCTTTAGAATCTAATTATAGTTTATTCCTAAAAACGGGAATGATACCATTTTTTTCCGCTCCACGAATGCTTTTTTGCACAAAAAGAAACGGCGCCATTCTTAAACGGCTCCGATTCTTTTCTACATTCCACTTTTTTATTTTTTCGCCTCGTCCGGATGGGCATCGCCCTTTCCTTTCAGGTTCTTTCTTGCTTTGATCTCGTCGAGTTCATCAAAGATATAATCATTTAATACCTTGATATACGTTCCCTTCATACCGCTGGAACGGGACTCGATGACGCCTGCGCTCTCGAATTTGCGGAGGGCATTTACAATGACGGATCTTGTGATGCCGACGCGGTCTGCAATTTTGCTTGCAACCAGAATGCCCTCATCCCCGTTCAGTTCATCAAAGATATGGATGATGGCTTCCAGTTCGGAGAAGGACAACGTGTTGAATGCGGATTTAACCACCTGAACCTTGCGGTTTTCCTCCACATTTTCCTCGTTGACGGAACGCATCATTTCCAGTCCGACAACGGTTGTGCCGTACTCACTGACGATGATATCGTCGATATCGTACTGCGGGGTGCAGCGGTACATAAATACGGTACCAAGGCGTTCTCCGGCGATCTCGATCGGGCAGATAATTGCGGTGTAGCGCTCTACACCAGGCCGCTCAAAGCCGAGGGTCTGTAAATTGACGTTCTCTTTTGTGGAGAGTACGCCGAGGAGACGCTCGTTTAATGCGGCATCGACATAACCGCCCACCTTATCCTCGATCAGCTCCGTAATTTCTTCCACGCCCGGGCAAAGGCTGATGCCCAGCACTTTTCCTTTTTTACTGATCACCAGGATATTGGAACTTAACGTTTCCATCAGGACTTCACAGATATCGTTGAACACGACCTTCGTGGAGTGATTGTTATGAAGCAGTTTGTTGATTTTTCTGGTTTTATCCAGCAGTTGTACGCTCATGTTCTTCTCCTTTCTTTATTTTCTGCATTTTTTTGGCGTATCCGCCGAAAAAAATGCACACTAATGCCTTTTTCAGACAACCCTTAAAACTAAGCTCATTCTATCATGTAGTTTTCCGGAAATCAATATATTTTTCAGAAAACTATAAATTTTATAAAAATTCATGCTAAATTTTTTCGGATCTTCCTGTTTTTCCGCCTCGATAAGCAAAAAAAACGGCCTGCACCAGTTTTTCACCAGTACAGGCCGCTTTGTCATTCTCAGTCTTCGTCTTTCTTTTCGCGTGCTTCTACATAGCCGCACTGCTCGTCCGCGCAGACCAGCTTATTGCCTTTTTCCAGCATATAGCCGCCGCACTGCGGGCATTTCTTGGCAGACGGTTTCTGCCAGGACATGAAATCGCATTCCGGATTGTTTTCGCATCCATAATATTTCCGTCCTTTTTTCGTCTTGCGCAGGATCACTTCTTTTCCGCACTTCGGACACGGAACACCGATCTTTTCCAGATACGGCTTCGTGTTCTTGCAGTCCGGGAATCCCGGGCAGGCGAGGAATTTTCCGTGCGGGCCGTATTTGACCACCATGTTGCGGCCGCAGTTCTCGCAGATGACATCTGTCACCTCATCCTCTACCTTAACTTCTTCGAGGTTCTTTTCTGCCTCTGTGACCGCCTCATAGAGATCCGGCCAGAAGTTCTCGACTACTGTCTTCCACGGAACACTGCCATCTCCAACCCTGTCGAGCAGAGCTTCCATCGTTGCCGTAAAGTTGACATCCACGATGCTCGGGAATGCCTCTTTCATCATGTTGTTGACCACCTCGCCGAGCTCTGTCATGTAAAGGTTCTTGTTCTCCTTTGCCACGTAACGGCGGTTGATGATCGTTGTGATGGTCGGCGCATACGTACTTGGACGGCCGATGCCGAGTTCCTCAAGCATTTTGACAAGGGATGCCTCGGTGTAGTGTGCCGGCGGCTGTGTGAAGTGCTGCTGCGGATCCATCTTTTCCAGTGCCAGCTCCGTTCCTGCCTCCAGGCTCCGGACAGCGGCGTTTTTCTCTTTCTTTTCCTCATCCGGATCGGTGTAAACGGACATGAAACCATCAAATGCCAGACGGGAGGAAGCTGCTGTAAAGAGATACTCTCCTGCATTGATCCGTGCGGAAATTGTCTCATAGACGGCTGGCTGCATGCGGCTTGCCACAAAGCGTTTCCAGATCAGCTGATACAGGCGGAACAGATCTCTTGGCAGGGATTCTTTTACCATTACCGGTGTATTCGTCACATCGGTCGGACGGATGGCCTCGTGCGCATCCTGTGCCTTGCTGTTTTTATTCTCCGTCGTGTCCCCGCTTGCGGTATATTTTGTGCCGTACTGCTCCTGGATAAAGGAACGTGCTGCCGCATCGGCCTCCTCGCTGATTCGTGTAGAATCGGTACGCAGATAGGAAATCAGAGCGATCGTTCCCTTTCCTTTTACTTCCACGCCCTCGTAGAGCTGCTGCGCCAGACGCATCGTCTTCTGCGTGGAGAAGTTCAGCACCTTCGATGCTTCCTGCTGCAGGGTACTCGTGGTGAACGGAAGCGGCGCTTTCTTGGAACGCTCTCCTTTTTTCACTTCGGATACGGTAAAGGTCTCATTTTCCAGTCCCTTTAAGATTTCATCGAGCTGCTCTTTCGTCTCGACCGCCATCTTTTCACTGCCTTTGCCGTGGAATTTTGCGACGAGCGGTTTCTTCTCGCCCGGAATTTTCAGATCTGCTTCCAGTGTCCAGTATTCTTTCGGAATGAACGCATTGATCTCATCCTCGCGGTCGCCGATGATGCGCAGTGCAACGGACTGCACACGGCCGGCGGAAAGTCCGCGTTTGATTTTCTTCCATAACAATGGGCTGATTTCATAACCTACCATACGGTCGAGGCAGCGGCGCGCCTGCTGCTCGTCCACCAGGTTCATATCGATGTCGCGTGCCTGTTTGATCGACGCTTTGACTGCTGATTTTGTGATCTCGTTGAAGGTGATGCGGCGCATCTTGTTCTCATCGAGATTCAGCGCAATCGACAGATGCCAGGAAATTGCCTCTCCCTCGCGGTCAGGGTCAGTTGCGAGATAAACTTTATCTGCTTTTTTTGCGGCTTTTCGAAGAGATGCCAGAAGCTCTCCTTTTCCGCGGATGGTGATATATTTTGGTTCAAAGTCATGTTCTACATCAATTCCAAGCCGGCTTTTCGGCAGATCGCGCACATGGCCCATAGATGCTGCAACTTCGTAATTTGCCCCGAGATACTTTTTCACCGTCTTGACTTTTGCCGGTGATTCCACTATTACAAGATATTTTGCCACCTCTGATGCCTCCTGAATACATATTTTTATAACTGTCCAGATCTATATTGCGTTTTTCATATCGCATAGTTCTGCATCATTACAAATTCCAGAATAATTCCTAAATTAGTCGTAACTTCCACTGACTATACACCAAAAAGTTTTTTCTTGCAAGTGTTTTCCATTTTTAAAATGTACCATTTTTCGATGTTTCCCGACAAAATAACAGGATTTTTTCTATTTTTTAACGATTTTTCCTGATTTTTTTCTTTTCTTTTTCCTTTTTCAGACATGCACGCGGCGCAGAAGAGCCCCCTTTTTTCTTTTTCTTCTATTATAATTGTGCACCGGGCGGAATATCACAAAACCTTTCTTTTCCTCGTCCCTTTTACGATAACGCCATGTACACGCCCGGCGGATTTTCCGCAATAACGCCGTCAATTTCGAGTGCCAGCAGAATGCCGGTCAGCTCCTGCAGCGGGATTCCGGTGCTGCCGGCAAGCTGTGCAAGATTCTGCGGTTCTGCCGCGAGTGTTTTCAGAACCATTTCCGCCTCTTTTCCATAGCGCGGACGCGGTGCGGCTCTTTTTGTCCCGGCCTTTTTCACGCCCAGCTCCTCGAGAATCGTTTCGGGTGAAATCGCAATTTCCGCTCCCTGCGCGATCAGGCGGTTGCAGCCGCGGCTTGTCGCATCCGTTGTCCGTCCGGGCAGGGCAAATACCGTTTTTCCCTGCTCCAGCGCGTAGTCCGCCGTAATGAGCGAGCCGCTCTTCTCTTTTGCCTCAATTACCAGAACGACATCTGCCAGCGCACTGATCACGCGGTTGCGGATCGGGAAATGCCACGGAAGCGGCTCTGCGCCCGGCGGAAATTCGCTTAAGACACCGCCTCCGTTTTCCAGCATCCGCCGCATCAGCGGGTAATTCTGTTTCGGATAGCAGATATCCACGCCGCAGCCAAGCACGGCAAACGTCTTTCCCTTTCCGCGCAGTGCCCCCTCGTGCGCCGCCGCGTCGATTCCGCACGCCAGTCCGCTGATCACCGCCACGCCGTTTGCCGCCAGCACCTGCGCGAAAAAGGCCGCCTGGCTCTTTCCGTACGCCGTACATATCCGCGCGCCCACAATCGCCGCTGTTTTCTGCTCATCCGCCGGCAGCGCGCCCCGCACGAAAAGGCGGGACGGCATGTCCGCGAACGGCATAAGCCGCTCCGGATAGCCCTCCTGCCCGCGGCCGACTGTAAAGATTTCCATCGCCATACGTCAGATCCTCCATATACTTTTGTCGGCGCTCCGAAAGCAGATCGCCTCACTGATATGCGGCACGCCGATTTTGACCGCCCCGTCCAGATCCGCAATTGTCCGCGCGGTGCGGATAATCCCGTGGTAGGAACGCGCGCTGAGGCGCAGGCGGCGGAAGGCATCCTCTAAAAGCTCTTCCGCTGCCTTTTCCAGGATACAGTATTTCTCGATCTGGCCTGCTTTCAGTTCGCTATTGAAATGAATCGACTCCTGCCGGTAGCGCGCCGCCTGAATTTCCGCCGCTGCCGTCGCTTTTTCCCGCATCTTGGCCGAGGATTCGCACCGCTCCTCGCCGTGCAGATCCTCGTAGGAAAGTGCTTCCACCTGCACGCAGAGATCCATGCGGTCGAGGAACGGCTGGCTGACTCTCGAGAGATACCGGCTGATGTCGCCGGGTGCGCAGGTACAGCGCGATAAGTCGGGGTAAAAGCCGCAGGGGCAGGGGTTCATTGCCGCCACCATCAGAAATGACGCCGGGAACACATAGTTTCCGCTGACACGGGAAATCACAATCCGGTGCTCCTCGAGCGGCTGGCGCAGGATCTCAATGGTTGTGCGCGTCATCTCCGGGAGTTCATCAAGGAAGAGAACGCCGCGGTGTGCCAGCGTAATTTCGCCCGGGGACGGCTGTTTTCCGCCGCCTGCAAGAGCCTGCGGCGACACCGTGTGATGCGGAGCACGGAAGGGCCGCTCCCGGCGGACACCCTCTCCTTTGGCAAGCATTCCGGCGATGCTGTAGATCCGCGTTACTTCCATCTGCTCCTCCTCAGACATCGGAGGCATGATCGTCGGAATCCGCCTTGCGATCATGGATTTTCCGCTGCCCGGCGGCCCCAGCATCAGCAGATTGTGAAATCCGGCCGCAGCGATGAGCGCCGCCCGCCGCGCCGCCGTCTGGCCCTGCACTTCGGAAAAGTCCGGCTCTTTTCCGTCCTCCTTCTTTTGATTTTCTATAGACGGAAGCGACGGCATTTTCCCTTCACAGCAGTAGTTCAAAAGCTCCTGTAAATTCTGGATTCCAACGACGTGAAGCCCGCCGACCAGACCCCCTTCCGCGGCATTTCCGGCTGGAACAAGAAGCGTTGTGCATCCAAGCTCCCGCGCCTTCGCCGCTGCCGGAAATACACCGCTGATCTCCTGCACATGGCCGTCAAGGCCGAGTTCGCCGAGCACCATCGTTTTCCGGAGTGACCCGGGCGGAATCCGGCCGAGCGTCATCAGAACGCCCGCTGCAATCGGAAGATCGAAACGCGATCCTTCTTTTCGGACGTCCGCCGGGGATAAATTAATCGTAATTCGTTTCGGCGGCAGGGAAATTCCCATGTTTTTGAGGGCTGTCCGCACGCGGTCCTGCGCCTCCTTTACCTGGGCACTCACGTAGCCGACCATCGTAAACTGCGGCATGCCGTCACTGACATCCGCCTCCACCTGCACCGGAATCATCTCCATGCCCGAGACGGTGGCTGATAATACACTGCAATACAAAGAAAACCTCCTTTTCTTTCAGTAGCAGGTCGTATAGTTCCTATTTATTTTTCATTTTGGGAAAATGTCCGGCAAGAACACCGGGAAGATATTATCTTTGATTTTTGTTCGAAAAAGTAAGGATAAGGAAACCTTTTCTGCACCTGATTTCCTTACCCTTTATTATAGAAGCAGTCCGTTTGAAATGTCAAGCATTTACGAAGCGGCAAACCGTAACCGCAACTTTTCAATTGCATTCTTCTCGATCCGCGACACGTACGAACGGCTGATGCCAAGCCGGGCAGCGACCTGTTTCTGTGTGTATTCTGCTTTTCCGCCAAGGCCGTACCGGAGAAGAAGCACCTGTTTTTCCTGCTCTTTTAATTCCGAATCCAGATAACAGTACAGCCGCACCGCGTCCTCTTTCCGGTTGTACTGTTCCGCGATATCCTCCCCGCCGCCCTCCACGATGTCGAGCAGATGGATCTCATTTCCCTCCTTGTCGGTTCCGATCGGCTCGTAGAGGGAAATCTCCCGTGCCGTTTTCTTTTTGCTCCGAAGATACATCAGCAGCTCATTATCAATACAGCGGGCGGCATATGCGGCCAGCCGGTTTCCTTTTTTCGAATCATATGTCATCACCGCCTTGATGAGGCCGATCGTTCCAATGGAAATCAGATCGTCGAGATCATCGGGCAGGCCCTGATACTTTTTCACAACGTGCGCGACCAGGCGCAGATTCCGCTCGACCAGAATGTCTCTGGCTTTTGTATCGCCCCTCTGATACGCATCCAGACAGCTTTTTTCTTCCTGTGCAGACAGTGGTTTTAAAAAGGGTTCCAAGAAAAGCGGCACCTCAAAGGGGATTTTTCTTTATTTTATGTTTGAATTGCAGGAAACGTGCCTGTCTGCTATACTGATAAGATCAGCCGGGTTTTCCGGCACTCGACATTATATTTTTAAGAGGAGGTTTCCTTTTATGACAGACCAGAAAAACGGACAGGAATATCTTTCTTTTGTGCTGGAAAAGCTGCAGGCGCGTCTTGCCGAGATCAGCCAGTCTCTGCTGGACGGACAGAAAGAAATTGAAAATATGCACGATTATTACTGGCAGAACTATACCGAGATGGACCAGTACGGATATGAGGATTACGACAATCAGCAGGCACTGCTGCATCAGGTGAATGCGAATCAGGAGCAGCTTCTTCTGCGGAGCCGCTTCCGGAAAATGCTGGATTCTCCGTTCTTCGGGCGTGTGGATTTCCGCTATGACGGGGATGATGAGCCGGAAATTTTCTATATCGGCATCGGCAATTTTGCGGAGCGGCCGGGCGAGCTGCCGCTGATTTACGACTGGAGAAGCCCGGTCAGCGGTCTTTTCTACGATTTTGACCGCGGGCCGGCTTCCTATCTGGCGCCGGGCGGCGAGATGACAGGGGAAATCTGTTCCAAGTGGCAGTATAAGATCCGGGATGGAAAGATGATTTACGGATTTGAGAGTGATGTGAAAATTGATGATGATATTTTAAAGGCGGAGCTTGGCAGCAACGGCGAGGTACAGCTGAAGAATATTATCCGCACAATTCAGAAGGAACAGAATGCGATCATCCGCAATACGAAGGACCGGATTCTGGTAATTCAGGGAGCGGCGGGAAGCGGCAAGACATCGGTAGCGCTGCATCGGATTGCCTACCTTTTGTATCATGACAGACAGAATCTGAAGTCTTCGAATATTCTGATTTTATCGCCGAACGGGGTATTTTCGGATTATATTTCACATATTCTGCCGGAGCTCGGTGAGGAGAATATTCAGGAGATGAGTTTTGATCTCTTTGCTTACCGCAAATTACAGGACACGGCGGCGGACTGTGAGGATCGCTGTGATCAGATTGAGCGGGAGATGCGGGATCCAAAAGCCGCAGAACGGTTTGCTTTAAAACAGTCGCAGGCGTTTGTGGACCAGATGGAGGGATTTGCGCTGGAGCTTGAGGACGAGCTGATGAATTTCTCAGACGTTTCGTATAAGTCGTTTGTGAAGTCAGAATCGGAAATTATTACGCTGTTTTATGACAAGTTTGCGGATATTCCGCTGCTCTCGCGGATGGATGCGGTGGCGGAGACGTTTATTGATGAGATCGAGACGCTGCTGAACCGGGATCTGCCGGAGGAGGAGCGGATTCCGCTCATCGAAAAATTCCGGAAGATGTATGAGACGATGGATTTTTATGTTCTCTACAATCGTTTTCTGAAGAAAGAGGGATATCAGACGCTGCCGCGGCGGCCGTTGGAGAAGCGGAAACTGCGGTATGAGGATGTGTACCCGGTTCTGTATCTGAAGTACCGCCTGTCGCGGCAGGCGGAGCGTTCGAATATTAAGCATCTGGTTATTGATGAAATGCAGGATTATTCGCGGCTCCAGTATCTGATTATCCGGCGGATGTTTTCCTGTAAGATGACGATTCTCGGCGACCGGGCGCAGACGATGGCGGATCAGCAGCAGGATGTACTGCAGTTTTTACCGGGGATTTTCGGGAAGGATCTGCGGCGGATTGAGATGCGGAAGAGTTACCGGAATACGGTGGAAATTGCGTCGTATGCGGCAAATCTCATTGGCGTGACGGATCTGGAGCTGTTTGAACGGCACGGAATGCCGGTGTTGGAACGGGATGTCACGGATCTTGAGGCGGCTCTGCGGGAGGCAGTGGATACGCTGTTTCCAGAGGAGAAAACGTATGAGACGGCGGCGGTGATTGTACCGGATGAGAAGACGGCGGAACGGGCTTATTTGATTTTACGGGAGATTCTGGCGGAAAAAGATTTTGACTGTGAGAAGCGGCTTTCTTGGCTGAACCGTGACAGCTCCAGTTTTAAGAAAGGACTGACGGTTACCACATTTTATCTGGCGAAAGGGCTGGAGTTTGATCAAGTGTTCTCGATTTTCCCGAAGGACGAGAAACGGGAGATGATGATGCAGGCGCAGTATATTGCAGCGACCAGGGCATTGCATGAGCTGAGAGTGTATCATATTTAAAAACAGGGAGATCCTCCGAAAAAATTCGATTGGATCTCCCTGTCATTTTTATTTTCGATCAGATATGATAGAATCCTGCGGACTGTGCCGGGATGGTGATGGTTCCGTCTTTGGATTCTGCTTTTCCTCCGATCGTGTAGAGGGCATCCTTCAGCTCTGCACTGTATGGGAAGGACTGCTCTTTGTCGGATGGGTTGATGATAACGAGGACTTTTTCACCCTCAGCCTCACGAACATAGGCCAGCGGATACTGGTTTTTCTCTGCATAAACGAACTCAATGGTTCCGCGGCTTAAGAGTGCTTTGCTGCTCTGGCGGATCTGGATGAGTTTTTTAACTTCGTGGTACAGGGAATCCGGATCGGCCATCTGTGCTTTTGCGGTCGGACGGTCTTTGCCCGGATCCATGGTGATGTAGAGGTCGCTGGCCGGTGCGCTGGAAAATCCTGCGTTGGTGCTGTCATCCCACTGCATCGGAGAACGGGAACCGGTGCGGTTGTATCCGCCCTCAACGGATTTCAGGCCTTCGACGTAGCGCATACCGATTTCATCACCGTAGTAGATGAACGGCGCACCTGGCATGGAAAGAAGGAAAGCGAAAGCAATTTTCAGCTCATCCCCCTGCAGACGGCGTGCCAGACGGTCCATATCATGGTTTCCGGACGGGATGCAGATCAGGCCTTTCTGTGCGGTCTTATTGTAGTTGGTTTTGTAGGTCTCTACAAACTCAGAGATATCTCCTTTTCCGCGTCTGGAGAAGAATGGCTCATCGCAGCGGAACAGATCGTTGTAATGGGACGGTCCAAAGTGAAGCAGGAAGTCCATGTGGAAGCCGCCCTGTAAGGATTTGTCCGGCTCGCCCCACTCGGATACCATGGCTGCATCCGGGAACTCGGCGTCGAGGAATTTCCGTACCTGCTGCCACAGGCGGATGGTTCCTTTGCCTTCCTGATCGTTCTTTACCAGGGAGCCCGCCATATCGACACGGAAGCCGTCGCAGCCCATGTTCAGCCAGAATCTCATGACATCTTCCATCGCTGCCAGCGTTGCCTGCGGTCCCTCATCATCAAAGGACTGCTGCCACGGTTTTTCCGGATCCGGCTGATAAAAGCCGTAGTTCAGGGCCGGCTGGTTGGAGAAGAAGTTGATGGCGCAGGCGCCGTCACGCTCGGAAATGCCGCGCAGGCTTCCCATTCCTTCCGGTGCTTCCCATACGTTATTGGTCCATACGTAGCGGTCTGTAAATTCATTGCGGTCTGCTTTCATGGATTCTTTGAACCATGGATGCTCAACAGATGTATGGCCCGGAACCAGGTCGAGCAGAACGTGCATGTCACGTTTGTGTGCCTCTTCGAAAACTCTCTTCAGATCCTCATTCGTTCCGTAGCGCGGTGCAACGCGGCAGTAATCTGCGACATCGTATCCTGCATCACCGAATGGGGACAGGAAGCACGGGTTGATCCAGATGGCGTTGCAGCCCAGCTCCTTGATGTAGTCTAATTTTTCAATGATACCCTGGAAATCTCCGATTCCGTCGGCGTTGGTGTCGTTGAAGGACTGCGGATAAATCTCATAAAATACTGCGTTATCTAACCATTTTGACATTTTTTCTTTTCCTCTTTCGCTCTTATTTCTGCTGTATTTTCGTCGTTGCAGCAAGTGTTTCTATATGATATATTACTACTGTATCCGCTGAAATACCAGTAATTTCCTATTTCATTATAATACTATTCTATGATTTTAGTTACAGTTCACTGGTACCCAGCGAACTGTAACCTTCGCACCCCTCATTTAAAGTTTTGCTTCGCAAAAGGAGGGCTGCTCACACCTGAATCACTT
>OIDU01000951.1_pt1 | contig 11528 bp, 10 predicted proteins | sample 1581481 | NCBI WGS metagenome assembly OIDU01 (sample SAMEA3882519, study PRJEB24775) | human gut metagenome | biome: human-associated habitat; feature: intestine environment; material: feces | place: Netherlands | collected 2009/2010
ACCACTGTATCATACGGCATTTTCAGTTCAGAAAATGCCTGCCTGTGAACAGTAGCGTTAACACTACTGTTCCTCAATCAGGAAAACCTGATTTTCATGTGTGATTTCCACCACACGCTCCGCCATCCCCGGATTCCATATTTTATTCTTATAAACCGGGATGTGGGAATAATCCTGCCACATATGCATCGGGAACACATATTCCGCGGATGTGGTCTCCAAAAAATAATCCATTCCGAGTTCCTGATCTGCGCCCTGTCGCGGATCCATCGGAACAAATGCAAGATTGATTGGTTTTCCCGCCAGTTTTTTGATCTGTGTCCGGTATTCCCTGCGCATCCTGCCGTTGATCAGATCTCCCGCCCCTTCCCATGTCCAGTCATTCAAATCTCCTGCATGGAAAAAAGTTGCCCCTCGTGTTTCCACATAAAATGCAACACCTGCATCCGTTGACCGCAGTGTCTCGATCTTCACATCATCCACCTGATATTTTTCGCCTGCCGAAACATAAGTGATCTTCTCTCTGATATCATCCGGGAATCCATGTTTCTGTAAAAAATGCGGGCTCATTTTACAGTCTTTTGAAAGTATATAGTGGATATTTTTATATTTTTCTGCCCAGTGCAGCACATCCATATCAAAATGATCCTGATGTTTATGACTTGCAAACACATAGACTGGTGTGTCCGGCTCGTATTCCGGAATCACACCGCAAAATGTGTATCCTTTGATGCGGTCTCCTGCAAACCAGTCAAAGATCAGCACCTTCTCATCCACTTCCACCAGAAAACAGCTGTGATGTATAAATATTACCTGCATAATTCTCCTTCTGTTATTTCATACGGCGGATGATCTCATTTGCACGGCGGTAAATATCTGCCGGATCAAATCCGATGTCAAATTTCTGGTCTTCATATAAAACTTTTCCATTTACCATAGTCAGTTTTACATTCTGCTTGCTTCCGCTGTATACAAGATTTTTCACGATATTATTTTCCGGCTGCATGTTCGGCTGGTTCAGATCGATCATGACAAGGTCTGCTTTTTTGCCAACCGCAAGACTGTCACAGTCAAATAACTGCATGGCATGTGCACCGCCTGTGGTTGCCATATATAAGATCTCATCGGCGCTGACGCACTCCGCATCCATTTCACGCACCTTTGCAAGTGCAGAAGTCAAAAACATCTCACGGAACATATCCAAGCAGTTGTTGCTTGCCGGGCCATCGGTTCCGATCGCCATGGAGATTCCCTCATCCACAAAACGTTTGGTCGGACAGATACCGGAAGCAAGTTTTAAGTTGGAAGCCGGGTTTGTCACTGCTGTCAGTTTTTTCTTCTTGTAAATTTCAAAATCAGCATCCTCAAACCATACACAGTGGTAACCGCCGCCGCCGTACTCGTACATACCAAGTGCATCCGTAAGCTGTGTCGGTGTCATGCCCCAGCGCTCTTTGCACTCTGCCACTTCCAGTTTTGTTTCGGAATTGTGCAGCCATACCGGGGATTTTAATTTCTGTGCCAGTTTTGCCACGCCCTCCATCAGTTCTTTTGATGTCGTGTATTCTGCATGAAATCCCACGATAAAGCTTGTCAGGTCGCTCATCTCATTGACAATGTGATAATTTTCCTCCATCAACTCTACCGTGCCGCCAAAGTTGTTCAATCCGCTGGTCTGAACGGTACGGAATCCGGTATCTACCGATGCCTTTGCATCGACCGGCGGGAAGAAGTACATATCAAAGTTGGACGTAATACCGCTGGTTAAATATTCCATAATTCCAAGGATGTTAAGCCAGTATACATCATCTTCGGTAAGCTGTCCTTCTTTTGGGAATACCTGTTTGTTCAGCCAGTCCTGCAGTGGAAGGTCGTCCGCATAGGAACGCAAAAATGTCATTGCCGTGTGGGTGTGCGCATCTTTAAATCCCGGCATTAAAAGGTTGCCTTTTGCGTCAATCTCGCGCTCCCATACCAAAACTTCACCGTTTTTGCAGACAGCATCCACGCCTGTCTTACCGTCCCCGATGTAGCAGATTTCTTTTCCTTTTACCCAGAGTTCGCCTTCGGTGATCTGGAATTTGTGGTTTTCTGCCAGAACTAATATTTTTGCGTTGTAGAAACGTATGTTCATTGTTTTTCCTCTTTTCTTTTTGTGTTTTTCGTTCAGTGGATCAAAAAGTGTGACCGCCGTTTTTGATCTACTGAGTTGTAGTAACTTTAATTCTGCTGTGCTCCGATCGCTTTGATCGTTTCAGTTACGAGCGCCTTAAATTTCGGAGCAACGGCGTCAGCCGTCTCCTGAACTTCTGCGTGTGAGAGCGGAATTGATGAGATGCCGCTCGCAAGGTTGGAGATACAGGAGATTCCAAGCACTTTCATTCCCATGTGTTTTGCAGCGATCGCCTCACAGGCAGTACTCATGCCGACGGCGTCAGCACCTAAAGTGCGGCACATGGCGACTTCATGCGGTGTCTCAAACTGCGGTCCGGAGAGTTGGATGTAAGTGCCCTCTTTGATGCGGATCTCAAGTGCTGATGCTGCACGTTTTACAATATCCTGCAGATCTAAGTCATAGATCTGGCTCATATCCGGGAAACGCACACCAAGTTCCTCAATGTTGGCTCCACGGAGCGGTGATGGCACAAAACTTGCAATCTGGTCTTTGATCAGCATGAAATCCCCGGCATGCATGCCAAGCTGGATGCCACCTGCTGCATTGGTGAGAAACAGAACTTCTGCGCCCATCATTTTCATCAGCCTCGTCGGCAAAACAACATCGCTCATCTCATATCCCTCATAATAATGCACACGCCCCTGCATGCACACGACCGGGACATCATCCACATATCCGAAGATAAATCTGCCCTTATGTCCCGGAACCGTCGACACTGGAAATCCTTCAATGTCATGGTAATCTAACGTATCCACCACGCGGATATCATCCGCATAGTCGCCAAGACCAGAGCCTAAAATCAATGCCACCTTAGGAGTAAAATCAATCTTTGCTTTATAGCTGTCATAGCATTTTAATAATTTTTCGTATGCCGGATTCATAATCATCCTCCATTCTTCTCCTTGTCCTATATTCTGTCAATTCCGGCTTTTCCGGAACTTCTCCCTTCTTGTCTTTCAAAAACAGCTGATGCTTCCTTACTTCATTTTTTCATAATTGAAAATTCTTTACAACACTGTCATTTTCGATTATAACAGAAGAAATCATAAAATCCAATCTCCATCCTAAACAAAAGCTGATTTTCCCCGATATATTTTGTAAGAATACATCACAGGCTATACTTTTCATATGCACGGAAACACAGTGCAGGAATGGAGAATTTTATGACTCAGTTCAATCTTTCCGGTTTAAAAAAGATTTTAAACCCATCTTCCGGCAAAAGGAATGTGGTCGATCAGATTACAGACCGTTTATCCAAATCTTCCATCGGTCTTTCTTCCGGTGATGATACTTTAAATGCAGTCAGTTTTTCCGGCATGGATGCCTTTGACCTGACGCAGAACATCTCCGAGCTTTTAAGCCCCGCCTGCGGTATGACCGAAGAAGAAAAGCAGGCAGAATTAGCCAGAATCCAGGCAAAATTAAAAAGTGGGAAAAAACTGACCGAAGAAGAAATGCGTTTTCTTCAGGCAGTAGATCCCCAGCTCTATATGCAGGCAGCCAGAATCCAGGCGATGCGCGACTCTCTCGAACAGCAGTTAGAACACTGCAAAAGCAAGGAAGAAGCTGCCAAAGTATTTTCGGACACCATGTCGATGGTAAGCGACAAAGATCCCATGAAAGAATACATTGTCGCTGCTTATCAGGATGCCTACAACGAATTTCAAAAAAGCGGGAAATACCAGCATCTCCCGCAAAAATCATCAGATGATGATAAATCTGATTCTTTAGTCGCACTCGATAAAACGACCGATTTTCTCACCGACAGCACCGATCACCGGTCCGAGCGTAAATCCCATCAGGATCGTTACGATTCCGATCTTGCCACCGAATAAAAATGCGATCACAATAACGGTAAAATCAAATGCCATACGGATCAGACGGAACGGTACCTTCGGCATCCATTTTGCAATGATAAATGCAATCGCGTCATAAGGTGCTGTTCCTAATTTCACATCCATATATACAGCTGCTGATACAACAAATATCGCCAGTGCCGGAATCAGCACCAGAATACGCACTGCCATCGAATCAAACAGTCCTGCCGGTAAGATCTTATCCCATACCCAGGAAAAAAACTGCAGTGAATATCCAACTAAAAACATATTGGCAAGTGTTCCAAATCCGATATTTTCCCTGCCAAGCAAAATGACAAAGACAAATATGATCGTATTGAGCAGTGCCTGCCAGTTTCCGATTCCCATTCCAATTTTTTCCGAAATAGCAAGATTCATGCTGGTACAGGGATCTGTTCCAAGATCCACAAGCACCAGCAACGACAGTGCAAATCCCATCACAATTACGTACAGGATCACAGCAGTCAGCCTTACCCCAAAATTCTTTTTCTGATACATTCCCTGAATAAATTTTTTCATCTGTTTTTCTCTTTTCTTTTTAAGGTTACTTATTTTTGATTTTACGTTTGTTTTCGCAATACTACCGCATCAAATGATAATGCATACCATACCACCAGTATTATCATTTACAATTTTCTGCATTGTATCCTGCAATTTCATCTGACATTCATCATCCATCATTGCGATCTTGTTACGGATTCCATCCTCCATCAGTTCTCCAACCGATTTGCCGAAAATATTTGTTTCCCATGCACCCTCTTCGCTCTGCTGTCCCTGTTTGATGTAAGAGATCAGATCATTTGCCTGCTCCTCGCTGCCGACAATTGGAGCGATCTCGGTCTCAATATTTGCACGGATCATATGGATCGACGGCGATACCGCTTTCATTTTGACGCCAAATTTATTGCCATGCCGGATCAGCACCGGCTCTTCCATTTTGATATCGGAAAGTCCCGGACTCACAACGCCATAACCTTTTACCTGAACCGCTTCAAAAGCATCTGACACTTTTTCATAAGCCTCTTTCTGCCCTGCCATCTCTTTTATCATGGAGATCAGCTCATATTCACCTGCGATCGGCACACCAGTCAGTTCACTTATATTTTCATAATAATATTTATCGTCTAAATCCATCCGCACCACCACGCGCCCGGTCGCAAGATCCGTCTCGTCGATCTTGATCTGCGAAACATACTGCTCCGGTGTAAAGGAAAGTGCTCTTACATCTCCCGTTTTATGCATACTGTCTAAAATCCCGGATGCAGTTTTAATGATTTCCGCTTTCATCGGATGCTCCGGCTTTAGCATTTCCGTCCATTTTGGAATAAAAAATTCGACACGCGTCACTGGAAATTCACAGAGGATATTCTCTAAAATGCGGACAATATCATCTTTCCGCAGCTGCTCACAGTTGACCGGCAAAACGGCAGTCTGATATTTTTCTTTCAGTTCGGCTGCAAGTTCCATCGTCTCATCACTGTACGGTTTTTGTGAATTTAACAGAATGACATATGGTTTTGCGATCGCATTCAGTTCCTCCACCGTCTGTTCTTCCGCTTTTACATATGCATTTCGCGGCAGTTCCCCGATCGTGCCATCGGTCGTCACAACGATTCCGATCGTTGCATGATCCCGGATCACTTTCTGAGTACCGATCGACGCAGCTGTCGTAAATGGAATTTCCTGCTCCGACCATGGTGTTTTTACCATGCGGCTTTCATTTCCTTCCATATGACCGGATGCTCCCTCCACCATAAACCCGACACAATCGATCAGACGCACCTTTATCTTCGGCTGTGCGGCAGATCCCTGTATTGCAGTCCTCGGCAGTACAGACTGCGAAAGTGCCGGCTGTGGCATGCCGGCACTGCTCCCCGGCAGTTCCGGCAAAATGATCTCTGCCGCCTCCTGCGGGATAAATTTCGGTTCCGTTGTCATGATCGTTTTCCCAGCCGCGGATTGTGGCAACTCGTCTATAGTGCGCTCCCGCGCATGCTCATCCTCCATAAACGGAAGCACCATAAGATCCATAAACCGTTTAATAAATGTGGACTTTCCGGTTCGCACCGGCCCCACAACTCCTATGTAGATCTCTCCATTGGTACGGGTATTGATATCCCGGTATAAGTCAAATTCCCTGTTATCACTGAAATGTTCCATCAGATATTCTCCTCCATATGTTGTAACATTTTATGAAGAAGAACGCCTGTTTATGACGGCAGTGTCCGCAATTTCATTATTTTAACACGCAAAGTTTTCCCGGCAGACAGTGGAAATGAACTTCCGTCACTTCCCCACAGTACTCCCCGTCTGCATGGACAACCATCGGACGGCTTAAACGGATCGTACAGTCTTTGGCATCCGTCACAGAAAATCCATGGATAGATGTATGCTTTGCCGCCACTAAAAACGGCAGACACAGAAATGTTCTCCACTTCGGGATCCCCGCTGCTTCACAGAATGATAATTTCCCGTCACAGGCGGATGCTGCCGGAGCCATCGGCACACCGCCTCCCTCAGCTTTAAAATTCATCGCAGCCGTAAAGATCATTCTTTTTTTCTGTAAACCTTCCTCCCGGTCAAAAAAGATCTCTGCATCCGCGGTCTGCATCGTAAATAATGACTGCACGGTCAGTACCAGATACGTCAGTTTTCCAAGCCGGATTTTATTCAGGATATCTTTGATCGTTGATTTTAATGCTTTTTTACAGACTAACGCATCCAGTCCAATCCCCGCGCTGATGGCAAACAGTCTTTTTTCCTCCCCAAAGTTCACCTCTCCCAAATCCATACACCAGGTATCCTCACGCGATTTTTTCATCGCATTTAAAATATGTATGGCACCGTTTTTCGGATCCTTCGAGAGTGACAATCCTCTGGCAAGATCATTGCCGGAACCGGTCGGGATCACGCCGAAACGTACCTTTTCAAAATCCGTGATCCCATTGATCACCTCATTTGCCGTTCCATCCCCACCGACTGCGACCAGGCAGATATCATTGTCATCCATGGCACAGATCTCTGCAGCGAGTTTACCGGCATGTCCACGGTACTCCGATACAAATGCCTGATAGGAAACGTTTCTCACCTTAAGCACTTCCTCGATCTCTTTCCAGATCTGCTTTGCGTTCCCACTTTTTGACTTTTCATTGACAATAAAATATAGCATGTATCCCCCCATATAAGCTTTCGATTATTTGTTATTTTAAAACATTTTCCGACAAAAAGGAACCCATAATATAAAAAGGAGGATTCTAACCTGTGACCGGTCAGAATCCCCCCTCTAAACTTCTGTTTTTCATGCCATCAGACCTGTATGCGGTCTGTTATTTTTCCTCTGCGGATACTTTCTTCTCCTCCGCTTCGGTTTCTTCTTCCTCTTCCTGATCTTTGTTTAAACGTCCATACATCTCCATATATTTATAGAGACGTTTTGCAAGTTTTCCGGTGATCTGGTCTGAAGTTGCTCTCCACTCCCAGTTACCGCCGAGTGTGGACGGTGTATTCATACGTCCCTCGGAACCGATTCCGATCAGATCCTGCATCGGAACGATCGCCATATCTCCGACTGATGCCCATGCAGCGCGCATCATACCCCAGTTAAAACCTTCTTCCTCCGTGAGATTTAAGTACTCTTTCGCAAATTTAACACTTGCCTTCGGTGCTGTCTTCATCCAGCCCATCAACGTATCATTGTCATGTGTTCCTGTATATACGACACAATGTTTCTCATAGTTGTGTGGCAGATAATCACTGCCCTCTCTTGAATCAAATGCGAACTGGATGACCTTCATTCCCGGGAATCCGGAATCTTTTACCAGTTTTAAAACGGAAGGTGTAAGGAAACCAAGATCCTCCACGATGATATTTAACTTTCCGAGTTTTTTCTCCATCGTACGGAACAGATCCATGCCAGGACCTTTTCTCCACTCACCATTTCTCGCCGTATCATCTTTTGCCGGGATCGCATAGTAAGAATCGAAACCGCGGAAATGATCGATACGGACGATATCGTATAATTTTGACATCGCTTTTACACGCTTCGTCCACCAGCTGTAACCGTCTTTTTTCATAGCATCCCAGCGGAATAACGGATTGCCCCAGAGCTGTCCGTCTGCCGAGAATGCATCCGGCGGGCAGCCTGCTACATCAATCGGATTTAATTCTTTATCAAGATAGAACTGTCCCGGATCTGCCCATACATCTGCACTGTCTCCGGCAACATAGATCGGCACGTCACCGATGATCTCAATGCCAAGATCATTGACATACGCTTTTAAATCCCACCACTGTTTAAAGAACAGATACTGTAACATTTTATAAAACGCAATATCTTCTGCATAGGTAACCCGCGCTTCTTTTAAGGCTTCCGTTTTTCTGGTTTTTAAGTCTTTTTCCCACTCAAACCATGCAACACCGCCGTTAGCATCTTTTAATGCCATAAAAAGTGCATATTCATCCAGCCACTCTGCTTCATCCTTGCAGAATACTGCAAAATCTTCCGGCTCATTTTTCCGGAACCGGTCATATGCTTTCTTTAACAAAGGATAACGTGAGGCATACATCTGACCATAATCCACATACCGCGGATTGGTTCCCCACGAAAATGATTCACATTCTTTTTTTGTCAGTAATTTTTCTTTGCAAAGATATTCTAAATCAATAAAATAAGGATTACCTGCAAAGCTGGAAAAAGACTGATACGGAGAATCTCCGTAGCTGGTCGGACAGATTGGCAGGATCTGCCAGTATTTCTGACCTGCCCTTTTCAAAAAATCTGCAAATTTTCTTGCTTCTTTTCCCATGGTACCGATCCCGTAAGGAGACGGCAGGGAAGATATGTGCATCAGCACACCGCTGGTCCTCATAATATTTGTTCCTCCTACTATCTGTATGTGTTACCTGATTTTTTGAATACTTTCTCCACTTGCCAGTTCAAACGGAACGATCTCATGAATCTGACTCCGCTTTAACTCAATCTGCCCAAACAGGATTTCCACGCTTCTGGTTGCAAGTGTCTGATACTGCTGTTTAATGGTTGCAAGTTTCGGATTATAGTATTCTGCCAGAGCTGTTCCGTCAAATCCAATCACTGACACATCCTCCGGCACACGGTATTCTAAATCCCGCAGTGCACGGATCACACCGATCGCCATGACATCCGACATGGCAAACACAGCCGTGATATCCGGACACCTGGCGATCAGCCGTTTCATACCGCGATATGCGCTGTCATAGGAAAATCGTGCTTTTTCGTAGCTTTTTTCCGGCACAAACACAGTATCATGTTCCAAAAAGCTCTGCTGACAGCCGATAAAACGCTGATGGCTGGTGTACGATTTTTCAATATCTCCACCTAAAATACCAATCTTCGTATGACCTGCATCAAATAACGCATCCACTGCACATTTTGCAGCGGCGATATCGTCTGTCGCAACAGAAGAAAGGTTTGGAAAATCCATCTGGTCTGCAAGGTTTGTCACAAGCACACACGGCACATCGACCTGCGCAAATTCTTTTTTGAAATACTCCGGATTACCTCCTAAAAAGAGCAGTCCAAGCGGCTTTCTCTCCCTGCAGAGGAGAACTGCCTGCTCCACCTCATCTGCATCCTCATCTAAATAGGATACGATCAGCGTATAGTCTGTATTTTCAATCATACACTGGATTTCTTCCACGATGCTGGCAAAAAGCATATTTTGGATACCTTTTACCAGCACACCAATGGATTTGGAATTACTCTGTTTTAGATGTTTCGCATTATTGTTTGGCACAAAATTATACGCTGCGACTACTTTTTCGATTTTCTTTTTTGCATCCGGACTGACATCATTTCTGTGATTCAGCACACGTGACACGGTACTGACGGAATATCCTGATTCCCTGGCTATGTCTTTTATCGTAACCATATTTTTCATTCCTGTCTACTATTTTTTCGTATTTTTTCGTGAAATTTGAATTTTTGTCAAATTTCAACAAAAAATATACATTTCTTAATAAGATATCAGCCTTTTACCGCTCCTGCAACTACTCCTTCAATAATATATTTCTGACAGATTCCATAAAAAATGATGATCGGGATGATTGCGAGTACCAGCATCGCCATCATGGTACCCCAGTCTACCGCACCGTAACCGCCTTTTAAATACTGGATTACAATCGGGATTGTCTTATATTTTTTCAGGTCAAGTACCAGATACGGCAGCAGATAATCATTCCAGATCCACAATGCATTTAATATGATAACCGTACTGGTCGTTCCCTTAACCAGGGGAAATACCACCTTTAAAAATATCTGAATAGCACCTGCGCCATCCAATACAGCTGCCTCCTCCAATGATACCGGAACACTTTTCATAAATCCATGATAGAGGAAAATCGACATACTCATTCCGAATCCGCCATACATGATAACAAGCCCCCAGATATTTTTCATTCCGATCTTTTCAAACACATTGAGCAAAGGAAACATTACCGCTTGGAACGGCACCAGCATTGCTGCAATAAAAATGTAAAATACCAATTTGGAATATACTGTCTTATTCCTTATCATTGCCCATGCAGCCAGAGAAGAAGCCATTACAATCATCAATATAGAAATCGTTGTAATAAACAGGGTCACAAAGAAAGACTGGGTAAACTTCAACTCTCTCAAAGCTTTAATCACAAATCCAATATCTACCGGTCTTGGCCAGGCTAAAGGATTGGCAATAATGTCCGTATGAGGCTTAAAGGAATTGATTACCAATATCAGCAATGGGAATAACGTATACAATGCCAGCAGGATCAGGACCATATAAACTACGGCCTTACCTATTCTTCTTTTTTCAATTCTGAATCCTTTATTCATTTATGCTTCCACCTCTTTACTCTTCGTTACAGCAACCTGTATCATGGTCACAGCTGCAACCAGGACAAAAAATACAACTGCCTCTGCCTGCGCATATCCATAATCAGGAGGTAACGCATCCTTCGGAGTATTCATAATCTGCATAGCAAGCATTCTGGTGGAAAAGGCACCCTCCGTCAATGCCACATTTTGATCCAGAAGCTTAAAACAGTTTGCCAACAAAAGGAATAATACAATTGTCACAGAAGGCATCAACATAGGAAGTGTGATATAGCGAAACCTTTGTATTGCTGTGGCCCCGTCTATTTCTGCTGCTTCATATAATTCATTCGGAATGTTATTCAATCCATTCACATAAATAAGCATCATATATCCGGCCCACTGCCACATCGTTAACAGAAGCAATGCAAAAATTGCTTTTGTGTTGTTCTGTGTCATATAGGTCAGAGCTTCTATAGGCAGTACTCCGTCCTTTCCAAATAGCAGCTGGGAAAAAATCACATCAAAAATAAATTTCCAGATATATCCAAGTGCCAGTCCTCCCAATAAATTGGGAAGAAAAAATACCGTTCTGAAAGCACCTGCTCCCTTTAAAATATGATTTGTAAGAAGAGCAAGTGCCAACGCAGCCATGTTTATGATCAGG
>OIDU01000956.1_pt1 | contig 11487 bp, 15 predicted proteins | sample 1581481 | NCBI WGS metagenome assembly OIDU01 (sample SAMEA3882519, study PRJEB24775) | human gut metagenome | biome: human-associated habitat; feature: intestine environment; material: feces | place: Netherlands | collected 2009/2010
CCCTGCTCATATTCGCACCTTGCGGTGCGAAAGAACGGCGTGTCGTGCTTACATAACTTCACCGAGGAGTTATCGAACAGACAGGAGGTACAATGACCAAAACGAATGTTCAATCGACCCCTAGCAATTCCCAGCACCACGACACGCCGAACAACAAAACAAGAATAGAGCAGACCGTTCTTCTTTCACACATCCCTCAAATAATTTTTCTGAATCCGCTTGACGAATATTACGGTTAGTGATATATTTATTACAGTAACCGTAATAAGGAGGTCAAACCATGCGAGATAATACAAAAGGTGGTGCGCTTACAGAAGTCACCTTTTATATTTTGCTCTCTCTTTATACGCCAAAACACGGATACGCTGTCATGCAATTTATTGAAGAAAAAACAGGCGGACGGCTTTCATTAGGTGCAGGTACTTTATATGGAGCATTAAACTCTTTGCAGGACAAGAAGTGGATTGAACCTTATGGAGATCGTGAGGGAAGAAAAAAAGAATACCACATTACAGCACAGGGAAAAAAAATTGCAGAAAAAGAGCTTGCAAGACTAAACGAACTTGTACGCGTCGCAAGTGAAATTATTGGAGAGGTACAGTATGAGTAAAAAATGCTATCGCTTCTTTGGTGGATTGCTAAATGCACAGGCAAAATGGTTAAACAAAATGTCCGAAAAAGGCTATCGACTTGTCCGGACAGGAAGAATGCTCTATGAATTCGAAAAATGTAATCCCAACGAAGTGACCTATTGTGTAGAGTTTATCGGAGAAAAATCAAAAGAGAACGCAACAGACTATGCTAACTTTTTGGAAGATATGGGCTACAAGGTATTTTTCAAGAATATCAATCTAAACTATTCTGTCGGAAAAGTTCGATTGCGTCCATGGGCGGAAATGGGCGGTTATATTGCAACAAACGCAACAACTTTTAACCGAGAACTATTGATTGTAGAAAAAGCAAACGACGGAAAGCCTTTTGAACTCCACACCTCCTATGCCGATAAAGAAAAATACTACCGCAACTTGCGTAACCCATGGCTATTCCTACTACTCCTGTTTGCACTGTTTGCCCTTATCAAACATTCTCTCGCCTTGGGTATTTTTTCATTGGTTTCTGCAATTCCCAGCATTCTGTACCAGATCCAAATTATAGTTGTCCGACAAAAAACCAAAACGTGGGAATAAATAACAATCAAGAGGGTGACAACAAAAGCTGTCACCCTCTTGATTGTTATTTATAGAAATACAAAAAGATTACTCAACAGCCTTTGAGGAGCAGCATCGTGCAGAGCTGACAGCGTACCGGGCGGCAGCAGCCTATTTCAAGGCAAACGACATCACCAAGCTGCCCAGCCCGAAAAAGCTGGAAGCCGAGTATGCGCAGCTGGCATCCGAACAAAGTCGAAAAAGCTGCGCATGGCGGTGACCGCAAGAGCACCGATGCAAAATCAAGTTCGCTAAAAGCGAACTTGATGGTCATGCCGAACATATTGCCCCGCTTGTACCACTCCGGGTCAGCAGAACGCGCCTTGTCCAGTGCTTTCAGCTCGGCACTGCGGGCGTTATAGGCTTCTGCCATCTCCCGCTCCAGAACCTCCAACCCTTCCCGGTTGTGGTACAGTTCCATGAACAGCCATTCCAGTTCGTCCTTGTGCTTGGCAAATCGGACTGCAAAATTATCTTGACTTGTCATCTTTCTTTATCCTTTTCGTGTAAGATGGAGCTGCACGCTGGGGTAATCGCCAAACAGCTGCGGCAGGACAAGCCCCGCATACAGCAGGGTGCTGCCGCTGAACCGCATCCCCTTGTGAATGCCGTCCTCTACGTCGTGGGCATACTGAGAGCCGAAATAGTCGATGCCATCCAGTTCATACACAGCATCTTCTTCCAGCCCACGGAAGCACAGGTGGATGGGTAAGGGATTCGCCTGCGGATGGGTCACCACCAGATTCAGCAGTGCTTCGCTGCCGTCCTCTGCGGCAAACTGCCATGCCGTGAAATATGCGTTTTCTGCCGGGTCGGTCAGCCGATAATAATCGCCGGTACGGATCAGGTCGTTCAGCCGTTTGAACCGCTTGATCTGGTTTTTCACTGCAGTGCACTCGGCGCGCTTCAATTTGCCCAGATCCAGCTCGTAGCCAAAGGTGCCGCTCATCGCCACCACAGCACGGGTGTCGATGGGCGTAGTACGGCCGGTCTGGTGGTTGGGGCAGGCAGAAACATGAGCACCCATGGTGCAGACCGGATAGCCGAAGGAGGTGCCGTGCTGGATCGTCAACCGTTCAATGGCATCGGTATCATCGCTGCACCAGATTTGAGAATAGTAGCACAGCATTCCGGCATCAAAGCGTCCGCCGCCGCCTGCGCAGCCTTCGAACAGCACCTCCGGGAAGCCCTGCGTCAGCCGCTCTGCCAGCGCATAAACGCCCAGCATATAGCGGTGCATGATCTCGCCCTGCTGCTCGGCAGGGAAAGCACGGCTGTACACATCGCTCATGCTGCGGTTCATATCCCACTTGATATACTCAATGTGATGCTCCCGCAGCAGCTTGCCGATAACCCCTGCCAGATAGTCCACCACCTCCGGGCGGGAAAGATCCAGCACCAGCTGGTTGCGCCCCATGGCAGGCTTGCGTCCGGGCAGGGTCAGCGCCCAGTCCGGGTGGGTGCGGTACAGATCGGAGTTCTCGTTGACCATTTCCGGCTCGATCCACAAGCCGAATTTCATGCCCAGCGCATTGATCTGCTCAATCAGTGGGTCCAGTCCGCCGGGCAGCTTTTCGCAGTTCACGGTCCAGTCGCCCAGACCCTGATTGTCGTCATTCCGGGTGCCGAACCAGCCATCGTCCAGCACCATCATCTCCACGCCGAGAGAGGCCGCTTTTTCAGCGATCTTTACAATCTTTTCGGTGTTGAAATCAAAATAGGTGGCCTCCCAGTTGTTGATCAGCACCGGGCGGCGTTTGTCTTTCCACGGGCCGCGGCAGATGTTGCGCCGCAAAAAGCGGTGGTACTGCTGGGAAAGCGGGGTCAGACCCTCTGCCGCAAAGGAGAGGATCACCTCCGGGGTGTCAAAGGTCTCGCCCGGCTTCAGGTTCCACGCAAAACGTTCCTCCTGAATGCCGCTCACTACCCGGACAAGCCCGGTCTGAGAGCGCTCCACGTCCATCTGGTAGCTGCCGGAATAGACCATCATCACCCCGTAACAGGCACCGCTGGTCTCCGTTGCATCCTGCTGACAGAGGATGAGGAAGGGATTATTGTGGTGGCTGGAGCTGCCCCGCACCGAAGAAATGGTCTGGATATTGGTGCCCACAGCTTCCCGCTCCAGCTGCCGTTCCATAGCGTGTCTGCCATGGAAATGCAGCAGATCCCATCTGCCAAAGGGCAGATCCAGACAGGCAGATGCCGCCTTGTCCAGCCGCAGCGGGTTATCTCCGTGGTTTGTCAGCCGCGCCGCACGGGTGATGACATCCTGCTGTGCAAACACGCCGTACAGCAGCTCCAGCGTCAGACCGGTGGCCTCGTCCTGCATTCGGACGATCAGGGTCTCGGCATCGTTTTCCTCTGCGTGGGCACAGGGCAGACCGGTCAGCTGATATTTGCCAGCCTCCACCGTGTGGCTCACATAGGTAAAGTCTGCGCCAAAGGCGCCACGGCTGTCGGCCACCGTCAGGCAGGACAGACGGAAATCGCCCACGTTGCAGCCGGTATACTCCTGCGGGAGCAGATCCGGGGAAACGCCCCGGTGGGTGCGGTAAGCGTAGTAATCTGGCGAGAATCCCCGGTCTGTGCGGGGATACAGCTGCATCAGATCCCCGGTGCCGATGGTTTTGCCGTAGTACAGATGCAGCAGGTGCCCCAGCGCATCCACCTTCATGTGGTAACTGGTATGGGCGGTCTCCAATACAAAAATGCGTGCCTCGGAATCAAATCGAATACTCATGGATCCTATACCTCAACGAGATTATTTTTAATAGAAATGCCGACAGACAGGCGGTCGTGTCGGAACGGCCGGGTCGATTTTTCTTACTTTTGTCAGCTTTTACAAAAGCAGCGAGAAAATTTTGTGCATCATCACATTGCACAGTTTCTTTTTTCTTGTTGTGCCATTATTATACTATCTGCCAGTAGTTTCGTAAATGCAAAAATGCGACTTGTTATATCTCAATCTGTCTTTCATAGAGCAGCATTACAGCGAAGATATTTCCATCGAGGATATCTCCTCCTTCTGCGGACTGAACCGCAGCTATTTCAGTAAGGTGTTCCGAGATACCATGGGCGAAAGCCCACAGGGGTTCCTGCTGCACTACCGCATGGCACGGGCGGCACAGCTGCTGACTGAAAGCCGCCTGCCCATCAGCACCATCAGCACCATGGTCAGCTATCCCAATCAGCTTCACTTTTCCCGCGCTTTCAAAAATGTATATGGCATCAGCCCACGGGACTATCGTGCAAAGCATCTTGCACTATAAAAATTGGTCTCCTTCTCCACTGTACATCTTTCGTTTTTCTGACATATAACAACACCCCATTTGTCTGACCGAATACTGTCGGACAAATGGGGTGTTGTTCATTCAGGGGCGCACCCTGTTTTTTTACTATGATTCATCATTTTCCACGCGCAGCATCCGGTATCCTACACCAACATGAGTCTGGATCAGATGCGGCGCATCCGGGCATCGTTCCAATTTTTTGCGCAGGGATGCCATGTAAACTCGCAAGGATGCAATGTCATTTTCCTGCGTACTGCCCCATACTTTCTGCGTGATGGAGGTATGCGTCAGCACTTTGCCCACATTATGCGCCAGCACACACAGCAGTTTGTACTCGATGGGAGTCAAATGCAATTCATTCTCGCTCAGCCAGACGCAGCCTGCCGAGAAGTCGATCTTCAAAGGACCATTGACAAAAACCGGACTATTTATGCCGTCAGAAGCCAGCAGATTCAATCGGCGCTGCGTTACACGCAGTCTTGCCAGCAGCTCATCCACGGAAAACGGCTTTGTCAGATAATCGTCTGCGCCGTTGTCCAGTGCCTCGATCTTATCAGAATCTTCGCTCCGGGCACTCAGGACGATGATGGGCAGGTTCGACCATGTGCGGACGCTGCGGATGACCTCAATGCCGTCTATATCGGGCAGCCCAAGATCCAGCAGCATGATGTCCGGATTGTGGCTGGTAGTCATCATGATCGCCGTTTCCCCATTGGAAGCAGTCAGATATTTATAGCCGTGGGTCTTCAGGGTCGTTGTGATCAGACACCGTACAGGAACATCATCCTCTACGACCAGAATGGACGGCTTATTCATGAATGTTCACCTCACTTTGCGGCAATGCAAAGGAAAAGACACTGCCATTGGGAATGTTGTCACGCAGGGTCAATGTTCCGCCGTGAGCCGTCAGGATCGCACGGCAGAGGGGCAAGCCCAGTCCAAGGCTGCGGTGGCTGTCTGCGATGCGGCTCTGCCCGGTATAAAACATCTCGAACACCTGTGCTTTTGCGCGATCCGGAATGCCGGGACCGTTATCTGCAACTTCCACTACGACCTGATGGTCTTTCCGGTAAGCCGAGATCTGAATGACCGAGCCCACGGGGGTGTATTTGATGGCGTTATCCACCAGATTGACAACGACCTGCATGATCAGCCGTGCATCCACATTGACCAGGAGGATCTCGTCCCCATACTGTGTTGTGATGGTGTGTTCGCAGCTTTTCCGGTTGACATGATGCAGTGCTTCTTCGATCATTTCGTCCATCAGCTGCGGCGAGATCTGCAGATTCATCCGTCCATCTTCAATGCGGGTGATGGAAAGCAGATTTTCCACCAGACCGATCAGCCATTGTGCATCGTCAAAAATATCGGTGCAGATCTTGTTCCGGGTCTCTGTATCCAGCGTTTCTCCGTTGGAAAGCAGATTGCTGGCATTGCCGGAAATGGAGGTCAGCGGGGTGCGCAGGTCATGGGAGATCGTGCGCAGCAGGTTTGCCCGCAGCTCTTCATTCCTTGCCTGCAATGCAGCTTGCTCTTTTTCCAGCGCATTTCTGCGGTTTTCGATGGCCAGCGCACCTTCACCCAGAATGGAAAGCAGCACGCTGTTTTCAAAGGCATCCAGCGGTTTTTCGGACAGATCGATCCCGATCACTCCAAACACGCCGCCTCCGGTCCGAAGTGCAAGATAAAGCCCCTTTGCGTCCGGGTAGCTATCCGTGCCTGCACCGGAACGCTTTTTGTTTGCAAATGTCCAATTTGCTGCATCACGTTCTTCCGGTGCAGAAAAGATGTTGCGCGGCACTTCCCCACCAATCCCAAAAACCTGTTCTGACCCAAGATCTCCGTTTTGTTCCGGGTAAACGATCAGGCTCCGGTTCAGCAGCTTCATCAACTGGGACGCTGTCTGAGAGAGGATTTCTTCCTCGCTTTTTGCTCTCTGTAAAAGCTGATTTGTGTCAAACAGTATTTTTGTACGGAACGCTGCCTGCGCAGACATTTTTGCATGGTCTTTCAACCGTGTCGTCAACGCACAGGTAATGATCGCAGAGGTCAGCATCAGGGCAAATGTGACCTGATAACCGGGATCATACGCATGGAATGTCAGGCGCGGTTCCGTCAGAAAAAAATTGTACAGCGCAACACTGGCAACAGAGCCCAGCACACCACAGGTGTAACCGCTGGTAAACCATGCGGTGAACAGCACCCCCAGCATATAGAGCATAATAATGTTATAACGCGCAAAGTCCAGCTGCAGGAAAAAGAAGCCGATGAGCGTGATGCCGCTCAGGATGCCTGCGGTGATCAGCAGATCACGGACAGACGGCAGAAGCGGACGGGTGAACAGCTTCCGTCCTGAACCGTAGCCGTTCTCTGCAGAAGCATCCGGGATGATATAAATATCCAGATTGGGGGCAGTCAGCGTCAATTTTTCAGTCAGTGACGGTCCACTCCAGAAATGGCGGCGATGTACGCTGGAGCGCCCCAGCACGATTTTTGTAATGCCGGAGATCCGGGCAAACTCTGCGATCTGCTGCGGAATGTCATCCCCGTAGATCGTAGAAATGTCGGCACCTGCCTGCTCTGCCATACGAATGTGCTGCTGCAAACGCCGACGGTCTTCTTTTCCCATCTGATCCGAATCCGGAGTCCGGACATACAGAGCTGTAAAGGTCCCTCCAAACGCCTTTGCCATCGTTGCTGCCGTCCGCACGATCTTTGCATTGGAGGGAGAGGACGACAGACACGCCAGAATATGTTCAGTGGGTGGGTCGTTCTGATTCATAAAGATCACCTGCCTTGCCCACAGTATAGCACAATTTGATGGTCACGACCACCAGCCACGTCTTTTTCCTTCTTGTCGAAGGATCTCCTTCCGCATGTGATCCAGCGCACCTGCTGCCCGGAAACCACTCAACATGACTCCAAGAACCATCAATAACAAAGCGACATCCATACGATCCGTCCTATCTTTTTAGAGCCGGAAACACTTCTGGATCGATGCGTATTTTCCCAAAACCAGCATACTTTCATCCCGGCACAGCTGCGTATCCGGCGTGATGCTCATATCGAGCTTTCCGTCTTTTTTCAGTGCAAGAATGTTGATGTTATACTTTTTTCGGATATTGATCTCACCGATCGTGCGATCCATCCATTCCGGCGGAATGGTCACTTCCATGATGGCGTGGTCGTCCTGCAGCTCGATATAATCCAGAATGTGTTCGGAGCTGTATCGGATCGCTGCCCACTTTGCCAGCTGCTTTTCCGGGTAGACCACTTCATCCGCACCGTTGCGCAGCAGAAACTTGGCTTGTACATCCCGCTCTGCACGCGAGACCACAAGCTTTGCGCCCAGCTCCTTGAGCAGTGATGTTGTTTCCAGTGAGCTTTGAAAATTGCCGCCGATGGTTACGATACACACATCAAAATTGCCGACACCAAGGGAGCGCAGAAAGTATTCGCTGGTGCTGTCACCGATCTGTGCATTCGTCACATAGGAAAGCACGGCGTTCACACGGTCTTCGTTGCTGTCGATCGCCATGACCTGATGACCCAGCTCATTCAGTTCCTGCGCAATATGGCGGCCAAAACGGCCAAGCCCAATCAAAAGAATCGATTTCATACTTGTCTCCTTTATCCGATTGCGATCTTCTCCTGCGGCAGACGAGAGTGGGCAGGGCTGCTGCCAAATGCCGCATAGATCAACGTCAATCCGCCAACACGTCCCAAAAACATCAGTGCGATCAGCACCCCCTGCGAAAGGATGCCCAACTGCGGCGTGATGCCCAATGTCAGACCTACCGTTGCCACAGCCGAAGCAGTCTCATACAGACAGACCGACATCGGCAGCTGCTCTGCCGTAGCAATGACAAAGGCTCCGAGGAAGAACAGCGTCAAATACATTCCTGCGATCGTAGCAGCATTCTTGACCGCGGAACCATCTATGCGCCGCCCGAAAAATTCGGCATCTTCTCTGCGGCGGAAGGTCGCCCACATATTGGCCAGCAGAACGGCAAATGTTGTGGTTTTCATGCCGCCTGCCGTGGAGCCGGGCGAACCGCCCAACAGCATCAGAACCACCATCAATGCCTGTGAAGTGCTGCCCATCGCAGCAAGATCAGCGGTGTTAAAACCGGCAGTACGAGGGGTAACGGATTGGAACATCGACAATAAAATGCGCTGCCGGGCAGAGCCTGCCGTGAACTCGAAACAATAAAAGTACAGTGCCGGCAGTACCAGAAGAAATGCCGTTGTGACAAGGATCACCTTGCTCTGCATCCGATAACGGTGAAAATCAAGGCGATATGTACAAATGTCCTCCCATGTCAGAAAGCCAAGGCCGCCAAAGACGATCAGGGCCGCGATCACTGTGGTAAGCAATGGATTACCTGCATACCGTGTCAGCGAAACAAATTTTGCCCCCTCTGTTCCCAGCAGGTCAAAGCCGGCATTGCAGAACGCCGAAATGGAATGAAACAGTGCATACCAGATCCCGCGCAGTCCATAATCAGCGCAGAACGTCGGCAGCAGCAGTGCAGCACCGACCAATTCAAACAGGGCGGTGATCCGCAGAATAAAGCCTGTCAGCCGCACGATGCCGCCCATCTGCGGGGCAGCCGTAGCTTCCTGCATCGTGCTGCGCTGCTTGAGGGAGATCTTTCGCCCGGAAAGCAGCGCAAAGGCAGCGCCCACCGTAATGACGCCCAATCCTCCGATCTGGATCAGAAGAAGGATCACACTCTGCCCGAATGCCGACCAGTAGCTGCCGGTATCCTGAACCACAAGCCCGGTCACACAAAGGGCAGAGGTGGAAGTAAACAGCGCCTCATGGAACGGTGTAACGCACCGCTGCTGTGCAGCGATCGGGAGCATCAGAAGCAATGCGCCCACCAGATCAACTGCCGCAAAACCTGCAATAATGACCTGAAAAGAAGAAAAACGGTGCTGCCTGTAACGAGGATATTGAATCATAAAAGCTCCTTTACCTATCCGTGTGCATAAAGATTAGCATGGAATAGATAAAAGAGCCGTAAAGAAAATTGTAGAAGTATAAAGATTCCATTAAAATTGGTCAGCTAACGCCAAAAAAATGCTGGACAACACCAGTTCAAAAATGGTACCGTCCAGCATTCATTTAGATTTCTAGCCTGTGGCTCCCGGTTACATTTTTCAAGTATTCCTCCGGGTCACCATTGAGAATCAGGTCTGCATACGCCAGCGGATCATTGTAGATGAGATAACAACGCCGTGCAACCTGCCAGTACATCCCGCCATGTGTCCTCGAAATTTCCAGTAAACCACGGGTCGGCCACATCGTGCGGCGTACTGGTATACGACATCAGGAGGGAGACCTTGTGCAACGGGTCGTTCCCTACAAAACGAGCCATATCCCGCAGGTTGCTTCGATCCATTGCAACCAGATAATCATAGGTATCATAATCCTGCCGTGTCATCTGACGCGCCGTTTTGCCCACACAGGAAATGGCATGGTCTGCCAATTTTTGCCGAGCGGGTGGATAGACCGGGTTGCCCACTTCTTCCGCACTGGTCGCAGCGGAGGCGATTTCAAATTTTTCTGCAATACCGGCTTTTTCCACAAGGTCTTTCATAACAAATTCCGCCATGGGACTACGGCAGATATTCCCCAGACAGATGAACAAGATTCGGGTCATTTTCTCTCAGCTCCTTTGGGCAACCGTATACCATTGTCGGGACAGTATTGGAATGGGCTTTTCCCTGCTCTGCCAGAACGTAACGAAAAGCATACCCTCCACCAACTGTGCAAAGACATCCGTCCAGCCCGCAGAATGCCAGCTTCTTTCGGAGATTGGAAACGGTATTGCCAACCACTTTTAAGGTATCGGTGCAATCCTTTCCCCATACAGCATCAAAAAGCTCTTTTTTAGAGAGCGTCGTTCCTTCGCAGACTGCCAGCACCCACAACAGGTCGGATTCAAGACGTGTCAACGAAATATTTCTGCCGTTGGCTGAAATTTCATGTCGGGTGTTGTCAATCACCAATCCCGGCAGTTCCAGTTTTTTCTTTGCGCAGAATGTGATCTGCTCCGCCTCAATCTGCGCCTGTTGCAAAAGGCTCAGAATCGTTTGCTCCAGTACCTGGTCCGGGGTGTTCGCTCGTATCACAATCATGGAAGGCTCCTGTGTCACCGTTACTCTGCATCCATTTCGCGGATCAGATTGACCATTTCGATGGCGCTGACCGCGCAGTCATAGCCCTTGTTTCCGGCTTTCGTACCTGCCCGCTCGATTGCCTGCTCGATATTTTCAGTCGTCAGAACGCCAAATAGAACAGGAATACCGCTTTCCAGCGAAACTGCTGCGATGCCTTTTGAGACTTCGTTGCAGACGTAGTCGTAATGGCTGGTAGAGCCGCGAATCACTGCGCCAAGGCAAATCACAGCATCGTACTTTCCGCTTTTTGCCATTTTGGAAGCAACCAGCGGAATTTCAAACGCTCCCGGCACCCATGCGACATGAACATCGTCCTCGCTCACATCGTGCCGGAGGAGTGCATCCATTGCCCCGCCAAGGAGCCTTGAGGTGATGAACTCGTTGAATCGTGCAGCAACGATACCAACCCGGATGTTTTGTGCAATCAGTTTTCCTTCAAATGATTTCATTGTAAAATCCCTCTTTTCCTTAATAACTCAGGATATGTCCCATTCTTGCCTGCTTGGTTTTCAGATAGAACAGGTCGTGCGCGGTCGCAGTCATCTGAATTGGGACACGTTCTGCAATCTCCAGACCGAACTCGGAAAGTTGGTATACCTTATCCGGATTATTGGTCAACAGGCGCAAACTATGTGCTCCCAGCTCCCGCAAAATCTGTGCTCCCATATAATACTCCCGTTCATCCCCATGGAAACCAAGGGCGAGGTTGGCTTCTAGCGTATCCATGCCCTGTTCCTGCAACTCGTAGGCACGCAGCTTATCGATGAGACCGATACCGCGCCCTTCCTGCCGCATATAGA
>OIDU01000964.1_pt1 | contig 11415 bp, 10 predicted proteins | sample 1581481 | NCBI WGS metagenome assembly OIDU01 (sample SAMEA3882519, study PRJEB24775) | human gut metagenome | biome: human-associated habitat; feature: intestine environment; material: feces | place: Netherlands | collected 2009/2010
CGCATCTTTACCCACAATCACACTTGTGCAAGCCACACTCTGGGCAGCGACAGCCATCACCGCCACAAAAAAAGCAATTAACCTTTTTCTCATATCTTACATATTTTTAGTAATCAATCACTACTCCCCACAAAAATACAACAAAAAAACCTATCCCCAAACCCACTTTTGTCAGAAATTTCATTAACTTTGCTCATACTAAAGTATTTTACTATGAACACGGCAAATATTGGATTCATAACATACATCATCGGCAACCTCTCCCGAAGGCTGGGCATTCCACAAAAAGAAGTTTATCAGAAACTTAAAACTTCCAGAATACTTTCCGACTATATCATTCCCTGCTACGATGTGCTCCACTCTTTCAGCAAGGAATACTTGATGGACGACCTCACCAATTACATGCAAGAGAAAGGAGTAATCAAATGATAGTATATCACGCATCATACACCGAGATCACAGCCCCCGACACTTCACATTCCCGAAAGTATTTGGATTTCGGACCAGGCTTCTATGTCACTATCATTCCCGAACAAGCAGTAAAATACGCCGAACGCTTTTCAAGAAGAGGTAAAGATGCTTGGATAAACACTTATGAACTATCTGACGACTATAGCAAGCGGAAAGTAACTAAATTTGAAGCTTACGATGAGCGATGGCTCGACTATATTATGGCGTGCCGCTCTGGCGACATTCCCGACGATGCCGACATCATTATTGGAGGCATAGCCGACGACCAGATATTCCGCACAGTTGATTTGTATTTTGCAGGCTATATCAGTAAGCAAGAAGCCCTTAAAAGGCTTGTGTACACAAAACCTAATATGCAAATCTGTATTCGCAGTCAAGCCGTCATCAATGATTTTCTAACATTCAAAAGCAGTAAAAAATTATGAACGACAAAGATGAAGCATTATATGCCATATTAGAGAGCAAATATTCTCGCATTATATCGGAAATCAGCGCATTGCACAACATCTCGTTAGAAAAAGCAATGGATATGTTTTATAAATCCGATACTTTCACCCTGATTGAAGATGGTGTGGCCGACCTCCACTGCCGCAGCGATAAATACTTGGCTGAAGAAGTGTGGCGCGAAATGACCGAGAAAGAAGAAAACAAATAGCCAACAAATATTCAATTGGGTGGTAAAGAAAAGAAAGTGCTGAATTTCTGATGCGAAATTCAGCACTTGTTATTTATAGAATAAGAAATTCTAATTTCTAATCTCTCTAACTTCTAATCTCTAACTTCTAATTTCTTAAAAATTATTTCAGGCCGCGGAGACGGAGAAGTGCGTCGGCGTTTGGTTCGTGGCCACGGAACCTCTTGTAGAGAGTCATAGCGTCTTCGGTGTCGCCAGGAGCAAGAATGTAGTTCTTGTAGTCGGTAGCGGTCTTGATGTTGAGCGGACCTTCTTCCTCGAAGCGGTTCCAAGCGTCGGCTTCAAGCACCTGTGCCCAAAGGTAGGTGTAGTAGCCACAAGCATATTCGTCGCTGCCGAAGATGTGTTTGAAGTAAGGGCTGCGGTAACGATATTCGATGATAGAAGGCTTGCCGAGATTGCGTGACACATAGTTTTCAAAGCCCTTCACGTCGATGTTGTCGCACCAGTCAATCTTGTGCCATTCGATGTCGAGCAATGCAGCGCCCACCAATTCGGTGGTGATGAAGCCCTGGTTGAATTTGCTTGACTCATTCAGTTTGTCAACCAATTCCTGTGGAATCACCTCGCCAGTCTTGTAGTGCTTAGCAAAGTTTTTCAGCACTTCAGGCACGAGTGCCCAGTGTTCGTTGAGCTGTGATGGGAGTTCCACAAAGTCGCGGTCGATGTTGGTGCCTTCAAGTCCCTTGTAAGGAGCCACGGTGAGCATACCGTTAAGGGCGTGACCAAATTCGTGGAAAGCGGTCTGTACCTCGTCGAGAGTGAGAAGCGAGGGATGTCTTTGGTTGGAGCGGTGAAGCTGCACACATTATAAACAATTGGGCGTTCGCTTTTGCCTCCGAAATCGTAAGCCTGGTTCATTTCCATCATCCAAGCACCTTGAGCCTTCACTGGGCGTGGGTAGTAGTCGGTCATAAACACAGCCACATGCTTGCCCTTTGCGTCTTTCACGTCGTAAACGGTAACTTCAGGGTTGTATTTTGGTGCCTTTGGCATCTTGGTGAAGGTGAGGCCGTAGAGTTTGTTAGCCAAGAAGAACAAACCGTTCTCCACCACGTTTTCGAGCTTGAAATATGGGCGAACATCGTCTTCGCTGAAGTTGTACTTTTCAGCTTTCACCTTTTCTGCGAAGTAGTAGTAGTCCCATGCTTCAATCTTGTAGCCAGCACCGTGAGCGTCGGCATATTTCTGCATGTCAGCCACTTCCTCGTCCACTTTCTTCACAGCTGGCTTCCAGATGCTGAGCAAGAGGTTTTCGGCTGCATCTACGGTCTTAGCCATCACTGGGTCGATAGCATAATCGGCAAAGGTCTTGAAACCGAGCAATTTCGCCTTTTGCTGGCGGAGCTTGAGAATGGCGTTGATGTTCTTGCTGTTGTCAAACTCGTTGCCACGGTTAGCGGTTGCCAAGTAGGTTTTGTACATTTCTTCACGGAGTGAGCGGTCGTCGGCACTTGTGAGCACAGCCAAACGAGTGGAGGCCGATGGAGTGAACACCCACTTGCCAGCCATACCCTTGTCTGCAGCCAACTTAGCAGCAGCGTCGATAGTGTTTTTGGGCAGACCAGAGAGGCGGTCGGCATTGTCAACCACCACGTAATTGTTGGCGATTTCGCTCATCACGTTGTTCACAAAGCTGAGTTGAAGCGCAGCCAAGCGAGTGTTGATGCTCTTGAGCGTGTCTTGGTCGGCAGCGCTGAGCAAAGCGCCGTTACGCACAAAGCGCTTGTAGTATTTCTCTGTGAGGCGGCGTTGCACTGGGGTCAGACCGAGTTGGTCGGCATTGTCGTGCACTGCCTTGATGCGATTGAAGAGTGCGAGATTCATATACACCTCGTCGCTGTGGGCTGTAATCATAGGCGAAAGTTTCTCTGCCAAAGCCTGCATTTCAGGGGTGGCGTCGCTTTCGTTGAGAGCCATAAACACATAGTTCACTTTGCTGAACACTTCGCCGCTCATGTCGAGAGCGAGCACAGTGTTGTCGAAATCGGCACGCGAACGCTGCTTCACAATGGCATCAATCTCTGCGTTGTGTTGCTTGATGCCTTCTTCCAGAGCAGGAATGTAGTGCTCGATTTTGATTTTTTCAAACGGAGGAATCCCATACTGAGTGGTGTAGGGAGCTAAGAATGGATTTTCCTGTTTCACTGTTTTCTTTTTTGCAGCTGCGGCTGGCATACATAAGCAGCCCACAGCAATCATTGATAAAATAAACTTGTTCATCATCATAATGAATTTGGTGAATATGTTTAGGAATTGTTGGTATCACCTATAATCGGGCGTGCGCTATCGCTTCCACACGAAGGTGGTGACGAGTGGATAGTGGTCGCTCGACCCCTCTTTGTGGCGATGCATCTCCACAGCCTCCATGTCGCCACGATACAGCACATGGTCAATCTTGAAGAAAAGCCTGTCGTTGTGATAAGTGGCAGTGGGGCCAAATCCACATTTCACCCAAGCGTCGGTCATATCGTTGCCCATGATCTTCCGATAGGCATACGACATGGGCACATCGTTGAAGTCGCCGCACACTATCACATTGGCGTCGCTTTGGTTAATCACCTGGCGGAGCAATGCAGCCTCTTGGGCGTGTTGGCGGAAGGCGTTGGTCAGCTTCGCGAAAATCGTCTTGCTGGCTTGCTTGGCTTCCGAGGGCTTATCCTTGGTTTTCAGTTTCGTTAAATCCACATAAAATTGCTTGTCGTCGTTCGACAGCTGTATGGAGTGGAGGTGCAGGTTGAAGAATCGCACCTTATGCCCCGGCACGAGCACGTCGAATGCGCGGGCGTAGAAGTGGTAGCCGTTCAGGAAGTTGTCGGGCGAGGCGAAACCATTCTTGATGGAATCGTCGATCACAGGCTGATAAGGGTGCTTGGAGAGTATCACCTGGTCGTGATATCCGTGGTCGCGATAAGGGTACACCTTCTTCAGCGAGTCCATAAATGGCAGGTCGTTGAAGTCGGCAGAGAGCGACGCCTCTTGCAGCAGCACCACATCGGCATCCTGCTTCAAAATGTAGCGAGCCGTGGCTTGTCCTGCCTTAAATTCCTTTTCTTTGTCGCCGTAATACGACACCTTGAAGTTCTCCACATTGAAGGTGAGCACCTTGAATTTGGTGGAGTCCTCTTTCGGGGTGTAGGTGTGGGGAAACATGTTGAGCGGTGCCACCACTCTCACCGATGGCCACGAGATGAGGATAGCCACCCACACGATGAGCGACACACGCCAACTGTGCACAATCAGCCACAACATTCCAATCATCACCTCCAGCGCAAGGAGGAATGGGAATGCGAGTACTGCCACAGGCGCAATACGGCTGTCGGCAGGGTGGGTGGTGCCAGAGTAGGCAGCATAAATCAGCGCCACCGACAGCAATGCCGTGACGACGATTGCCGACACCTTTATTATGCGATACAAATATGACTTTTTATCGAAGTGCATCATCTTTTATATAATCACTTTTTACCAGAGGCTCTGAATAGTGTAGCCTTTTCCTCTTCGGTAAGGGCCCCATAACCAGAACGTTTAAGTTTGTCTAATATTACATCAATTTCTGCCTCAGTTGGCACATTTGATGAAGTTTTTTTCGTTTGCTTGCTTGAGGTGGCATTTTGCTGATAGTGGTATGCCTTTCCGCCTACGGGACCGCCCACGCCTTTTTTGTGAGGCGATTTGGTCAAGTTCACCATCTTGTCGATGATTCGGTTGAGCCAAGCGGTGATGTCGTGGCCTCGGCGCATCTGCCAGCCATAGAGCACACCCACCAAGGCTCCGCCCAAGTGAGCCAACTGCGCGCCCAACTGACCGTCGCCTCCGCCAAGCACCATCAGCACCATCACGCCAATTGCCAGCCACTTCAGCGACACCTGGCCGAGAAAGAGCAAGCCTATGCGATAGTCGGGGGCGAATACAGCCATGACGGTGACAAGTGCTAAAACTGCACCCGATGCGCCAATCAGCAAATCCATCTTGCCAGCAAAAACAGGCAGCACGGCGTAGCCCAGCACATACACCAACGCCCCACCTAAGCCACCCAGCACATACAGCGCCACCAGCTGCTTGGAGTTGAAATACTCCAAAAACAACTTGCCGAGCCAATACAGCCACAGCATGTTGAACAGCACATGAAGCATATCGTAGTGGGCAAACATGTAGGTGAGCAGTGTCCATGGGCGGTGCAGAAGCGTGGTCAAATCCGACGGCACCACTATCCATTCGAGCATCGCGTTGCTGTTCACTCCTGCGAAATGGAGAATGATTGCCATGAGGCGTATCAGCAAAAACACGCCCACATTCAGCATCACCAGTCGCACAAGCGCATTGCTTGCCTTGTATTTGCTTTGTATTTCTTTAAATATAGTCATTCTTTCTGATTACGCCTGTGTGTTTCCAATAGAGAATCATGAGTATGCCAAACAGCATACCGCCGAGGTGAGCGAAGTGTGCTACGCCGCTCATCATTCCTTGGGTGCCGCACACCAGTTCAAACACGCCATAGCCTATCACCATCCATTTTGCCTTAATGGGGAATGGGAATGGAATGATAAACATCTTCAAGTTGGGGAACGACATGCCGAATGCCAGCAGCAAGCCAAACACGGCGCCGGAAGCACCCACGGTGAGGTAGCGTAAGTTGAGGAAGTCGGCAAGGTCGCCAATCTGACCGGCGTTGATGGCATTCTGAGCCTCTGCCGCACTCACGCCCAATGCGCTTGCCACATCACCCACCCAAGTGAGTTGCCATACAAGTTCTTGCACAATGCCTGCGCCCACGCCACACACAAGGTAGTAAACGAGGTAACGCTTCGCACCAAGCATTCGCTCAAGCAGCGCACCAAACATGTAGAGGTTAAACATGTTGCAGAACAAGTGGAGCAAGCCACCCTGCACGCTGGAGAAGTCGTGCATAAACATATAGGTGACAATCTGCCAAGGCATAAAGTCGCCTGCTTGCCAAAAATGCAGCGCAAACCATTTGTCAAGATGCACGCCACGGGTTTGAAGCGCCATGGTGGCAATCCACATCAGCACATTAATAATCAGTAAATTCTTAGTGATATCAGGTATCGACCCTAAAAACGATCCGCCTCTTGATGAATTATAACTCATAATTGATAAATGTTGCTCATTTTAAAAATGTAAAACAAATGGCAAACCCTTTTCTCATACAATCGCCCAAAAGTTTGCCTTAATATATATAAGATACAAAATTAAAGAAAATAGTGCAATCTCTGTGCCAACAATGCCCAAAACCACTCTATTTTTACAATTTTTTGCGATATTTTTGTTTCATATAATTGAATCATTTAATTTTGTGACCATACACATTACAATTATAATTTTTTACAGTCAATGAACAAAATTGAATTAATCAATGGCGTGGCCATTGAAGCCGGCATCAGCAAGGCACAGGCAAAAGCGGCGGTCGATGCCGCTATCAAGGTAATGACCACCGCTCTCGTGAAAGGCGACAAAATAGCACTCGTGGGATTTGGCACACTCGCTGTGCAAGAAAAGGCGGAGCGCAAAGGCGTGAACCCTTCCACCGGCGCACCCATCACCATTCCAGCAAAAAAAGTGGTGAAATTCAAGCCCAGCGCCGAACTCGCCGAAAAAGTGAAACAATAATCTCCCCCATCTTATTTTTCGTATGACTCGCCTATTTCTATCTTTATGGTGCGCAATCTTTGCGTTCTGCCCTCTGATGCAAGCAGGGCTACCCTCTGGTGACGGGTGGAAACTCCACTGCCACGACTTCAATGCCGCCTACACTGGTGCCCCCGTTGCCAACGGCACCATCGGCATCCTTCCGTGGAAAGAACCTTTCAGCGTGAAGCACTTGATTCTAAACCACATATTTGAATACAGCGAAAAGAAAGGTGTGAACCGTGTGATTGCCGGCATCAACCCGATGGGGATGACCATGATGGTCGACGACCAGCAAGTGACCAGCTCCAACATAGCGAAATGGAACCAGGAAATTGACATGCGCCACGCTCGGCACAACTCCCAATTTCTGGCGTGTGGAAAGGTTGATGTGCGCTACACGATAGTGGCATTGCGTAACATGCCTTACGCCGCCATGATGCGCATTACTGTGAAAGCGCGCCAAGATGCCTCTGTGGCATTGACCAACACGATGAACATCCCCTCCGACGACTATCGCGACGGCAGCAAATGCACCGCCTACAAATTGCGCATAGAAAATGGCTTCAAACCAGCCTTGAAGGCTTGTGCCGAAACTTCGCATGGCCGCTATAAAGCCGTGGCTGAAGCACTATTCGTGCCTGAAAAAGGTGTATGGGCAGTGCTGCCTCCCACTGGCGGAACTGCACAGACGGCAACTATCCAATTACAGAAAGGCGAGGAAGCCACCATTTCGCTCGCCACAAGCGTGTGCACCACGCGCGATTTCACCGACCCTTGGAGCGAGGTGGAGCGTGAGGTAATCTACATCTTGAAGCAAAAGCCCACCGAGGTGCTGGCTGCCCACGACCGCTGTTGGGACAAACTATGGCGTGGCGACATCACCATTGAGGGCGACGACGAGGCACAGCGTGTGGTGCGTTTTGCCCTCTATAACCTCTACAGTTTCTGCCGCTGTGGCACAGGGTTGAGCATTTCGCCTATGGGACTTTCGTCAAAAGGCTACAATGGTCATATTTTCTGGGATAGCGAAACGTGGATGATGCCGCCTATGCTTGTCATGAACCCCGACATAGCGCGATGCATGATCGACTACCGCACCGACCGACTTGATGCCGCTCGCCAACGTGCAGCCACCATTGGTTACGACGGTGCCATGTATCCTTGGGAAAGCGACGACATGGGGCAAGAGTCCACGCCATCGTGGGCGCTGACTGGTCCACTTGAGCACCACATCAGTGCCGACATTGCCATCGCCGCATGGAACTATTATCGCATGAGTGGCGATGACAAATGGCTTCGCGAAAAGGGCTACCCGATGATGAAAGCCATTGCGGAATTTTGGGTGAGCAGAGTGACCGAGAACGCCGACGGCAGTTATTCCATCAAGAATGTGGTGGGTGCCGACGAATACGCCACCGGTGTCGACGACAATGCTTTCACCAACGGTGCCACCATCGTGGCGTTGCGAAGCACCGTGAAAGCTGCCATCGCTGTGGGCGAAGAGGCACCAGCCCTTTGGAGCAAGATTGCCGACAGGCTGCGCATTCCGAAGATGGACAATGGCGTGACCGCCGACTACGAGGGTTACCAGGGGCAAATGATTAAGCAAACCGATGCCAACCTGCTTGCCTATCCTTTGGGACTCATCTCCGACGAGAAGCAAATACGCGCCGATATGCTCTACTACGAAGACAAACTCGACAAGAAAAACGGCCCTGCCATGGCACACAGCATCTTTGCCACACTCTATGCACGCATTGGCGACCGCGATCGTGCCACCGAGGCTTTCAGAATGAGTTATCGCCCCAATATGCGGCCTCCATTTGGCGTGTTTGCCGAAACTGCCACCTCCAGCAATCCTTACTTTGCCACAGGGGCAGGCGGCATGCTTCAAGCAGTGATTTACGGCTTCGCAGGCCTCGACATCACCGACCAAGGCATAGCGCAGGTGCACAAACCCTTGCTCCCCAATGGTTGGAAATCACTGGTCATCACCACGCCCAGCGGTGCCACCTACAAAGTGGAAAAATAAAAAAACAAACGAAAATCGCGCAAAAACCCACCGAAACAGCGTCTATTTCGTTGTAAATGTGAAAAATAATTGCTATCTTTGCACGATTTTTACACAGATAATAAAAAAATATGTTTACACCTACTAAAAAAACCATCGTATTGGGTGACGGACGTGAGATCACCCTTGAAACAGGAAAGCTTGCAAAGCAAGCCGATGGAGCGGTTGAACTGCGCATGGGCAACACTATGCTCCTTGCGACAGTAGTTTCGGCTAAAGAAGCCGAAGAAGGCGCAGATTTTATGCCCCTTCAAGTTGAATACAAAGAGAAGTACTCGGCTGTAGGCCGTTACCCTGGTGGCTTCACTAAGCGTGAAGGTCGCCCCTCTGACTACGAAATCCTTACTGCACGATTGGTTGACCGTGTGTTGCGCCCTCTTTTCCCAAGCAACTACCACGCCAACACTATCGTTACCGTAACTCTCTTCTCAAGCGACGGTCAGGACCAACCTGATGCACTCGCAGGCCTCGCAGCTTCTGCAGCTATCGCAGTGAGCGACGTGCCTTTTGAAGAACCTATTGCCGAAGTGCGCGTAGCTCGCATCAACGGAGAATTCGTCATCGACCCAACCTTCGAACAGCTGAAGAACGCAGACATGGAACTGATGGTAGGTGCAACTTATGACAATATTATGATGGTTGAAGGTGAAATGGACGAAGTAAGCGAAGACGACCTCATTGCAGCCCTCAAGGCAGCACACGACGCTATCAAGCCTATGTGTGTGGCTCAAAAGGAACTTGCAGAGCAAATTGGCGTCGTTAAGCGCGAATACTGCCACGAAACCGACGACGAAGAACTTCACGAACGTATGCGTGCCGAGGTTTATCCTAAGTGCTACGCAGTGGCTAAGGCTGGCTGCGCCGACAAGCAATGGCGCAACGAATCCTTCCAAAAAGCTTTCGATGAATTTGTAGAAACCATTCCTGAGGAAGAACGCGAAGAAAAGGCAATGATGGTGAAGCGCTACTTCGACGAAATCCAACGCGACGCTGTGCGCCGTTGCATTCTCGACGAAGGCTTGCGTCTCGATGGCCGTAAGACCACCGAAATCCGCCCAATCACTTGCTGGCCCGACTACCTGCCAGGCCCTCACGGATCTGCAGTGTTCACCCGTGGCGAAACTCAAGCTCTCGCTACTTGCACACTCGGCACCAAACTCGACGAAAAACTCGTTGACGACGTGCTCTACCGTGGCAACGAACGCTTCCTCCTCCACTATAACTTCCCTGGCTTCTCTACTGGCGAAGCCAAGGCCGGACGCGGCATCAGCCGTCGTGAAATCGGTCACGGCAACTTGGCACACCGCGCCCTCAAGCGTATGATTCCAGAAGACCTCCCCTACACCGTGCGTATCGTGAGCGACATTCTCGAATCTAACGGTTCATCTTCTATGGCTACCGTTTGCGCAGGCTGCATGGCTCTGCTCGACGCTGGTGTGAAGATGAAGAAGCCTGTGGCTGGTATTGCTATGGGTCTGATTACCGACGAAGGCAACGTGAAGCACGCAGTGCTCAGCGATATTCTTGGCGACGAAGACCACTTGGGCGATATGGACTTCAAGGTGACTGGTACCGCTGACGGTATCACCGCTACCCAAATGGACATCAAGTGCGACGGTCTGCCATACGAAATCCTCGAACAGGCTCTCCGCCAAGCTAAGGAAGGACGCTTGCACATCCTCAAGCTCATCAACGAAGCTATCCCTGCCCCACGCGAAGACTACAAGCCACACGTTCCACGCATTGAAGCCTTCGAGATTCCTAAGGAATTCATTGGAGCCGTTATCGGCCCGGGCGGAAAAATCATCCAGGGCATGCAGGAAGAAACCGGCGCCACCATCACGATTGATGAAGAAGACGGCGTAGGCAAAATCCAGGTATGCGGTGCCAACAAGGCTGTCATCGACGCTGCCGTTGCCAAGATCCGCGCCATCGTTGCCATCCCAGAAGTGGGAGAGGTTTACGACGCCAAGGTCATCAGCATCATGCCTTATGGCTGCTTCGTTGAGTTTATGCCGGGCAAGGAAGGCTTGCTCCACATCAGCGAAATCGCTTGGAAGCGCTTGGAAAGCGTTGAAGAGGCCGGCATCAAGGAAGGCGACAACATCACCGTGAAGCTCCTCGAAATCGACGAGAAGACTGGTAAGTTCCGTCTCTCACACCGCGTTCTCGAAGAGAAGCCAGAAGGTTGGGAAGAGCGTCCTGCCCGTCCTGCCCGTCGTCCGCACCGCGAAGGTGGCGAAGGCCGCGGTCCACGCCGCCAGTAATGCTTACCATTGTCACAGCCATGCTACTAAAGAGCCGCATGGCCAGGCATTCCACTCATGAGAAATGAATGAAATGTACACCATAGCATCAAAAGTCCCCATAGTCCGACATCGGATTGTGGGGATTTTTTTTGTTTATGCAACGTAAGGCTTTTCTGAGAGCTGAGGCCTGACTTCCGAGGACCGAAATTTGACTTTCGAGGTAGGATGTTCATAATCCAGAAAATCAGGATTGGTAGAGAGGCGACAGCGCCCCTGAAGGG
>OIDU01000972.1_pt1 | contig 11334 bp, 7 predicted proteins | sample 1581481 | NCBI WGS metagenome assembly OIDU01 (sample SAMEA3882519, study PRJEB24775) | human gut metagenome | biome: human-associated habitat; feature: intestine environment; material: feces | place: Netherlands | collected 2009/2010
ATCCGTTGTCGGATGGGCAATGCACCAGAAGTACCAGAATGGTCTGCCGTTAAACAGGCAGGAAGAGGACTGGAAGCAACTGGGTGTCCCATTAAGCCGGGCTACGCTTGCTAACTGGATCATTTACTGTGCCGAGAATTATCTCCGTCATGTTTATAATTATTTTCACCGTCAGTTACGGATGCGTAAATATCTGATGGCAGATGAAACCCGGGTTCAGGTACTGAATGAGCCGGAGCGTAATCCTGAAACGGATTCCTGGATGTGGCTCTTCCGCAGTGGAGAAGATGGACTTCCGCCGATCCTGCTCTACCATTACACAGAGACAAGGGCAAAGTTCCATGCAGCATCTTTCCTACAGGGGTTCAGCGGATATCTGGAGACGGATGGATACCAGGGTTATAATAATCTGCCGGATATCAAACGCTGCTCTTGCTGGGCACATGTGAGACGTTACTTCACAGATGCCATACCGAAAGGGAAAGAGTATGATTACAGCCTTCCGGCAGTGCAGGGAGTACAGTTCTGTTCCAAGCTGTTTGATTGTGAGCGGTACTCAAAAGCAAAAAATCACACTGCGGAGCAGAGAAAACAATTTCGTCTTGAAAAGGAGAAGCCGATACTGGAGGCATTCTGGAATTGGCTGGATCAACAGCGCCCAAACAAAGGAACCCGTTTGGCGAAAGCGGTGAACTATGCCCAAAATCGGAAAGACACCCTGATGACTTATCTGGAAGACGGTCATTGCAGTTTGTCCAATAATCTTAGCGAGAATGCAATCAGGCCATTCACTGTCGGCCGGAAGAACTGGCTGTTCAGTGCCAGTCCGAAAGGAGCTGCCTCCAGCGCTATTGTGTATACAATGGTTGAGATGGCAAAAGCGAATGATCTGAACACCTATAAATATCTGACATATCTCTTATCACAGCGGCCAGACGATAAAATGTCAGATGAACAGTTGGAACAGCTTGCCCCATGGAGCGAGACTGCGAAAACGAACTGTCAAAACTAAACTGGAGTAAAACGCTTGCATCTATCATTTTGGTGCAAGCGTAATTCATGAGTAATGTAGCAATATTTTGCGCTTACGATGAAAACACTTAAGAGAAATCTTAGGTGTTTTTTATAAAAATTATTTGTAGCGTTGCGAGAAGAAAGGAGACGGGAGCTACTACAGAAAGCAAAGTGAATAAGAGCAGTAATGCTCAGCTATTTTTAATTGAATATTGAGATTATGTAAAGGCAGTCCATTGTGGGCTGCCTTTTGTCATGCAAAAAAATTGGAGGTTTACTATGGCAGATGAAAGAATAGAAAAGCAAAAAGTAAAAGAAATCACAGACAAGCTGGAGGAAGGATTAAAGGAACTTTTTGAGAGTGAAAAATACAAGTCCTATCTTTCCACTATGTCCAAGTTTCACAATTACAGTTTTAACAACACTCTTCTGATTGCGATGCAGAAGCCGGAAGCAACGCTTGTAGCCGGATATAAGGCATGGCAGAAGAATTTTGAAAGGCATGTGAATAAGGGAGAGAAAGCAATCCGTATTCTTGCTCCTGCGCCATATAAAATTAAGGAGGAGAGGGACAAGATTGATCCTGTGACCGGAGAAATGACCTTTGATGAGAATGGTATGCCACAGAAAGAGGAAGTAGAAGTTACCATTCCGGCATTCCGTGCAGTATCCGTTTTTGATGTATCGCAGACGGACGGTAAGCCCATACCGGAGTTGGAAGCACTGGAGCTGTTATCTACGGTGGAGGGGTATGAGGACTTTGTAAATGCCCTGATGTTTGTATCCCCGGTTCCGATTGGTTTTGAGGATATACCCGGTGATTCCAAAGGATATTACCATACAGAGGAAAAGCGGATCGCCATACAGGAGAACATGAGCGAAAGTCAGACTTTAAAGACAATGGTGCATGAGGTAGCACATTCTATGCTGCATAATAAAGAAGTCAATCAGGATATTTTGGCTCCTGCAAAGGACAGAAATACCAAAGAGGTAGAAGCGGAGAGTGTTGCCTATACAGTATGCCATCATTTTGGAATAGATACTTCGGATTATTCGTTTGGATATATTGCAGGATGGAGCAGTGGGAAAGATATGAAAGAACTGAAATCTTCTCTTGATACCATACGCCATATGGCTTCGGAACTGATCACCGGCATTGAAACACAGCTTCAGGAATTGCAGCTCAACCGGGAAATGGAACAGTCACAGAGCAAGGAAAGTCTTTTGCTGATACAGAATGATGCTCTGACAGAGTTCAGCTTAATCAATGTCCGTGGAATGGACAGGCAGGAGCTTATAGAAGTGCTTTCTGCAATGAATGAGGATGATAAATTAAGTATTCCGGCATATCTGGAAAGCAAAGGAGCCTGGACTACGGAATTTGGGAATGAACAGTCAGAGGAAGTTGAGGAGTACCACTTTGATGTCAGATACAATACCGATACAGGCGAGATAAAGGATATGAAGGCTGAAATGGAACTGGATAAAAGAGCAAAGGAGCCTATCGGAGCAGCACAGCTTTTATATGGTAACACAGATAAATACGGCATTTATCAGTTGAAGGATAACCCGGAGTTAAGACAGTTCCGATTTGAGGGTACAGAAAGTCTGAAAAGAATGGGGATTACAAAGGATAATTTTGATGCCGTTAAAATGGAAAATTATAACCTGATTTATGTGGGAGAATTATCCGAGTTGCAGGGACCGACACAGGGGGAAACACTGGAAGCGGTTTATGAAAAATTCAATATAGACCACCCGACAGATTATAAGGGACATTCTCTTTCAGTTAGTGATATTGTGGTGCTGCATCAGGACGGAGAGAATACGGCACATTTTGTTGATTCCTTTGGTTTTACTACCTTGCCGGAGTTCTTAAAGGAGCAGACACAAGCGTTAGAAGTTGCACCGGAAGATGTGTGGGATACTTCTGGACAGGATGTCAATCAATCTGTACAGCAGAATGGTTTAAAGCCAGAGCTGGAAAAAATGCAGGATATGGAAAACGGAGATGAAATCATTGATCTTGGAGATGAAAAGGAACAGGTGCTTGCAGAAATGAAGCAGTCCCTAAAAGGAGAACTGGAAACAGAGCTTGCATTTCAGATAGCAGACCGCTTCATCAGCATACAGGAGGTGGATGGCGGTTATGATTATTCCATTATGGGAGTTGAATATAAAGAGATTGACGGAGGGGTATATGACAATCCGGAAGTGAGCATTCGGGAAGCACTTCATGATATAGTGGATGATCTGAAATCAGAACCAGATCACAATGGTGCAAAGGGTAATATCAGTAAGGATGATGAACTGATACCGATTGATTATGATGGATTGATGGAAAAGGTGGAGGAAGCCAATCGTATTCGGCAGGAGAACACGCAAAGCAGTGTGGTGGCTGATTTTAAGGCAAAGACAGGGGAATTATTCCACGATATTAGTGAAATGAATCCGGAAGAAATCGAGGAAACTGTGAAATGCCATGTGCAGGCGAAGATTGAAGAGTATGATATTGATGCAACAATTGTAGATGTTGCTGTAACAGGAAGCAGATGCAGGGGATTAGAGCATGAAGGTTCTGACCTTGATGTGGTGGTGGAACTTTCCACAGCGGAACGGGAGGACGATTTATTTAATGCCTTTAATGAGGATGGACTTCATATCGGAGATGTAAAGGTTGACATCAATCCAATTACAGCCCAACGTACAGGTACGCTGGAATCCTATCTGCCACAGGTGGAAGAATATTTGGAGGGCGTCAGACAGGTAAGAGAGCAGGAAAAGGAGAGTGCAGAAGTAACTTTAACTGTTTCGGAATGTGGAGAATTTCATAATCTTGGTGAGTGTTATGAGAATATTCCTACGGTGGATGAAGCCATAGCAATTTGGAAGCAGATACCATCAGAGCGGATGAATGGTATTCCGGCAATCGGAATCAATATCCTAGGGAGAGGGGCGGAACCCTTCGAGAATTACGAGATTGATGTTTTATCTGGAAAGAGGATTGACCTTGGGGTTTTGGACTATGTTCCTGATATTAAAAACAATCCGCAGGCAATGGAAGTCATTACGGAACTGGTGGCTAAATTGCCCGATATGGAGATAGATGGCGTGATGAGTGAAAAAATGGAAGCAAGAGTGTGGGAACTGCGTATGCCGGACTTGCCACAGGAGGAACAGCTTGCAGTAGAACTTGACCGACTTTCCTACGATTATGATACTGTACTGTATCACGATAGTACAAGAAATATGACCGAGAATGTATCAGAGCTTGCAGAATCCATAAAACAGGGCGATACCGGACATTTAACAACGTGGCTTGCAGACATTATTTCGGAGGGAGCTGTACCAGAGGAAATAAAACGAGCAACGGAGCTTCTGGAAAAACTGACAGAGTATAAGCCGCTTGCCAAAATTGAGGAGGCAGAAGAACAGAATTATAATATGATTGATAATGTACTGAATAATGGTGTTGGGGAGAAAGCCCAAAGGGAAGAAAATAAGAGAATGGAGGAGAAGCCTCCAGCAAGGGTTTCCTTAAAAGTTCGTCTTGCAGAGAAAAAGGCACAGGTAGAAGGGAAATCGAAAGAACATGATGTTCAGGAAAATGAAAAGAAAAGTCATAGGGAGATGTAAGTGATGAATAAGAGATTTACCGTAGAAGAAAGTAATTTAATCAGTATTTTTATGGAAGAAGGTATAGATTCAGATGTGGGCGGCAGAAAAAAGGTCATAAATGGTATTGATAAAGCACTGAAATATCTGGAGGATGATGAGATGGTTGAATTGTCATTATGTGTCCTTGTAAAATTAAAGGAATTGACGGATCATGAATTTATGAAGATGGAGTTTGTAGCGGCAGAGTAACATCAAACGTAAGGCAGAGCATGGCTTTTGGAGGCTGTGTTCTGTCTTTTTGAATAAGAACTTGACTGATAAATATTACGGGTGTAATATTTATAACGAAAGGAATTAAATTTTTTTATCCTAAAATCTTACACTTGTAATATATAAGCGTAGTACATTGATACGAATAAGAAATGGAGGTAACGATGAAGGAAAAACATAGAACCAAAAAAATACAAAGATATAGAAAAATGTTGGGCATTATAGTGTTGATATTAACAATTACTTTGATTGGAGTAGTTGTGAGTGCAACAGTATTATATAAAAGAAAAAATGCGTGTAAAACACCAGATACTATCTTAGTAGAGTATATGATGCATATTCCAAAACAAGAATACGAAGAAATGTATGCAATGATTGATTTGGAGTCATCTGGATATATCAGTAAGGAAGATTTTCTGAAGAGAAATTCCACTATTTATGAGGGAATTGAAATGCAAAACATGTCGATAAAAAATGTCGAGTATGTGGAGGAAGATAAAAAAGTAACATATTTGACTTCGTTTGATACAGTGGCAGGAACTATCAGCTTTGAGAATGAGGCATTTTTTATAAATGGAGAAGAAGGATATAAATTGGTTTGGGATGATTCCATGATTTTTCCTAATCTGACTTCTGCAGATAAAGTAAGAGTTTCCACTACACAGGCAGAACGAGGAGAAATTCTGGATAGGAACGGACGTGTCCTTGCAGGAAAAGGTACAGCATCTTCAGTTGGAATTGTTCCGGGCAAGTTGGAAAACAGAGAGGAAGCAATCGCACAGATTGCAGGACTATTGGAAATCACAACGGAAGCGATAGAAAAGAACCTGTCTGCAAAGTGGGTAAAGGATGATTCTTTTGTACCTATTAAAACGATTCCAAGAGTGGAAGAAATTGAGTTAATGTCTATCAGTCCAGAGGAAGAAGTTTTAAAGGAGAAAGAAAGGCATGATAAGTTGCTGGAGATTCCCGGAGTGATGATATCTGATGTTGAAGTGCGTGAATACCCATTAGGGGAAGCCGCTGCGCATTTGGTCGGGTATGTTCAAAGCGTTACTGCGGAAGATTTAGAGGAACATGCAGGAGAAGGTTATACAGCCAATAGTGTAATCGGCAGAAGCGGAATGGAGGGCTTGTTCGAGAAAGAACTGAAAGGCCAGAACGGTTGCAGGATTTACATTGTAAATTCGGAAGATAAAGAGAAGGAGGAACTGGCTTGTATCCTGGTACAGCATGGGCAGGACATCCGGCTTACGATAGATACTGATTTGCAGGTTTCCTTGTACGAACAGTTTAAGGAAGATAAAAGCTGCTCAGTAGCCATAAATCATTATACCGGAGAGGTATTGGCTTTGGTCAGCACACCGGCCTATGACAATAACGATTTTATTATGGGATTATCGAGTGAGCAGTGGACTGTACTTAACGAGGATGAGAATAAGCCAATGTATAATCGGTTCCGGCAAGTGTGGTGTCCGGGATCTACCTTCAAACCAATTATAGCTGCGATTGGTTTACAATCAGGAGCAATCGATCCAATGGAAGATTACGGGAACGTAGGATTAAGTTGGCAAAAAGATGCATCGTGGGGTTCATATCATGTAACAACGCTTCATGCGTATGAACCAGTCATTTTAGAGAATGCCTTGATTTATTCTGATAATATTTATTTCGCAAAAGCAGCATTAAAGATTGGATCGGATGAGTTGGAGAATTCTTTGATACGGCTTGGTTTCAATGAGAAACTACCATTTGAGATTAAGATGGCAGAATCTCAGTATTCCAATACAGAAGGCATTGAAACTGAAATACAGTTAGCTGACAGCGGTTACGGACAAGGACAGATTTTAGTGAACCCGTTGCATATGGCATGTATTTATTCTGCTTTCTGTAATGAGGGAAATGTAATAAAGCCTTATTTGGTATATCAGAATGAAGCGGAAGCTGAGTATTGGATTCCGGGTGCCTTTTCTGACGAGACAGCAAGTCGTGTATTGGAAGGAACAAAGAAGGTTGTGAATGATTCTAATGGAACTGGATATGCAGCCCATCGAGATGACATTCTTTTAGCAGGAAAAACAGGTACGGCAGAAATCAAGGCATCGAAGGATGATATTTCGGGTACGGAATTAGGATGGTTTGCAATTTTTACAGCAGAAGATACGGAATGTCCTATATTGATTATCAGTATGGTAGAAGATGTGAAAGGAAGAGGAGGAAGCGGATATGTTGTTAAGAAAGACAGTCTGGTTCTGGAAGAGTGGTTTAGCAGTCATTAGTTTTGTACTGATGTTTAGTATTTTGGGGTGTAGCGATACACCACCGGAAGAAGATACAGTTTCGGAAACAGTAATTGATGTTCAGGACGTTTCAGAAGAAGAACAGGAGAATGAAGAAGAAATTATAAACATCTGCATAGATCTTTATGACAAGGCAGCAGAGGAAAATAAGTTAGATGATTTGGAAATAATTCGGAGTATTGTAAATCGTCTTGGAGAAAACGGGTATCCTGCTGTTGACAGCAGAAATCAAGTGAATATGACGGAAGCGGAGCAGGTACTGGAATTTTGTGAAAAGGTGGATGCACAGGAAGAAGCAGATATAACGATTCTTGAAGTCGGCTATTTGGGCGGATTTGTAAAATACGATTTGCACACAAAAGACGGAAATGTAGATGTGGTCAGAAGCTATTACAAGTACGAAAATGGAGATATACAAAGAGAGGTTACTGGAAGCTATCAGGCGGAGTATTGGAATTATACAGAAGAAGGTTACCTGATGTTTTCTGGTGTCTGGTTTTCAGAAGAATTATACGTTCTTACATTGAGTGGAGCAGAGGAGCATACCGCATTACGAGTACAGCCATTGGATGAAACATATAGGGAACTGAGTCGGAAATATCTTCTTCCAATCAGCTTTGAACAGAATAATATGTTTATTGTGGATTGGAGTGAAGAAGATTTTGGGGATTTGAATTTCTATGATATGTATGACATTCTTTATCCAAAAGTGAATGGTCAGTATGTTCCTTATGTTGCAGATGACAATTTGTCAGTCAGTGCAGTTTATCGGATTCCAAAAGAGGAATTTGAAAGCGTTATTATGAAATATTTCAATATTGATAGTGAAACGCTGCAATCCAAAACTGTCTATGATTCGGAGGATTCGACCTATGAATACAAACCGAGAGGCTTCGAAGAAGTAGAGTATCCGGAATACCCATATTCAGAAGTAATCGGGTATACGGAGAACAGTGATGGAACAATTACACTTACTGCTAATGTGGTATTTCCATATTCGGGAAATTCCAAAGTATATGCCCACGAGGTTGTGGTTCGTCCTTTGGAGGATGGCGGGGTACAATATGTATCCAATCGAATTATACCCTCCGAGGATAATTCTGAGGAAACATGGCATACGCCACGGTTGACGTTAGAAGAATGGGAAGAATTATACGGAGGCGAATAATGGAAGATGTGAAATGGCTGCTTAGAAGATGTGGTCTTCCGATTTTGCTGCTGTTGATTTTCGTAATAGCCGGAGTGGTCTGTTGGGGAGAACTGCATACAGAAAAGCAAAAGGTGGCAGAAGAAGTATGGGAGCCACCTGTAGAAATCGAAAATAGCGAAGCAGAAACAGAAGAAGCCGAGAATGCGGAAACTTCCACAGAGTCAGCATATTGGTTTATTCCGCAAGCCAGTGATGATCTCCTTACAGAAGAGGAGAAGGAGCAACTGCAGAGTACGGTTTTGTCAGCAGCAGAATCGGTCAGAGAAATCTATAAGGATATTGTAATTGCAGATGCACTAAGCTACTCTTCCGGTATTAGCGAATTTACCAAAGAGCAGAGGAAAGCTGTGGTGGAGCAATTGGGCAGAACCGGTCTGGTAAGTGTTGAAGAAGATACTGCTATGCAAAATCATGAAGCAATCGAAGCATTTTATGCAGATTACCTGGATGGACAAGACTCGATGGTTACGGTATTTGAAGTACAGAGAGATGGGCTGATTGGAGCAGTTACCTTTATCTATCGGAAAGGTGAGTTGCAGACCTATTACATAGGAATTCGGTGGAGAGAAGGTGGTATGCCAGAAATACAGGGAACTTCGGTAAGTAATGTGGCTGAGATTAAACTGACCGAAAAAGGATATTTTATCTACGCATATGAATATGTGATTGCACATGCAAGTTTGAGACAGTATTGGAGAATAGAACCGCTACCAGAAGACTGCCAGGAATTAACGGAGAAATACATATCAGGACTAAGTTATGTGAATTACAATCTGCTAGTTACAGATTGGGATAGCAGCAATGTGGAGGACATTCTGATGCCTTGTATGTATGAAGATGTTTATAGGATTTCTACGGGGGAAAATCTGAAAACTGAGGGTTGGAAGATTCCGGCAGAGGAATATGAAAGGATAATGACTACTTATTTTCCGGTATCGGTAGAACAGTTGAGAGAGCATTGTGGATATGATGAGGGCAGCAATAGCTATGAATATGAGATGATTTATGCCAGTCCATACCCACCTTTCGGAGAAGTAGTTGACTATACAAAAAATGCGGATGGAACGATTACACTTATCGTGGATGGAGTATGGCCGGATTATAATTCTGATCTCGCTTTTCGGAATACGGTTGTGGTCCAGCCATTTGAAGACGGAACTTTCAGGTATCTTTCCAATTCTATAGAACAAATAGAGTTGGAACTGCCGCCAATAGCAAAAGCACATTAAATTTGCTTTGAAAGAAAGGATGATATTATGGCATTAAAGAAAAAAAGCATTTTGCTGATTATGGCATTTCTGATTGGATGCTTCGTATGTGCCTGTGGAAAAGAAGATAGTATTGTGGATGAATCTCTTGTGGAAGATACGGAAGATGTATCTTCCACGGAGGAGATAAAAAGTGCCGAGGAAGAGGCTGCAGAACAATGGGAAAAGGGCTACGACCTTCCGGTAGATGAACAGGAAAGGGAAGAAGCTGAGACTGACTGTAAAAAGCAGATGGAACTTTATCTTGACATTTATGAAACTGCAGATAAAGGGATAGCATCTAATGTTGCTTTGGATGATCAAACGGTTTTGGAAATGCAGAGGAAGCTAAAGGATGCAGGATGTCCGGTTACAACAATGGTAACATATTCTAACATGGAGAATTATGAAAGTGTTGACAGTTTTCTGAAAGAATGTATGGAAGGGAAAAGTGGTTCTGCAGTAATTTATGAAGTCCACAACGATGGTGGATTGGGCAGAATGAAATTCATTTTTGATGGAACAGATATGTATGTTGTAAGTGCAAAAGGAATCTGGAATGCTGATAATAAGCCGGGGATTTCATACATTTCCTATACAAGACTAAAAGAGTGGAAATATACAGATAAGGGATGGTTCTGCTACGAGTTGTGTGTGCCGGAGCCACCGGAGGTCAGTGAAATTGTGGATGGAAGCTGCGTGATTAGAATAAAACCTATGACGGAGGAACAGCGAGAGATGTCTGAGCGCCTCGTCTTGGGACTTGGATATCAGGGACAGAACCTTTTGTGTTCCAACTGGAATACGGAAAATATGAGTGAATTGGATTATAACGGAATGTTTGAATATCTGTATGGAATGAAATATGGAGAAAAGTTCAATTCCGAAGATTATCCAAATGGTATTCCAAAAGAAGAATTCGAAAGTCTGATTATGGAATATCTTCCGATAACAGCGGAGCAGATACGAGAGTACGCAGTATTTGACGAGGAAAACCACACATATGATTGGGCTCGATTAGGATGTGGAAATTATGCACCTACTTTCTTTGGAACTTCTTTGCCAGAGGTCACGGATATCAAAGAAAATGATGATGGGACAGTCACGTTAACGGTGGAGGCGGTTTGTGATATGGTTATTTGCGATGATGCAGTCATAACCCATGAACTTACGGTAAAGTTTGCAGAGGATGGCAGCTTTCAGTATTTGGGGAATGAAATCCTAAATGACGGAATTATGCAGATACCCGATTACCAATACCGAATTAAAAATTGATTTGATAATAGAAGTGTTTTGTGCTAATCTTACATGTGTAAGAGAGTGGAGGACACATGAAGAAATAAAGGACAGAGGTTATTATATTGTATTTTCATGAGGAAATGGAAATTCTCTATTGGAAGAATCGAATATACGTGGACACTAAAAAGGAGCAAGATGAATTATGAAATATATTTCCAAAATCAGTAAAATCAGTAGCTTCATATTTTACATATTTCTATTGTGCCAATTATGGCATTTATGCCAATATGGAAGCATTAGAAGTCATTTTTTCGGAGTAGTTATTTGTACAGTAGGTTTTACAGCGGCAGTTATTGTTTGGTTGGTTTCAAGAAGGAAGAAGTTAGAAGAGGATACGGAGAGGATAATTAACGATTGGGGGATTCCTTTTTGAATA
>OIDU01000990.1_pt1 | contig 11056 bp, 7 predicted proteins | sample 1581481 | NCBI WGS metagenome assembly OIDU01 (sample SAMEA3882519, study PRJEB24775) | human gut metagenome | biome: human-associated habitat; feature: intestine environment; material: feces | place: Netherlands | collected 2009/2010
CATGATCACGCCTGAAGCAGAACCAATACCGAATGCCACGATACCTACGCAGAGAATACCAATGGTTTGGAGGTTCATGAATGAACTTGCAGAGGCAGTAGCACCCACGGTAAGACCGAGGCAGATAACCACGATGTTGTTCAACTCGTTTTGAGCAGTTTTGCTCAAACGTTCAACCACACCGCTTTCCTTCATCAAGTTACCAAGCATCAAGCAGCCGATCAGTGTGCCTGCAGATGGAACGATAAGAGAAACAATGATAGCAACAACGATTGGGAACAGAATCTTTTCCTTCTTGCTTACCACGCGGAGTTGCTTCATACGAATCTTGCGCTCGCTGTCGGTAGTGAGCCAGCGCATGATAGGTGGTTGAATCACTGGCACGAGAGCCATGTAGCTATAAGCAGCCACAGCGATAGGGCCAAGCAGCTCAGGAGCAAGTTTAGAGGTCAAGAAAATAGCTGTAGGACCATCAGCACCACCAATGATACCGATAGAAGCTGCCTGTGCAGGAGTAAAGCCAAAGATTGGGAGATCCATTTGGGTCACAAGGAATGTGGCAAAGATACCAATCTGAGCGGCAGCACCAAGCAAGAGGCTCTTAGGGTTGGCGATAAGTGGGCCAAAGTCGGTCATAGCACCTACACCCAAGAAAATCAAGCAAGGATATACACCAGCTTTCACACCAATGTAAAGAATGTCGAGCAAGCCACCATTAGCCATAATATAGCCATAATCGTGGTAGTGTTCACTTGTTTTATTCAAGAATTCGTTGTTCCACATGTCGGTGTCGAACAAACCTGCACCAGGAAGATTGGTGAGAATCATACCGAATGCAATAGGCAACAACAACAATGGTTCGTATCCCTTCTTGATTGCTAAATAAAGAAGGAAGCAACCAATGCCCAACATTACGAAGTTTTTCCAACCTTCACCCATGAAGAATGCTGAAACACCCATTTCGGAGGCGAATTTCTGGAGACTTTCTCCAAGACTAATTTCACCAGCCATCATTGGGAGAGCACACATAAGAAGAAGTGCAAAAACGAGTACTCTTTTAAAATTCTTTGTTTGCATTTTGAATCAATTAATTGAGAGATTAAGCAAGTTCAACAAGTGCTTGTCCACTTTGCACTTGAGCGCCAACTTCAACCAATACAGACTTAACGGTGCCAGCAAACTCTACAGTAATGCTGTTTTCCATCTTCATGGCTTCCATCATGCAAACAGTTTCGCCAGCCTTCAAAGCTTGACCTGGTTTAACGAGCACCTTAGTGATAGTGCCTGGGAGTGGAGCTTCCACAACCTTAGCACCAGCAGCAACCTTAGGAGCAGCAGGTGCAGGAGCGGCAGCAGGAGCAGGTGCAGCCTTTGGAGCAGGAGCTGCGGCTGCTTCAGGAGCTGCCACTGCATCAGCAACCATCTCTACCAAAAGGTCGCCTTGGTTAACACTTTGTCCTTCAGTCACTGCGATGCGTTGAACGGTGCCTTCCACATCAGATACGATGTCGTTAGCCATCTTCATGGCTTCAATCACCAAAAGAACGTCGCCCTTCTTAACGCGTTGTCCGTTAGCAGCAACGATTTTAGTAACGGTGCCAGGAAGTTCGGAATTGATATTCTTAGGACCACCAGCTTGAGCAGCGCCAGCATTGCCACGTGCCATTACAGGAGCGGCAGCTTTAGTTTGAGGCACTTCTACCTGATATGCTTGACCATTTACGGTAACAACAAGCGAACCTGCGTTTTCTTCTGCAACAGTTGCGCTATAGTCTTGACCGCTAATTTTAAATTTAAATTCTTTCATTGTTTTGATTTAACACAATTGTTTGTTTCTGATTATCACAATCTCTCGTTGAGCACAGCGTGCCAAGCAGAAGGAGCCATCTTGATGGTCAAGACACCACTTTCTTGGTCGCCCTTACTCTTTTGGTAAAGGTAAATGGCAGTAGCCACAGCAGCCTTATCGAGTTCGCTTGCTTCAGCCACGCTCTTAACAGCACCTTCGGTAGCCACAGCCGCTTCAGCTTTCGCCTTAGAGCCTTGCTTTGCCACAGCACTGAAACCTTGGAGAACAAATACAAGGATGTAGAGGATGCAGAACACCACACCGATACCGATGCCTGTCATCATCCATGCGTCACCCCAATTAGTTAATAAAACCATATTCTCAGTTATTAAAGAGTTTAGAGTGGAATATTACCGTGCTTTTTAGCAGGGTTAGTAAGTTTCTTGTTTTCCAATTGTGCGAGAGCACGAATAATACGAAAACGAGTATTACGAGGTTCAATCACATCGTCGATGTAACCATAGCGAGCTGCATTGTAAGGATTAGCGAACAAGTGAGTGTATTCATCTTCTTTTTCTTTGATGAATGCCTTAGCTTCTTCCACCTTACCTTCTTCCTTGAGAGCCTTAGCGTCTTTAGCATAGAGCACTGAAGCTGCACCTGAAGCACCCATAACTGCGATTTCAGCAGATGGCCATGCGTAGTTCAAGTCGCCACGGAGTTGCTTACAGCTCATCACGATGTGGCTACCACCGTAGCTCTTACGCAATGTAACGGTAACTTTTGGCACAGTAGCCTCTCCGTAAGCGTAAAGCAACTTAGCACCGTGGAGAATCACAGCGTTATATTCTTGAGCAGTACCAGGAAGGAAGCCTGGAACGTCAACGAGGGTTACCAATGGAATATTGAATGCGTCGCAGAAACGAACGAAACGAGCGCCCTTACGTGAAGAGTTGCTGTCGAGCACACCTGCCAACTGCTTTGGTTGGTTAGCTACAATACCCACAGTTTGACCGTTGAAGCGAGCGAAACCAATGATGAGGTTCTTAGCATAGCTTGGTTGAACTTCGAGGAATTCGCCATTATCCACAATGCCAGCAATCACTTGATACATGTCGTATGGCATGTTTGGATTCTCTGGGATAATTTCGTTCAAGAAATCTTCCTTGCGGTCGATTGGGTCGTTGCATTCCACGAGTGGAGTCTTCTCCAAGTTGTTTTGTGGAATGTAAGTGAAGAGTTTCTTGATAAGAGCGATGGCTTCTTCTTCGTTTGCAGCTGTGAAGTGGGTAACACCCGACTTAGTAGCGTGAACAGAAGCACCACCAAGTTGCTCTTGAGTAACAACTTCACCAAGCACAGCCTTAACAGGACCAGGGCCAGTAAGGAACATGTAAGATGTGTTTTCGCACATCAAAGTGAAGTCGGTAAGAGCTGGAGAATATACAGCACCACCAGCGCAAGGGCCCATAATGGCAGAAATTTGAGGGATCACACCAGATGCCAAAATGTTACGTTGGAAAATTTCAGCGTAACCAGCAAGCGCGTTGATACCTTCTTGCAGACGAGCGCCACCTGAGTCGTTCAAACCGATAACAGGCGCACCCACCTTCATTGCCATATCCATCACCTTGCAAATCTTAGCTGCAAGCATTTCCGACAATGAACCTGCGCTCACGGTAAAATCTTGTGCGAAAACGTAAACAAGACGACCGCCAATTGTACCAGAACCGGTAACAACACCATCACCAAGATAGTGTTTCTTTTCCATACCGAAGTTGGTGCAACGGTGCTCTACGAACATATCCATTTCTTCAAAGCTACCTTCGTCGAGAAGCATGGCGATACGTTCACGAGCTGTGAATTTGCCCTTTGCGTGCTGCTTGGCAATAGCTTTTTCACCACCGCCGAGGCGTGCTTTTTCACGCTTAGCGATAAGTTGTTGTATTTTTTCTACTTGAGTACTCATTTTAATAATGATGTGTTTGTATTCTGTAAGAATTATTTATTTGGGTTTTCACAAAGTTCAACCAATGCTCCACAAGTGCTCTTTGGGTGGAGGAATGCGATGTGAAGACCATCAGCACCACCACGTGGAGCAGCGTCGATAACGCGGTCGCCATTAGCTTGAATTTCGTCGAGAGCAGCTTGAAGACCATCTTCCACAGCGAATGCGATGTGTTGGATACCACCACGGCCACCATTCTTGGCGATGAATTTAGCGATTGCACTTTCTTCGCTTGTTGCCTCAAGAAGTTCAATCTTCACTTCACCAATCTTCAAGAAAGCGGTGCGAACGTGTTGTTCTTCAACTTCTTCTACCTTGTAGCACTTAGTGTTCAACAATCTTTCGTAGAATGGGATTGCTTCTTCAAGAGAAGTAACAGCGATACCCACGTGTTCAATGTGTGAAATCTGCATAATTTTTAATTTTAAAAGTTATTTAATTAGTTATCTATAATAATCTCGTAACCAGACAGGGCACAGAGCCTGCGCCCATAATTATTACTAATGTACAAAATTACTATAAATTATTGAAACAAAATAAGAATTTCAGGAAAAACACGAATTTTAAACTTTTGCAACTTTTCTTTAAAATTTTACTCACTTTTCCCACATCTTCACTGCACGAAGGCAATGATACGATAATTCATCCTAAAAAATGACAAAGTGATACCTAAAAATGCGTTTTCTCGCCAGCAGAAATGACATGGTGTCAGTGCCGGTGTCAGTTTTTTGAATGTTGAAAATTGGCACGGCTTTTGCTTTATCAGTTGTCGTAATCGCGACAAGCGATACAATAAATCAACTTGAATTAATAACTAAAAAAATATAAAGAATTATGGGAAAAATCATTGGTATTGACCTTGGTACAACTAACAGCTGCGTGGCTGTTCTCGAAGGTAACAATCCGGTAGTAATACCTAACAGTGAAGGTCGCAACACCACCCCTTCAATTGTAGCATTTGTTGATGGTGGCGAACGCAAAGTAGGTGATCCTGCAAAGCGTCAAGCAATCACAAATCCAACTCGAACCATCTACTCAATTAAGAGATTCATGGGCGAGACCATGGACAAGGTGGCAAACGAAGTAAGTCGTGTGCCATATAAGGTGGTAAACAACGGCAACAACCAACCACGCGTTGAAATTGACGGTCGTCAATACACCCCACAAGAAATCTCTGCAATGATTCTTCAAAAGATGAAGAAAACCGCAGAAGACTATCTCGGCCAAACCGTAGATCGTGCAGTGATCACCGTTCCAGCATACTTCGACGATTCACAACGTAAAGCCACTAAAGAGGCTGGTGAAATCGCAGGTCTTAAAGTGGAGCGTATCGTGAACGAGCCTACCGCAGCCGCTCTTGCTTACGGCCTCGACAAAGGCACCGACGACAAGAACATCGCAGTATTCGACCTCGGTGGTGGTACATTCGATATTTCAATCCTTAACATGGGCGACGGCGTAGTAGAAGTGAAGGCTACCAACGGTGATACTCACCTCGGTGGTGATGACTTCGACCAACGTATCATCGACTGGTTGGCACAAGAATTCCTCAACGACGAGGGTGTTGACCTCCGCCAGGACCCAATGGCATTGCAACGTTTGAAAGAAGCAGCAGAAAAGGCTAAGATTGAACTCTCAAGCTCAATGAGCACAGAAATCAACTTGCCTTACATCATGCCAGTAAACGGTGTGCCAAAACACCTCGTGAAGACTTTGAGCCGTGCTAAATTCGAGCAGTTGTGCGACGACCTTATCCAAAACACTATCGCACCTTGCCGTAAGGCTCTTGAAGACGCTGGTCTTAGCACAAGCGACATCAACGAAGTAATCTTGGTAGGTGGTTCAACCCGTATTCCTGCAGTTCAGGAAATCGTGAAGAAATTCTTCGGCAAAGAACCTTCAAAGGGCGTTAACCCTGACGAAGTGGTGGCCGTAGGTGCTGCTATCCAAGGCGGCGTGGTAACTGGCGAAGTGAAGGACGTGCTTCTTCTCGATGTGGTTCCATTGAGCGTAGGTATCGAAACCCTCGGCGGCGTGATGACCAAGCTTATCGACGCTAACACCACAATTCCAACCCGCAAGAGCCAAGTGTTCTCTACCGCAGTTGACAACCAACCTTCAGTAGAAATCCACGTTCTTCAAGGTGAGCGTCCAATGGCAAAAGACTGCAAGACTCTTGGTAAGTTCCACCTCGATGGTATCACCCCAGCTCCACGTGGTGTACCACAAATCGAAGTTTCATTTGAAGTTGATGCAAACGGTATCATGAACGTGAAGGCTATCGACAAGGCTACCAACAAGGAACAAAGCATCCGTATAGAGGCTTCAAGCGGCTTGAGCGACGACGAAATCAAGCGTATGAAGGACGAAGCCGAAGCTAACGCAGAAGCCGACAAGAAGGAAAAGGAGCGCATCGACAAGATCAACCAAGCCGACGCTATGATTTTCCAAATCGAAAAGAGCCTCAAAGACCTTGGTGACAAAATCCCAGCCGACAAGAAGAGCGAAATTGAAAACTCACTCAACAAGCTGAAGGAAGCACACAAGAACCAAGACATTGCAGCTATCGACGCAGCAATGAATGAGCTTAACGAGAAATTCCACGCTGCTTCACAAGACCTCTACGGTCAACAGGGTGGTGCTCAACAGCCAGGATCTGGTCAAGGCTTCCAAGGTGGCGCACCTAACAACGGCCAACAAGGCAATCAGCAAGACGGAAATGCTCAAGACGTACCTTTTGAAGAGGTATAAACCATAAAACTTCAAAAAAGCAACAAAATCCCAACCCACGAAAGTGGTGTTGGGATTTTTTGTATCACGCAAGTAGCAAAACACAGAATATTATTCCAAATTTAAAAATTTTAGGCAAACGATTGCATGATTATCAATCCGATAAAACACAAATATCAGAGTTTATTTGTTTTTTTTTACTACCTTTGCACATAGTTAAATAAGATTATTATTCTAAAATGTTTGACCTATTATTTGAAACAAGTTGGGAAGTTTGCAACAAAGTAGGAGGGATTTATGCTGTGCTTTCAACAAAAGCGAAGACACTTCAACAGCAGCATAAAGACAAGGTCATCTTCATAGGTCCAGACATTTGGACTAAGGACAACGAGTCGCCATTCTTCACCGAGTCGAAGACTCTGCTTGCCGATTGGAAAGCCACTGTGAGTTTTCCGGCAGGCATGACTGTGAGAGTGGGTAGATGGAACATTCCAGGCAAACCAATTGCCATACTTGTTGATTTCAAATCACTCTTCCAATACAAAAACGAACTTTACGCAAAAATGTGGGAAAACTTCAAGGTTGACTCACTGCACGCATACGGCGACTATGATGAAGCCTGCGCTTTCGCCTACGGCTCTGCACTCGTGATTGAGAGCCTGGTGAAATTCAAGAAAAACGCCGGAAAGAAAATCATTGCACATTTCGACGAATGGACTACCGGCATGGGATTGCTTTATGTGAAGGCATATCTCCCACAGGTGGCAACTGTGTTCACCACCCACGCCACAAGCATAGGCCGCAGCATCTGTGGCAATGGCAAGCCCCTCTACGACTATATGAGCGGCTACAATGGCGATCAGATGGCGAAAGAGTTGAACATGGAATCAAAGCACTCGCTCGAAAAAGCAGCAGCGCAAAATGCCGACGCATTCACCACTGTGAGCGACGTGACCGCCAGAGAGTGCGAGCAACTCCTTGAACGCAAACCGATTGTGACACCAAACGGCTTTGAGCTCAACTTCGTTCCCAAAGGTGCGAAATACGATGAGGGTCGTGATGCCGCACGAAAGAAGCTTCTGCAAGTGGCTTCTGCGCTTACAGGCGAAAAATACGACTCCGACACATTCTTGCTTGCCACATCAGGCAGATGCGAATTCAGAAACAAGGGTTTGGACGTAGGCATCGATGCGCTTAACGTGGTGCGCTACGAGTTGAACAAACTTAAAGACTCAAATCGTAAAATCATTGCATTTATCACCGTGCCAGGCTGGACCGGAAGCTATTGAGGATGGAAATTGCAGCACCAAGCTGTTCGATCCAATCATCACTCACAGCATTCACAACTTCGAATCCGACAACATCTACGGCAAACTCAACTATTTGGGATTGCGCAACGAAAGCTACGACAAAGTGAAGGTGATTTATGTGCCATCATACCTCAATGGCAACGACGGCATCTTCAATATGAGCTACTACGATTTGCTGATTGGTTTTGACCTGACCATTTTCCCATCATATTATGAGCCATGGGGCTACACTCCGCTTGAGAGTGTGGCTTTTGCCGTGCCTACCATCACCACCGACTTGGCTGGTTTTGGACAATGGGTGGCAAAATCGCAAGGCATGGAGCCTAAGAAGGTGGGGGTAGAGGTAATTCACCGTACCGACTCCAACTACAGCCACACAGTGATGACCGTAGCGCAAGGCATCATGAATGTGTTTGCGCTCAAACCCACCGAATGGCGAAAAATGAGCAGAGCCGCACAAAAAACGGCAAAGATGGCACTTTGGAGCCACTTCATCACCTATTACGACACTGCTTACAGCCTCGCGTTAGAAGCAGCCAAAAGCCGTCAGTAATATCAAGAATAATTCTTTTTGTTTATTTGAAAAAAAACGAAAAAACATAATATAGTTTAAAATGAAAATTAAAGTTAACAACACTAACACACCTACTTGGAGAAGCATTACAGTGAAGTCGGCACTTCCTGCCAAACTGAAAATGCTTGAAGAACTCTCTAAGAACCTGTGGTGGGTATGGAACAGCGAAGGTAAAACTTTGTTCCACGATTTAGACCGTGACTTGTGGCGCGAAACTGGCGAAAATCCTGTTTTGATGCTTCAAAAAATGACCTATGAACGCTTTGACGAAATCGTTAAAGACAAGGAAATGATGGACCGCATCAACTGCGTGTACAACAATTTCAAGGATTACATGAAAGTGCCAATGCGCACCGACATTCCATCAGTGTCCTACTTCAGCATGGAATACGGTTTGTGCAGCGCACTCAAAATCTATTCTGGAGGTCTTGGCATCTTGGCTGGTGACTACATTAAGGAAGCATCTGACCGCTGTGTTAACATGACCGCTGTTGGTTTCCTCTACCGTTACGGCTATTTCACCCAGTCACTTTCTCTCGATGGTCAGCAAATCGCTAACTACGAGGCACAAAACTTCAACCAGCTTCCAATCGAGCCTGTTCTTGATGAAACTGGCAAGCAAATGATTCTTGAAGTGCCTTACCCTGGCCGCACCATTTTCGCTAACATCTGGCGTGTGAATGTTGGTCGTATGAAGCTCTATTTGCTCGACACCGACATCGACTTGAATAGCGAATGGGACCGTCCAATCACTCACCAACTCTATGGTGGCGACTGGGAAAACCGCATCAAGCAAGAATACCTGCTCGGTATTGGTGGTGTGTTGATGTTGAAGAAACTCGGCATTAAGAATGAAATCTACCACTGCAACGAAGGTCACGCAGCACTCTTGAACCTCCAACGCCTCGTTGACTATGTACAAGACGACAAATTAAGCTTCAACGAAGCACTTGAAGTGGTTAGAGCATCATCACTCTATACAGTTCACACTCCAGTTCCTGCTGGTCACGACTATTTCGACGAAGGTCTCTTCGGCAAATATATGGGTGAATTCCCAGCAAAACTCGGTATTTCATGGGCCGACTTGATGAACATGGGTCGTGAAAACCCCGATAGCCAAGAACGTTTCTCTATGAGCGTGTTTGCATTGAACACTTGCCAAGAAGCAAATGGTGTGAGCTGGCTCCACGGCGAAGTGTCAAAGAAGATGTTCCAAGGCGTATGGAAAGGCTACGCTCCTGAAGAATCACACGTGGGTTATGTAACCAACGGTGTGCACATGCCTACATGGGCAGCTTCGGAATGGAAAGAATTCTACAGCGAACAATTTGGTGCCGACTTTGCAGAACGCCAAGAAGACGAAAGAACTTGGGCTCCAATCCTCAAAACTCCAGATGAAGATGTATGGGAAATGCGTATGCGTCTGAAGAACAAGTTCATCAACTTCGTTAAGCGCGACTTTAGCGAAACTTGGTTGAAGAATCAAGGCGATCCAACTCGCATCATGTCGATTGTTGACAAAATCAACCCTAACGCACTCTTGATTGGTTTTGCTCGCCGCTTCGCCACTTACAAGCGTGCTCACCTTTTGTTCTCCGACCTCGACCGTCTGGAAAAAATCGTCAACAACCCACAATTCCCTGTTCAATTCATCTACGCAGGTAAAGCTCACCCAGCTGATGGCGCAGGTAAGGACTTGATTCGCCGAATTGTTGAAATCTCTAAGATGCCACAATTCCTCGGTAAGATTATCTTCCTCGAAAACTACGATATGACCGTTTCTAAACGTCTTATCACTGGTGTGGATATTTGGTTGAACACTCCAACCCGTCCACTCGAAGCATCTGGCACTTCTGGCGAAAAAGCTGAAATGAACGGCGTGCTCAACTTCTCAGTGCTCGACGGTTGGTGGTATGAAGGTTATCGCGAAGGTGCTGGTTGGGCTCTTACTGCAAAGCGCACTTACCAAGACCAAGCACAACAAGACAAACTCGACGCTGCCACTATCTATTCAATGCTTGAAAACGAGATTATTCCACTTTACTTCGCTAAGAACTCTTGTGGCTACTCTCCAAACTGGATTCAATACGTGAAGCGTTCTATCGCAACTATCGCTCCACATTACACTATGTCGCGCATGATCCGTGACTATATCGACCGTTTCTACAGCAAGGAAGCTGCTCGCAGCAAGAAGCTCAAAGCCAACAACTATGCTGTGGCTAAGGAAATCGTGGCATGGAAAGAAAATGTGGTTGAAAAGTGGGACAATGTTCACGCAGTGGATGTTCAACTCAGCGAATCACTCAACAACTCAACCAACGACGGTGAACCAATCGAAGCCACCATCAAACTCGACACCGCAGGATTGGGCAAGGATCTTGGCGTAGAACTCGTTATCTACCGCGAAGAAGATGGTCAACAGAAGTTCCACCGCGTAATTCCATTCGATGTTGTGGCTGAAGAAGGTGATGTACTCACTTACCACATGAAGCAAAACACCAAGGATTCAGGTGTGTTCCGTTTCGGCATCCGTGTATTCCCATGGAACGAAAAACTTCCACACCGTCAAGACTTCGCTTACATGAAGTGGATTTAAGCAGAAATCACAAACATTGTGACACACTAATAAAAATCGAGATGGCTAA
>OIDU01000995.1_pt1 | contig 10999 bp, 6 predicted proteins | sample 1581481 | NCBI WGS metagenome assembly OIDU01 (sample SAMEA3882519, study PRJEB24775) | human gut metagenome | biome: human-associated habitat; feature: intestine environment; material: feces | place: Netherlands | collected 2009/2010
CAAAAATGAAAGGTATGTCACGGCAAGAAATTGCAGATGCATTGAAGTTGAAAAAAGGCGGATTTCTCACAGAAGTGCTTGAAAACCTCATAACATGCGACTTTATACGAAAGTACAACGCTATCGGTAAAACCGGACAGGACGCACAATATCAGCTCACCGACTTGTTTTCGCTCTTCCACATTAAATTTGTGGCACACGATAGTGGGCAAGACAGCGAATATTGGAGCAAAATAACTGGCAAGGGAAAAATGACCGCATGGAGCGGATATGCCTTTGAGCAAGTATGTTTGCACCATATCGACCAAATCAAACAGGCTTTAAGCATTGGAGGGGTCATCGGTAACATTTGCTCTTGGGCCTGCAAACCATTTATCGACAAAAACGGCACTCAATGGAAAGGCGGACAAATCGACCTGCTTATCGACCGTGCTGATGATGTGATTAACATCTGCGAAATCAAACATGTGTCAAGTAAATATGTGATAGATGCTGACTACGAGCAAAGGTTACGAGACAGAGCCTCGCTTTTCCGCACCGTCACCAAAACAAAAAAGGCACTCCATCACACTTTCATCACCACTTACGGTGTGGCACAAAACAGCCACAGCGGCATCGTACAATCAGAGGTGACAATGGACGACCTCTTCAACTAATTCGTGGATAAAAACAACGAACATGGACAGCACGAATCACACAGATTTTTTGTGGAATCCGTGTAATAATTTCAACCACAAATTAGCACAAATAATTCTTCGTCAAATCCTTTGAAAATACGATAATATTTGCGTAACTTTGCTATGGCATAAAATATGCAGCATAAATTATGCTACACAATTTATGCTATAACGAAATTTGTATGATTATGAAACACGAAAACTATCCGTATAACCCTTTTCTGCTGTCGGGCTATGTGTCGCCAGAATATTTCTGCGACCGTGTGGAAGAAACCCAAAAACTCATCTCCGCCCTGAGAAATGGGCGAAATGTGACGCTTATCAGCCCTCGCCGTATGGGAAAAACGGGGCTTCTGCGCCATGCTTTCCACGAAATCCAAAGCGCAAAGGCTGGCAACTGCTACTATGTGGACCTGTACCAAACCGATAGTCTGCCGTCGCTGGTGAAGAAGTTGGGCGAGGCCGTGCTCGGCACTTTAGACACTTCGGAAACAAAGGTGGTGAAGCAAATCAGCAAATTTTTTGCATCGCTACGCCCCGTATTCAGTTTCGACGCTATCAGTGGCGAGCCCAACATTATGCTTGATGTGCAACCAGTGAACGCTGAAAAATCGCTCTCCGAAATTTTCGCCTATATGGAAGATTCGGGGAAGCAGTGCTATGTGGCGTTCGATGAGTTTCAGGTGGTGGACGGCTATGCCGACAAGCAGGTGGAGGCATTGCTTCGCGCCCACATTCAGCACCTGAACAATGTGCGGTTCGTGTTCTCTGGAAGCCAACGCCATGTGCTTGAAAATATGTTTGTCTCTGCCAACCGCCCATTTTTCCAAAGCACGCAAATCATGAATCTTGGATGCATCAACGAAGCGGCATACTACGAATTTGCCCACAAAAAACTGGAGCAGAATGGTCAAATCCTAAACAGCACCGCCTTCAATCATCTTTACAGTTCTTTGTTTGGCCACACCTGGTATGTGCAGATGATTCTCAACCGCTTATTCGAAACCGCACAAAAGAATATCACCGAAGAATTTGTCGATGCCACTATCGCAAATGTGATTGCCGAAAACGAGGCGACATATCAAACATTCGTCCGCCTCATCACGCCAGCCCAACGCAAACTGCTCCGTGCAGTGGCAAGCGAAGGCACGGCCAGAGAAATCACTGGGAAAAACTTTGTGGCGAAATATCAACTTGGGGCCATCAGCACCATACGCCTCAGCACAAAAACCCTCGTAGAGAAAGAACTCCTACTGGGCCAAAACAACCACTACGAAGTTTACGACCGCTTCTTCGGCATCTGGCTAAAATAATCACCCATCCCCACGCCCTTTCTACCAAAAAATCCATAGAAAGGGTGCAACTATCGGAACATGGAAAAATAATTCGTGATAATTTGTGCTCATTTGTGGCTGATTGAACACCACGAATCCCACGAATTTCACGAATCTTTTTTTCCTGAATCCGTGCGAATATTCTTGTTGAATCGGTGTGAGCCCCAAAAACACCCACAAAAGCGAAATCCGTGTGGGCCTAAAATGCCCACCAACCTCCGTGAGATTTCCCACCATCAAAAGCAAAACCTGTGAGATCTGTGGGATCCGTGTGAGCCCAAATCCACCCACAAAAACGAGATCCGTGTGAGCCCAAAAAACACCACAAAAGCGGGGATTCGTGTGAAGAAAAAGGCTCCGAGGGTGGGGTGGGTACCACTTCCTTCGGAGCCTTTCCTTGAAAAAAAACTATTGCTATTTCTTATGATTTCTTTGTTTTGATAATGAACACAAAGGCGGCGGCTATCACGAGGTAAACACCTGCCAAAGTGAGCATATTAGGCTGTGAACTGCCCACAAGGTGCATCACGAAGCCACCAGTGGCGGCTGCCGCAATCTGTGGCAAACAGATGGTGCAGTTAAACAAGCCAAGCACGGTGCCCATGCGTGAACTGCCCTCAAATGCGTTGGTCACGAAGGTGAACGGCATGGCGAGCATCGCTGCCCATGCGCAACCAATCAGGAAGTAAGGCACAAACAGCATATACTGGTTGGTGCAGTATGGCACAAGGGCGAAGCCCACAGCGCCAATCACCAAACTGAGCGCGTAAGCCAGTTTTGGGCTCTTAAACATAGGAAGCACCACTGCCCAAATCACGCTGCCCACTGCCTGAACGGCGAAAATCACGCCCACCCAGTTGCCGGCAGCCTGATAGGCGTGGCTTGCGGTGTCGCTGGTCTGCCATACGGTCTCGGCGATGGAGCCGTTGGTGTAGGTCCACATGTAGAGGAACGCTGCCCAGCAGAAGAATTGAACCACACCCACTTGGAAGAACACCTTCCATGCGCCTTCTGGCTCTTTCTTCGAAGCCTTGCCATCGGCGGCTTCCTCGGTCTTAATCTGATATTGCGCAAATTCTTCGGGTGGCATTTCGCGAACATTCATCATAGTGTAAACCACACAGAGAATGAGGATTGCGGCACCAATATAGAACGACCAAATCACCGATGGTGGCACTTGCCCCTTTGGTGCAATATTTGAAATACCGATAGCGGTAAACAGCAGCGGGAACACATAGCCCACGATAGAGCCAGCGTTGCACAAAAACGACTGAATGCTATACGCCTTGGTTTTCTGCTTTTCGTTCACGAGATCGCCCACCATCATCTTGAAGGGCTGCATCGCCATGTTGATGCTGGTGTCGAGGAACATGAGGGCTATCAAGCCAAACACCATCGCTCCGCTCACTGCCAAGCCAAACGAGCCGGCGTTGGGGAGCAAACACATCACGAGCACTGCCACAAACGCTCCCACAAACAGGTAAGGAATGCGGCGGCCGAAGCGGCACCATGTCTTATCACTGAAATAGCCCACGAGAGGCTGAACGAGCATACCCATGAGTGGTGGAAGAATCCAGAAGAAACTCAAATCGTGTGGGTCGGCTCCGAGGGTGGCGAAGATGCGGCTGATGTTGGCACTCTGAAGTGCATACGCAATCTGCACCCCGAAAAATCCGAAACTGATGTTAAACAGTTTCGCAAAACTCAAATCAGGTTTTGTTTTAAGCATATATCTTTATGGTTTTGAAGTTACTTAGTTGAGAATCTGAACACAATGCTTTGGGCATACTGCTCACCCTTGTCGAGCACTTGGCTGGGGAAGTTGGCGTGGTTGGGCGCGTCGGGCATACCCTGGCACTCGATTGCCACACCATCGTAGTCGAGGTAGGTGCGGTTGCCGCTCTTGGTGGCTGGGCAGCCATTCAGCCAGTTGCCGGTGTAGATTTGCACCGCTGGCTGTGTGGTGAGCACTTCAAGCGTGCGGCCGCTCACCTCGTCGGTCAACACGGCGGCAAGCGCCATCTCGCCCTTTTTGTAGCCGTCAATCACATAGCAGTTGTCGTAGCCCTTGCCGAAAGCCAGCGCGGCAAACGGCTTGCGAATATCCTCGCCCAAGGTTTTCGCCTTGGTGAAGTCCATCGGCGTGCCAGCCACAGGAGCCATTTCACCAGTGGGCGTAAGGTTTTCATCGGTCACCAGATATTTCGAACAGTTGAGCTGCAACTGCTCATCGAGCACCGAGCCCGATGCCTCGCCACGAAGGTTGAAATAAGTGTGATTGGTGAGGTTGATTACGGTCTTGCGGTCGGTGGTGGCGCTGATGCTCAGGCGAAGCTCGCAATCATCGCTCCAAGTGTATTCCGCCTTCACCGTGAGCGTGCCGGGATAACCAGCGTCGCCGTCGGGGCTCACCAGCGTAAACACCACGCCTTGCGCCGTAGCCTCACTGTTCCAAATCTTATTGTAGAAGCCCTCGCTACCGCCGTGCAGCGCGTTAGGGCCATTGTTGATTTCAAGTTGATAATCCACGCCATCGAGGGTGAACTTGCCGCCAGCAATGCGGTTGGCGTAGCGACCGGGGATTTTGCCCATGCAAGGGCCATCGCTGATATATTGCGCGGCATCGGCATAACCCAGAGCCACATCAGCCATATTACCCTCGCGGTCAGGCACCACGATAGAGAGAATGCCAGCGCCGAGAGCCGATAGTTTCACCGAAGCTCCAGCAGCGTTGGTAAGTGTATAGATGGCGATTTCGCCCCTTTCCGAGGCAGCCACACATTGAGTAATCTTCATGCGTTTATGTAGTTTTAGAAGCTAATTTACTGACCACAAATTTACAAACAAATCCCCACCGCCTCCAACACTCCCTCCCCCCTACCCCAAAAAAATCAATGCAAACGATTGCACCCCCTACCCTCCCCCACACCCTCACACAGATTCAACCGATTCAACAAAAATCAGTGGGCGGTGAGGGTGAAGAGGTGGGCTACGATGGCTGGCTCGGCGGTGAATTTTGATAGGCCGTAGGCTTCGAGCACAGCGATGTCGTTGGCGGTGTGCGCCTTGCGTAACTCTATGGGCATGGTCACATCGTCGTAGAGGTCGGCAAGCGACGAGTCGGGATATAGGCGGCGCGCATCAAGTATCGCCTGAGCCGTCGACTCGATTTTCGTCTTCTGCGCCTCAGTCACCTTTGGCCATGGGAAATTGTTGTAAACGATGTCTTTACTGTAACGATAATCGCTTTTCAGTCTGCCACACACCACTCTCATCCAAGCCATGTGCACACTCGACTCCAACACCCCAAAATGATACAACGAAGCATCAGAGATAATATGCACCGCATTGCTTGAAATGCAGTTGCTGTCTAAGTAGCCCATAGGAATATAGCTTCTCCTCTCTGAAGAAGTAGAAGGTATGATAATATAATCCCCTTGTGGAAAATTCTCCACATGAAAGCGTGTGGGCTTGTCGGCAAGTTTTCTTGTGCCAGCACTTTTGCTTGCCAATCTGAGGTTTCTCACATTTTCCACTCGCTTCAATGCGTGAGGCATCTTTCTCAATTCAGCAGGAGAGCAGTCGCCAAGCCACAAGCAGTAGCGAGGGCGCTGGTGTATAAATTCTTCTGCGCCATACCAAGGGTGGAAATATTTAGCCGATTCGGGTTCCGATTTGATGAAAGCCTCCATTTCATCTTTCTTGAAAAGATAATTTCCACCATCAATGGGTTTGTTGCCAATACCAATTTGTGGCACATCGGGCATAATGGGCTTTGTGCGACTTTTAGCGAAGGTGTTTTCTGCATCTATGAGATAGGCGTTGATGTTTTTGGCTCTTATCACATTCTGGCCGTCGAATATCAGTTTGTTGGGGTTGTTGAGGTAGGAAAATGCCACAATCACGCAATGAACATGCGCCATCATACTGGCTTCGCTGTCCCAGCGGAAAGTGCGGTGTGCGAAGTTGATTTTCACGCCGTCGGCCATCAGCGGTTCCCAAAGGTTAGCCACTTGTTCGCCCTCGGAAATGGAGTTGGTGCTCACCAATGCGGTTTGAATGTTGGTGCCACGCATCATATCGGCGGCTTTCTTGTACCAGCAGCTCACATAATCCAAATTCCCCACATTTTGCCAGTCTTTGCCAAACGTATGAATCACATCGCTTTTTTGCTCTGGGCTTTGCAGACGTGCGCCGATGAAAGGTGGGTTGCCCATGATATAGGATAGTTGGGTGCTGGGGCATACTTGCTGCCAGTCGGTGCGTAGGGCGTTGCCCTCGTGAATGTTGCTGTAGTTTTTCAGCGGCAGGAACTCAATTTCGCGTTGCACGATGCGTTCTGTTTCGTGGAGCATTTGTGCCTCGCTAATCCACAGTGCCGTGGTGGCAACGGTGGCTGCAAAATCGTTGATTTCAATGCCGTAAAACTGGTTGATATTCACCTTCACTGGGTCGATAAGGTCGCCGAGCATCATATTACCCCTGTTGAGGTCGGCAATCACCTCGTTTTCCAGTCGTCGGAGCGAGATATAGGTTTCGGTCAGGAAGTTGCCGCTGCCACACGCCGGGTCGAGGAAATGAAGCTTCGACAGCTTGTCTTGGAACTCGTAGAGTGCTTTACGGCGTATTTTCTCCGTTTTGATGTGCCGCACCGAAGCCAACTCGTCTTTCAAGTCGTTGAGAAACAGCGGGTCGATTACCTTGTGAATATTTTCCACGCTGGTGTAGTGCATACCGCCAGTGCGTCGGGTCACGGGATTGAGCGTGCTCTCAAACACCGCACCGAAAATGGTGGGTGAAATCTGGCTCCAGTCGAAGCCGAGCGATGCCTGCTCCAGCAGCATATCGAGAATTTCGGGCGTGAAGCGAGGAATCACAATCTCCTCCTCAAACAGATTGCCGGCGCAGTAAGGGAATGCCGCCAACCGCTCGTTCATATAGGGGTCACGCTCTGCCACAGGCGTGTTGAGCACATCAAACAGCGATATAAGAGCCGCACGAGCCACCGACAGGTCGCTCACATAATGGGCAAGATAATTGTGAAACATATCGTGCTTGCCAAACACCCCCGCATCTTCACAATAGAGGCAAAACACCAGTCGCACACACAGAATATTGAGGTGGCGCAGGGTGGTGTGGTCGTTGGGGTTTTGGTATTGTTCGAGCAGCAAATTGTAGAGCTTGCCCACCAGTTCGCCGGCTTGCATCGACACCGCCAGTTCCTTTTGCAAATGGTCGGCCTCGGTCTCCACCAGAAAGTGGAGGCGGTAATACTCCTTTTCCAAGTTTTTCAGTTCAATCACGAAAGGCTCGTCTTGAGGGTGCTCCATGTCATAAACGTGGAATGTGCTGAAATTGCAAGTCACAATCCACCGCGGACGCTTGCTGTAAGGCAACTCGGCGGCATAGCGCTTCGCCTGTTGAAAAGGAGTGAGCGTGGTGCCGTCGCTTTGGCGAATGGGCTTCAGCAAGTCCTTGCCCAGCCCTTTCTGCTCAATCATCACCTTGGTGGAGTGGATAAAACCGTCGATGAAACTGGTGTGGTCGAGGTGCACCTGGTCTTCAAAAGTGATGATGTTCTCTGGTTCCTTCACACCCAGCACCTTCGAGAGCAAGGTGAGCCAAAAAGTTTGACTTTGCCCCTTCTCGTAACCTTTACCTTCCCAATCTTTCGCGAATTTTGCAGCCGCCTGCTGCTGTAGCCTATCGTTGTTCATAGTAGCCTTATCAGTTTAAGCAACTGCTAATTTACAACATTTTCCCCAATCCATCAAAAAAATCCTGCGAGTGGGATCTGTGTGATCCAAAGCCATAAATTTTCACAAATTAATTTTGTTGAATCTGTTGATTCTGTGTGAGTCTAAACAGAATAAGTGGGAACTGTGGGGGAAGTGGGGATTAGAGGTTGAGGAGGTTGCGGAGGAGCCACCAGAGGATGACGATGATGGCGGCGATGACGGTGACGATGGTGGAGTTGAGGCGCGAGTAGAAGCGTGGGAAGTGGCCGCGCCAATAGCGGTTGGTCAGGAGCAGGGCGATGAACGGGAGACTGAACACGAGCAGGGCGTTGTAGCGAATGGCTGCCAGCACGTCGGCGTGGAGCAGGGCGTGAATGGCGCGTTGCGAGCCACAGCCGGGGCATTTAAAACCTGTGAGGGCATAGAATGCGCACTTGGGAAAGAGGCGTGTGGTGGTGGGGTCGAACACGAAATACACCACCGCCATTATTGCCAGCGCCACTGCGATGACAATGAATGTGATTTTCTTGTTGATGGGCATTCGCATGGCCTACAGCATAAGCATGGAGAATGGCATAAACAGAATGGAGAGCACCACCGACAGTATGCAGAGCCACGCTCCCCATTCGCTGTATTTTTGGGCTTTTGCGTACTCGCCAGCACTATATTTGTTTTTGGTCATTACTGCCAGCACTATCGCCACCACTGCCAATGGCGTGCAGCACAACACGGCGCACACGATGGCTGCCACGAGGTTGGTGGGCGGACATTCGGGCGCGGGGGCTTGCATTTGCTGCATTTGAGGGGGCATTTGTGGCACAAATGGCGGCACTTGCACCTCTGGCTCAACATATTCGGGTGGCACAGGAGCAGCAGCCTGTTCTTCGGCTGGGGCTTCGTGCGGCTCTTCAGTAATGGCATCGGCTTCAATCGGCTCTACTGCGCTTTCTTGTGGCGCGGCAGGCTCTGGCGCAGCGGTCAGGTGTGCCAATTCGGGGATTTTGTCGATTCGCTTCCATCCGTCCATACCTTTGTGCCAAACGTAGGTGTGCGCCTTGTCAAGCGCCATAGATTCCAGTTGTTCGATGGTGTGTGGTCCGCTTTGGGTGCCATTCTGATTGATCCAGTACTGAAGATTCTCGCTCATAGTCAATTATTTTAAGCAAAGTTACTCATTTTCACCAAAACAACAAATAAGATGGAAGAAATTAGAAATTAGAAATTAGAAATTAGAAATTAGAAGTTAGAAGTTAGAAGTTAGAAATTAGAAGGTAAGGAGTTAAGAAGTTGAAGAAGTTAAGACGATAGTTCCGATAATTCCGAGCGCTCAGAGTGCTCCGATAACAAGAAACGAAAACACCGATTTAATCCATTTTCAATCCTATTTACACCTAAGTTTAAAAACTGGTGATAATGGATTTTAATAGGATTAAATCGGTGTTCCTTTCCCCAATTAATAGGTTTTTTCCCCCAATTAATCAGGGTGTTTATCTTGCGGCTATGGGTGGGGATTAGGGATCGACCCAGTCGCCGTTGGCTTTGATGAGGGCGACGAGGTGAGGAATCGCCTCGGTTTCAGGCACGTTGCGCTCGATGCACTCTTTGCCTTTGTAGAGGCTGATGCTGTGGCGCGCCGCTCCCACATAGCCATAATCGGCATCTGCCATTTCACCCGGCCCGTTCACCACGCAGCCCATCACACCAATTTTCAGGTGTGTGAGGTGGCTTGTGGCTGCCTTCACCTGCTGCACGGTGGTCTGCAAGTCGAACATGGTGCGACCGCAACTTGGGCAAGAGATAAACTCGGTTTTCGACATACGCAAACGCGCGGCTTGCAGTATGGCAAACGCATATTCCACCACTTTCTGCTGACTTTCATAGTTGGGGGCTTCGAGCCATACGCCATCGGCAAATCCGTTGAGCAGGATTGTGCCCAAGTCGGCGCCAGCCTTCACTTGCAGCCATTCGGTGTCGGTGTCGGGATAGTTCACACGCACCACCACTGGGCAATCCACGCCCATGTTCACCATGGTGTGGAGCAACGCTTGCAGACTGCCAGTCACGTTCTGATTGGCAGCAGTGGCCACTACCACCACGTTAGCCAGTCCTTTCAACGCCAGCAACTGCTCTTTCGCTACATCAGCCTTCACCTCCACCCATTGCGCAGCGGCCGTGGCATCGGGGGTGAAATCGGCGAGAGCAACGAGCGGATAGGTGTGCGTGCCGTCGGTGATTGCGCCGTCGGCAAAATAGTAGTCAGGCTTCAGTTTGCCTGTTATGTCGCCGAGGCTGCAAGATGCCACCAATGCGGGCACCTTCTTGACACCAATCTTATCAAGCACGGTGAGCGACTTGCGGCGCACAGGCAACAGCGCATCGTAGCCCTCGTAAGGCACAGCCTCGATGGGGGCATGGCCGGCACGGCTGGTGATGTATTGCACCAACTTTTGAGCCACAGGCACCTCCACTTCGGGGTCTTCGCTAAGCGATACACGAATGGTGTCGCCCAAGCCTTCCGACATCAGGCAACCAATGCCCACGGCGCTCTTGATACGGCCGTCTTCGCCAAAACCAGCCTCGGTAACGCCCAAATGCAGCGGAAAGTGCATATCTTCGGCATCCATGGCCGCCACCACGCGGCGCACAGCCTCCACCATCACCACCACATTTGAAGCCTTCATCGAAATCACCACATCGTAGAACTTCTGCTCCACAAACACGCGCAAAAATTCCATCACGCTCTCCACCATACCGGCGGCGGTGTTGCCATAGCGGCTCATGATGCGGTCGCTCAGGCTACCGTGGTTCACACCCAGACGCACTGCGGTGTGGTGCTCACGGCAAATGTCGATGAATGGCACCAGCGCATCGTGAATGCGCTTCAACTCGGCCTCATATTCCTCGTCGGTGTAGGTGAGGCTCTTGAATGTGCGCGCAGGGTCAACGAAGTTGCCCGGATTGATGCGCACCTTATCAGTCACCGCCGCAGCGGCAAAGGCAGCCTTGGGATTGAAGTGAATGTCGGCCACAAGAGGCACATTGCAGCCCTGCTCACGCAATGCGGTGCGGATTCTGCCAATGTTCTCCGCCTCCTTCACGCCCTGGGCGGTGAGGCGCACGATGTCGCCCCCACAGTCGGCGATGCGGCGGCACTGAGCCACGCTCGCCTCAATGTCGTCGGTATTGGTGTTGGTCATCGACTGCACCTTCACCGAATGTTTGCCGCCCAGCATCACACCACCCACATTCA
>OIDU01001000.1_pt1 | contig 10946 bp, 10 predicted proteins | sample 1581481 | NCBI WGS metagenome assembly OIDU01 (sample SAMEA3882519, study PRJEB24775) | human gut metagenome | biome: human-associated habitat; feature: intestine environment; material: feces | place: Netherlands | collected 2009/2010
AAAAACCGTGATTTGTGAGCAAGCTCCCAATCACGGTTCTTATTTTGCCTATGCGTGGCTATGCTTTCGTAACTCTCAATTATTCGCAATACTTCAGCAGTTCCAGCGGCTGCGCGATAATGGCGTCCGCGTGGCCTTCTTCCAGTTCCTTGCGGTCACGGAAACCCCAGAGGACACCTACGGTGAAGGCGCCTGCCGCCTTGCCGGTCTTCATGTCTGTGGCGGTATCTCCCATGTAGAGTACTTCGTTTGCGGTGAGACCGAACTTGTCTAAGATCCGGAAGACTCCGGCGGGATCGGGTTTGATGGGCACGCCGTCCACCTGTCCCTGCACCACATCAAAATAGTCCTTGCCAAACAGGCTCTCGATGACATCCAAGGTGGCATGGTGGGGCTTGTTGGAAAGTACCGCGATCTTCATACCACGTTTTTTCAACTCTTCCAGCAGCTTGGGGATTCCTTCATAGGGCTTCACCTGATACATACAGTTCGCCTGGAAGATCTCCCTGTATCTGGCATAGGCTGCCTCAAAATGGGTAAGTTCCGTATCGCCACCCTTGATCAGTGCCCGCTTTACCAGATTGGCGGCACCGTCTCCCACAAAATATTTATACTCCTGTACAGAGAAGGGTCCATAGCCAAATTCCGCCATGGTCTTGTCTCCGCTGTATTTCATGCTCATGATAGAATCGGATAAGGTTCCATCCAGATCAAAAATTACTGCTTTCTTCATTCTGTTCTCCTACACTAATCTCAATCCATACAGTTCCTGATAGACTCTTCCCACGGGAAGCCCTACCACATTATTGTAATCGCCCTCGATACCTCGGATATATCTGGCGCAGAATCCCTGGATACCGTAGGCGCCCGCCTTGTCCATCGGATCCCCGGTAGCCACATATTCCCGGATCTGTGCATCGGTCATAGGATAAAAATGCACTGTGGTCTTCTCATGGAAAGTCAGCGTCTTCCTCTCACCGTTTTCCTCATAGAGGATCGTCACGCCTGTGTATACCTCATGTCCTCTGCCCTGCAGCATAGTAAGCATGGCTACCGCAGCTTCCGTATCCGCAGGCTTACCCAGGATCTTACCGTCGCAGGCAACCACGGTATCGGCTCCCAGCACAAGGGTGTCTGTCATAGTAGTTTCTCCACTTTTCTGTTCCGGTTCACAGACACCACTTACCGCAAACTTCTCCCACACAGCTTCCGCCTTCTGCGCTGACAGTTCTTCCACCACTTTCGCAGGCTCTGTGGATGTGATCTTTTCCTCGGTCTCGCTGACCACTACATCGAAATCCAGTCCGATCTGTGTCAGAAGCTCCCGCCTCCTGGGGGAGGCAGATGCCAGTATGATCTTCTTATTCATGATGTGTCTCCGGGATAAACGTTCTGCTTTCGATGGCAGACTCTCCCGCAGCCTCCTTTGCTTTTTGAATGGCCTCCAGGCAGAAAGCATCCTGAGAGTTGAACAGCTGCTTTCCTCTCTTGTCCTGCTTCTCATAGCTACCATCCGGCTGTAAAATCGAAGCCTTCACATTATCCTTCAGCTGACTGTTCAGGATATGTAGCAATTCCTCTTTCAGCTCCGGGCGATCTACCGGGAAGAGGATCTCCACACGACGCTCCAGATTACGGGGCATCCAGTCGGCACTTCCACAGTAGATCTCATAATGATCATCATTTGCAAAATAGAAAATGCGGCTGTGCTCCAGGAAATTACCGACGATGGAGCGGACACTGATATTCTCGCTGACACCCGGGATACCCACCTTCAGGCAGCAGATACCTCGAACGATCAGTTCGATCTTCACGCCTGCCGCACTTGCCTCATACAGAGCACGGATAATATCCTTGTCGCAGAGAGAGTTCATTTTCGCAATGATATGGGCATTCTTGCCCTCCAGCGCATAATTTTTCTCCCGCTCGATCAGATGCAGGAACTTATCCTTCAGCCATAACGGTGCCAATGCCAGTTTGTTCCAGAACAACGGCTCGGAATAACCGGACAGCATGTTGAACACTGCCGTGGCATCCTCTCCGATGCGTTCCGCACAGGTCAACATTCCCACATCCGTATACAGCTTTGCCGTAGCATCATTATAGTTACCGGTACCCAGATGCACGTATCTGCGGATGCCGTCTTCTTCTCTGCGAACTACAAGTGTGATCTTGGAATGGGTCTTTAATCCCACCAGTCCGTAAATAACGTGGCAGCCTGCCTTTTCCAGCATTCTCGCCCAGACAATATTGTTCTCTTCATCGAAACGGGCTTTCAGTTCCACCAGAACCGTAACCTGCTTACCGTTCTCCGCCGCCTGTGCCAGTGCCGCTATGATCGGAGAATTGCCGCTGACACGATACAACGTCTGCTTGATGGCCAGTACTTCCGGGTCTCTCGCCGCCTGACGGATGAAATCCACCACCGGCGTAAAGCTCTGGAACGGATGATGTAACAGAATATCACCCTTGCGGATCTCCTCGAAAATATTACAGCCTGCGGGAAGTGCCGGCGACTGCTGAGGTTCATACTTCGGCGTCTTTAAATGGTCAAAACCATCCAGTCCGTAGATTTTCATCAGTACCGTCAGATCTAAGGGGCCTTCGATCTCATAAATATTCTGTGTCTCAATGTTGAGTTCCTTTTTAATGATCTTCAGCAGTCGTTTATCCATGCCGCTTTCCACTTCCAGGCGGATGGCTTCGCCCCACTGACGCTTCTTTAACTGCTTCTCGATCTCTTTTAACAGATCCGCTGCCTCATCCTCGTCAATGCTTAAGTCCGCATTACGCATGATCCGGAAAGGATGTGCACAGACAATATCATAATTCAGGAACAGTTTATCCATGTTCCGTTCGATGATCTCTTCTAACAGAATGATCTTGCAGGTCTTGCCCTTGGACGGGATCCGCACTACACGGCTTAAGACGCTGGGTACCTGTACGGTGGCGAATTCCAGTTCCTCGTCGCTGTTTTTCTTCCGCACCATGGCTCCGATGTTCAGAGACTTGTTGCGGATCAGCGGAAACGGTCTGGAAGAATCCACTGCCATGGGGGTCAATACGGGATACACATTTTCCTGAAAATACTGATCCACATACACAGCTTCCTCCGCTGTCAGCTGTTCATGCTCTCTGATGATATGCAGACCGTTTTTCTCCAAAAGAGGGAGTAAGGAACGGTTATAAGTGGAATATTGCAGATCCACCAGTTCATGGATCGCCACATGCAGCGCTTTTAGCTGCTCTGTGGGAGTCATGCCGGCAATATCCTTTTTGGTATAGCCCGCATTTTCCATATCCTTTAAGGATGCCACCCGGATCATGAAAAATTCATCCAGGTTAGATGCTGTAATGCTTAAAAATTTCAACCGTTCAAACAGAGGGATGTTTTTATCCCTGGCTTCATTCAACACTCTGTGGTCAAAAAGCACCCAGCTGAGTTCCCGGTTGGTATAATACTTGGGATCACTGAAATTGATTTCCATATCGTCCTGCTGCCTCCCTTAAAATTTCTTCTTCTGCCGGATCACCGGTGTGATGCTGTATACTTCTTTGAAAAAATCTGTGTTCGTCTGGAAGAATCCTCTTTCCAAAGTAATATCTTCCTGGCTATCTATTTTCAGGATCAGTTCGTTATCCTGCAGTGTGGCCTTCACACCCTTCATTTTCTGTTTGTGGCTGCGGTCCAGACTGTTTGCCAGTCGCAATATAGCTGTCAGTTTCGCTACCGTTAAATAGCTCTCCTTATCCAATCCCTGGGGACGATCCTGTGCCTGCCCGTAATACACGAAATTACTGTGATTAAAACGCACCACATTAGCTACGATCTCACGCTCCATATGGGAAAGTCCGATCATCTCCGTCGCCATAATAATATCATAGGACGCTTCTCCGATATTGATCATGCTGATATATTTTCCACAGTCATGCAAGATCGCAGCCAGGCGCAGATACAAACGCTCTCTCTGTCCCATGCCGTGGACTTTTTTCATACTGTCAAAAATCGTGGTGGTGATATGTTCCAGGGTATCCGCTCTCCTGGTACTACCGTTGTAGCGTTTGCTGATATTCATTGCGCAGGCGATAATATCCTCCGCAAAATCATGCTCTCCCCGGAGTAATTTATTCTGCTCCGCATATTCATAAGCGATACCATCGCACAATGTGACACCCGGTGCCCAGATCAGCGCCGCTCCCATCAGCTCGGCAATGCGTTTGGTCAGAACCGCACTGATATACACAAGAGGGACTTTTTCCTCCGCAATATCCATCCGCTTTGCAAGCTCCGTGGTTCCTCTGGCCCGAAGTGCTTCCATCAGCTGGTCAAATGCCTTACTGTCCACCATGGCATTTCCGTCTCCCCGCTCATGCGCCTTCCGCACTGCCCAGGGTGACAGATAATCATCCACAATAATGATATTTTTGATCTCACGATCCTTAAGATACAGCTTTTTATAATCATCCAGCTGTGCCGTAGCCAGTTCGTCCACCAGCTGCTCCATCTGGGTACTGCCCGCATTCAGATGATTCAACAGCTCCTGTAAACGTAATACACCAAGGCGTAAGTTCTGGGTCGATACCAGAGTATCCTTGTCAAACAGAGAGATCTGAATACTTCCGCCTCCAATGTCCAGAATCGCCGTCTTCTCCTCGATGATCCTGCGGAACGTCTCCCCTTTGGAGGCAATCGACTTGTAATCCAGAAATCTCTGCTCGGAGTTGCTTAAGATCTCTACCCGGATGCCGGTGCGCTGCTCGATCTGATCCTGCAGGATCAGTGCATTCTCCGTCTCACGGATGGCACTGGTGCCGTATGCCTTATAAGCGATCACTTTATAAGATTCCATGATCTGTGCGAATTCTTTCAGGGTATGACACAGATCATCCATTTTTTCATTGCTGATCTTCCCATTGGCATAGGTATCCGATCCCAGATCGATTCTCTGACGGATACAGTCGATCTCCCGCATGGTATTTTTCCCCGAAAAATCAAATATTTTCATGGTGAGTTCGAAACTGCCCACATCGATGGCAGCGAAAGTTTTTACACTCATAGGGTTCCTCACTTTCCTAACAGGTAATCAATGAACTGCTGGGCACTTCTTCCGGACAATCCGCCGTGGGACAGTTCCCATTTATTAGCCTCCTGTAAAAGCTCTTCTTCCGGCATCTCCACATGATAACGCTCCGCCAGTGTCTTTACGATATTCTGGAATTCCTTTTTATTGGGAGCGCCGAAGTAAATAGTCACGCCGAAACGATATACCAGCGACAGTTTCTCCTGTACGGTATCACTGGTGTGCATATCCTCGCGGGTCTCTTCCTTGTCACTGTAATTTTCGCGGATGAGATGACGGCGGTTGGATGTCGCATAGATCAGAACATTCTCCGGCTTTTTCTCCAGTCCGCCCTCGATGACTGCCTTGAGGTATTTGTACTCGATCTCAAATTCCTCAAAGCTTAGGTCATCCATATAAATAATGAATTTATAATTGCGGTTCTTGATCTGACTGATGACCGCATTCAAATCCTGGAACTGATGCTTGTAGACTTCGATGATCCGCAGTCCCCTGTCATAATATTCATTGGCAATCGCTTTGATGCTTGAGGATTTACCGGTGCCCGCATCGCCAAACAGCAGACAGTTGTTGGCCTTTTTTCCATTCACAAATGCCTCTGTGTTGTCCACCAGCTTTTTCTTGGGAAGCTCGTAGCCTACCAGATCATCCAGCTTCACGTGGGCAATATTTAAAATCGGAACGATATGTACTCCTTCCTCATCATGGGTGATGCGGAAAGACTTGTGCAGGCCAAATTTACCGACACCGTATTCTTTATAGAACTGGGTCAGTGTGGATTTCATATCTTCTGCGGTTCCGTCTGCGCAGAACTTCTCCGCCAGCTCACAGATTCTGGCGCAGATCCGTTTATTATAGACCTTGCTCTCCTGCATGCTGCTGGCATAATTTTCTATTAAGGAAAATTCCGGTACCTTAAGTATCTCCATCATGGGCGCAAAATCAAAATCATAGAATTCCTTGAAAATGCAGATATCATGCAGCGCCGCATCGTTGATGGAGCCGGCAATCTCTCCGCGGATCTCACAGCCGCAGCTGTAGCTGTTCTCGTTGTTCACCAAAAGATTTGCCAGGTAACAGTGCCACAGATTCCCATGAAATCCGTAATTACCCGCCAGGTCGATCAGGTCATGGATACACTCGTAAAACAGTGCCGCCATGTCCTCTGTATTGTAATATTCATCATCGTAATGGGACATGAGAAATGCCATATCATACAGCAGTTCCCCATCCTCAAAATCACGATATACGATCAGTTCTTTTTCTCTCATATGTCTAACCTTCTTGTCTTATGTTTTAACTGTTCAGAGCCATGTAACGATTATCGAATGGTCGTCGGATGCTTGTATTCGTAATACTTAGTAATTGCCCAGGATCTTCATGCTGCGGGCTTCTTCCCGAAGTCCCCGCAGTGCGTTTTTCACTGCGCTGTCCGCAAGGTTCCCCTCAAAATCGATGAAGAAACGATACTCCCAGTTCCGGTCGGGAATGGGGCGGCTCTCGATCTTGGTCATGTTTAGATTGTTGTAAATAAAATGGGACAGAATGTGATACAGGGATCCGCTCTCGTGGGGGATCTCCAGGCACAGACTGATTTTGTTGGCATTTTTACGGAAGATCTTCTGGTTCGTCACAATGATGAAACGGGTGGAATTGCTGTCGGAATCATTGATCCCTTTTTCCAGAATTTCCAGTCCGTAGGTCTCTCCCGCATATTCGCTGGCGATAGCTGCCTGGGTTTTATCCTTTTCCTTCGCTACTTTTAATGCTGCGAAAGCGTTGTTCTGCATACTGATCTGCTGCCAGTCATGCTCCGCCAGATATCTGGCACTCTGCATCAGGGACTGGGGATGGGAATAGACTCTTTTGATCTCTTCCATCTTCGTCCCGGGCAGTGCCAGCAGACAATGCTCGATGGGAATGACCTGCTCTCCTACGATATAATTCTCGAATTCTACCAGCAGATCATAGATCTCATTCACGATTCCGGCGGTGGAATTCTCAATGGGAAGTACCGCGAAATCTGCGCTGCCTTCATCAATGGCACTCATGGCATCCCGGAAAGTTTCCACATGGAAGGCATTGACATTTTCCCCGAAAAATCTGCGCATGGCAGCCTGGGAATAAGATCCCTCCGCTCCCTGGTAGACCACTCTGGCACAGTCGGTTTCCAGTTCTTCCACGCCGATAAAAGGAAGCCTTCCCTCACTTCCGTGGGCGGCTAACAGCTGGTACTGAAGCTTCCGGCTCATGGACATGATCTGTTCAAACAGTTCTTCCACGCCGTGGCTGTTGAAATCGTTGTGGGTCAGTGCCTTGACACCGGCGATCTTCTCCTGCTCACGTTGCTTGTCGAATACTTTTTTCCCCGTCTCTATTTTATATTCCGCCACCTGTCTGCTGACATCCATGCGCTCCTCATAGAGATTTACGATCTGTCTGTCAATGGTGTCGATCTGTTGTCTTAACTGTGATAAATCCATGCTGTTCTCCTTAACTTAACTGATATCTGCGAATTGTTCCGCTGCAAAGCAGCTATCGCAATTCTCAAGCATTCGGAATCCGCTGATTTCAAATGTAACTATTCAGAATAGTTACATTCTATATCAATTTCACCTTGTTCGCAAGCAAGAAGCACGGTATAATATTAGATATTACACAAACTTTACATTCCATCTTGTTGGAAAGAAGGTTAATACATGAAAGATAAAAAAGCATTGTTGATTTTAATTCCTTTTCTTCTGTTCGTAATCATCGTCGGTGCACTTGCCATCGTGGGCGACCGGATCCCCGACAATCCCCCGGAGACGGTAGGCAATACCGCGGGCAATCTGAACAATTCCGGTTACTTCTGTGAGTACGACGGAACGGTGTATTTTGCCAATGCTTATGACAGTAACACCCTGTACTCCATGGATCCTTCGGAGCAGAATATCAAAAAACTGGGCAATGCTTCCGTGGAAAATATTTTAGCCGGAGGAAACTACCTCTATTACTACCAGACCGGAGCTTCCGGGGATGCCGGTATTGGTGCCCTGCGCACCGTTCGTTCCTTTAACCGCTGTAAATTAAACGGTACGGATGTGACCGGACTTACCAGAGATCCCATCGTTTCCGCCCAGTTGGTGGGAAGTAATCTCTACATCATGACCTCAGGCGATAACGGACCTTTATTTTACCGCATGAAAATCGACAAATCCGACAAAACGGATCTGGCAGATTACGAGATCAATCCCGCCTGTGCCGTGAACGGTACCATCTATTACAACGGTACTCAGGAAAATCATTATCTCTATGCGCTAAATACCTCGACGGACAGCATCTCCACTCTATGGGACGGCAATCTGTGGTACCCTATTGCACAGGGTGACTATATCTACTATATGGATGTGGAAAATAATTACAGACTCTGCCGTTATTCCCTCTCACGGAACGAAGTGGAAGTTCTGACCGAAGAACGGATTGACTGCTTTAATGTGGGATACGGCTATGTGTACTATCAGGTGAACGGCGAGGAAGCATGTCTGAAATGCATGCGGGATGACGGCAGCGATTCCTGGGTTATTGCCGAGGGCAATTATACCGCCATCCATATGACTTCCCAGTATGTTTACTTCCAGATGTTCGGAGAGACTTCCACCTGGTATCATTCACCCCTGGGGACATGGACTTACAGCAGCTTCGACGGAGCCAGAGAGGCAGCACTGGATGTCCTGAAAAAGTAATTGTATTACCAGACAAAAAGAGCCACAGGCATTTCGCCTGCGGCTCTTTTTAACCTTCTTCGATATGATTCAGACCTTGATTCAGAATCGTGATGATATGGTCATCTGCCAACGCATAAAAAATCGTCTTGCCATCTCTGCGGTTCTTCACCAGATCCATCTGCTTCAATACCCGCAGCTGATGAGAAATAGCGGACTGGGACATGCCCAGCAGCGTGGCAATATCATACACACACATCTCAGAACACAACAGTACCGACAAAATTTTTAATCTCGTTGCATCTCCAAACACTTTGAAAAACTCTGCCAGATCCTGAAGTTCCTCTTCCGGCGGCATCTTCTCATCGATCTGTCTTATGGTCTCCGGATCAGCGGAGAGATAACTATTCTTCTCTTCCATCGTATTCTCCATTATCATTGCTGTATCAGCAGATGCCTGCCGCACCTGCTGTTATCTATGGTTGACTATATTTACTATACACTATTTCTGTGAATTCGACAAATGAAAATATTGCCGCATCCCCTCTGTCATGGTAATCGTTCCCTCATGGTCGATGAACAGTCCTTCCGCATCATATTTTTCCAAAAGCTTCTGCCCTTCCTCTGATCCTAATACAAAGCAGGCGGTAGACAGCGCATCACTTAAAAATCCGTCCGTTGTCACGATGGTAACGCCCGCTACATCGCTACGTGCGGGGAAACCGGTCCTGGGATCCAGTATATGATGATATCTGACACCATCCACTTCCACATACCGCTCGTAGTCCCCCGAGGTGGATACACAGTACCCGCCATCCAGTGTCAGCACTCCCACACTTTGCGAAGGATCCTGCGGATCTGACACCGCAATCTGCCAGGCTCCGCCTTCCGGCTTGTTTCCGTAGGTTAAAATGCTGCCTCCCACAGAGATCACAGCACCGCTTACCTTAGGATGTTCCTCCAGGGTCTTACGGATCTCATCCAGTGCTACCCCTTTTCCCACTGCTCCGAGGTCTATCTGCATTCCCGCCGGAATACTCACCGCCATACTGTCCGTCCGCTGTTCCAATATCATCTGCTGCCAGCCAGCCGAAGCGAGTGCCTGTTCTATTTCCTCCCGCCCCGGAAGTTCATAATCCTGCGGATCATCTGCTGCCGCCCAGGTATCAATGTCCCACAAGCGGCTGAGCTTACCGATGCTCACATCGAAAGCACCACCTGTCTGTTCCGAGATCTGCAAACACCGTTCCAGCCAGCCTGCCATCGCAGTGGAGACCTGTATCTGCCCTTTTCCGGCGGCTGCATTGATCTTCGCCACTTCCGCACTATCCAGCCGCCAGGAAAGTTCCTGTTGTTCCAGGTCGTTTAATTTCTGCAAAACAACGTCCGTTACCTTTTCATCTGTTTTTCCGTCCGTTGCAGCCGGGGAATTTCCGGTCACGTAAACGGTCTGGGAGATCACGGTTCCCATGGCGGTATCTATGCTTTTTTCGCATTCCGTTTTCTGCCCGCATCCCGCCAGAAAAAACACCGGGAGCATTGCCAGCAACGTCGCCCGTCGCAACACCCGGGGCGTTTTCAAATACTTCTTCATTTTTTACATTCCTTTTGCTATACTGTTCTCATCGAAAGGAGTTCCTTATTCCTATGAATGCTTCCATAAATGATCGAAAAAAAGCAGTTCTCCTTGCAGCAGTTCTGCTTGTAATAGCCATTCTTTGCGGAATCCGGATCTATGCGGTCTCCCACAGTTCCACCGGAAACGGTCAGGCGCTCTATGCTGACATTTATCAAAGCGGTGAATTACTTGAGACCATCCGTCTGGACACAGTGACTGACGAATATATCTTTGAAGTTTCGGGAGAGGGTGGCGCCTCGAACACCGTCTGCGTCCGTCCGGGCAGCATCGCCATTATCTCTGCCAATTGTCCGGATCAGATCTGTGTTCATCAGGGATTTATCAGCACCTCACTGCTTCCCATCACCTGTCTGCCCAACCGGCTGGTGATTCGGGTAAGGGAAGAGGCTGCCTGTTTGGATGACACGACGCTCGTCCCGGACGGCGTGACCTATTGATGAAATATCATGATGCCAGGGTCAAAAGGTCTAAGCCCACTTGAGCTTGCTCATAAGTGGGTGAAAGACCTTAGGACCCGCCCCG
>OIDU01001001.1_pt1 | contig 10944 bp, 6 predicted proteins | sample 1581481 | NCBI WGS metagenome assembly OIDU01 (sample SAMEA3882519, study PRJEB24775) | human gut metagenome | biome: human-associated habitat; feature: intestine environment; material: feces | place: Netherlands | collected 2009/2010
GTCAACTCGTGAAGATGGGTACCGAACGTGGTCGCTCAACTAAGGCCGATTTGAACGTAGGTATTTGCGGTGAGCACGGTGGCGAACCTTCATCAGTTAAGTTCTGCGCAAAACTCAACCTCGACTACGTATCATGCTCTCCATACCGCGTCCCCATCGCCCGCGTAGCAGCGGCGCAGGCAAGCGTAGAGGAATAAGCAATATAGCTTGATAATCAATACTTAGGCTGTAATACTCTGATAAAAAAGAGGTTACAGCCTAAGTTGTTCTTAGACGGTTCGTTCATTTGACCGCACAAAATGAGCCAAATGAACGGTGATGTTTAGAAATTGTTTAGAGTTTTTAGACACCCTGTTTAGAGAATGTTTAGAGTAATGTTTAGAAAATTTTGGTGCTGTAACCAGTTGAACGACAAAAGGTTATACAAACATAAAAATAAACAGATAATTAAAGTAAAAAACTATGGCAACATTTAAGCCTTGCGTTCAAAAGCAACGCGCAGATGGGTTCTACCCAGTGTACATTCGTGTTACACACCAAAGAAAAGTCGGCTTTATTAAGACTAATAAGGTTGTGTCTAAAAAAGGAGTAACTGCATCAAAGGAAATCAAAGATACCTTTGTTAGCAACTTCTGCACAACCGTAATCCTCGACTACACTAATCGACTTAATGCTTTCGATACTACTCGTTGGAGTGTGAAAGAAGTGATTGACTTTCTCCTGACAGGTGATTCTGATGTTTGTTTCAGCGAATATGCACGGCAACACGTCGGGCGTCTTATCAGCAACGGACAAGACCGGACGGCTCGTAACTACGAGTTGGCACTCGGACATCTCGAACGCTACTTCGGCACCACTCAGGTGATGTTCTCGCAACTCACCTCTACCGCCGTGACGCTCTGGATAAAGAGCCTCGAAAGCACACACCGAGCAAAAGAAATGTACCCGGTGTGTATGCGTCAGGTGTTCCGTGCCGCAGTGAAAGAGATGAACGACTACGACAACGACATTATCCGCATCAAGACAAATCCGTGGATAAAGGTGCAGATACCGCAGAGCGACCGCACCACCAAGCGAGCCATCAGCGCCGAGGACTGCCGTCGCTTCTTCTCTGCGCCGCTGCCGCCGAGCAAGATGGTTGACCCATTGCCCGAGCTCGGTCACGATATCGCCAAGTTGGTCTTGTGCCTTGCCGGAATGAACACCATCGACCTTTACGAGTTGAAGAAAGATGACTACAAGCGTGGGCGTTTCTGCTACAAGCGAGCAAAGACACGCCACAGCCGCAAAGACGAAGCGTATTTCGAGATGCGGATAGAGCCTGTGATAATGCCGCTCATTGAGAAGTATAAGGCTGATGACGATAGCCCATACTTCTTCAACTTCCACGCTCGTTATAGTACCGCAGACAGTTTCTGCGCCAACGTGAACAACGGCATTAAGAAAATCTGCAAGTCAATAGGCTTGCCAAAGGAAAAGTGGTACAGCGTCTATACATTCCGCCACACTTGGGCTACGATAGCCCAAAACGATTGCGGTGCGAACATAGCCGAAGTCGGCTTTGCGATGAACCACAGCCACGGACACACCGTTACACGCGGCTACATAAAGCTCGACTTCACCCCGGCATGGGAACTGAACGCAAAGGTTATTGACTTCGTTCTGTTCAGCACCAAAAAGAGTAAGCAAGGAATGGCAGACGACATCGACAATCCGGTCGATAAGCAATTCAAGCTTTCCCCGAAGCGAATGGTCTATGCACGAGCCTACTTCCAAGGAGCAGTAATAGCCGAAGTAACCGACATCGGCTTCAGCAACGTAGATGAAGTGATAAAAAGGCTCGTGCCGAAGTTCCCAAGCACAATCCCCCTGCGTTCCGAAGTCACGTTCCGCATCAAAGACGTAGATACCGAGAAAGAAGGCATCTACGTGCGGACAAAAGGCAAAGGCTTTTAGTCAGTGACCGGATAGAATGAGCCTTTGATTAACTGCGACATTCCCTGCGAGGTGAAGGTCGCAGTTAACTTTTCACAGACGTAGCGTTTGCCACGGATGATGAAAAGGCTGCGCGGATTGGGGATTGTGTCGGAGAGAAACTTGAATGTAGCCTTTTGCTTGGGGTTCACTTGATAGACAGTGCGATATTTGTTCAGAATCTTGTTGTTGAGCCGCAGCGTGGTGTGAGGGCGGAAGTAACTGCTCCAGTCCTCTGCTATCACCACATCTTCGGTGTAAGGGTACGGGAGTTTGCCGTCGTAGTCGGCTGCAGCGTCCCACCACCCGATATAGATTTTGTCGTAATACTCGCTCTTTTTGTCCTTCTCGCCGGCTTCGATGTTCTGCACCGAGACAGGCTGATAGAAAGTATTGTCGATGCGCTGCTTGCGTTCCTCACGGCTTTCTCCACGAACAAACGAGGCATCGCCCGAAGTGTCGTTCTCGTCGTAGCCCGAAAAAGCGAGGAAAAGGCAACGTCCATAAGTGGAGTCCGTGAAGTCAATCCATGCCGGAACAAACTCCACCTCGTTCTCCTCCGCCTCCTCGCTCTCATCGACAATGCGACCGCCGAACAAGTTTACAGGCTGTAAAATGCACTTGTAAGAATAGCGGTTCGGAAGCCAATCTCGTTTCTCGACGAGCGTTTTCTCCACGGCACGAATGACGAAGTAAATATCAAGGTCTTTTGCGTAAAGCAATTTACCGATAGTCGAGCCACGTCCGGAAGTGCCGTCCCACGTCGCATAACTCTTGTTAGCGGCGAGCAAAGCATTCAGTGTGTCGTACTGCACCGCACCACCTCCCCACGACTTGATAAACCAGTCGCAGGAATAAAACTTCCACATCTCGTGGTCGCACTCCGCATAGACAAGGTTCTTCGCCTCTCGATACTCGCAGTTATCGTCCTCCACCGTGACCTCCACGGTGTGTTCGTTGATGACCTTGTCGATAGCCACCGGCGGCAGTGCTGCAAGAACATTCTTCGTGTAGGCGAAACCGATATGACGGCTGCGGTGGTCGATGTCGAACTCCGCTTCAAGAAAAGGTTCGAGCTTCTCGAAGAACTCCGCCACGGTCCAGTGCGGCAAAGCCCTGGCGAACTTCGGCATGTGCCAAGCGTAAGGGAGCGTGTTGCATACGAGCAGATAGCGGTGTTCCTCCTTTTCTTCCCACGCCGTAAAATCGTAGGTGTAGCCCACAGCTTCGCAAATCTTCTTCACGATATAGAGCAGATAAGGCTGCCACGATAAGCCTGTCGTGTCGTCGTGCCACGAATACGAGCCATTGACGTACTTCGTGCAGTTCTGAATGTTGCCCGAAGCATCATTCACCCACGGCAATGCGACAAAAGAGAGATTGTAGAAGCCGTCATTCCAGGCACGCATCGGAGTGATTGACGAGGTGTAAACCGTAGTCGGCGAACCGAGGTCAAGTTCGTTGATGTAGATGTCATCGAAGGTAGTGTCGAAGTTCACTTCCGAGCGACCTTCGAGGAATTGTGTTTTCACTTCGGCTTGTGAGATTTCAGTCACGACGATAGAGCCACGAAGCACAAGTGCTCTGTCAATGATTTGGCAGTCGAAAATCACCTTGTTAGCCGCCACGTCGGCACGGTTGATGTTGCCGAAGATAGCGAGGTTTTGCGAGCTTCCACATAGCGGAAAGGTGATTGTCAGCGAATAGCCGTCAGAGCCGCTGAAAAGGCGGTTGTCGGCGATATACTCAAACGAAGTGTTCTCCTTGAGAGCAGCGAGTTTGCCGTTAATAAGTATCTTCATAAAGGAACGAGTTAAGAGGTACGAGTAAAGAGTTATTTCCTTGATTTAGGCGACTTATTACGAAGCAAGCGTTCGTAGTCGTCCTGAGCTTTATTGATGCCTTTGTCGCCGGTGACGGTAGCCACAGTGACAAAAGGCTCGTTCAATCTCTCGTTCAGCCTGTCGAGTGTCTGCTCGATCTTCGTGTTAGGCGAAGTTTGAGCAGGAACATTAACGATGACATTAGGCTGAACTGCTTGCTGCGGCGTTGAAGCAAGAAGCATCGGAGCCGTAATAGAACGCGACACGTCGGCTGCGTTCAGCGATCCGATAGTGTTAGTTCGTTGGGCGTATTCCAGAGCCTCGATAATCGGACGAGTTTTCGGCGACTTCACAAGTTTCTGTGAAGCCACCCATTCCCCGGCGTGAACGATGCCGACAGGTTCATCGGAACGACCGTCGGGAGTAAAACCGCCCGCAGAATAGCCCTGCGCCTCCGATGCTTGCTGTTGTTTCTTGATAGCCGCAATCTGAATCATACCGGCAGCGACCGCCATACCAGCGGCAATCGGAGCAAGAATATAGTCGATAACAGGAATAGCGGCGGCAGAGCCGTAGGCGGAAATGGCGTTTTGAGCCGTTTGCGCCACCGCTTGGATAACCTGCATGGCGAACATCTTGCGGTTCGCCTCATTCTTCGCCTTGGCGATTTCCTTTTCCTTTTGCGCTTCGAGTTTCTTCACCTTGTAGGAGTTGCCCTCGGCAGCGGAGATTTCCTTGTCGTAGCGTTTCTCGATTGCGGCAGTCTCGATTTCGAGTTCCGCCTGAATAAGAGAAGAAAGCGAAGAAAAGATAGCACCCATTCCCGAAGTCAGCGTGGATATAGCACCCTGCATCGCCTTGCCTCCGTCGCCATTCAGCCACTCCACCGAGTCGGCAATGGCACGCTGCATCCTGTTGCGTTCATCTTCTTCCGAGAGCAAACCGTATCGCTTTTGTAGAGCGAGTTTCGCTTGCTGAAAAGCCTCCTCGATGCGCAGTTTTTCGTCCGCATTGTCGCCGGCAGCGGCAATTTCGCGGTCATAGACAGTCTGCAATAGAGCCAAATCGGCATCGTATTTGGCTTGCCGTTCCTGCGGATTGTCGCCGAAAAACTCCTTCTTCATAGAGGCGAGTTTACGCTCGTGCTCCTCCGTTTCACGTTGGCGGCGTTGCATCTGTGCAATGAGCAAAGACTGCAACTGCTGCTCCGCCTGAAGCCGCTCCTTGGAGCCTTCGGCATAGATTTTAGAGAGATTTTGCTGATGCAGGATTTCGTATTCCTCGATGCGTTGGTCGTAAGTTTCCTTGGAGATTTGACCGTCGATGTAGAACTGCTTTACCTCTGCCATTTGAGTATTATAGCGGTCATTTTCAGCGTCCACCGACTGTGAGAGCAAAGCCGCGTCAGCGTGCTGCTGTTGCTTCATCTGCGCCTCACGCCATTTTGCAGTAATCTGCAAGCGTTCATCTTCCGAGAGGTCAGTGTGCAAAAGCTGCCTTTCGTAGAACTCCACAGCGATGCGGTCCATTTCGGCAGTATAGGCAAGATAGTCCTTCTTGCCGGTAGCGTAAGCGATACGAGCCGAAGCCTCCTCACGCTCACGCCACTGCTGTTCAGCGGCAAAACGGTCGGCAGCGGAATTAGAGCCGCCACCGCCGGCACCGCCGCCGTTAGGAATATTGACATCGCCCACACCTCCGGCATCGGCGATAGCCGCCTCCGAGACGTTATATTTCTGACGCAGATACTCGTTAGCCTCATTCAGTTGCCGCTGCTTCGTGATATTGGCATTATAGGCAGAGCGAGAAGCGTTCAGCGTCTCGCCTGTCGAAGCCACCTTGTTAGCGTAGGGAGTAACATTGACTAAGCCACCGGCAGCAGCATCGGTAGAGTTTGTATAGGCAATGTTATTCTCTTGCTCGCGAGCACGGTTCCAATCAGCCACCGCAGCATCGTGAGCACGTTGGTCAGCGTCCATTTTCGCCTTTAACGCCGGAGCCTGTTGCTCCAAAGTTAAAAGTTCCTTTTCATTCTCCTCGATTTTAGCCGCAGCGGCACGAGCGCGAGCCACCTCGATGATAGCGTCACGGAGATTATTGTATTGCGTTTTCGCCTTACCCACCATAATCTCCTCCGTCGAAAGATTCTTGAAATAGTCAGGATAGAGCTTCTGAAGGCGTTCCGCCGCCTTTCGACGCTCGTCTTTCGACTTCGCTTCATCGACAGCAGTCTTGTAGAGAGTCTCTACACGGCTCATCTCGTTAGCCGCAGACTGCGCAGCCGCCTCCGACAAGTCGGTGAGGCTTTTCTTGTACTCCTCCATTTCCTTGCGAGCCTTCTCCTCCTCCGCTCGTTGCTGCTTGAACTTCTGCGTGAGGTTGTAGATGCCTACACCCACGGCAGTGACGGCAGAGATAATAAGCCCCCAAGGAGATGCCTTCATCGACTGATTAAGGAACGTCATCGCCGTTCCGGCAGCCTTAGTTCCTTTCGTTAGGGCTATTATCGCCACATCACACAGCCCCACCACATAGCGGAACGCCGAAGCGATCGTCTTGCCCGACAGCAAGACAGCGTTCCACGCCAATTGAGCCACCTTGGCGACAGCGACAGTCGCATAGTAGGAGGCGATAGCCGCCACGAGCGGCACGATAACACGGCGGTATTCGATAAGGAACGACACTATCGTATTAAGCACACGGAGGAAAATACCCGAAGTAGTATAGATATGCTTCATAATCGGATATAGTTTTTCTCCGAGTTCGATAGCGAGTTCCGAAACACGCTTCTTCGCCTTGTCGATAGCCGCCTGAGCCGTGTTATTGAATATTTCATATTCCTTGGTTGCAGACGTTGCTTCACGGAACGCCTTGTCAGCCTCGCCCATCTGCCACTTCACCTCGTCGAGGTGCATGGCGAGCGTGGAAAGCACCTGCGACACACGAGCCGCATCGAGACCCATTTCCTTGAAAGCCGGAGCAAGAATCATCGTGGCATTTTCGAAGCCCACCTCCTTACCCATATTCTGCAAGGCTTCAAGGAACATCAGCAAGCCGTCTTTCGCCGAATGCTTCAATGTCTCATTAAGTTTTTCAGCGTCCATTCCGAGCGTGGCGGCAAACTCGTGGTTCTTGTTTGCAAGGTTCATAATCACCTTTTGGATAGCCGTCGCCGACATCTCCACCTTTTGGCCGTTGGCATCGAGGACAGCGCCAAAAGCGAGGATTTGCGGAATGGTAAGACCTGCTTGCGAGCCTATACCAGCCATACGTTGTGCAAACTCCACAAGATAAGGCTTAGAAGCCGTACAGTTTTGCGACAGCACATTCACCGTAGAGCCGACGGCAAGCATCGCATCTTTGGTGCCGAGCAGTTCCTCGACACCGAAGATGTTAGTCAATTTGGCGATAGTCTGCGTGGCACCGTCCCCGAGGTCCACGAGCGCCACATTGATGATGTCGGCGGCTTCCACATACCCTTGTACCGATTCGAGCGTATTCTTTCCGAGACGACCGGCTTCCTGGGCGAGTTCGTTCAACTTCTCACGAGGAGTACGAGTGTCCATCTTCTTAAACGCCTCATTCAGTTCGAGCACCTTCTGCTCCGTCAACCCCGTGTATTTTCGGGTGTTGGCGAGTTCCTCCTCCATTTCCGCAAAAGCATTCACCGCCTTGCGGCCCGCCATAACAAGACCTGTTATGGCAGCGGCAAGACCCATAATGAAAGTTTGCGCATTATTAAGCCACATATTCATTCTATCCCACCGGGATTGCTGAGTTGCGAGAGTGGCATTGACCTTTTGCAATTCAGTTTTCACCGCCTTAATCTTGGCGACGTGAGCGTCCCAAGCGGCGGTGCCACGTTGGATGCCGGACAACTGCGACTGCAAGGTTTTCAGTGTCTTGTTCAGTTCCTTAGGCGAAGCCTTGTCAAGCCGTCTTAGGACTTGGTCAGCGGTAGTTGCCGAGCCTTGCATTTGGTCAATAATACGTTTGGTGTTGGAGAGTTCACGTTGCAGTTTACGCATCGTAGCCTTATCGCCCGCAGTTGCGGCTTTGGCTATTTTCTTCTCCAAGTTCGATGCCTCACGCTGAAGTGTGGAGAGCACTTGTTGTGCCTGTTTGCCGTTTACCGATAGAACGACATTGGCAGTTGTGTTGTAGTTAGCCATATAATGAAAGTTAAGAGGTACGAGTTAAGAGGAACGAGAGGTATCAGGGAAGTATGTGCTCTAAGTGCATTTTCCCGAAACACTCAAATTCGCTGCTTTGAGTAGCAAATTTGAGCGAAAATTTTGGCACCATAAAAGACACTGGCACAGCGTGTAAAGAGTCAAAAAATGGTGTAAAAATTTGGCAAGTTTTCAGTTTGTTAAGGGCTGAAAACGCTAATCGGCTATGAAATAGCCGATTAAGGGGTGCAGGGGAAGTATTCCACCTGCTACCGTCTGTAAAGACCCCCCACCGCCCTCGGAGCGAGAGCGAGCGACCCCCAACCGATTTTAGCGGAATGTGCGGTGAATGAGTTGGCGTGCGTGACAAAATCGGCTTGCAGATTTTGTCGCCCACGGCAACACCTCTCTCTTGCCAAAGGCAAGGTTAAACACTGCGATGAGCGGTGATGACGAGGCTGTGCGTAATGGAGATGATGACGGCGAGAGAGGAGCGGATTTGGAGTTGTTCAGGCAATTAGTGGCGATGCCGCCGAAAAAAGTGTCGTCGGGCTGCTTGCAGTTCGATGTCACTGTGCGGTGTCGCCACGTTAAGACTGCCCGAACAAAACTCGAAAGAAGTGCAGCGGCAGCCGTCATAGGCGGAATGGAGTTAGTGCCACGTCGCACCGCACATCGCGTATAATCAAAGCAGCCAATGGAAGTATTATTGTCGGCTATGCTCGTGCGGAGAACGGAACGAGCGGACGACAGCACAAAGGCAGTTGGAGCATAGGTCGGTTTCGGAGCGGCTTGCCGGAAGGAGTGTGTGAGAAAGCGGTAGCGGCTCAATGACCGGGCGACGGAGCAGACACCGTCGAGTGCAGCGAGTGCGGTGTCGCGGAGGCGTATAGGTCAGGGAGTTGGCACAATCTCCTGTTCCGAACCCGACCGATCACTGCTCGTACTGCCGTGCCGTTGTCCGCCGTGGAGGGCGAAGCGAAGAATGTTAGCTGACGTGTTCCATTGGCGACAAATCCGCTTTGCCGTAAGGCGAATAATGCGAGTGCACCGCTAAAAGGGAAAGAAGGCGATGACAGTAACTATCCTGCTCGCAGTGGAGAACGGAGCGAGAAGTCTTTGCCTAAAAGCACTTTGTACAAGGGAGGTATCGGACAACAGCGATAGCCGTTGAAAGAGTGTGTTGCAAAGCGGTAGCGGTGTGCAGCAGCGTAGTTGGAGCAGATACCGTAGGAGCGCAGCGAGTGCGGTATCGCGGAAACGTAGAGGCTTCACATTGCGACACTTTCTTGTTCCGATGCACCGACCGGGCAGCTTGCCACTGTTCTAAGTGCAAAGGCAAAAGACTTCTGTGGAGGGCGCAACGGAGAACGTGGAGAGATTGCATCATCGCCTTCGGGTGGAGGGAAATTACTCCGCACTCGCCGATGCGGAGAGTTTATCGAAGAACGTGTATCGTGGCAACCACCACACAGCGGCAACCCGGTGATGGCTGCCGCTGTGTCGATTTTCATTGTTAAAAGAATTATAGAGTGAAACATTCGTGAGAGTTGTTGTCGATGTGGAAGATTGAGAGCGTGTAGTTCTCCGCACCCTTGCGGAATTCGAGGCGGATAAAGTCTTCGTCATCACGCCAACAGTAGTAAAGGGCGGTTCGCATAGCGTCCATATCGCTGTCGGCAGTCAATTTCCATTTGCCTTGTCTTGTGTAGCAAGTATATTCTTTCATTGTCGTGTAAAAATAAAGGGTTATACATCGATGGAGAAAGACAAAGAGGCTTACGCCTCTTTGCTCGCTTCCAATTTGAGTTTGTCGTAGATGTTTTGGCTGATGACCGCGCCGTAGCGATGTTTGAGCAAGTGCATATAGCGGAGAGCACTCTTGGCTGTCTTGCAACCGCAGCCCACATTGTCTTTAGGAGCGACGCCCTGGAAATAGACGTACCAGCGGTCAAACTTGCGTTGAGCGACGATGAGATGTGGAGTAACTGTAGGCTGTGGGATAACTACGTTCTCGACTTGTTGAGCAGCCTTTTCGGCTTTCTTAGAAACTTTCTTTGTCATGATTTTTAATTTTTTGATGATTGAACATTGGCGCATTAGCGCCGTTTATTTTACGTGCAATCAAGTGGACGAAGTAGTGAAGTCGAGCCGCAAGGGTGATTGCCGCATTTTTCGCTTGCTAAAAATCGGAGGAACACGGAGTGCACACTTGCCCTTGCAGCCTGAACATCGTCCTAACTTTGCACAGTTAAAATGAATGGTGCGATTGCGTGTCATCAATGTTCTTCGTCGGGAAATGTGCCGAAGGCAAAAAGAATGGCTTGAAAGGTAGCCGATAAAGGCAATCAGCAACAAAGAGGTTGTAGCCTCAGCCGGAAGTGGAGCCACACTCGAAGTCGCTGCAAGATTGACGCTGTCTATTTTCCAAAGGGCACAGCACCTAAATGTGGAGCGTAGGTTGAAGCCAAGAGTGCCGCTATTGCCGTTCAAGCATCGAGCGGTCAGCAACGACATCGGAGACATCAAAGTGGAGAGCGAGAAAAGCCGGGTAGCGGCGTTCTCCCTCGATGTTTCTTTAATTTGACAATGAATGATATGCTACACTGACTAAGCCAAATATTACTGCCGAGGGCGATATGCTATGCAGCCTCTTGTAGTTGGCGAGAAGACTTATCAAGCACGAATTAGGAGAACGGCACTCTCAATCTACCGGCAACAATCACGAATACTCTATAATTCAACAATGGAAATAGGCAAGTTCACCGAGAACGAAAGTGCCAATGTCAGCGACAATCAACCACGCCGGGCGGAAGCGAGCCGACAAAGACCGGCTCGGAAAAACGGCAATCGCACAAACGCAACAAAGCGGCGGCAGCCGTATGATTAAGATACATTCCGCTGTTACCGGCGGTGGAGAGAGCAAAAAGAAAGTCAGCCGTTTGGCTGACCGTCTTTCCGGAAAGAAGGCTTGC
>OIDU01001009.1_pt1 | contig 10850 bp, 9 predicted proteins | sample 1581481 | NCBI WGS metagenome assembly OIDU01 (sample SAMEA3882519, study PRJEB24775) | human gut metagenome | biome: human-associated habitat; feature: intestine environment; material: feces | place: Netherlands | collected 2009/2010
CACAAAGCCTGTACCGCAGAGTGAAGGCAATCAGAATCCCGGCTGGAAGTCCAAAAACTTCATGTCAGATGATGATGAATTTGAATTTGAATTCCTGAACTGGGACGGAGACGAAGATCAATAAAATGCAAACGGCATCTTGCACAAGTGAGATGCCGTTTTTGATTAAAAAACGATAAACTTTCCCAGGTTACAGTTGACAGTACTGCGTTCACTGTTATAATAGGAATATAACAATCAGTGACATGGGAAGGGAGCGAGTTTGATGATAATAGAGATAGATTTCAACAGTGATGAAGCACTCTATATGCAATTACGCAATCAGATCATCATGGGAATTGCCACGTCACAATTTCATGAAGGAGATTCTCTGCCCAGCGTGCGCCAGCTGGCGGATACGATCGGGATCAATATGCATACAGTAAATAAGGCATATACGGTTCTGAAGCAGGAAGGTTATGTTAAGGTAGACCGGCGAAAAGGCGCGGTAATTGCACTCGATGTGGATCGCATGCATGCGGTAGATGAATTGCGGAAGGAATTGCAGGTAATACTGGCTAAGAGCAGCTGCAAGAATATTTCCAGGCAGGAAGTTCATGAGCTGATTGATGAAATATATGAAGAGTATGGAGGACTGAATTGATGCAGTCACAGTTTACGGATAAGGCGCAAAATGCGCTGGCGCAGGCTTCCAGATGTGCAAGGAGCCTGAAGCAGGGTTACATCGGAACGGAACACATTCTGGTAGGATTATTAAAGGAAGACACCGGTGTGGCGGCCAAGGTATTGGCTGATAACGGTGTGGAGACCGGGCAGGTTATGGATATGATCCGGGATCTGATCGCGTTTGAGAACGGTGTCGCAGTGAAGGACAGAGAGGGATATTCTCCCAGAGCCGCACGGATCCTGGAAGAAGCACACAGTCAGGCCGCACGTTTCGGACAGAAGCAGACCGGAACGGAGCATTTGCTGCTGGCCCTGATCAAAGAGGGGGAAAACGTAGCGGTACGCCTGTTGAACACATTGGGAGCCAATGTACAGAAAATTTATGTGGATACCTTGATCGCTATCGGACAGGACGGCAATCTGTACAAAGAAGACCTTGGAAAAAAGGGAGACCGTAAGGCGAAACAGTCTACGTTGGAGCAGTACAGCCGGGATCTGACGGCGCTGGCCAGGGAAGGAAAGCTGGATCCGGTAGTCGGAAGAGATGAAGAAATCCGCAGAGTGATCCAGATCCTGAGCCGACGGACGAAGAACAATCCCTGCCTGGTCGGGGAACCCGGTGTTGGCAAGACCGCCGTGGTGGAAGGACTGGCAGCCCGGATCGTGGCGGGAGATGTACCTTTTACGGTGCAGAACAAGAGATTGTTGACGCTTGATCTGTCGGGGATGGTAGCTGGCAGTAAGTATCGTGGCGAATTAGAGGAACGGATCAAAAAGGTAATAAAAGAAGTCACGGATGATGGAAATATCATCCTGTTTTTGGATGAACTGCATACGATCATCGGTGCCGGAGGTGCCGAGGGGGCTATTGATGCGTCCAATATCATGAAACCGTCTCTGGCCCGCGGAGAGATCCAACTGATCGGTGCGACCACGATCGCGGAGTATCGCAAGTATATTGAGAAGGATGCTGCACTGGAGCGGAGATTCCAGCCGGTTACGGTGGAAGAACCCACAGAGGAAGAGGCTGTCCGCATCCTGGAGGGTATCAAGGGGAAGTACGAAGCACATCACCATGTGACCATTACACCGGAAGCGGTGGAGGCGGCAGTGAGACTGTCCAGTCGTTATATCAATGATAGGAATCTGCCCGACAAGGCGATTGACCTGATCGATGAGGCAGCGGCCAGTGCCAGACTGCATGCAATGGATGCACCGGATAAGGCAAAGGAGATCTCGGATAAGATCCGGGAGCTGGACTGGGAGATGGAGAAGGCTATCCGCGTGGAAGCTTTTGCCCAGATGGCAGAGATCAAGAAGAAACAGGATGCTCTGGTAAAGAAGCAGGAGCGTTTGCTGAAAAAGCGTGAAAAAAGGGAAGAGGAAAATACTTTAAGCATCGGTGAAAATGAGATCGCCGAGGTGGTGGCCCAGTGGACCAAAATCCCGGTGCAGAAGCTGGCAGAGAAGGAAAGCGAGAGACTTCTGAAGCTGGAGAAGACATTGCATAAGCGTGTGATTGGTCAGGAAGAGGCAGTTACCGCCGTGGCCAAAGCCATCCGCAGAGGCCGTGTGGGACTGAAGGATCCGAACCGTCCCATCGGTTCTTTCCTGTTCTTAGGACCTACCGGCGTCGGCAAGACGGAATTATCCAAGGCGCTTGCAGAGGCTATGTTCGGCTCGGAAGATGCCATGATCCGTGTGGATATGTCGGAGTATATGGAAGGTCATTCGGTATCCAAGATGATCGGTTCCCCGCCCGGATATGTGGGATTTGAAGAAGGTGGCCAGTTGAGCGAGAAGGTCCGCAGGAATCCTTATTCTGTCGTTCTGTTTGATGAGATCGAAAAGGCTCATCCGGATGTGTTCAACGTACTTTTGCAGGTGCTGGATGACGGTCATATTACGGATTCCAAGGGCAGAAAGGTCAGCTTCAAGAATACGGTGCTGATCATGACATCCAACGCCGGAGCACAGCGGATTGTAGATCCCAAGAATCTCGGCTTCGCAACGGAGAAGAGCGAGACGAAGGATTATGAGAAAATGAAATCCAATGTCATGGAAGAGGTAAAGCGCAGCTTCAAGCCGGAATTCATCAACCGTATCGATGACATTATCGTGTTCCACCAGCTGAACAATGAGAATATGAAAGAGATCGTAAATCTGCTGGCATCCAATCTGTATAAGAGATGCGAGGACCAGCTGGGCATCCATCTGACGATCACTGCAGCACTGAAGGAGCATTTGGTGAAAAAATATGCTGACAATAAGATGGGAGCGAGACCCTTAAAGCGTGCGATCCAGTCAGTGGTAGAGGATGCTCTGGCAGAAGAGATACTGCTGAAAAAGGTGGTGCCGGGAGATAAGGTTTCTGCAGGATTTAAGAATGGTAAAGTCGTATTTACGGTTAAGAATTAAGCATTTGTAACTATTCAGTCACTCAATTCGCAAAATCGCTCTTGCAGAGCTTTCCTTTTGCTCATTGAGGTTACTTCGTCTTATAAATATCATGAAATATTCTTACGAATGCAAGCATTCGACGAATATTCAATGATATTTAAATGACTCTGAATAGTTACAAAATTTAAAAATTTTTTTGTAGAAAAACAGGGTGAGATATATTATACTGTAACTATTCAAACCCCATTCGCAAAGGACGAAAGATAAAGAAGTGTTGCGGATGCAGTTACTTTCAGGAGGACAGACAGATGGCAGTAGTGGAAGAAATACTTCGCAGTGAAGCAGACGGATCTATCAGCTTTGGTAATCATAAGTTGGCCAAGAAGGCAAAGGTAGAAGATTATGAGCATGCAGGGGATCTGCTGAAGGTTAAGACCTACAATGAGATGACAAAGCTGGAGAAGAACGGTATGTTTTTATATGAATCTGTTCCCGGAACCAGTGTGTTGGAGTTCAAAGAGTCCGATAACAGTGTAGAATTCATCGTAGAAGGTGATGAAGATTCTCAGATCACAGTAGGATTAAAGGACGACACCGAGTACGAAGTATTTATTGACGGTAAGAACGTAGGAACCATGAAGACCGGACTTGGCGGCAAGCTGAGCCTGAGTGTAGAACTGGAAGCAGCAGGGGAAGTACCTGTGAAGATCGTAGAGGCGTAAAGGCGCACTGCAAAGGAGTCCAGACACGGAGGATATTGTAGTACTTCGTGTCTGGGCTCTTTTTTATAACGATTGAGGAGAGAGCATGGCAAAAGGAAAGACAGCCACCGTTTTTTTCTGTCAGAACTGTGGCTATGAATCCACGAAATGGCTGGGACAATGCCCCGGCTGCAGAGAGTGGAACACTTTCGTGGAAGAGACGATAGATAAAACGGTATTGAAAAACACCGGCACCGGGAGCAGAAGAGAGCGCAGAGAGGCTTCCGAACCCTGTGTATTATCTGAAATCGCGATCCGTGAGGAGAACAAGACACTCACCGGGATAAAAGAACTGGACCGGGTGCTCGGTGGCGGAATCGTACAGGGTTCCCTGACTCTGGTAGGAGGCGATCCGGGGATCGGTAAATCTACCCTGCTGCTTCAGGTGTGTCACAATCTGTCAGAGGCCGGACATAAGGTATTGTATATCTCCGGAGAGGAATCCAAGGTACAGATCAAGATGCGGGCGGACAGGCTTGGCACATTTTCGGAACATATGCTCCTGCTGTGTGAGACGAATCTGGACATCATCGGCGAAGTGATCCGCAGGAGCAAGCCGGAGGTCGTGATCATAGATTCTATTCAGACCATGTATAATGAAAATGTATCTGCAGCACCGGGAAGCGTATCACAGGTGCGGGAATCCACAGGCATCCTGTTGCAACTGGCAAAAGGATTGGGGATTTCTATTTTTATTGTGGGACATGTAACAAAAGAAGGAACCGTAGCGGGACCCAGAGTGTTGGAACATATGGTGGACACGGTACTTTATTTTGAAGGGGACAGACATGCTTCCTACCGTATCCTGCGTGGGGTGAAGAACCGTTTCGGGTCCACGAACGAGATCGGTGTTTTCGAGATGCGGGAGACGGGACTCGCGGAGGTGAAGAACCCTTCGGAATATATGTTGAACGGACGGCCGGAGAATGCCAGTGGCTCTGTGGTGGCATGTACTATGGAGGGCACCAGGCCGCTTCTGATCGAACTGCAGGCGCTGGTGTGCCACAGCAATTTCGGAATTCCCAGAAGACAGACCACCGGTACGGATTTCAACCGTGTAAATCTCCTGATGGCAGTGCTGGAGAAACGTTCCGGAGTGCAATTATCTTCCTGTGATGCCTACGTGAATATCACCGGAGGTATCAAGATCCAGGAACCGGCGATCGATCTGGGAATCGTGCTGGCGATTCTGTCCAGCTTCCGGAATAAGGCACTGAATCCGAAACTGGTCGCTTTCGGTGAAGTGGGATTAAGCGGCGAGGTCCGGGCAGTCAGCATGGCAAAACAACGCGTGGCAGAGGCAGAGAAGCTGGGCTTCGAAGAATGTGTGGTGCCGCTTGTCTCGTTGGAAGAGTAAAAAAAAGGAAGTAAGATCCGGGTCATTGGCGTCAGTTCTGTACAGGATGCTGTGGATAAAGTGTTTGGCTGACGGTCTCGAACTGTGGAAATGTATCTGGAAATGAGACGATGAACAGTTAAGTGATATGAGGAGGTTGAAAACATGCCTGTCAAAATAGGAATCGATATCGGTAGCAGTACGACAAAAATCGTAGCTTTTGAAGGAGAACATATGCTTCCGCCCATGGCGGTCAAGGCAGATAGCCAGGTGGCATCTCTCTATGGTGCATTCGGAAGATATCTGTATGAGAATAATCTGGAACTGGCTGATGTGGAAGGAGTCTATATCACCGGTGTGGGAAGCAAATATGTGGAGAAAGCGGTATATGATCGTCCTACCTATAAAGTGGATGAATTCGTCGCTACAGGTACCGGAGGATATTATCTTACGGATAAAAAGGAAGTCATTGTCATCAGTATGGGTACCGGAAGCTTCTTCGTCAAAGTGACGGAGAAGGAGATGAAGCACCTGGGTGGTGTCGGCTTAGGAGGCGGAACGATCTGTGGACTGTCCTCGATCATGCTGAATACCGGCGACATTCATGAAATTGTGCCGTTGTCCCGTAAGGGTGATGTGGCGAAGATAGACCTGCGGATCGCAGATCTGGCCAAAGAAAAGTTGCCGGGCCTGAATCTGGATGTGACGGCTTCTAATTTTGGTAAGGCAGATGCCCAGTCCAAACCGGAGGATATCGCGGCAGGTATTGTACATATGGTGATCGAGAATATCTGCCAGGCAGGAATCCTGGCATCTATGAGCACCGGCATCAAAGAGTATATCCTGATCGGCGGACTGACTAAATTCTTCGAGTGCCGCCAGATCATCGAGGATTTCAAGAGCCTGTGGGATGTGAAGATCAGCATTCCGGAGTACTCTGATTACGCGACCGCCATCGGATCTGTGATCGCACCGGATTCGGAGAAAGAGGAGATATAACAATATAGCTGTAAAGACAACACCCCGGCATGGCGCAGATCTATGAATCGCGTCGTGCCGGGGTGAAATTGTATCTAAAACAGAAATAAAAAAAGCCGATAAAATCGACTTTTCTTAGCAGGGGAAGAGGGGATCGAACCCCCGTTAACGGTTTTGGAGACCGCCGCACTACCGCTGTACTATTCCCCTATGAAATTGTATCAGCTGAACCACTGACGAAAGCTATTATAGCATAGATACTTATCACTTAGCAAGTGAAAATTTTAAATTTTTGCAAAAATTTTTGCAATTTTAAAGCAAAGCTTAAAAACTATCTTATAACACAACTAAAGCAGCCGCAGGCGGGAAACCTGCAGCCACTTTAATTGTGTAAAAGGGGAATTCTTCCGGAAATCTACTTATATAAGCGGTTCGGCTCTCACCGAACAAGTTTAGTATAGTACACATTATGTCTTTTGTCTAGCATTTTTTTGCAAAAAAAGGCAAAAAAATTACAAAAAAAGACTCTTTGTCGACAAAATCAGACGCTGCTCAATAGTCATCCGAGTTTCCCGTTTTGTAAACGAGATTCCACTTTGAAAACAGAAATGTATATAATCAGATACATGAAGTGAATATCTTGCTTACTATCATGAAAGTAGTGTAATATAAGGAATAAATGAGTTAAGAGAGTACAGCAGATGAGAGCTGTGCAGAAATGAGGGTTATATGGAACAGCATTTTAATACGCCGTCAGAAGTCATTGATACCAACATGAAAGCCGGAGAAGGTAAAGCCCATCTTCCTTTAGGCAAGATGATCCTGTTAGGTATTATGGCGGGTGCATTTATCGCGCTGGGCGGAGCCACCAGCAGCACCGCGGCACATGCCATTGACAATGTAGGGCTGGCACGATTTGTGGCAGGTATTATCTTCCCCGTGGGACTGATGATCATTGTATTTGTAGGTGGAGAGCTTTTCACCGGTAACTGCCTGATCGTCATGGATGTGGTTGGCAAAAAGGTAACGTGGTTCGAATGTATCCGCAACCTGATCGTGGTGTACTTCAGCAATCTGATCGGCGCCCTGATCATTGATACCCTGATCTACTTTTCCGGTAATCTGGATTACACCGGAGGGCTGCTGGGTGCCTATGCCATCAAGGTGGCAGTCGGCAAAGTGGGCATTTCTCCCCTGAAGGGAATCACCTCAGGCATTCTGTGTAATATTTTGGTATGTATTGCTATTCTGATGGCAGTGGCAGCTACGGATATCGTAGGTAAGGTCTGGGCGATCTTCTTCCCGATCATGGCGTTTGTGGTCGGCGGCTTCGAACACTGCGTTGCAAATATGTTCTACATTCCTGTTGGCATGATGGCTGCGCAGAATCCTGTTTACGTGGCGAAAGCACAGGAAGCATACGGATTGACGGCAGAGCAGATTCAGGGACTGACGATACTTCACAGTCTGAACAACTTTATTCCCGTTACCATCGGTAATATTTTAGGTGGAATGGTATTCGTAGGAATTCCCTGCTACTTTATTTATAAGAAGAAGTGGCAGAAATACCATGACGATGCCAAAACAGCATAAAGTAAATCAATTTTATAGGTAAGTATGGGAAACAGTCCGGTGATAGCACCGGGCTGTTTTTTTAATTCATAGGAAATAAGCGAGATTCTTTTTTATAATTATAAACGAAATATTAAATCGTATTTTCACTTATGCTATATAAAAACGAAAGATAAAATGAGAAAATGAGAGAAAAAAGGAGAATAGAGATTTTAAACAGTTGTGAATACGTTTGAAAAACTGGGCATATAAAACTAATATAAGCTATAGCAATTAGCACTCGATAAAAATGAGTGCTAACAAATGAAAACGAGTAATAATATTTTTAAATAGCTATTAAGGAGGCAGTTATCATGAATTTGAAACCGTTAGGTGACAGAGTCGTATTAAAACAGTGTGAGGCAGAGGAGACTACAAAATCAGGTATCATCCTTACAAGCAGTGCACAGGAAAAACCACAGGAGGCAGAGGTTATAGCAGTTGGTCCTGGCGGAATGGTTGATGGAAAAGAAGTTACCATGCAGGTAAAAGCAGGTCAGAAGGTAATTTATTCGAAATACGCAGGAACAGAAGTAAAATTAGACGGAGAAGAATACATCATTGTAAAACAGAATGATATTCTCGCAGTTGTAGAGTAAAACATATTTTTATCATTAATAAATTCAGAAAGAGGTAGACAGATATGGCAAAGGAAATTAAATATGGCACAGAAGCAAGAGCAGCATTAGGTGCAGGTGTAGATAAACTGGCAAATACCGTAAGAGTAACATTAGGACCGAAAGGAAGAAACGTAGTTCTTGACAAACCATACGGTGCTCCGCTTATCACCAACGACGGTGTTACGATCGCAAAAGAGATCGAGTTAGAAGATGCATTCGAGAACATGGGTGCACAGCTTGTAAAAGAAGTTGCAACAAAGACAAACGATGTTGCAGGTGATGGTACCACAACAGCAACTGTTTTAGCACAGGCAATGGTACAGGAAGGTATGAAGAACCTTGAAGCAGGTGCAAACCCGATCATCCTTCGCCGTGGTATGAAGAAAGCAACAGATAAAGCTGTAGAAGCAATCCTTGCAATGTCTTCCAAAGTAAACTGAAAAGACTAGATCGCAAAAGTAGCTGCAATCTCTGCAGGAGATGAGAACGTAGGTAACATGGTAGCCGACGCGATGGAAAAAGTTTCCAACGATGGTGTTATCACAATCGAGGAATCTAAGACAATGCAGACAGAGCTTGACTTAGTAGAAGGTATGCAGTTTGATCGTGGTTATGTATCTGCTTACATGTGCACAGATATGGACAAAATGGAAGCAGTATTAGATGATCCTTACATCTTAATTACAGATAAGAAGATCAGCAACATTCAGGAGATTCTTCCTCTGTTAGAGCAGATCGTACAGAGCGGCGCAAGATTACTCATCATCGCTGAGGACATCGAGGGTGAGGCACTTACCACATTGATTGTCAACAAATTGCGTGGTACATTCAACGTAGTAGCTGTCAAAGCACCTGGTTATGGTGACAGAAGAAAAGCAATGCTTGAAGATATCGCAATCTTAACAGGTGGTCAGGTAATCAGCTCTGATCTTGGTCTGGAATTAAAAGACACAACGATGGATCAGTTAGGCCGTGCAAAATCTGTCAAAGTTCAGAAAGAGAACACAGTAATCGTTGACGGTGCCGGTGACAAAGATGCAATCGCAAGCAGAGTAAACCAGATCCGTGGACAGATCGAGGAGACAACATCTGAGTTCGATAAAGAGAAATTACAGGAGAGACTTGCTAAATTAGCAGGCGGTGTCGCAGTCATCCGTGTCGGTGCAGCAACTGAGACAGAGATGAAAGAAGCAAAACTTCGTATGGAAGATGCTTTAAATGCAACAAGAGCAGCAGTAGAAGAAGGTATCATCGCAGGCGGCGGTTCTGCATATATCCATGCAACCAAAGCTGTTGCAGAGTTAGCTGACACCTTAGAGGGTGATGAGAAGACCGGTGCAAAGGTTATCTTAAAAGCTCTCGAAGCTCCGTTATACTACATTTCTGCAAACGCAGGTCTTGAGGGTGCTGTTATCATCAACAAAGTAAAAGAGTCCAAAGACGGTATCGGATTCAACGCAGCAACCGAAGAATATGTAGATATGGTTGAGAATGGTATCCTTGACCCGGTTAAAGTTACAAGAACAGCATTACAGAACGCAACATCTGTTGCATCTACACTGCTTACAACAGAGTCTGTTGTTGCAAACATCAAAGAAGATGTTCCGGCAGTTCCAGCAGGTAACCCGGGCATGGGAATGATGTAATTACAGGGGAAAAAAGAATCGATGGTATGGATTCGACAGGAATCTATGGTCATGAAAAAACGGCAGATCGTACGGTCTGTCGTTTTTTATGTCCCAAAATAATAAAATGCACGCTCCGCGAACATTCTATTATCATGAATAAAAGGAAGCTTTGGGGTTGTCCCAAAACTTCCCTGCTAATACTTAATGAATACTTAACGGAGCAGACATGCAAGCAGTCTGTCGTTGTCCTCCGGATTCATGATGCAAAGCCGGATGTACTTGTTGTCTAAAAATGGAAAGGTGGAGCAGTCGCGGATCATCATTTTCTCACGAATTGCGCGGTCAAAGAGATCCTGTGAAGTGAGATCATCTTTTAAAATGCGTATCAGCATGAAATTGCCGCTCGGTTCATACACTTTAAAATCAGGACTTTTCTGGAATGTCCGGTAGATCCTTGCTCGCTCGGAAGAAATCAGATCTTTGGTGGCTTTGATATATGCAGTGTCACGGAACATCGTCTCTCCGGCAACGACAGCAAGGGAGTTGATCGTCCACGGATTTTTCCTGGTATTGATTGATTTGATCAGGTCACGGTTGCCTGTGATCGCATAGCCGAGACGAAGACCCGGTGCTGCAAAAAACTTTGAGGTGCCGCGCAGGATAACGATGTTGTTATAATAGTTTGTCAGCGGCACGGCTGAGATTTCAGCCATATTATCAGCAAATTCCACATAAGTTTCATCCACCATAACGTAAATGTCATGTTCCTTGCAGGCATCTAAGATATGGCGCATTTCCGTTCTGGTGATGCAGGATGAAGTAGGGTTGTTCGGGTTGCAGATGACGATCA
>OIDU01001010.1_pt1 | contig 10814 bp, 8 predicted proteins | sample 1581481 | NCBI WGS metagenome assembly OIDU01 (sample SAMEA3882519, study PRJEB24775) | human gut metagenome | biome: human-associated habitat; feature: intestine environment; material: feces | place: Netherlands | collected 2009/2010
AGATATCCAGGAAATGATCGATGACGGAAAAGAAGTAGAAGTAAAATGCCATTTCTGCAATACGGCGTATACATTTAGTGTAGAAGAGCTGAAACAGATTTTAAAACAGGCAAAAAGATAAAGAGGTAAACACATGAAACAGGGATTTATCAAAGTTGCAGCGGTCACAGTTGATATTCGTGTGGCGGATGTCTGGCACAACTGTAAGGAAATCTGCAAACGTATGAAAGAAGCTGAAAAGGCTGGTGCAAAGATCATTGTTTTTCCGGAGCTTTGCCTGACCGGGTATACTTGCAGCGATCTTTTTACACAGGATATACTGTTAAAAGAGGTGCGCAGAGCACTTGCAAAAGTTGCAGAAGAGACCAGGCATACAGAAGCACTTGTATTTGTTGGACTTCCACTTGCAATTGATGGAGAGCTTTATAATGTTGCGGCTGCATTAAATGACGGAAAGATCCTTGGCTTTACAACCAAGACATTTCTTCCGAATTATGGGGAATTTTATGAGATGCGTCAATTCCGTCAGGGACCGAAAAAAGCAAGAGTGATTTCTTATGAAGGGGAGGAAATCCTGTTTGGGCCGCAGATCCTGTATCAGGCGGCAGAGATGGATGATCTGGTCGTATCGGCAGAGATCTGTGAGGATGTCTGGTCACCAATCCCGCCGAGCATTGAGGCGGCAAGAGAAGGCGCGATCATCCTGGTCAACTGTTCAGCAAGTGATGAGACGATCGGAAAGGATAGTTACCGGGAGGAACTGATCAAGGGACAGTCTGCAAGACTGATTGCAGGTTATGTCTATGCAAATGCCGGGGACGGAGAGTCTACAACGGATGTGGTATTTGGCGGACACAATATTATTGCAGAGAATGGGACGATCCTGAAAGAAGCAAAGCGGTTTGCCAACGAGATGATCGTCAGTGAGATTGACATTTTCCGTCTTTTAAGTGAACGGAGAAAAAATACAACTTTCCAGACAACGGAAGAACGTCATCTTCCAAAAGTACTGTTCCACATAAGTGTGGAAGAGACAGCACTTACCAGAAGCTTTGCACAGACCCCTTTTGTTCCGCAGAATATGGCAGAGAGGGAAAAGCGCTGTGAGGAGATTCTGATGATCCAGGCAATGGGACTGCCCAGGCATACCCCGGTAAAACCGATGATTGGCACCAGTCCAAAGCCTGCCAGGGATCTGGCGATCATTTCGAAGACACCTGCTAAAATGGCGAATTTCGGGAAACCCATGCCCTGGATCAGGAAGCGGACAATATTCACCAGTGCAAGCGGAATATAGAATGCTGTATTCCATAACAGAAAAGCACGCACGTTGGCAATGATCTCTGCCTCGCCGCCGTCCACGAATAGCTGCGCCAGCGGACCGCCGAAAAATACGGCGATCAGAAAAGCAATGACAGAATATCCCACACCCAGTGTTACACAGGCTTTCAGTCCCTTGCCGAGACGATCCAGTTTACCGGCGCCCACATTCTGTCCACCATAGGTTGCCATGGTGGAACCCATGGCATCAAAAGGACAGGCTAAGAAGTTACCGATTTTGCCGCCTGCGGTCATGGCCGCAACTGCCGCAGAACCTAAGGTGTTGGCTGCAGTCTGTAAGATTACGCTGCCAATGGCGGTAATGGAATATTGTAATCCCATGGGAACGCCCATGCCGCACAGCACCATCATCATATGTCCGTCCACTTTCCATTCTTCCCTGCGGATCCGCAGGATCTCGAACTTTTTCACCATATAGACCAGACACGCCACACCGGAGACTCCCTGGGAGATCACCGTTGCCCAGGCTGCCCCCGCCACGCCCATGTGCAGGGAGATAATAAAATACAGATCCAGCACAATATTAATAATGGAAGACAGCACTAAAAATACCACGGGAGTCTTACTGTCGCCGGTAGCACGGATCACGCCTGCCACGATATTATACAGATACACTGTAGGGATACCGATGAAAATAATAAAAATATAATCATAAGCCCCATCAATAATATTCGCCGGTGTCTTCATCCAGACCAGAATATTCCGGCACAGAATTGCCGTCACCACGGTCATAACCACGGAAAATACCAGTCCCAGCCAGGCACAGTTCGCCACATACTTACGCATGCCTACATAATCTCCGGCACCGAATTTATGAGATACAGGGATGGCAAATCCGTTACAGACACCCATGCAGAAACCGATCACCAGGAAGTTGACAGAGCCGGTGGAACCCACTGCTGCCAGATCATCCACGCCTAAGAAACGTCCTACGATCATGGTATCTACCAGATTATAAAACTGCTGGAATAAAAATCCGAATAATAACGGCACAGCAAAACTGATGATAAGTTTCATGGGGTTGCCTTTTGTCAGGTCTTTTGTCATGGTAATATCCTCTCTGGTTTTCCAATCAACCGCAGGCACTGAATTTATCAGTGTTTCCTGTTATTTCTATCGTTGAGAGTATATACGCGGCGCTCCAAAAAAGCAATATCTTTTTTTGCACATTTTATGCTTTTTTGCTATACTATTTTTGTTATTTTTTACGAGGATTATTATTGTGAGAGGGGAATTATCATGAACGAATTTTTGAAGTATCTGAAAATGATACCTGTAATTATCTATCCTTATATTTATGTATTGATTCTTGCTATCTTTTTATTGTTCGCAGGTATTCTGCCGGAAGATTACACTGATGTCGCACTGATTGGGCTGTTGATCGTTGCAGTGATTTATAATCTGTATTCCTTTATCATCGTGATCGTCAATGCGGTGCAGGCAGCGAAGGGGATAATGACCGCAAGGCAGGCGGCAAGAATGAACCTGATCATCAAATGTGTGCAGATTCCCGCTTATATCATGCACTTTATTCTCGGCTTTATCGGACTTGCCATGAGTGTCTGGGGTATCGGCTTTCTCCTATGGGCGGTACTCATTGATCTTTTGACGATTCTGCTCACCGGCATCAGTTCCATTGGCTGCAGCGTCCGCATGCGTAAAGAAGGGCTTGTATCCCTGCCCGGTGCCATCTTCATGGGAGTCGGATGTTTTATCTACTGCGTGGATGTGGTGATCGCCATTGTGTATGTTGTGAAAGCCCGGAAGAAATCTCCTGCTAAATAGCAAGTTACCTAACTTATATACAACCGGAGCTACTGGTTTACTGAAAACTTTAGAACCATAGAACTCTCAAAGTGAGCAGATAACTCTGGGAGTTTTTGTTTGTTCAGAGTGTTTTGGGTCTATACAAAAAAACTTGCTCAGGAGATACTCAAAATAAGAAAAATAAGTATCTCAGAAGGAAATTTTTCTGTATAGACCCATTTTTCTTATTTTGAAGGCATTTGACAGCTTCAAAAGTATCTGGAGAGAAGATTTTCTGCTATAGACCCACGCTATTCATAAGATTGTCGGCAAAGGACGCCTTCCATCGTTTGTCTATCGCAGCGTTCACCGCATCACGGCAAAAAAGACAGTGCCCTATGAGCAAGCTCCCGGTCACTGTCTTATTTTTGTCTATGCACGGCTATGCTTTCGTAGCTTGCCAGTTACTTAAGTTCTTTTTACGCGAAAGGATTCTCGGTCGGATACAGCATTCCCTTCGGCTGGTTGAAATTCAGATCTTCTACTGGTACGCCAATGTACTTGAATACTTCGTACAGAGCCTTGCCGAAGTGTCCGAATGCTACGGCACCGTGGTGAGGGAAGTTCTTCTCGATCAGTACGTGACGATAGAAACGTCCCATCTCGGGAATAGCGAAAATACCGATACCGCCGAAGGATCTGGTCGCAACGGGAAGGACTTCACCCTGTGCAATGTAAGCGCGCAGCTTGCTGTCTGCAGTAGACTGTAAGCGGTAGAAGGTGATGTCTCCGGGAAGAATATCTCCTTCCAGAGTACCCTGGGTCACTTCTTCGGGAAGGGTTCTTGCCATGATCATCTGGTACTTCATGTTGCAGGAGGTCAGCTTCTTGGAGTTGGTGTTACCGCAATGGAATCCCATGAAGGTGTCATTGTGGGTATAGTTGAATTTACCCTTGATGGACTCTTCGTACATATCATCGGGAACGGTATTGTTAATATCTAACAGAGTTACGGTATCTGCGCTGACACAGGTTCCGATGAACTCACTTAAGCAGCCGTAGATATCTACCTCACAGGATACGGGAATTCCCATACCGGTGAGACGGCTGTTCACATAGCAGGGTACGAAACCAAACTGGGTCTGGAATGCAGGCCAGCATTTACCGGCAATCGCTACATACTTACGATACCCCTTGTGCGCCTCGATCCAGTCTAACAGGGTCAGCTCATACTGAGCCAGCTTAGGCAGTACCTCAGGCTTATGATTGCCTGCGCCCAGCTCTGCTTCCATCTCTTTTACCTTAGCCGGAATTCTCTCATCTCCGTCATGCTTCTTGAAAGCTTCGAACAGATCCAGCTCGGAGTTCTCCTCGATCTCCACACCCAGATTGTACAGCTGCTTGATCGGTGCGTTACAAGCTAAGAAATTCAGAGGTCTGGGTCCAAAGGAAATGATCTTCAGATCGCTTAAGCCCACGATAGCTCTTGCAATGGGAATGAACTCATGCAACATATCTGCGCACTCTGCTGCAGTTCCCACAGGATTCTCAGGGATATAAGCCTTGATATTACGAAGCTTTAAGTTGTAACTGGCATTCAGCATACCGCAGTAAGCATCGCCTCTGCCTCCTACCAGATCGTTCTGGGTCTCTTCTGCTGCCGCGATGAACATGGCAGGACCGTCAAAATGCTTTGCCAGTAAGGTCTCGGAGATCTCGGGGCCGAAGTTGCCCAGATATACGCACAGTGCATTACAACCTGCCTTCTTAATATCTTCCAATGCCTGCACCATATGGATCTCGCTCTCCACGATACATACGGGACACTCATAGACACTGTCGGCGCCGTACTTCTCGGTATAAGCCTTCATCAGAGCTTTTCTTCTGTTCACGGAAAGGCTCTCGGGGAAACAGTCACGGCTGACAGCCACAACGCCAATTTTTACTTCGGGTAAATTACTCATTTTGTAATCCTCCTGTTTTCGTTTTCTTTTTCTCTACACCATTTATTTTACCGCCGTCATACATCCATGCAGGGGATTCCGGCGTTCAAATCTTTTTATTCTGCCACCATTATTTGCTGACATCCAAATTCTCTCCAATCAGTCCGATAAAGCTTCCCTCGGAAAGTCCGCCCTCCGCATGACCGATCAGCCATTTGTTCGTAGCGGCAAGCAGCGCATCCTCGCTGAGTGCCTTGCCCTGCTCCACCTTCTGATGTGCTCCTTCTAACGGATAGTTAGTGCCCTGAGGTAACACGATGGCTACCTGAAATCCCTGTCCGTTTACTCCACAGGGAGCATAATGCAGAGAAGTAGCGAAGACTTCCACACCGGTACCCGCCGGTACTAAAAATGCTTCCATCTTAGAAGTATCATAGGTAAAATCCTCTGCCACATCTGCCAACTGTCCGAGGAGCAGAATGGCGTCTGTTGCCGCCACATTAATTTCTGAACTTCTATGATATTCCACGGCATTTAATTTGGAATTATGACCATTACAATAACCGATCTGCACGGGCATCTCCCCGTAAGTAATGGTCTCCAGTTCTTTTTTCACAGGCAATGCTTCCAAGGCGTTGATTCCGGGCTCATATACCACGCCCTCAGGAATCGGAGTCTTCTTCATCTCCTCCACCAGTTCTGTGAAATTCACGTTGGTGATCACTCTGCCGTATTTTCGAAACGCAGGATCCTTTACCGACAAAATTTTCATTCTACTCTACCAACCTTTCTCTATTATAGCACAATCTAAAAATAACGAGGTTCATTTTGTTATGTCGTTGTTTGATTTTTCTATGATGTTATTTAATAATCTCAAATAGCGGTTTGCATGCCGGATAGATCTGGCGGAATTTCTGATAACGATCTTCATACTTCGCTGTCAGCTCCGGATCCGGTTCTACGGTTCCTGTGACTTTCACAAACTTCTCTGCGATCTCTTCCACACTTGCATATTCGCCGCAGGCTACCGCTGCCAGCATGGCACCACCCATGGCCGGACCCTCTTCACTCTCAATCACATCCACCTTCAGATTCAGGATGTTGGCGATCATCTTCTTCCACAGCGGGCTCTTCGCTCCGCCGCCACAGATCTTGGTCCGTTCCAGATGGATTCCCAGAGACTTCGCCACCTCCAGAGAATCTCTCAGGGCAAATGCTACACCTTCCAATACCGCCTGGGTCATATCGGCTCTTGAGGTGTCCATGGTCATGCCGATAAAGGTACCTCTGGCATTGGGATCGTTATGTGGAGAACGCTCACCCATGAGGTACGGCAGGAAATAGACATGATTCTCTCCAAGCTTACTGATCTGTGCCTGTTCCGCTGCGTAATCCTTCGTTCCGATGATCTCATCCATCCACCACTTATTGCAGGATGCAGCACTTAGCATGCAGCCCATAAGATGATAATGACCGTCTGCATGTGCAAAAGAATGCAGAGCATTGTTCTGATCCACACCGAAATGATCAGAAGAGATAAAAATCGTTCCACTGGTTCCCAGAGAAATATTACACATATTATCCCCAACGGTTCCGGTTCCCACAGCCGCTGCCGCATTGTCTCCGGCTCCCGCCGCTACCACTACATTGTGCGGAAGTCCAAGTTCGTCTGCCACCTCAGGCAATACGCAGCCCACCTTTTCATAGCTTTCATAACAGGTCGCCAGCTGCTCTTCCCTCACACCGCAGATCTCACACATTTCCTTTGACCAGCAGCGATTCTTCACATCAAACAAGAGCATACCGGAAGCATCCGATACATCCGTACAATGTACACCGGTCAGCCTATACGCAATGTAATCCTTCGGAAGCATGATCTTTTTGATCCTTGCAAAATTCTCCGGCTCATTCTTTTTCACCCAGAGGATCTTCGGTGCGGTAAAACCGGTAAAGGAGATATTCGCGGTATACTCCGACAGCTTATCCTTGCCGATCACGTTGTTCAGGTAGTCACATTCCTCGGTGGTTCTGCCGTCATTCCATAGAATCGCCGGGCGGATCACCTGATCCTTCTCGTCCAGAATGACAAGTCCATGCATCTGTCCTCCAAAGCTGATGCCTGCCACCTGATTCTTGTCTGCGTCTTTTAAAAGCTCCCGGATGCCCTCCATGGTCTGTTCATACCAGTCCTGAGGATTCTGTTCCGACCAGCCGGGATGCGGGAAATACAAGGGGTATTCCCGGGATACAATATTGCAAATATTCCCCTGACTATCCATTAACAACAGTTTTACCGCTGACGTACCAAGATCAATCCCAATATATAGCATACTCTTCCTCCCATTTTAATCTGTACGGCATTTTTTGTCCCATAAGTTTCATTTTATTTGTGTTTACTGTTTACTTCCGTTTCGCCGCCTTTATGTGCTCGTGCACGCTATGTATTAATCATAACTGCTGTGAGAAATATTTTCAAGTAGAAATTTTATTTTTCCTATGATTTTCTCTAAAAAATGAAGCTGTATGCTCCCGATGTCCGTCTATCCAAACCGTGCTCGGACAAGTGAGCAACATTAATTGACTTTATGTGGAAATTGTGATACTTTTATAACAAAATATAGGGGGCTTTTTATGGCTACAATCAAAGAAATTGCAGCTCTTGCCGGAGTATCCCGCGGCACCGTGGACCGTGTCTTGAATGATCGCGGTGCAGTAAACCCGGAGACTGCTGAGAAAATCAGAAAAATAGCAAAAGAACTGGACTATAAACCCAATCGTGCCGGTCTGGTCCTGGCTGCCCAGAAAAAGAGATTGAAGTTAGGCGTCATTCTGTTTTCCACCGGGAATCCCTTTTTCCAGGATGTATTGGCAGGAATCGATGAAAAAGCGGAAGAGCTGGCAAATTACAACTGCACTGTAATTACAAAGAAGATCTCCTTCGGTGTGGAGGCACAGCTGCAGACAATCGACGAGCTACTGGCGGAAGAGGTAAACGGCATCGCCATGACTCCTTATAATGACGCCCGGATCCGCAACCGTATCAATGCGTTATATGAACAAGGCATCCCCGTAGTCACGCTGAATACAGACATTGAAAATTCCAGACGCCTCGCTTATGTGGGCAGCAATTATACCCGCAGTGGTGCCACTGCCGCCGGGCTTTTACAGCTGATGACTTCCGGTACGGTAAACATTGGAATCGTCACCGGTTCTTCCAATATCCTCTGCCATACGGAGCGCATTGCCGGATTTATGAAAACCTTAGTCCCTTACCGTGACCGGATCCACGTGATAGACACGGTGGAGATCCACGACGATGAAGTGGAAAGCTACGAGAAGACCACTGCACTGTTATCAGAACACCCCGAGATCAATGCGCTGTTTTTTGCTGCCGGCGGTGTCTATGGCGCTTGCCGCAGTGTGGAAGCTTTGGAGCGAAAAGGTTCCGTCCGGATCATTGCTTTCGATCTGGTCCCTAAATACGCAAGAAAAAAACAGCAATTGTTTAGTAGACAGACAGATGTTGGAAAATGGCACGATTGCCGCTATTATCTGCCAGCAGCCAAAAATTCAGGGCAGCAAACCGCTTTCCCTGCTGTTCGCCTATCTGACCACCGGAGAGACTCCGGAGAAGGAATACAATTATACCGCGGTGGATATCCGGATCAAAGAAAATCTCTAAAACTTTCTTAAGATTCTTCCGACACCCTTGTCATTCACAATATATAGTATTATAATATAGACGTTATCTACGAAATGTTGTTTTAAGGGGTACTAAAGCGGGGGAGTCTTTCATCAATGAATTTATCTGATCTGAAACGAAATGCATATATGTTGCGCGGTTCTGATGCAAAACGTGGTTACATGCGCTGGTGGCATTCTTTCCAGGGCGTTTGTCCCACGACGCAGGAGACCCGCACTTTTTTTGTGGAATATAGTATTCTGAATCCGGCTCTCGGAACCACACAGCCGATTCTCGGACAACACCCCTATTACAAACGGCATGGCATGAAGCCTTCTTATGTCTGTATCAAAGCAGGCGTTTTCCCTAAGAACGGTGACGGTGGGCTGCAATTGCAGTCCTACTATCCCATGACCTCTCTACAGGTAGCACAGGATCCTTTTTATATGCAGATTGAGGAATGTGTCTTAAGTGAAAATCGCATCAGTGGCGCCATCGAGATCTCCGAGGATACCGCACGGCATCGCTCTCTGATGACCGATGCCGGCAGTTTTGTATGGGATCTGGAAATGCACAAGGCGGTAGCCTGCCATACCGGATATATTGCAAATGCGTTTTTTACGGTGATTCATGCGTTGGAAAGCTTCTGGCACGGTGAGGGAATCCGGACCTTTTTCCGCGGAACTGTTAATTTAAACGGTGTCACCTATGATATTACACCGGAGACTTCCTACGGCTATGCAGACAAGCATTGGGGACGCAGCTACAATCAGCCATGGCTGCAGTTTGCTTCCGGTCATCTGATCAGTGAACGCAGTGGTCGTGAGCTGAAACATTCTGCTCTCGCCATCGACGGCTGTTGTCCGAAGTTTTTATTTTTCCCCATGCGGCGAAGAATCCTGATGCAGCTGACTTATACCGGAGAAGATTTCGAATATCATTTCGGCAAACCGCTTACGTTGCCCCGTTGCAAATGGAAGATAAAAGAAACCAACAAACGTTTTATCTGGCATTTCAAAGCGCAGAACCGTACTTCCGTCATACGCATCTCAGGAAGCTGCAGTAAGGAACAGATGATGCCCCTGCTCTATGAAAATCCGGATGGAAAAGTCTCTCCCGCTCCTCTATGGGAGGGCGGCACTGCTGTCGGAACCATTGAATTGTACCGAAGAGTCGGCGGTTCTTTGGAGTTAATTGACAGACTTCATTTTGAAAATGGATTGTGTGCTTATCAAAGATTTTAATTTTCCGCGTAAAAAACTGCTGCCGCAGATTTCTCTGACGACAGCAGTTTTTATATGTCTTTTGATGATTTAAATTGCCTCTTCCGGCTCTTCTAATGCTTTCTCGTAACTCTCCAGGATTACTTTCTGTAAATTCTCTCTGGTGGAAGAATTGATGGGATGTGCAATATCCCGATATTCTCCATCCGTTGCCTTCTTGCTGGGCATTGCAATGAATAATCCTTTTTCGCCTTCGATCACTTTAATATCATGCACTACGAATTCGTCATCCAGTGTAATGGATACAACCGCTTTCATCTTGCCTTCCTTGGTGATCTTACGAACACGTACATCTGTAATCTGCATTTGCTAACCCCCTTGGTATTGTTGCAGTAATCCCTACGCATTTTTCCGCACTGTAACGATCTCGGATCCGGATCACTTAAATGACATACCTTTCATTACGTTCTACTACGATCTTGACTTCGCCTTCTCCCACAAAGTACGAATTTGCCCGGATCGTATCACGGCTCTCCACAATACAATTCTCAATATGCGTGTTATCTCCAATATATACGTCATTGAGGATAATGGAATTCTTGATCACACAATTATTGCCAATATAGCTCTTTTTGAAAATGACGGAATTCTCTACCACACCATTCACGATACATCCGCTGGATACCAGGCTGTTGCGCACCTGGGAACCGGGATTGTATTTTGCGGGAGGCAGATCGTCTACCTTGGAATATACATCCGGATGCTGACGGAAGAAGTAATCACGAATATCCTTCTTCAGGAAATCCATATTGGTCTTGAAGTAAGAATCAATCGTACCGATATTTCTCCAGTAAGAATCCAGCTTATATGCATAAATCT
>OIDU01001013.1_pt1 | contig 10796 bp, 9 predicted proteins | sample 1581481 | NCBI WGS metagenome assembly OIDU01 (sample SAMEA3882519, study PRJEB24775) | human gut metagenome | biome: human-associated habitat; feature: intestine environment; material: feces | place: Netherlands | collected 2009/2010
ATGATATAGATGTGTGGATCAGCTCTCGCTGCCGAAATCGTCAGAATGTATGCTTTGTGATTATATTACATAGATTTCCGGTTCCTGTCAATTAACAAAATAGCCAAATCCGCACTACCTGAATTTGGCTACTTTGAATAGGAGCATCGCAGGCACCAAATAATCCGACGGTGCCGCATATATCGCAGTTATTATTTTACACATGTGTTTGTCTCAAAAATATCTATCAGAGCTGAAAGCATTGCCCACTCAATTTATCCCATATTTCTGTTTCATTGTCTTTAAGATTTCCGGTTCTCCAAACAAGGCAATCTTATCTCCATCACCGCCAGCAATCATACTATTTATCAGCTTTACCAGCTGGCTTTCACCCTCTTCTCTTCCTTCCAGCCTTCCTTCTTCTCTGCCTTCTTCTCTGACGTCGTCATCATGTAACAGTTCTTTCATGTACTCCGACCTCCATTCCTCATTCTTACGTGCTCTACGCACCGCTTCATCTATCCTCCGGCTCAGGTCTCCTCCGACCTTCCCAAATCTTCTCCGTTCCATCCTTCAGGTACAGCTCTCTGTCTTCCTTACACAGATTCTGGAACAAATACTTCGCATATCCCCTGCCAAACGGATCAAATCTTCTCCACCGGCTGATGGTTCAGATTCTGCATCTCTGCATCGTACATACGCTTTTTATCCCGCGTATACATATCCAGCCGGACCGGCTTGCCACTTTATCACCCATCGCCTTACCAAACATAAAATCATCCGAAATCGTCAGTTCCTCATATCGTTTTGCCATCCGTGTTCTCCTCTCACACTCCACAGGAGAATAAACAACTACAATACGTAGAACAAACGCTCTGTCCTTCATCATCTCCTGCTCTATTGTATTTAATGGGGTAAATAAGCAGGAATTCCTCTGAAGTCACAGATATCAACTTATGCTGATTTAGAAATTTGAGATAGAAAAAAAATCTGCTTACAAACAGAGAATAACAAAGAACTATGTACTTGTCAATGCTGCAAAATAGCCAAATCTGCGCTTTGTTAATTTTTACGGAAAAGAAATCGAAGAAAACGGATACCCCGGGCAAACCGCCGAAGTATCCGCTATTTTAACTATGCTAAATAATTCCGAACAAAGAGAACGTGATTATGCACTCAGACTTTTGAAGCTTTTTCTGGCTTATCAAAAATAAAACCCTGACTAGTTAAAGCCAAACAGTTTCTGGCAGATCTTGTACCCCTCCACGGAAATCTTGCGTCCGCCTCTTCCGGGCAGGTTCATCGTTCCGCCCATGATGCCATTGCGCATCCACAGGTACAGTCTCTTATCCTTGCTCTTAAGATACTCCCACAATTCTTTCTTCTTATCCAGGTGTTCCTGAGTACCGGAGCGGATCAGCAGAACGGATGACACTGTCATAATAATTTCCAGATAGTTACGCATGTACTGATACAGGCGTCTGTTCTTGACCAACTCCTGTTTTTTTGCCACAAGATAATCGATCATCAGCTTTGTCACGCGGATCTGTTGGTCGATACGGGAGATCATGACCGTCTCATTGACAGACTGATCCTGTCTTCCTATATAGTATCTGTAGAAATTCACATCCAGATAATACATATTTTTCACATAAGGTAACGGTTCAAACACATACAGATTGTCCACATAGAAAGTATGCTCCGGAAGCTTCAGTCCGCATTCCTGAAGCAGCTTCGTACGGAAGATCACAGAATGCATCAGTATGTAATGTCCCTTGATAAAATGATGGCAGTCCTTCCAGGTGAACATCCTCTCTACCGGCAGAATATGACGGTACTGAATAACTTTCTTGCGACTCTCGCCTTCCTTCTCATAGACATAGTTGCTGATCAGCATGTCCAGTGCCTGACCGCCTCCTGCCAGCTCCCGCAGAGTGTCCAGGATCTTAAAATAGGCATCCTGCTTCACCCAGTCATCACTGTCCACCACCTTAAAATATAATCCGGTAGCATTGGCAATTCCGGTATTCACTGCAGAACCGTGTCCACCGTTCTCCTTGTGGATCGCGCGGACGATCGTAGGAAACTGTGCTTCATATTCATCTGCGATCTCCGCAGTGCGATCCTTGGTAGATCCGTCATCAACGATCAGAATCTCCACATCCTCCCCTCCGACTAACAGGGAGTCAATACATTTTCTCATATACTTTTCAGAATTATAACAGGGAATTGCTATGGAAAGTAATTTCATGATTGCTGTCCTTTCTTCATATTAAAACATAGTTCGAGGTATTCCAAGCTGCATGCTCAGTCCCTTCGCATAAGCTGCAAATGCAGAAGGAATGGGATATCTGCCTTGCGTCTCCCGGGGTTCAATATAGATCCAGTCCGCAGAATCCGGTCCAACCTTCTTCGGTGCCAGTTCATCCACACGGATCAGATATCCTTTCATATGCCATTCTCTATGGGAAAAAATATGCTTTGCATCCTCAAGGGGCTGGATCCGGAGTACCTGCAACCCGTTCTCCGCCAGATATTCCTTGACCTCCTCCGCGGTATGATATCCCTTCATCGAAGGGAATTCATACATACCGGCCAGCAGACCTTTCGCCGGACGCTTATGCAATGCCGCCAGCTCCGCATCCCGGATAATGAGGATCGTCTTCTCCTCTATGGTCCGTTCCTTTGCCTTTGCCTTATTCGGGTACTGTTGCTGTGTTCCATCTTCGTATGCCAGACAGATCTGCCGAAGCGGACACGCCTCACAATGAGGGGCACCGTTTGGAATACACACGCAGGCTCCGATCTCCATCATTGCCTGGTTAAAATCCCCGGGTCTGTCCTTCGGTATAACCTCCCACAAGTCCTTCTCCACGGCCTTTTTCACTTTATCCTCTGAGATACATCGATCATCCTTACGGATGCGGGCGATCACACGGAGCACATTTCCATCTACCGCCGGGTTCGGTTTTCCATAAGCTATGGAAGATACTGCTCCCGCCGTATAGCTTCCGATTCCTTTCAGTTTCAGCAATTCTTCATAAGAATCCGGCATAATTCCGGCATAATCTTCCATGATCTGAATTGCTGCTTTCTGCAGATTACGCACCCGGTTGTAATAACCAAGTCCCTCCCAAAGCTTTAATAGAGTCTCCTCCGGTGCTTCCGCTAATGCCGCGATATCCGGCAGGGTATCCATAAATCTCTGAAAATAAGGTTTCACCGCCTCCACCCTGGTCTGCTGTAGCATGATCTCAGAGACCCATACGCGATAGGGTGTGGGCTGTTCTCTCCAGGGAAGAATCCTACGATTATTATCATACCATTTTAAAAGTGGTTTGGGAATTGCCCGAAGGTCACCTTTCCTAAAGATTTCCTTAACATCCGTTAAATTTTCATTGTATTTATCCATAGTGTCTACCGCAGGCGATTGCATTCAAACTTCTCCATGGTGAGCAGGCAGTTTTTCAGTTCTTCATAACGCTCCTCCGTCTCACCGTCATTTACTTCGATATCACAGGCGATTGCCATGGTCGTGATCATCTCATCGGTGATCCGGTGATGTAAGCCTGCGAGAATATTTAACTTCTGCTCATAGGAATCCGCATCCAGGAATTCTAATACCAAAGGATCCAGTGCGGGCTCCTCCTCTGCAACTTCTATATGCACTGCCGGTGCCTCCGGCTGTGCTGCTACGCCCTGCGCCCCACTCACTGCATCAGTCTCACGGGTCTGTCTGTCCGCGTCCGCACCCTGCAGCTCAAAACGGAATCTCTGCTGTACCTCAGGGTATTTGACCTTATCCACTTCGCTCGTAAACATCGCAAGCGGTCTCGCATATGTCTTAAAATCTCCGTACATTGCCTGATAGATCACCAGCTGCTCTCCGGTCTCCGAATGCTGTGCTATCGTAACGATCTGGTACAGATTCCCTTTAAAATGCTTATATATCTCATGTGGTTTGGGAATAAATGTCATCTGTCCTTCTCCTTTCCCATTGCCTCTGCTGCGGCATATGGTAACAGTATAACCCCTATTCTGAAAAATGTCATGTCTCCCTTAAAAATCTGTCAGAAGATATTCATAAGAGATGCTGTAGCTGCCGGAAGCATTGCATGCCTGCATAAGCTCTGCGCTGAAAGCTTCACGTTCCTCTTCACTCATGTCATTGATCCTCTTATGATGGATCGTAAAGGTATAATCACATGCTCCGCTTTCATCCATCACATAAGTCAGTGTCACACAACTGTTACAGCAGCCATTCTCATTGAGATATTGCTTCACCTTTGTAAGCAGCTGCTGTTCCTTCACCCGATTCTCAATACGCTGTGTTTCATTGCTGCTTTCGCTTTTCACCGTGCTTCCGATGCAGAATACAATGGTCAGGATCAATAATACTGTAGTAACATAAAACATAATATTGGAAATGGCTTTTCTTCTCATAATCTATACCTCTCTGTTCTTTTATCCGGATTTTTACCGGAGCTTTCATCATCCGCTCCATCCGACAGATATAGATTACCTTTTTTCAAGTACTATAAAACCACCTCAATCTAAATATCACTACAAAGCGGTTATAATTCAGCTGTTAAAATATTCTGCTCCGGCGGATTCCACCGCTGCTTTTAACCCCAGGGCAGACATTCTGACTGCACCGTTGCCCCAGATGATCATCTGCTCCAGGGCATCTGAGGTAGCTACCGTCACGCGGTATTTCTGCGGTTTTGCTCCCAGCTCATGTGTGGTGCGCTCAATATACTGGTCTGCAGTCTCCGCTTCCTTCGTATAGACCACTTCTATGTTATGATATTTCATCACAGATCCCGGATTTCCTTTCACCTTATAGGCATCATAGACCAAAATCAGCCGACATCCCTGATATCCCTGATAGTTGCACAATATATCCATCAGTTTGTCCCTGGCGCTGTCTAAATTGATCTGTGCCAGCTCCCGCAGCTCCGGCCATGCGAAAATAATATTATAACCGTCCACCAGCAGATATTCTTCCGGTTTTTCCTGAGGGCCTGCTTTGGTCTTCGGTGTCCGTATACTGTCTGCCGGACTTTCCGTATAGTTGCTGCGACTGCCGGAGGATGTATGATATCTGCGGAATCTATGCGGATCTTCTGCCCCTTTTCCATAGGTCCTGCGGAAGATCTCTTCGATCTCCTCCTGGGATATGATACGCTCTGTGCCGCCACCCGTCTGACGTACAACTTCCTGCCGTCTGTTCACTGCCGGCATTCCCTGTAAGGCGTCATCCCCCGACTCTGCATTTTCCTCCGAATCCGGTACCCAGCCGCTCTCCACATGGGCATATTCCGACACCTGATCCCAGGGCACCTGGAAACCGGCCCCGTGGGCACAGAATACGGAACCGGTAGGATTGGCGGTATCCGCCTCCGGATCGTAATCCGTCTGTGTCATCACCTCTTCTGTATTATGGCAGGGTTCGTACCCCTGCAGGCTGCAGGACAGTCTGCCGTGTCCTTTGGTATAGGAAGCCACTTCTCTGGCGTAATCCCGCATAGTTGCCACCGGCACACTGCCCATCAGTACACTGTTGTTCCCTTCGGTCACAGGCGGATCGAATCGTCCGTTCATTCTGGTGATATCTGACATTGCCCTGCCGAGATTTTCTGTCGGCACTTCCAGTCGATAGGAAAACCACGGCTCAAGCAGAATACTTTTTCCACTGCGCAGTCCCTGCCGGATGGCGCGATAAGTCGCCTGCCGGAAATCCCCGCCCTCCGTATGCTTAGTATGTGCCTTCCCGGCGATCAACAGTATCCGAAGATCTGTGATCTCCGATCCGGTGAGCACTCCCACATGCCTTTTTTCCTCCAAATGAGTCAGGATCAGTCTCTGCCAGTTCCGATCCAGCATATCCTCACTGCACAGAGAGGCAAATTGCAAGCCGCTGCCCCGTTCACCCGGTTCCAGCAGCAGGTGTACTTCTGCATAATGTCGCAGGGGTTCAAAATGTCCGATGCCTTCCACCGGTTCCGCCAGCGTCTCCTTATAGACAATGCTTCCCGCATCGAATTCCGCTTCCAGTCCGAAACGCTCCCACAGGATATTTTTCAGGATCTCCATCTGCACCTGCCCCATGACCTGCATATGGATCTCCCGCTTTTCCTCCTGCCATAATACATGTAACTGCGGCTCCTCTTCTTCCAACTGTCTGAGCTTTCCAAGCGCTGTCACGGGATCCACATCCGGGGGAAAACTCAGCCTGTAGGTCAATACCGGTTCCAACACCGGTGCCAGATTCTCGCTTTCATAGCCCAGTCCCTGTCCTGCAAATGTCTTCGTAAGTCCTGTGACCGCACAGACTTCTCCCGCCGGCACGCTGTCTGCGGTCTCATAGCTTCCTCCATTGTACAGGCGCAGCTGATCTGCCTTTTCCTCCCAGGTCTCTTCCCCGGCACCGCTTTTCTCATTACCGATCATCATTTTGACCCGAAGCGTCCCTCCGGTGACTTTCAGATACGTCAGACGGTTCCCCGACGTATCTCTGCCGATTTTATAGACTCTGGCTCCAAACTCCTGTGAATATTCCGGTTCCGGCAGATAGAAAGACAGTCCGTCCAACAGCTTTTCTATGCCTTCCTGTCTTAATGCGGATCCAAAAAAGCAGGGAAACAGCTTCCGCTGCGCCACAGTGAATGCTATGCTCTCCGGCTGCAAGGCTCCGGTCTCCAGATATTCCTCCATCAGTACTTCACTGCACATGGCGGCATGTTCCAGTTCCTGCTCACGGTCCTCTCCGGATTCATCCTGCGCCATGATATTTTCAACGGTTACAATATTGCCATCCAGCTTACCTTGCAGTTCGGCCAGTATTTTGTCCCGCTCGGTGCCCGGCTGATCCATTTTATTTACGAATAAAAATACCGGAACCTCATATCTTTTCAATAATCTCCACAGTGTGTAGACATCCCCCTGCACGCCGTCACTGCCGTCGATCACAAGGATGGCTGCGTCCAGTACCTGCAGTGTCCTCTCCATTTCAGCGGAAAAATCCACATGCCCAGGGGTATCTAACAGAGTGATATCCACATCTTTCCACCGGATTCTCGCCTGCTTGGAGAAGATGGTAATGCCTCTCTTCCTCTCCATGTCCCCATTGTCCAGAAAAGCATCTCCGTGATCCACTCTTCCTGCCTTGCGGATCGTTCCGCAGGTATATAAAAGGCTCTCTGCCAGTGTTGTCTTGCCGGCATCCACATGTGCCAGAATTCCTATGATTAATTTCTTCATTCCTATTGCTAACCCTTCTATCTCCGGTTCCTGCTGCTTCTCCAGGATTCTTACTGTTTCCTTAGGTTTCTACCGCTTTCTTAAGTTTCTGCTGTTTCCTTAGACTTCTACCGCTTTCTGATCTTTACTATCTACGATACTATATTTTCGCCGATTTTCCAACTGTTTTATCTTGAGGATGTCATTGCAAATCCTCTTATAGATAGGCTATAATCATAGCATACTTTCCATCTTTCCATTAACAGGAGGAGCTATGATCAAATTAATTGCAACCGACATTGACGGTACCCTTTTAAAAGACGGTACGCTGATGATCGATCCGGAATATATGACCGTAATTGAAAAACTGACTTCAAAAGGAATCATCTTCGTCGCCTGCTCCGGCCGGCAATTCATCAGTGAACGAAAGCTTTTCGCTCCCGTTTGCGATAAGCTTCTCTATATCACGGACGGCGGCACGGTAGTCCGTACCCCGCACAAAATTTTAAAAGTCCACACTCTGCCCGAAGATGTCTGGCATGGAATGTGTGAAACGGTTCGCAATGAATTACCGGACTGTGATTATTTTATTGCCACTCCGGATTATTGTCTGGCAGAAGATGCCGGAAGCCGCATGTTCCGATGGCTTACGGATTCTTACGGATATGATATCCGTGAAGTTCCGAATCTGTTAAAAGCACCCGTGGACAACGTGATCAAATTCACTGTATATCACCCTTCGGCATGTGAAGAAATGTGTGCCCCGCTTTTCACTCCCACCTGGCAGACCAAGGCTAAAATCGCTTCCTCCGGCAAAGAATGGATGGACTGTAACCCGTTAGGTGTGAACAAAGGAACCGCTATTCGGTTTTTACAAGAATATCTTGGCATTGCCCCGGATGAAACCTGCACTTTCGGAGACAATCTGAATGATATAGAAATGCTTGAGAGCGCCGGAACCAGCTATGCCGTATCCAACGCAAGAGAGGAAGTAATCGCTGCCGCAAAGAGAACCTGTGCGCCTTATTGGGAAAACGGCGTGCTGCAGGTATTAAAAACTTTTCTGTAAGCTTGACACTGTCACAATAAAGCACTATAGTAAACAGGTAAATATTATATTCCGCTAGGGGAGCACATCGCTGAGACTGAAGTGTTGCAAGACTACGCCATCACTTCTAACCCTCACTACTTGAACCGGATAATACCGGCGTAAGGAAGCATAGATTTCATGCAGTTATTGTCTACGTGTACACTGCTGATAACAGTGTATAAGAGCCGTACATTATAAGAGTGCCGTTCAAGGCTAATTTTTGCATGGATACGATGTTGTCCCTCCTCGCGCATACGAAGGAGGATTTTTTTATGTTGTACAATGTTGTTGTGAATGACTGGGGCGAGACTACTTATGTCCCCACTGCTCTGGGCAATGTTCTGTTAGTGGTTGTCCTGATCGCTCTGCTGGCCGTTGCTGTTGTATTTGCCCGTAAGCAGAGAAATAAGACCGGGGCTGACGACGTTGATCAGAAAATGGCTCACAGTAAGCTGACCGTAAAGCAGTTGGCATTCTGCGCCATGGCAATCGCTCTTGGAACCGTGCTGTCAAACATCAAGCTGTTCCATTTTCCTACCGGCGGTTCCATTACGCTTCTGTCCATGCTGGTGATCTGCCTGCCCGGTTACTGGTTCGGTCTGGGTGCAGGTATCGCCACCGGAGTAGCTTACGGTGTGTTACAGCTTCTCATTGATCCCTATGTATTGTATCCCATGCAGTTGATCGTTGATTACATTTTGGCTTTCGGTGCTTTGGGATTGTCCGGACTCTTCTCCAATGCGAAATTCGGACTGCTGAAGGGATATATCACCGCTGTGTTGGGCAGATATGTGTTCGCCGTGATCTCCGGATGGATCTTCTTCGGCGCGTATGCCTGGGAAGGCTGGGATCCCCTGCCCTATTCCCTCGCCTACAATGCGATCTATATCTTCGCTGAAGCGGCAGTAACATTACTGATCCTGTCCGTGAAACCGGTACAGAATCTGTTCTCAAAGTTAAAACAGATGGCTTTAAATGATTAGGTAGATTGAAAGTTTACGAAAGCATAGCCGCGCATAAGCAAAATAAGAACCGTGATTGGGAGCTTGCTCACAAATCACGGTTTCTTTTTTTGCTGCCAATCTTATTTCGTGTTCTTCATGACATCTTTATTCTTCACAAGGTAATCGATCAAAGATACCACGGTGAGGATCAGTGCGATCCACATAATGATATTGGTAAGGATCTGCAGCTGCGGGAAGTTGGCGATCATCAGGCAGATCATGACCATCTGGAAGGTGGTCTTGAACTTGCCCCAGTAACTTGCGGCAATGACTACGCCATTGTCGGAAGCGATCAGACGGAAGCCGCTGATGATAAACTCTCTGGCGATGATGATGATGACCACCCAGGAAGGGATACGGTTCATCTCGATCAGTGCGATCATGGCGGAACATACTAACAGCTTATCCGCCAGGGGATCCATGAACTTACCGAAGTCGGTGATCAGATTATATTTTCTTGCAATCTTACCGTCGATCATATCGGTGAGACTGGCAATAATGAAGATAGCCAGTGCAATCATATCCGTCACGAAAGTGTTGTCGCCGAACCATCCGGCATGGCCTCCCAGTAACAGGATAATAAACGGTACGATCAGGATCACGCGAAAAATAGTCAGCTTGTTGGGCAGATTCATTTTACTCATGGTATATTTCTCCTATCAGATCATATTCATTGGAACCGGTGACCAGAACCTTGACAAAATCTCCGGTCATCAGATTCGCTGAAGTATTCACGAACAGATATCCGTCCACATTGGGGGCATCTCTGTATGTTCTTGCAACATAAGTCTCTTCGTCCGCAACCTTGCCCTCGATCATTACAGTCAGGATGTGTCCTACCATATCCTCTGCCTTGTCAAAAGCGATTGCCTGCTGTAATTCCATCAGTTCATCCCTGCGGAATTCCTTGACTTCCTGCGGCACCTGGTCTTCCATGGTGGCGGCGGGAGTATCTTCCTCCTGAGAATAAGGAAATACACCCAGACGGTCGAATTCCATCTCATTGACAAAACGATACAGCTCCTCAAAATCCTCCTGGGTCTCTCCGGGGAATCCGCTGATCAGTGTGGTACGTAAGCAGATATCGGGGATCTTCGCCCGAAGCTTTCCAATGATGGCACGAAGCTCTGCCTGGTCGGTACGTCTGCCCATTCGTTTCAACACATTGTCGGAAGCATGCTGGATGGGAATATCCAGATAGTTACAGACCTTGGGTTCTGCTGCAATAGCATCGATCAACTCATCTGTGATCTCCTCCGGATAACAGTATAAAATACGGATCCAGTAGATACCGGGGATCTGTGCCAGTTCATGTATGAGTCTGGGCAATTCCTTTTTTCCATACAGATCCACGCCGTACAGCGTGGTCTCCTGTGCTACCAGGATCAGCTCCCGTACGCCCTTGTCCGCAAGTTCTCTGGCTTCTTTTAACAGACTTTCCATGGGGACGCTGCGGTAATTGCCCCTGACCTTCGGAATAA
>OIDU01001018.1_pt1 | contig 10769 bp, 7 predicted proteins | sample 1581481 | NCBI WGS metagenome assembly OIDU01 (sample SAMEA3882519, study PRJEB24775) | human gut metagenome | biome: human-associated habitat; feature: intestine environment; material: feces | place: Netherlands | collected 2009/2010
AGGATGTCCTTAGATATGTGGCGAAAAACTATCAGGAGCCAATAGCATTAAAGGATGCTGCGGACATAGCCTCTCTCAATCAGGAGTATTTCTGCCGTATGTTTAAAAAATGTATGGGTGTTACATTTCTTGAGTATGTCAATCTGGTAAGAATTGATCATATACATGAGGAACTGCTGACAACAGGCGACTCCATTACGGACATATTGGAGCGTAACGGGTTTACGAATTACAAGGTTTTCAGCCGCATGTTTAAGGCACAGTATGGCATGACACCGAGAGAATTGCGCAAACTATAGTACTTGAACAAACAGGATGGTTTTATTATAATTTTATTTAAATAGAATAATCATAATATTAAAATGGAAAACGGATGATGAGAATAGGAATATGTGATGACTCAGATATATCACGGCAGAATATGCTAAGTTTGTGCCATGAATATTTTCAAAATAATATTGGAAAAATTGAATATCAGATGTTTGAAAGCGGTGAAGATTCTATGAAGATAGTTATTTCAACAACGGTAAATATGCCGATATATGAGCAAATAGTCAACCAGATACGTGATGCCGTAATAAGCGGAGAGCTGAAAGAAAAAGAGGGTATGCCCTCGATACGTGTGCTTGCAAAGGATCTGGCTGTCAGCGTAATCACGACCAAGCGTGCCTATGAAGAGCTTGAAAAAGAGGGCGTGATAGAATCGGTGCCAGGAAGAGGCTTTTACGTCTGTGAACAGAAAAATGATCATTTACGTGAAAAACAGATGATGAACATAGAAAGCCGCATGTCAGATCTGCTGGCTGAGTGTGAGAATGCCGGTATGACGATTGACGATGTGATAGATATGGTGCGTGTGTTAGGAGAAAATAATGGATGAAAGAGATGATGGCTTTGGCAGGACAGTTTGTAGTAGTTCTGGTCAGAACATTATATTCAGGTGACTTTTGTGATTGGAGTGTGTATGTACCACTCATTACGGCTGCGGGTTTTATTCTTGAGAAAGCAGTAAAATACAGTACTATCAAAAAAACAAAGGTGTCAAAAATAAAATGGAACTCTATTGACACAACAAAAGTAAAGTATTTATAATTACATATATTAATATATGGGGAGTGAAGCAGAATGTTAACGGCAATAGATTTTTCTAAATACGCACGTAATGAAAAATACTATGGTGGATCAGAACGAAAAGAGGGAATTTCGATTAATGGAGAAGATTATATGCTCAAATTCCAAAAGAAGACAGCGTTTGGAATGAGAAATAATCATATATCAGAGTTTCTTGGATCGCATATATTTGAAATATGTGAACTTGAGACACACAAAACATATCTGGGATACAGAGATGGTGAAGAAGTGGTAGCCTGTAAGGATTTTAATGTACCGGGAAGACAATTTGTTCCATTTAATGATGTTGGTGAAAGTACATTAGATCATGACAAAGAAGCATATCAGTATGATTATGAAGACATCATGCAGATGTTAAGTGACAATTCAAAACTTACGAATGTTGATGAGACAATTTCAATGTTCTGGCGGATCTGTGTAATGGATGCTTTACTGGGAAACTTTGATCGGCATGGAGCAAATTGGGGATTTATAAAGGAAAATAATTACTATACAATGGCTCCGGTGTTTGATAATGGCTCTTGTTTATTTCCTAATTTGGTAGATGAAGAAGAAATGCAGGAAATTATGGAGTCTGAGGAGGAGACAGATAAGAGAATTTATAAATTTCCAACATCACAGGTAAAACTTAGTGGAAAAAAGAGTTCCTATTTCGAGGTAATAAATAGCCTTCAATTTGATGAATGCAATGACGCTTTGAAATATGTAATTTCAAAATTAGATATGAATAAGGTTGAAAAACTAATAAATGAGACACCGCTTATCTCAGAGGTGCAGCGAGCGTTTTACAAACATATGTTAAATGCTCGATATAATAAAATTCTTCTGGCATCATTTGAAAAATTAGGATAAGGAGTTAAAGATGAGAGAATGGGTAACATCTGGAGATATTTGCTTAAAAGATGAATATAATCTTGTCTATAAGATTGCTGAAATCACTTATAGAGAACGGGAAGATGAAAGCTTTATATATGAAATCAGGCCAAATTATAGCGTGATCAGTCTCTTAAAAGTGACCGACTTTCAAGGAATTCCCGGATTAGATTTAGATTTGAGAAAAGAAGTTTATATAAGAGAAAATATAGTTCCGGTTTTTATCAGCGAACGGGCACCTTCAAAGAATAGAGAAGATTTGTGGGATTTGCTGGAAGAATGTGGTATGCAATATCTGAATCAGTTGGAATGGTTGATCAGAACGGACACGCAGTATTCCGGTGATAAATTATTTGTACAACGACATGAGGATAAAACGATAGATATAGATTCGATTCGTCAGTTAGGAAATCGTAGTGCAGTCATTTGCCATAAATTATTAGATACAATTTGTTATGGAAATGATGTGAGAGCGGAATCAATCATAATAGATGATAAAAATCGAAGGCAATATTTTGATCTGTTAACTGCGTTATATAGTACGGAACGAAAATATCTGAATTCTCAAAGGAATACAGGCATTCAATCTTCTATCAGACAGGGAAAGTTCAAGGGACGCACGAGAATAAAGATCGACAAGCTTGCTGAAATGGAAATTTTTACGGATTATGAGAACAAAAAAATTAATAGCGCTGAGGCTGCACATATGCTTGGAATCAGCACCTCAACTTTTTTTCGAAGATATAAGGAATATAAAAATCATGTCAATATGTTATAAGAAAAATAATTGAGAAGAAATCGTAAATTCGTGCAAAAACAGCTCATAAAAAATCGAGATTACTTGTTTGATTAGACAGAGTATACGATAAAAGAGGAGGAAAACAATGCTTCTGATGTGTAAAAATATACCGGTTTACGATATTGGCAGTGAAACTGTGCTAAACAATGCTCTTTTGCCGGGACTTATGAGAGAAAAATCTGCGAATATGCACACATTTACCAGATGGATGAAATATAGATACTCTTCTGGCACGAATACGCTGGCTAGAAAGCTTAAGGGGATTACCTTTGGGCAGGGAGCAAGAATCCGCATCAACAGGGAAACAAGAGCTCTCAGTTTTAGCGATTGTTATTGGATTAAAGACGAAAATGATCTGGTGTTATTTGAGGATATAAGTCCATACTATAAACCATTCTGGGAAGGAATGGATGAATATAAGACAGGACAGGCGGTTCCGACACTATATGTGGGAGGAGCCTTATCCAAAGAGTGGAAGAATGATGGCAGACTTTATAAATACGGTGATGTATCTGTTGAACTGCAATGTATTAAGTTGTGTAAGAATTGTGGTATTTTAGTAGAAAATGCTTTTGCAATAAAGGATGGAATTGCCATCGAAAACATTACCTCGCAAAATCTTATGCTCGAACAGGCAGATCAGTCGGGAAGACTTGATCCGGATGATTTTGATGAGCAGACGATTATAGACCTTTTTGGAAAAAATGGGGCGCAGATGCTCATTATCGATGCGATTATCGGAAATGGTGACAGGCATGCCGGAAATTTCGGCTGGATGCGGGATGCTGATACAGGAGCTTACGTGGGAATGGCGCCACTATATGATTTTGACCATGCGCTTGACAGCACACTTGAATCTGATCGTCTCTTAACGGATGCCGTGAAATATTGCATGCCGTATAGGGATGAAGTCATAAGAATAGCGCAGATTGCACGAGAATCAGATAACCCGGTTTTTTCAAAGCGTGCAGGGAGTGTGTTGGATATATTGTAATCTCAAAAATATAGAATACGTTGTATTAAATAGAAGATATATAGAACCAGACAGAATTATGTCTGGTTTTTATTATGTCATGAATCTGATATTTTAAGATAAATTGTAGTATATTTCAAAGGCATTTAATCGTTATAGTTACTTGGTAAGGTAAAAAAATATTTAGTGAAAGGGGTACTTTATGAAAAAAAGAGTATTATTAGCTTTACTTGTATCGGCGATGACACTTACTGCCATGCCAGGCGTTACTTTTGCAGGCAGTAATGCGGACAGTGCAGATAATGGCGGGTTAAGCTACGAGGGTTACACACAAGTCTGGGGTGATGAGTTTAACGGTGATTCACTTAATCGTGATGACTGGAATGTTGAGACTCACAAAAAGGGATGGGTCAACAGCGAGCTGCAGGAGTATGTGGACTCTGAGGAAAATATTCAGGTCAAAGATGGAAAATTGTTAATAAATCCTGTAAAAAAAGTTACGTCAGTGGAAAATAATGAGGAAATAAATCTTATAAAAAATGCTGATTTCTCTTCTGAAATGGAAGGATGGACAGAGACTATCGCCAATTGGGGCGGCAGTGATGGAAGTGCTGATGCAGAAAGAACTACTTCAGATGGCAAAATTATTTATAATATCAAAAATCCAGGAACACAGGATTGGAATGTTCAGTTAAAACAGACAGATATCAAATTACAAAAGGGTCATAAGTATAAAGTAAGTTTTAATGTTTTATCTACTGGAAATCGTAAATTTAAAACAGGTGTTATGAGTGATTCCTATGAATGGTATGGTGGCTGCGATCCTGAACTTGAAGCGGAAAAAGAGCAGGAAGTAAGTTTCGATTTTGAAATGGATAAAGAAACTGTGGCTGATTTTTATATATCACTTGGAAAATACGATATAAATGACGATACATTGGCTTCTGATGTTACGATTTCAGATATTAAAATGATCGATTTAAATGCATCCAATGAAGCCGTTTCCTACACCTCCGGCAGAATTTCAACTCAGAACAAGCAGACATTTACATATGGTCGTTTTGAGTGCCGTGCAAAGGTGCCAAAGGGGCAGGGCTATCTTCCGGCATTCTGGCTTATGGCAAACGATGAGAATATTTATGGTCAGTGGCCTCGCTGCGGTGAGATCGACTGTATGGAAGTAATGGGACAGGAGACAAATAAGGCATACGGAACAATCCATTACGGAAATCCTCACGCAGAGTCACAGGGAACATATTATACAAGTGATGGTGAGGCTGATTTCTCAGATGATTTCCACACATTTACATGTGATTGGGAACCGGGGGTGATCAAATGGTATGTAGATGGAAAACTATATCATGAAGAAAGCGACTGGCATTCAACTACGCAGGGGCAGGGAACTCTTACGTATCCGGCACCATTTGATCAGCCGTTTTATATTATTTTAAACCTTGCGGTAGGCGGAAGCTGGGTAGGAAACCCAAATGAAGAGACAAGTTTTGATAACAATCCATATGAGATTGATTATGTGCGTGTATATAAAAAAGACAGCTACAATGAGGATGTTAAGCGGCCTGTAAAACAGGTTACACTTCGTGAACCTGATGCAAACGGCAACTACATCAACAATGGTGATTTTTCTGTAAAAGAGGATCTTACCGATGAGACAGGCTGGAAGTTCGTTACTGCGCTTGAGGGTGAGGCAGCAGCTTCTATTGATGGCAATACAATGACTGTTAAGACTACAAACGAGGGAACTGTAGATTACAGTGTACAGCTTGTACAGCCAAACCTTCCATTTGAAAAAGGCGCTACGTATCAGGTTCAGTTTGATGCATATGCATCTGCAGACAGAGAAATAGGAATTGATGTAAAAGCTCCAGATCATGGATATATGAGTTATATGCCACATCAGGATGCAAAGCTTACAACAAAAAAACAGACATATACATATACTTTTAAGATGGGCGAATCAAGTGACGCAAATGGACGTCTTGAATACAATATGGGCGCAAAGGGTTCGACTGCAGATATTTATATCAGTAATGTGTCAGTAAAGAAAATAAAAAATGCCGATCCGAACGAAAAAGAAGTAAAAACGGTTCTTGCAAATGGAAACTATGTATATAATGGAAGTTTTCAGGAGGGAGATAAGCATCTGGGATACTGGACAATTGTGAATGATGAAAACGCACAGGCAGGCGTGACATCATTTGCTGATAACCGAAGATTTAAAGTTACAATGAATAAAGATGCAAAGTCAGCAGTTGTTATTTCACAGGAAGATCTGGCTTTTGCGGCAGGTACACCATATAGATTTAGTTTTTCAGCTGAATCAGACATGGATAATACGATTACAGTAAACGTAGGCGGCTATGAATATACAGCTGATATCAAAGCAGGCGAAATGAAAGAATTTGCTTTTGATATTCCGGCAAATGCGGAGTATGTAAATAAAAATATTTCAATTACTTTGGGCATGAACGGAACAACATGGCTTGATAATGTAAGCCTTGTAGAGAATGCACTTATAAAAAATGGCTCATTTAATGCCGGAACAACAGGTTATACGGTGTATGTTGATTCTTCGGCAAAAGCCTCTTATGTTGTAGATAGTTTAAAAGATGATAATGCTTTAGCTGTTACAATAGATGATACAGGAGATCAGGACTGGAAAGTACAGATTAAGCAGGAAAATATAATGCTTGAAAAAGGAAAGACATACAAGCTTAAATTCAAAGCTAAATCAAGTCTCGAAAGACAGATCCGTGTTGTAATGCAGGGGCAGGAGGATAGAGACTGGTCAGTATACTCAGATGATAACATTATAGATCTTACGAATGAATATCAGACATTTGAGGATACATTTACAATGAAAGAAGATACTGACAAAGCAGCTTTTTTAAGTGCATGTCTTGGAAAAATCGGAGATAATCAGATAACAAAGCAGCATGAAGTGCGTATAGATGATATTTCTCTTGAAGAAATAAAGGCTGACTCGAAAGATGATGTGAAGGAAGATTCAAAGGGTGACTCTGACAGTGACGTGAAGGATGACTCAAAGGGTGATTTTGATAATGATGCAGGCGCAGCTATTGTAGATGAAAATAAAGTGCTTCCAGCAGGAACAAATATTGAGAGTACGAAAATTGAAAAAACATCAGAAACATACAAAAAGATTGCAGATATACTTGAGAAAAATGATATAAAAGGTAAATTTGTTGCATTTGAATTAAATCTGTTAGATTCAGATAATAATAAGATAACAAAGCAGCCAGATGGTATGATCAAGGTAACGCTCCCAATTCCGGAAGGGCTTGAAGTGTCTGCTGATAAGACAATAGTGGTTTATCGTGTAAACGATGATGGAACACTTGTAAGGTGTAATACGACTGTAGAAAACGGCAAGGTTATATTTGAGACAGATCATTTCAGTAAATATGTATTTGCAGAGGAAGAAATTAAGAAGGAGGACGCCAAAGACGCACCAAAGTCAGATGAACCAAAGCCAGATGAGTCAAAATCAGATGAGCTAAAATCAGATGTATCAAAGTCAGATATGCCAAAGTTCGATGAGTCAAAATCGGATGCATCAAAGTCCGATACATCAAAGACAGATATGTCCAAAACAGGTAAATCAAAGGCATCGCCTAAAAAGCCGCTAGTAGCAGCAGGGAAAAAAGCAATAGCTACAGGGGACAATTCACCAATAGCAATTTTTCTGTTAGCAGGCCTTGCAGGAATATTTGCCGTAGGAACAGAACTTATCAGAAAGAGAAAATTAAAATAATGATTTATAAAAACCGGACAGCATTGTCCGGTTTTTTATTTACGCAATGTACTATGTCATGAATCTGATATTTTGACGAACATTTTTGTATAAAGCAATTTTGTAAAGCTCTATTATATTGATATATCATTGAAGATAAAATGTAGAAACTACAAGAATAATAAAAAATTGAAGATAGGAGCTTGAAAATGAATTACGGATATTTTGATGAATCAAAAAAAGAATATGTTATTACAAGGCCGGACACGCCGGCACCATGGGTAAATTACCTTGGATCGCCGGAGTACGGAGCTATTATATCAAACAATGCCGGCGGATACAGTTTTGCAAAATCAGGAGCCAATGGACGAATCTTAAGATATGTATTCAACCAGTTTGATGAGCCGGGAAGATATATCTATATCAGGGATAATGAGAGCCGGGATTACTGGTCAGCGTCATGGCAGCCTGTAGGAAAGGATTTAAGCGAATATAAGAGCGAGTGCCATCACGGAACAGCATATACAAAGATGATAGCTGATTACAGCGATATTCACTCTGAGGTCAGATACTATGTTCCACTTAACAAGACATATGAAGTGTGGAATCTTATACTGACAAACAATTCTAAACAGGCAAGAAGCCTTAATGTGACGGGATATGCTGAGTTTACTAACAACAGCAACTATGAACAGGATCAGGTAAATTTACAGTATTCGCAGTACATCACTCAGACTGTTTTTGTTGAAAACCGTGTTCGTCAGATGATTCATGCAAACCTTGACCAGATCGAGGAAGGCAAGGAAGTTGACAACAAGGATGTGGTAAACAGATTCATTGGTCTTGCAGGCTCAAAGGTGTCAAGCTGGTGCGGTGACAGGGAAGAGTTCCTCGGAAGATATCATGGATATGGCAATCCAACGGGAGTTGAGACAGGAGAGCTTAACAACCACGGAAATTATAACGAAAACGGCTGCGGGGCAATTACTACAACAATCGAACTTGCACCGGGTGAGTCAAGGACGATCGCATTTATCGTCGGAATGATAGATAACAAAGAGGCAGGAGAAATCGTAAATTTATACGCAGATACCAAGGCAGTATGCGACAGAGAACTTGAAGAACTCATCACATACTGGCATGGACAGTTATCACATTTCCAGATCAAGACTCCAAGTGATGAATTTAACACAATGATAAATACATGGAATGCATACAACTGTTTCATGACGTTTATCTGGTCAAGGGCTGCATCATTTACATACTGCGGACTGAGAAATGGTTACGGTTATCGTGATACTGTTCAGGATATTCAGGGTGTCATACATCTTGCACCGGAGATGGCTGTTGAAAAGATAAAATTCATGCTCTCAGCACAGGTTGATAATGGTGGCGGACTTCCACTTGTAAAATTTACGCACAATCCGGGACATGAGGATACACCGGATGATGCTTCATATGTACAGGAAACAGGACACCCTGCTTACAGGGCAGATGATGCGTTATGGCTTTTCCCGACCGTATACAAATATGTATCAGAGACTGGAAATGTTGCTTTTATAGATGAGGTGATCCCATTTGCAAACAAGGACGAGGGAACGGTTTACGAGCACTTAAAGAGAGCAATCGATTTCTCAATGAATCATCTTGGAAAGCATGGAATGCCGGCAGGCCTTTACGCAGACTGGAATGACTGCTTAAGACTTGGAGCAGACGGAGAGTCAACATTCGTAGCACTTCAGTTCTACTATGCTATGACTATCTTAAAAGAATTTGCAGCATACAAAAAGGATGATGATTACATCAAATACCTTGATGAAAGTCAGGAGAAACTCGGAAAACTCATTCAGGAGCTCTGCTGGAACGAGGACAGATTTATCCGCGGATTTACTGAAAATGGCGAAGTTATAGGAAAAAGAGATGATCCTGAGGCAAACATGTGGTTAAATCCACAAAGCTGGGCAGTGATCAGCGGTTTTGCCAGTGATGAGCAGGCTGATAAAGCATTGCAGCAGGTATATGACAGATTAAATACAGAGTATGGAGCAATCCTTATGGATCCGCCATACCATCTGCATGCATTTGATGGAGCATTGGCTGTGATTTACAATCCTGGTTCAAAAGAAAATTCCGGTATTTTTTCACAGACACAGGGTTGGCTGATTCTTGCAGAAGCATTGATGTGTCACGGTGATCGTGCTTTTATGTATTTTAGCGAGAATGCACCATCTGCGCAGAATGACCGTGCAGAAATCCGTAAGCTTGAGCCGTATTGCTATGGCCAGTTTACCGAAGGAAAGGACAGTTTGCATTTTGGACGCTCTCATGTACACTGGCTGACAGGAACTGCTTCGACCGTAATGGTTGGGTGCGTAGAAGGAATTCTTGGTATGAGACCGGACTTCTATGGACTTCGTATTGCACCTTCGATTCCAAAAGAGTGGGATAACTTTACAGTAGAAAAAGATTTTCGTGGAAAACATCTGCATATTGAAGTGTACAATCCGGATCATAAAGAGAGTGGATGCACAAAACTGCTTGTCAATGATGAGATGATGGATGGAAATTATGTTCCGGTAGAAAAGATGAGTGAAAATACAATAATCAAGTTGTATATTTAATGGGCTGATATTCAAAGAAAGGAGACAGACCAGTTATGAAAAATATGATTCAGTTTACTGGGAAAAACGGAGAATTTCAGATCGCACATTTGGTGCAGCAGAATGAATGGAATTTCCCTGTTGCAAATGAAGAAGGAATCAAAAGTAGTGTGACACAGAATTTTGGTGGAGATTGTAAACTAGATCAGAATCATTTCCTCTTAGAACCGGTCAGCATTGAAAATCTTCATAATAACCGCAGCACAAGAAATATCTGGTGCACGGTAGATGGAAAAGATCATTATTCACTTACCGGTGCCTCAGCGCAAAATGAGTACGAGAGATTTCTTGGAAAAGAGGATGACATAGTGCTCGATGCAGGATTTATGTGGCAGGAAGTAAAACGTATCATAAAAGATGTAGAACTTGAAGCGACGGTTCGTATATTTGCACCACTTGGCTATGGAGCAGAAGTCATGCAGGTAAAAATTGTGAATAAAGGAAAGGACGCACGAAAAATAAGCGTTACACCAGCAATTCCACTGTATGGAAGAAGTGCTGACAATCTAAGAGACCATAGACATGTAACATCTCTTTTACATAGAATAGAAACAAAAGAAT
>OIDU01001028.1_pt1 | contig 10643 bp, 10 predicted proteins | sample 1581481 | NCBI WGS metagenome assembly OIDU01 (sample SAMEA3882519, study PRJEB24775) | human gut metagenome | biome: human-associated habitat; feature: intestine environment; material: feces | place: Netherlands | collected 2009/2010
CCCAACCTATTCCCTGTTAATAAAAAAGACAGTTCCCATAAAAGAACCGTCTTTCTCATCAGCTCAGCGCTGCACTTTCTTCTTTTTTCTTCTTATCCATCACAGAAAGTTCCTTAAGCTCCCTCACCATGAAATATCCGCAGACGATTGCTGCTGCAGCATCTGCAATTGGTCCGGCATACATAACACCGTCAATTCCCATAAACAATGGAAAGATCATGATCAGCGGCAATAAAAAGAGAATCTGTCTTGTCAGGGACATAAATACACCCAGCTGCGATTTTCCGATGGAGTTGAAAAAGTTCGATGTAACCGGCTGGATTCCATTGATAAGCGTAAGGAACATATAGATCCGGAAATACCGCTCTGAAAACTGAAAATACAGCTCACTTCCCGAACCAAATACGCTGATGATCTGTCTCGGGAATACCTGGAAACAGAAAAATGCAATTCCGGAAAGAACGGTTGCAGTTCCAAGTGCGAGCAGGTAGCTTTTCCGTACCCGTTCATACTTCTCTGCGCCATAGTTGAAGCCGATAATCGGCTGGATTCCCTGGGAAATTCCGATAACAAATGACATAAAGATCATATTTACTTTTGTAATGATCCCGGCACAGGCAAGCGGAATGTCACCGCCATATACAGACTGTGCTCCATAATGCGACAATGTATTATTCATTACGATCTGTACGATCGTCATTGCAATCTGGTTAAAGCAGGCACTGGCACCGAATTTGAAAATATTCTCGATATGTCTTCCCGTCATATGGAAACTTTCCTTTGTAAGCCGGATCGTTTTAAAATGGAACATATACCGCAGACTGATGCCGAACGAAACGATCTGTCCGATGATCGTCGCAAGTGCTGCCCCACGCATTCCCATATGCAGCCCGAAAATAAAAATCGGGTCAAGGACCGTATTGACAATAGCGCCTACCAGCATGGATGTCATCGAATACCGCGGACTTCCATCAGCAAGAATCAGCTTACTCATTCCTGTATTTGCAATCAGAAACGGAAAGCCAATCGCCGTGATCCGTGTATATTCCTGTGCATACGGAAGTACCTCCGATGTGGCACCGAAGAATTTCAGCATCGGAGCCAGAAAAATCGTCGTTACTGCAAAAAGTGCAATCCCGAAAATTGCCATCAGGCAAATTCCATTTCCCGCATACTCTGCAGATTCTTTTTCTTCTCCTGCACCAAGCTTCAATGAAAAATTGGTCGCACTGCCGATTCCAAGCAGCAGTGAGATTGCCGTACAGGAAGTAGAAAGCGGAAACGCAATATTCGTTGCTGCATTTCCCAGCATTCCCACACCCTGGCCAATGAAAATCTGATCTACAATATTGTAAAGAGCTGTTACCAGCATGGAAATAATGCATGGAATCGCAAATCCAACCAGTAGTTTTGATTCCTTTTCATACCCAAGCGGATTGTCCTGTTCATTCACTGTATTTGCCTTTTTATCTCTCACCTTTATAGCCTCCTCCAGATGTTCATATATAAATGCCGCTGTCTCACTTAGTGTCATCGTTCCATTTATCCGCTCCGCAGCTTCTCCTCTTGGAACAAGTACAAATTCATCTATTACCTGACACATTACAAAATTCTGCGTTTTTTATACTTCTACTCCATCATCTACAATTTACATCTGTTTTCTGACGACTCTGTATTCATCTCCAGATCTGTAGTAAGGACACTGATAATGCTGATCCGTCAGAAACCGCATCATCTCATCCTCATCCAGGTCTCTGTCACACGTGTAACATTCATATTCATCATCGTAAATATAAAATGTACAGGTGTCACAACAGCTCGCTGTATTTGCCATAACCTGCCTCCTGTTATTTCTTTTCCTGTTCAAAAATCGGTATCAGCTGCAGGTGTCCTCCTTTAAAACAGGTTCCATCTTAGTTCATTCCTTTTTCTTTTTCTCCCACCGGCTTCGCCCAGTTGACAATCAGGATTCCGATAGAAACCAGCACCAGTGCGATCAGGTCTTTCATTCCGAATACATTTCCCTCACGCAAAATAATCGCGGAAAGGATCACCCCGAATACCGGATTCGTAAATCCGAAGATCGATACCTTGGATACCGGATTGTATTTCAACAGGATTCCCCACAGCGTGTATGCAACTGCAGAAATCAGCGCCATATAGATCAGAAGAATCATTGCAGGCATACTTGCCGTATGGATTCTTCCACCCATCACGAATCCGATCAGGATCATCACGAGCCCGCCTGCAGTAAACTGATATCCGCTTAACATCACCGGATCAGATTTGGCTGAATACTTCTTGATCAGTACAGAAGATAATGCATAAGCGATCGCAGAGATAAAAATAAATCCATCTCCGGTCAGATTAAAGCTCATATCCACATTGCTTCCGCTCAGATTGATCAGAACCACCCCTGCAAATCCGACGATACATCCGAGCACTTTTTTCTGATCCAGTTTCTCCTGCTGAAAGATCAGGCTTGAAACAAGGATTGCAAGGAATACATTGGATGCCTCAACGATCGATCCTTTGACTCCGGTCGTATGTGCAAGTCCTACATAAAAGAAAAAATACTGGACCACCGTCTGCAAAAGACAGATTTTTCCGATTCTCGGAAGATCTCCCTTCCCCGCTTTCAGAAAACGTCCCTGCAGGATCGATCCAAACAAAATAACCATAATGCCTGCAATCGTAAAGCGGCACCCTGCAAACAGGATCTGCGTGGCGGTATCGGCTGAATCGATCTGAAACAGCCGGTAGCCAACCTTGATACAAGGAAAAGCACTTCCCCATAACGCACAGCAGACCATTGCAAGAAGACATACCACCCAGGTTTTCCTCATTGTAGTCTCTTTTAACTTTATCATCTCATTCTTTCCGTTTCTTAAGCAAGCAGTTCATCTGCAAGTTCTTCCATTGCAGTTACATCTGCATCTTTCATTGCAGATTTGATCGTAACAGTCTTTTCGCAGAGTGTGATCTTCTTCATTTTCTCTACATAACTCTTCATCACGCGTGCTGCTGTCGGAGCCCAGGAACCATTCTCGATAATTGCGATCTTACGGTTCTGGTAGTTCTTATTGGTCAGTTTGTTCAGGAAAGTCTCCATGCACGGGAACACACTTGCATCATAGGAAGCTGCTGCAAGAACCAGCTTGTCATAGCGGAATGCATCCTCGATTGCCTCTGCCATATCATCTCTGGAAAGGTCAGTGATCGCTACCTTCTTTGCACCTTTGGCTTCCAGGATCTCTTTCATCTTCTCTGCTGCCTTCTTGGTATTGCCATGGATCGATGCATAAGCAACCAGTACCCCGTCATCTTCCGGTTCATAGCTGCTCCATGTCATGTATTTTCCGATATAGTATCCCAGATTTTCTTTCAGGATCGGTCCATGAAGCGGGCAAATCGTCTGAATGTCCAGAGTCGCTGCTTTTTTCAGAAGCGCCTGTACCTGTGCACCGTATTTGCCTACGATATTGAAGTAGTATCTTCTTGCTTCACAAGTCCAGTCCTCATCTGCATCCAGCGCACCGAATTTACCAAATCCATCTGCTGAGAACAGAATCTTCTCAGACTTTTCGTATTCGACCATAACTTCCGGCCAGTGAACCATCGGAGCCATAAAGAACTGAAGGGTATGGCTTCCAAGGGAAAGTTCTTCACCTTCTTTTACCGCAACTGCACGGTCTGCCAGATCTGCGATTTCAAAGAACTGTGGAAGCATTGCAATAGCTTTTGCACTTGCCACGATCTTGGCTTCCGGATATTTGTCTGCAAATTCTTTACGCTTCTTATCACTTAAAAGATGTGACTTTCCTGCCAGTTCATCCAGTGATGGGAGGCAGATATTGTCTCCGATACTCTGATTCAGAACAACAGATTCATTATCACGGTCTTTTGATGTGTACGCAATGCTGTGTTTGATCGCAGTCGGAATATCATTAATCTGTGTTCCATCTGCCAGTGTTACGCTACCTGTACGGTCATAAGATGCACCGAAAATAGCTTTTCCGATTTCATGCATACCAGATTCTGAAAGTCCACCGAATCCAAGGATTTCACCTTTATGAAGATCAAATGTTACATCTTCGATCAATCCAGGAACAGTAACATTCTTTACTGATAATACAACTTCGTCAGATACTTTTTCACCATAATCTGCACGATAATAATCACCTGTTACTTCACGTCCTACCATCAGCTTCTTCAGATCATCTTCTGTTACATCTTTACTCTTAACGGTATCGATGTAAACACCATCTCGAAGAATTGTGATTGTATCAGACTTGTCAAGAATTTCCGGAAGGTCATGAGAAATGAAAATAACTGTATTTCCACTCTTTTTGATTCTTTCCATATGTTTGTAAAGCTCTTCACGTCCTTCCTGTGAAAGAGCAGTTGTTGTCTCATCAATAACAACAATCTTCGGATCAAAGTATGTAGCCTTTACAATCTCAACCAGCTTACGGTCTTCAAAATTGTAATGATCGATCATATCAGCTGCTTTGATTCTGTCAAAACCATATTTCTTTAAAAGCTCTGTTGCTTTCTTGTTCATAGCATTTGTATTTTTAATTCCAAAATGTACGAACTGATCCTCATGTCCAAGGAAAATATTCTCTGCAACTGTAAGCCCTGACAGAGTTCCAAGTTCCTGTACGATGATAGATACACCTTCATTATTTGCTTCTACCTGATTCTTCGGATGGATTTCTTTTCCGTCCAGAATGAACTGTCCGCTTCCAATGCTGTAGATACCAGTCAGCATGTTGGTCAGAGTTGATTTACCAGAACCATTTTCTCCGATCAGCGCATGAACCTCTCCTTTATTTACATTGAAGGATACATTCTGAACTGCTTTTGTAATACCGAAGTTTTTACAAAGATTTTTTACCTGTAATCTTACTTCACTCATTGCTGTCTTCCTCCCTTCATTACTTGACGATTTCGCCCTTAGTAGCCTTTGTTGTCACAGTAATGATAATAAGCAGTGCAAGTCCTGTGATAACATCCTGAATTGCAGTCGGTGCTCCGAGAGCAATGAAACCGAAGAAAATGATGTTGATTACGAACTCACCGATGATGATTGCCGGAAGCGGCATTCCGTATTTCTTAAATGCAAGGCCGAAGAAACATCCCATGGTCGGAACGAAGTTTCGGCTCATAGATGCCATTCCGGTAACAGCTACCATAGATGAACCATAGCTGATTGTCAGGATTGCCATAACCCCAAGGAACGCACCACTTAAGATAAATGCAAGTACTTTATATTTATTTACGTTAATACCCATATTCTTTGCAACGAATTCATCACTTCCGATTGCATAGGTATAAGTTCCGATTTTAGTATAGTTTAAGAATATGTAAGCTACTACACAAGCCACTAATGCAAGAATAATATCCCATGGCATCTGACCAAATGCACGAATATTTGCCGGAAGCGTCTGCTCAACACCGCCTGCAATATAGTTTGCGATTGACTCATAAATAAGAGCCAGACCGGTTGTTACGATCATTGATGGAATACGAAGCTTTACATAGAAGATACCGTTCAGTATTCCAACGATTGCGCCTGTAAGAACGCATCCAATAATAAGTCCCAAATAGCCCATGTTGAATCTGGTTGCAAATACACATCCAACGATTGCGGAAAGCATGATGTTTGCACCAATTGAGAAATCGAACATTCCCATTACCATTACAAAATAAAAACCAACTGCACCTACGGTAGCAATCAGGCTCGCCTGAAAGTAATTGAGCATATTGGAAAAGGAACCGAAGTTATGTGGTGTCAAGATTTTAAAGATCAGCCAGGAAAGTACGACCAGACCGATTAAGATCAGATATCCCATCACTTTCCCTGAAAGTTTTTTACTAGTGCCCATATTATCTACCTCTTCATAATTGTCATTTCTGATTTAGAAAAGGTGGCATCGCCTTTGCGACGTCACCCTTTCTGAGTTAATAGTCGTTACTATTTGTCTATCCTAGTTACCTGCACGTGATGCTGCATCTTCAATAGATAACTTAGCAGCTGTTGCCTTTAAGTCTTCCATGCTGAGTTTAGACATGTCAACCAGTTCTTCATCTGTGTATGGAAGCTGGTCTACGAAATATTTCTCATATGCTTTGTAGTCATCTGGTGATGATACATACAGATATGGGAATGGAACATCTTCGAATTTGCCACCGAAGTCTTTGTAGTTTCCTTTGATTGCATTGTAAACCATCATGAAGGAAATCAGCGGGTCACAGTAATGTCCGCCAGATTCACCAGCCATAGATCCATTTTCAAGTCTTTCTCCAAGGTCTGGGAGGAAGTCTGTAGAAACGATATCAATATCACTTGTCTTGCCTGCACGTTCAACTGCTGCGATTGCTCCCTGAAGTGGATCTCCACCACCACCAGCTGGGATCAGTGCATCAAGATCTGGATCTGCTGCCATTAAAGCTTCTGCTGCTTTTGATCCACCTTCTGAAGTTGTACCTGCATACTGTGGTTCAGAAAGAGTTGCCTTATCGTTCGGGTTTTCTTTATTCCATTTTTCAACGCCTGCTTTGTAACCTTCCCATCTTCCAAGCCATGTAGCATCTCCCTGCTCCCAGCCAATAAGACCGATGTTACGATCTCCTTTTTCAAGAAGGATGTTTACAAGTTCTTCACCGTTTGCCGGTTCATCTTCATGTACAGCTCCGATGTAGTAATCAGAATCTTTAGCTACCTGATAAATATCTGCGCTGTTCTTTTCACTGATTACACGGAAGAACTGTGACAGATAAACTTTGTTATCGTTACATGTTTTGATTGCAGATGTCATCTCTGTATCAGATGAGTTACAGATGATGATTCCCTGGCATCCTGCTGCTGCAAGCTGTTCTACAGATGCTGTAACTTTTTCAGAAACATGTCCCTGGTCAACATACTGTACTTCGACATCAAGAGCTTTTGCTGCTTCATCAAGGATCTTCTTACACTGTGATCCAAGTACGTCTGTTGAAGACCAAATAGAAACACCAATTTTGATCTTGCCTGATTTTGAAGCACTCTTGTCAGAAGATCCACTTCCACTACCACCACATGCAGCAAGTCCGACTACCATTGTAGCTGCCATTGTAGCTGCTGTTACTTTTTTGAAAACTTTTTTCATATCTTCTCCTCCATCTCCGTTTTCTTGATGATTTGATTATATTATTTGAGTCTGTGCTTTTCAAGAAAATACAAGAAAGTTTTTGTTCAAAGTTGTATTTTAAACGTGTATTTTATCCACCAAAAATGTAATGTTTTTATTCATTTTGTGCATTATGTCCTTATAGTGATCGTTTTTTTTCAGTGAAAACTAGATTTTTGTGCGTTATGTGTAAAATTTTCATGAACTAACAATACAACTTTCATTTTCTCTATACTTGTATTGTAAATGTATACAAATCACATGATTACATACCTTTTTTTCTTTTTTGATATTATACATACACAGCCTTAATCCTTCCTTAAAAATTTATAGATTTTATGCATTATGCACAGCTTATTTCTTTTTATTATCCACTTGACGTAAGTCCGAATTCAGACTACAATATACCGAGTACGATTTCGGACTTACTATCATCTGATTTCGAAATATACATAATTATTTAAATGAGGTGAGCCATGAACACGGATTCTACTGTACTTATCAGCAAATATTTAAAAGAATACAATCACATATATAAAGAAGCAAATGACATCTATCACGAGATTGCCCGAAAACTTCAACTTTCGGACAGTGCGTTAGACATCTTCTATACAATTTTTGAAATAGGCGATAACTGCCTGCAGCGTGATATATGCAAAGCTTCCTGCATGCCAAAGCAGACGGTTAATTCATCTATACGAAAACTGCAGACCGACGGTTATCTTACCCTCTCACCCGGAAAAGGACGAAGTATGCATATCCATCTTACAGCTTCCGGCAAGAAGCTTATTCAGGAAAAGCTGCTTCCTCTCATCCAGATTGAAAATGATACTTTAGCTTCTTTCAGTCCCGAAGAATGTGAACAGCTTCTGCGCCTGAATGCCAAATATAATCAGACCTTACGTTCTAGGCTTTCTAACCTTGAGGAGGATCTATAAACTATGAAAATTCAATTATCCGAACACTTTACTTATAAAAAACTTCTACAATTTGTGTTTCCTTCTATTATAATGATGATCTTCACATCCATTTACAGTGTGGTTGACGGACTTTTTGTCTCCAACTTTGTTGGAAAAAGCGCTTTTGCAGCGGTTAATCTGATCATGCCTTTCCTGATGGGCATCAGCGCTCTTGGCTTCATGATCGGAACCGGCGGTAGTGCCATTGTTGCAAAGACGCTTGGTGAAGGAAAGATCGAAAATGCCAATGAGTATTTTTCCATGCTCGTCTATATCACTGCTATCGGAGGAATCATTATCGCAACCCTGAGTATGTTCCTTGTAAAACCGGTTGCCATTTTATTCGGTGCAAGCGGTACTCTTCTTGACAACTGCATTTTATATGGACGCATTCTTTGCATTTCGCTGCCTGCTTTTATGCTGCAGAATGTATTTCAGAGCTTTTTTGTAACTGCCGAAAAGCCACATCTGGGACTTCGCGTGATCGTGATCGCCGGTGTGACCAATATGGTTCTCGACTTTTTATTTGTAGCTGTACTCCACCTCGGACTTCCCGGTGCCGGGTTTGCGACTGTATGCGGAGAGTTTATCGGAGGGCTTTTCCCGTTATTCTACTTTGGGCGGAAAAATTCCAGCTTATTAAAGCTTGGAAAAACACATTTTCATGGCAGAATCTTATTAAAGACCTGTACCAATGGCTCGTCCGAGCTTATGACCAATCTTTCCAGCTCTGTTGTAAATGCTCTTTATAATATGCAGCTCATGAAATTTGCCGGTGAGGACGGCGTTGCAGCTTACGGAACGATCATGTATGTCAATTTTATCTTTGTTTCGATCTTCTTTGGTTATGCGATTGGAAGTGCCCCGATCGTCAGCTATCACTACGGTGCCAACAATCAGGATGAACTAAAGAATCTTTTCCACAAGAGTATCCGGCTGATTGGAACCTGGGCTGTTTCCTTATTTATCATCGCGCAGCTCATCGCAACACCACTCGCCACATTGTTTGTCGGTTATGACCAGGGGCTTTTTGAACTGACACGCAGTGGGTTCCGTCTGTACAGCTTTGCATTCCTGATCAACGGGTTCAATATTTATGGCTCTGCATTTTTTACCGCATTGAACAACGGTCTGCTCTCTGCGCTGATCTCGTTTCTCAGAACACTGGTCTTCCAGATGGCAGTGGTTCTGCTACTTCCACTGCTTCTCGGTATCAACGGAGTCTGGTGCTCGGTTGCAATTGCTGAACTTTTAACTTTATGCGTTACCGGAACTTTTATCGTCCTGAAACGTAATACTTATCATTATTTGTGAACTACTCGGCAACTAAGTTACCAGAGCATCTGAAATCTGGCGGGATACCGCCTTTTTTCAGGGTGCGTCCATGACACCAATACTGCTTGCCTTTCGGCTATGCAGCTACTTTTATTATATCTGGTTTTTTTAGTCCGGTTACGGACAGTTCCTTCTGTTTTCCGGATACGGAAAGATATTTCCGCAGGATATTAAATGCGCCTACTGCATCTGCATTGTAGCTTACTCCTTCAGTTATATACATGCCCCGTTCTTTTCGGTTTGATGCTTCTGCATATCTTTTTGATACTTCCGGTGATAACGGACTGCACTGGCTGGTATAGCTTTCCTCCTGTTTTATCAATTGGATCCCATACAGTTTCAGCTTATATCCCAGCATGATATACAGCTTGTTATATGGCAGTCCGTGAAACTTCTGGTTGACCTTATGCCCCATATCCTTCTCTTTACGGATATTTCGGATATCTCCCACAACCACACAGCGGATATCTTCTTTTCTGCAGTATTCTGCAATCCATCTGGTCACTTTGTGAAGATAATCCTTCACTGCATTCTGCTTTTTCCTGTAAAGTCTCTGGATATGTTTCGATGATTTTGGATATTTTATTCCTCTTTCCGATTGCTGTGCATACCATACAGACTGCACTCTGGCGATTTCTTTATGAAAATATCTTTCCAGAGAAAGATACTTTCTTCCCAGAATAAAAGCCCGGCCATTTCCGGAATCATAACAGATCTGACAGGTATTAAAAGCGGTACGGATAGTTCCATCCGAAGTCTTTACTGCGATCACTTCCATTTCCGTGCCATCTACATTTACAGGATAAAAGACTGCATTTTCTGTCAGTTCATCAACCGGTATGGTCAGATTCCCACCGGAACTGACGCTGATTTCCTGATTTCCATCTGCTGCGGAAGTCTCTTCTGTAGTTTCTGTTTCTGTTACATTTCCACATCCTGCAAGCGCCGTCATTGCTATAAGAAACGCCATACCTGTTATCATAATTTTTTTCATCTTTAACATTACTCCTCTGTTTTTATTTTCCTGTTACATAAATAGTCCCTGTGATCATGCCCATCCAGCAGCTATACGTATAGACGCCTTCTTTTTCCGGTATAAATTCGATGACATTTTCTCCGTTCTCGAAAGTATGATCCATTCCAAAATCCTGAAGGATCATCCTATAATTACATC
>OIDU01001037.1_pt1 | contig 10601 bp, 5 predicted proteins | sample 1581481 | NCBI WGS metagenome assembly OIDU01 (sample SAMEA3882519, study PRJEB24775) | human gut metagenome | biome: human-associated habitat; feature: intestine environment; material: feces | place: Netherlands | collected 2009/2010
AATGCCGCCGGTCATACCGGCTGCAAAGTTTTTACCGGTGGGACCCAAGACTACCACACGTCCGCCGGTCATGTATTCACAACCGTGATCACCCACACCTTCGACTACCGCAATGGCACCGGAGTTACGTACGCAGAAACGTTCGCCTGCCACACCGTTGATGAATGCTTTACCGGAGGTTGCACCGTACAGTGCCACATTACCGATGATGATATTTTCTTCCGCCTTGAACTTGCTGCCCTGTGGGGGATATACCACCAGCTTACCGCCGGATAAGCCCTTGCCGAAGTAGTCATTGCTGTCGCCCACCAGCTCCAGGGTCAGGCCCTTGGGGATAAAGGCTCCGAAGGACTGTCCGCCGGCACCTTTACACAGTACATGATAGGTATCTTCTTCCACGTCATCGCCCAGTTTTCTGGTGATCTCACTTCCGAGGATCGTACCGAAGGCACGGTCTGTGTTGCTGACATCCACTTCGATACTGCGCTTCTGTCCCGCATCGATGGCTTTGCCCAGCTGCTTTAACAGCACCTTCTCATCCAGTGTCTTCTCTAACTGGAAGTCATATACCTGCCTGGGATCGAAGGTTACCTTCTGCTTGCTGCCCTCGTAAGGGTTGCTTAAGATCTGGGTAAGATCCACTTCTTCCTGGCGCTCGGTCAGATGCTCTTTTCTCTTCAGCAGATCGGTTCTGCCCACCAGTTCATCTACGGTACGCACACCCAGGGCTGCCATGTATTCCCGCAGCTCCTGTGCGATAAATTTCATAAAGTTTTCCACATATTCCGGCTTACCGCGGAAGTTTTTCCGCAGCTCCGGGTTCTGGGTAGCCACACCTACCGGACAGGTATCCAGATTACATACTCTCATCATGACACAACCCATCGTTACCAATGGAGCAGTAGCGAAACCGAACTCCTCGGCACCTAAAATCGCTGCGATGGCTACGTCTCTGCCGCTCATAAGCTTACCGTCGGTCTCAATGCGGACTTTATTACGCAGTCCATTCATGATCAGGGTCTGATGGGTCTCTGCCAGTCCCAGTTCCCAGGGAAGTCCGGCATTGTGGATGGAGTTTCTCGGTGCCGCACCGGTACCGCCGTCATAACCGGATACCAGGATGACCTGAGCTCCCGCCTTGGCCACACCGGCTGCTACGGTTCCCACACCGGCTTCCGAAACCAGCTTTACGGAGATTCTTGCCTGGGTGTTGGCATTTTTCAGATCGTAGATCAGCTGCGCCAGATCCTCAATGGAATAAATGTCGTGATGAGGGGGCGGAGAGATCAGGGACACACCGGGTGTGGAGTGTCTGGTCTTGGCGATCCAGGGATATACCTTTCCTCCGGGCAGATGTCCGCCCTCGCCGGGTTTTGCTCCCTGTGCCATCTTGATCTGGATCTCCTGTGCACTCACCAGATAGCGGCTGGTGACGCCAAAACGTCCGCTGGCTACCTGCTTGATGGCGGAACAACGGTTTAAGCCGTCCGGGCCTACGGTCAGACGGTCCAGATCCTCACCGCCCTCACCGGAATTGCTCTTGCCGTGCAGATGGTTCATGGCGATGGCCATGGTGTCATGGGCTTCCTTGGAAATGGAGCCATAGGACATGGCACCGGTCTTGAATCTGGTCACGATGGATTCTACCGGCTCTACTTCCTCGATGGGCACGCCCTTTTTCGGATAGTTAAAGTCCATCAGTCCTCTGAGGTTCTTGATGGAATCTTCGTCATTGACCATGGCGGTGTACTGCTTGAACATCTGGTAATCACCGCGTCTGGTGGATTCCTGTAACATATGGATGGTAGCGGGATTATACAGATGCTCGTCACCGCCGCTACGCATCTTGTGATGTCCGGGGCTGTTTAAGGTCAGATCGTTTTTCAGTCCCAGAGGATCAAATGCCTGAGAGTGCAGGTCGTCTACCTGCTGCTCAATATCTTTTAAGGTAATACCTCCCACACGACATACGGTGTTGGAGAAATACTTACTGATAACTTCCGGCGCGATACCGATAGCCTCGAAGATCTGGGAACCCTGATAGGACTGGATGGTGCTGATACCCATCTTGGATGCGATCTTGACGATGCCGTGGAGGACAGCATTGTTGTAATCATCCACTGCTGCATAGTAATCCTTATCCAGCATATTACTCTCGATCAGCTCCTTGATGGTATCCTGTGCCAGATAAGGGTTGATGGCGCAGGCACCGTAACCGAGCAACGTAGCAAAATGGTGTACTTCTCTGGGTTCGCCGGACTCCAGGATCAATGCGACTCTGGTTCTCTTCTTGGTGCGTACCAGATACTGGTTCAGGGCAGATACAGCAAGCAGGGAAGGAATGGGCACATGGTTCTCATCCACGCCTCTGTCGGACAGGATCAGAATGTTCACGCCTTCTCTGTAAGCTCTGTCCACTTCCACGAACAGTCGGTCAATGGCACGCTCTAAGCTGGTGTTCTTGTAATATACGATAGGTACGACTTCTACCTTGAAGCCGTCTACTTTCATGTTCTTGATCTTCAAGAGATCAGTGTTGGTCAGGATCGGGTTGTTGACCTTCAGAACGTTACAGTTCTTCGGAGTCTCCTCCAGGATGTTGCCTTCGGTACCGATGTATACGGTGGTGGAGGTTACGATCTCCTCTCGGATAGCATCAATAGGCGGGTTCGTCACCTGTGCAAACAGCTGCTTGAAATAATGGAACAGCGGATGATTCGTCTTACTCAGCACTGGCAGTGGCGTATCCACACCCATGGCTGCGATGGCTTCGCTGCCGTTCTTTGCCATCGGCAGAATGCTCTGCTTCATTTCATCATAGGTGTAGCCAAAAGCCTTCTGCATCCGCTGGCGCTCTTCGTAGGTGTATTCCGGTACACGATAGTTCGGGATATGGATGCTCTTCAGTTCGGTCAGATTGTTGTCCAGCCATTCTCCATAAGGCTGTCTGGAAGCATATTTTTCTTTGATTTCCTCATCGTCGATGACTTTTCCCTGTACGGTATCGACCAAAAGCATCTTACCGGGGCGAAGTCTTTCTTTTACTTTGATCTTCGTGGGATCAATGGGAAGCACACCTACCTCAGAGGACAGGATCAGGGTATCGTCATCCGTGATCATGTAACGGGAAGGACGCAGACCGTTTCTGTCCAACACAGCACCCATGATATCTCCGTCGGAGAACAGGATGGATGCGGGACCGTCCCAGGGCTCCATCATGGTAGCGTAATACTGGTAGAAATCCCTCTTGGTCTGGGACATTGCCTTGTTATTCGCCCAGGGTTCGGGGATGGCGATCATGACTGCCAGAGGCAGCTCCATGCCGCTCATTACCAGGAACTCCAATGTGTTGTCCAACATCGCGGAATCGGAACCGGTCTTGCTGATGGCGGGTAATACCTTATGCAACTGACCCTTCAGATGCTCGGATTCCATGTTCTCCTCGCGGGCCAGCATCTTATCGGCATTGCCGCGGATGGTGTTGATCTCGCCGTTGTGTACCATCAGACGGTTCGGATGAGCACGCTCCCAGCTGGGGTTGGTGTTCGTGGAGAAACGGGAATGTACCATGGCAATGGCAGATTCGTAATCCTCACTCTGTAAGTCTGCAAAGAAGGTACGAAGCTGTCCCACCAGGAACATTCCTTTATATACGATGGTTCTGCTGGAAAGAGAGACCACATAGGTATCATCGGAAGACTGCTCGAATACACGCCTTGCAATGTAAAGTCTGCGGTCGAAGGGCAGACCTTTTTCCACATCGACGGGCTTTTTCACAAAGCCCTGCATGATATAAGGCATGCACTCTACTGCCTTATGTCCCAGCACATTGGGGAAAGTGGGCACTTCACGCCAGCCGAGGAATTCCATTCCTTCCTTTTCCACAATGATCTCGAACATCTTCTTCGCCTGGTTGCGGCGCAGCTCTTCCTGAGGGAAGAAGAACATGCCGACACCGTATTCTCTCTCTCCGCCGATATCCATGCCCAGAGCCTTTGTGACTCTTGCAAAAAATTTGTGAGGGATCTGGGTCAGAATACCGACACCGTCACCGGTCTTACCTTCCGCATCCTTACCGGCTCTGTGCTCCAGATTCTCTACGATCTTCAGCGCATTCTCAACAGTAGCGCGGCTTTTCTCTCCGTGAATATTGACACAGGCTCCGATACCGCAGTTATCATGCTCAAATTCTTCCCGATATAACGGTGCCTTGGGCAGCTCCTGTTTTACATCAAACATATAGTTCTCCTTTCCGGGTTTTTTATTTCTCTCTTCTTAATCTGTCTGTTACTATTCAGAACCTCATTCGCAAGACCGTAATAGTAACAAAAAAGGTCGCAATGAGACTCTTTCGAGCGCCTCATTGCGACCTTTTCTGTACTATACACCTATTTTTCTCATTTGTAAATATAGATTTTTCTATGAATTGTCAGATAATTTGTCAATTCTATTATTTGCATGTCTGTTATCTGGAAATTGTATTAATTTTCTCTTTAAAAGTGCATTTCCAGCACAACTTTTTGGGGGTTCTCCCCTATTTTTCCTGTTTCCGGCCATACGCCTTGCTCATCAGTTTCTGATACATTGCAGAAAAGTGTTTACTCTCTGCCAGTGCAGTGCGAAGAGGCGCCAGTGTCAGTGCCATTACTGCCCGATAGCGGAACAGTTCGCCGGGATTCATGTATTTTGCTGTGATCTCCTTATGTTCTGCAGCGCTGCGCTTCAGGTTCTCCTTGGTCTCAGAGTAGCCGCCGCCCTCGTAGGAGGACACGGTAAGTCCCAGATACTGCATGGGTGCTTTGGCACGATAATAGCACCAGAGGAAATGTTCGTAATCTGCACGGATCTTATATTTGGGTTCATAGGGCTTCTGTCTGCACAGGTCTGCAGCATAAAAGCAGGACTGATGGCAGGGAATGTTGCGGTAGCAGACGAAACCGGTGATGCGTGGTGGGGAAGATATCTTCGTCCCTGTCTTCGCGCTGTAGGTATCGCCGTAGTAGATGCCCTGAAGTTTCGCCGGGTGCTGTTCCATGAACTGTGCGGTGTGGGTCAGAACTTCGTTGTCATAGAAGAAGTCACCGCAGTTTAGGAAGAGAATGTAGTCGCCGGTCACATGGGAGACTGCCTGGTTCATGGCTTCGTAGATGCTGTGGTCGGATTCCTGGTATAGGTGGATGCGTCTGTCCTCGCGCATGGTTTCTATGGAGCCGTCGCGGCTGCCGCCGTCCTTGACAATGATCTCAAAGCTCGGGTAGGTCTGGGACAGGATGCTGTCCAGAGTCTGATTCAGTTTAGGACCTGGGTTTAAGCAGACTACGATAATGCTGAATTTCATGTGTTGCTCCTTTTAAGATATAATATCTCCGCAGTCGAGAACAGGGCAAGGAACGCGGCACGCGCGTGCTTTAGCACGATGCACTCATGTCGCAGAGCGTAGCGGCACGTAAGTGACCAAAGTACGGTCACTAAGTGCCGACGTCTGCTTACGGCCTGCTTATCCTTACCCTGTTTTCGGCTGCTGGGTTACGTTGTCCATCTTTGTATATCTTATCAAGTATTTGGATGGTGACAAATGTACTTTTTTATTGCCTAAAATATATTTTTCTGTTTGTGAAGCATCCCGAGGGATACTACTGCCACTGCCAGGAAAATCACGCATACAGGCCAGCTGACAAAGCCGGTGACGGCGATGGCGGTATAGGACAGGCAGTAGGCGAGGACGTTGGATGCCACATGGACAAAGACTGCCATTTTGAACTCTCCAAAGTATTCGTAAGCATATGCCATCAGGCAGCCGATGAGGAAGCCGTATACGCCCTGGACATAGTTCATGTGGTAGACACCGAAGATCAGGGCGGACAGGGCTATGGCGAGTTTGATATCCATGAATCTGCGAAGGTATCCGTAGATAACTCCGCGGAACAAAATTTCCTCTGCTATGGGGGAGATGAAGCCGAATACGAGGATTCCTACGATAAAGTGTGCGGAATATTGCTGGGCCGCCACTTCGGTATAAGCTTCAGACTTATTGGTCACTCCCAGGAGTTCAAACAGGAGATTGCATCCGATGACGGCACCGATGGTAGCCACAGTCAGTAAGACATATTTGCTCTTTCCCTCTTTTTTCAAGTGGCTTAAGTGCATGTCCTCTTTATTTTTATCAATGAGCATCTTCGCTGTGGACCATACGGCAATGGCACCGCCGATGAATCCAAGAGCCGCAATGATACTGGAGACATCTCCGGAGTAGCCGTTATAGGCGCCGGTCTCATCCCGTAGGATTAAAAGATCCACCAGTCCACCGGAGGCTCCGGACTGTGCCAGCTGATATAACAGTGCCAGCAGCGCATACTGCACTGCATTGCGCACCAATATAAACATCAGAAACGAATACACCATGGTCCAGATCCTCTGATACATGGGGTTTTTCTTTTTATTGTCCGGATTTCCGTTCAGTAATTCTTCACTGCCACGGAGTAAAAATTTCTCCAGTTCTTCCACGGATTGTACAATGTAATCCGCCTTCGCTTCCTTTAACTCTTCCTTACTTCCGTAGCCGTAGGTCACGCCCACGCTCTCCACACCGAGAGCCCTGGCTCCTTCCACGTCGAACTTTCTGTCACCGATCATATAGACCTGCGCCGGATCCACGGGATTCTCTCCAAAGAGCTGACGCAGAGTTTCCTGTACCACCTGATCCTTGGTTTCTCTTCTGCCGTCCAGTTCACTACCCACCACTACAGAAAAATATTTTTTCAGATCAAAATGTTCCAGGATGCGCTCTACGTATACCTGGGGCTTACTGGATGCCACTGCCAGGAAATACCCCTTCGACTGAAGCGTTTTCAGCATCTCCGGAATACCATCATAGACCTCATTTTCAAAAAGTCCCGTATCCTGAAAGCGCTCTCTGTATTTTGCCACAGCTTCTTCTGCCTGTTCGGCGGTGAAACCGTAGAATTCCATAAAGCTGTCACGCAGTGGCGGTCCGATAAAAGGCTCCAGCTTGTCCAGATCCGGCTCCTCGATGCCAAAGGAGTGCAGTGCATACTGCACACAGGTAGTAATTCCGATTTTAGGATCTGTCAGGGTGCCGTCCAGATCAAACAGCAGATATTTCTTCATTCTTATAATTCCTTTTTCTTTCTATTCTTATATGTTCCGCAGATGATTAGAAGCTACGGATCTTGTCTCCGTCATCCTCGGTGTTTTTCAATGCCTTGATCTCCACGTCATAGCCCACATTAGCATTGACCTGCACATGGACCACATCTCCTACTTTTTTGCCAAGGAGCGCTTTGCCCAGGGGGGACTCGTTGCTGATCAGGCCTTCCAGGGAATTACCGCGGACGGTGGTCACGATCTTGTAATCCTCTTCCGTGCCGTCATCGATAAATTCCACGGTAACGGTGTTGTTGATACCTACCTCATCCGCTGCGGAGTTCTCGGAGATGACCTTCGCGGTCTTGATCATTCTCTCCAGATAGCGGATCCGGCTCTCGTTCTGATTCTTGTATTTTTTCGCTGCATAATATTCAAAATTCTCACTGAGATCTCCGTGGGCTCTGGCTTCCTTCACGTCCTCCAATGCCTTGGGACGTACCACCAGCTTGCGGTACTCGATCTCATCTTCCATTTTCTTAATGTCAGTGGGTGTTAATTCGTCGTACATAATATAATCCTTCTTTCTACAGCTGCATCGCATAGATCACTGCCAAAGACAGAATGATCTGAATGATCGCAAAACGGAATACGGTCTGTGTATTGGACCAATCCCACACCTTACGCACATGATCGTGCAGGGGGGTACGTACATTTTTCAAAATATGGATCTTCAGGAAACGAAGCAGGGACACCTTAAGAAGTCCCAGTCCTCCGTCCAGTATCAACACCAGCGCCAGCGGGATGAACAGGAACGGGCAGCCGCTCTTCAAAATGGCGATGCTGATGAACAATCCCATGGCCCGGGAACCGGCATCCCCCATCATCAGCTTACTGGGTGTTGCATTGTACCACAGATAACCCAGAATGCATACGGCAAACAGCAGGATCAGGAAAGAATAGGTCTCATTGACGTCCTTCATACGGTCCACGATATAGATGGACATGATCGTAATGATCGACAGGGTTCCGGACAGTCCGTCCACACCGTCGGAGCAGTTGGTCACATTCACGGAGGTCCATACCAGAATTACCGTGAGAATGGCGAATACCACAGGCGGCAGAGTGAACTTTACATGGAACAGCGCCAGTTCCACCACGTTGGAATTATATTTCAGAAAAGTGATGGCTACCAGTGCCGCCACGCACAGATCTAAGAAACCTTTTTTGTACTCACCCCATGGAGTCTTGGAAGCATCGTCCAGAAATCCCGTCATCATGCATACCACGATCAGCAGCAGATAGATCACCAGCTCTGCGCTTAAAAGCGAAAACAGTAGAACAGATGCCACAAATGCCAGGACAAAAATAATTCCGGCGCCTCTGGGTTTCCCCGCGGACAATTTTCCATCATGGGCAAATTCTCTTCCGGCATCCTTGGGCAGATACGGACTTAATTTCGCCGTTGCCAGTACCGTAGCACCAAAAGCAAAAAGAATTCCAAAAAAAGCAAGGAGAGAACTGCTTCCCTCCGGCAAGATCATCTGTAACATACGAATCTCCATTCCTCACAACACTCTCATGCTGTATTTTCTGATAAATTTCATAACTGTCCGTCGGGGTCTTCGTGGAATGAACGTCCCAGAACAGTTACAAAACATTTTAACACAAATATACCGGAATCTCAAATAATTTCCACAACAGTTCAGTCGAACTGTTGCATTTGACAGTCCCCTCACGGTGGACTACTATATTCTTATGAACACTTTCTAAAAAATAGCCATAAAAGGAGAAATGCCCTATGATGATCCACAAGATTGAACCGCATAAATATTATCCGGAATTCCGAAATCAGGAGCCAAAGCCTTCCGATTATCTGCTGTTATTTGATGGGGAGAAGGTATATCTGCCCTCCCCTGCAGAGAATGCTGTTGCTGCGGATGCTTCCATGAATGCAGATATTGTGAAGCATCCTCAGGTATATCTTCCTACCTTCGAGGAGGTTCATAAATTGCTTGGTGTAAAACAGCCCCTGGAACGTTTCTTTTTGGATTGCGAATATCTCTTTTCTATTGATGACAGGGCATTCTTTCGCAAGACCGCGGAGGACGCCGGTGCTCTCATGCTCCCGGAAGAAGACCTCTACGCTTCCGGTGTGTTCCGTAATTTTGAGCCGGAATATCTGGCATTTGCTGGAATCACTGCCACCCAGATCAATCGTTTCCGTCTGGACCGGAAGTTCTGCGGCCGCTGCGGGCATCCCACAATTCACAGCACCACAGAGCGGGCCTGCATCTGCCCGGAGTGCGGACAGATCGAATATCCCAAGATCTCTCCCGCAGTCATTATCGCCATCGTGGATACCATGCGGAACAAGATCCTGCTGACACGCTACGCCGGCGGTTCCTATCGTCACTGGGCACTGGTGGCAGGCTTTGTGGAAGTCGGCGAGACCTTCAAAGGGGCTGCCCGCAGAGAGATCATGGAAGAGGTCGGCCTACGGGTCAGTGATCTGGTCTATTACAAATCCCAGCCCTGGTCCTTCAGTGATTCCGCCATGATCGGCTTCTTTGCAAAGCTGGACGGTGATCCCACGATTACTTTGCAGGAATCCGAACTCGGTGAAGCAAAATGGTTCTCCAGAGAGGATGTACCAGACCTGCCCTCCACTATCAGTGTCGGTCAGGAGATGATCACCTTATTCAAGAATGGCGGGGATCCTTTATCTCAATAAGCGGCACTTCTTCGCCACCTTTACCAGCAGATATCCCTTCGGGAAGCTGCGAAGCTCCTGCTCCGTGATGCCCCGCATCAATATCAGCATGACAAAATAGACTACCGCAGCGATCATGATCGCCGGAATGACAGAGATCCGCATGGACTTCGTCACCATATACAGACCTTCGTAGATTGCCCAGGCTGCCGCTCCCATAAACGCGGAGGCGAACGCCGGAATGACAAAAGTCTTGACGATCTCCTGTCTATAGCCTACCGCTCTTCTTACCGCCCACTGGTTCAGCACACACATCATACCGGAATACAGCGTATTGGCGATGGCAATGCTGTACAGATCCAGACTCGTGAACATCAAAAGCAATACTGCTGCCACCGTCTGCACCACCAGCGAGATCCCCGCATTGATGATCGGGGTATTGACTTTGCCCAGCCCCTGTAAAATGGAACTGTTTAATGTCGACAATGCATAAAAGATAACCGACAATGACAATGTCATCAGAAGGGCTGCTGCCAGGTTCAGTTCCTCTGCCGTCTTGTTCGTGAACAGCAGACTGATCACCGGCTTCGCTAATACAAAAAGTCCCACAGCGCAGGGAATCGAGATCACCATGGTAGTCTTCACTGCCAGTCCGATCTTCTCTCTGGCTCCCTTCACATCCCGGGCTGCCATCAGCTGTGCTACGGAAGGAATCATAGCAGATGCCATAGCAGATGCAAAAGCTATGGGAATATTGGACATTGTCAGGGACTGTCCGGAGAAA
>OIDU01001038.1_pt1 | contig 10596 bp, 7 predicted proteins | sample 1581481 | NCBI WGS metagenome assembly OIDU01 (sample SAMEA3882519, study PRJEB24775) | human gut metagenome | biome: human-associated habitat; feature: intestine environment; material: feces | place: Netherlands | collected 2009/2010
TGTTCCCGGAGGCAAAGCTTGTGCCGGTGGACGGCCTGAAAGAGATGTGCTTTGGCAGCTTTGAGGGCCGCAATTTCATTGAGATGGAGCACGACCCGGATTATCTGGCCTGGGTGAACGCCAACTGCGAAAGCCCCTGCCCGGACGGCGAGACCAAGGCTGTTTTTTCGGAGCGGGTGTGCAGGGCTTTTGCCGCACTGGTGGACAGGGCCCTTGCCGATGGGGAAGAGACACTGGTCATTCTGGCCCACGGCGGCACCCAGATGGCTGCCATGGAGCGCTACGCCCTGCCCCATGCGGATTATTACCACTGGTGCGCCCCCAACGCGGGCGGCTACGTTCTGGATGCAGGAGATTGGGCGGAGCAGCGGGCGCTGCACCTGCTGAAGACTGTGCAGTACACAAAGGAGGATGCCCGATGATCGAATACGCAGTACTCGGCGGTTTTGTGCTGGACTGCCTCTTGGGCGACCCGGCCTGGCTGCCCCACCCGGTGGTGTACATGGGCAAGGCCATCTCGGCGCTGGAAAAGCGCCTGCGGGCCCGCCTGCCCAAAACGCCTCAGGGGGAACTGCTGGGCGGTGCCATTGTGGCCTTCTGCCTGCCGGTGGGCACCTTTCTGCTGACGAGCCTTGTCTGCCTGGGGGCTGCCCGTATCAGCCCGTGGCTGGGGCTGGCCGTCCAGATGTTCTGGTGCGGGCAGGCGCTGGCCGCCCGGGGCCTGGTGCAGGAGAGCACCAATGTTTATAAAGAGCTCAAAAAACCCGACCTGCCCGGGGCCCGCAAAGCGGTCAGCCGGATCGTGGGCCGGGACACTGCGGAGCTCACTGCCGAGGGCGTGACGAAAGCCGCTGTGGAGACGGTGGCCGAAAACGCCAGCGACGGCGTCATTGCGCCTTTGCTTTATATGCTGCTGGGCGGTGCGCCGCTGGCCCTGACCTACAAGGCCATCAACACGATGGACAGTATGCTGGGCTACAAAAACGAAAAATACCTCTACTTTGGCCGCATCCCTGCCAAGCTGGACGATGCGGCAAATTACCTTCCCAGCCGCCTTGCCGCCCTGCTGTGGGTGGCTGCCGCGGCCTTTACCCGCAATGACGCAAAAGGGGCGTGGAAGATCTGGCGGCGGGACCGCCGCAACCACGCCAGCCCCAACAGCGCCCAGACCGAGAGCGCCTGCGCCGGTGCGCTGGGGGTGCAGCTGGCCGGGCCCGCCTATTACTTTGGCGAATACTACGCCAAGCCCACCATCGGTGATCCGCTGCGCCCCATTGAACCGGAGGATATCCTGCGTGCCAACCAGATGATGTACGTGGCAAGCGCTTTTGCACTGGCGTGGGGCGTGGCAATACGGGCTTTTTTGTAACCACCTCACCCTCTCAGTCATGCCTTGCATGACAGCTCCCCCAAAGGGGGAGCCAAGAGCTGGGATCCAGAACCATCCAGGAAAAGGAGAACGAACATGCAACTAGTACATGGCGGCGATTGGGCCGGTTACCGGGCCGAGTTCGGGCGGGACCCGCTGGATTTTTCGGCCAACGTCAGCCCGCTGGGCCTGCCGGAAGGGGTGGCCCGGGCCATCACGGCGGCATTGCCCACGGCCGACCGCTACCCCGACCCTCTGTGCCGGGAGCTGCGGGCAAAGCTGGCGCTCCATGAGGGCGTGCCGGCGGAGCAGATCCTCTGCGGCAATGGGGCGGCAGACCTCATCTTCCGGCTGGTCTGGGCAAAAAAGCCCCGCCGGGCGCTGGTCACCGCACCCACCTTTGCGGAGTATGCCACTGCCTTGAAAAGCATCGGCTGCACGGTGGAACGCTTCTTTTTGCGGGAGCAGGAGGACTTTGCAGTCACGGATGCGTTCTGTGCGGCCATCCGTCCGGGGGTGGACATGGTATTCCTCTGCCAGCCCAACAACCCCACCGGCCAGCTGACGGCCCTGCCGCTGGTGGAGCAGATCCTCCGCCGCTGCGCGGCGTGCGGCACTCTGCTGGTGGTGGACGAATGCTTCCTCGATTTCTTGCCCGACCATGCCCTGCACACGGCAAAAGGCCTGCTGGGGGAGGGAGATCTGGTCATCCTGAAAGCCTTCACCAAGCTTTACGGCATGGCGGGCGTGCGGCTGGGCTATGCCCTGAGTGCCGACACAGCGCTGCTGGAACAGATGCAGGCCTGCGGCCAGCCCTGGGGCGTGTCCAGTCTGGCGCAGACGGCGGGGCTTGCCGCGCTGGAGGAGACGGCGTATGTGGAAAAGGTCCGGGCCCTCATTGCCGAACAGCGGCCCCGCCTGACGACCGGGCTGCGGGCGCTGGGCCTGCGGGTGCTGGACGGCAGGGCAAATTACCTGCTGTTTCAGGCCCCGGAGACGCTGGGAGAAGCCCTGCGGCAAAGGGGTGCTGTGCTGCGCAGCTGTGCGAACTACCCCGGGCTGGGCCCCGGCTGGTACCGCACCGCCGTGCGCACCGGATCTGAAAACGAACAGCTTTTGAAACTTCTTGCGGAGGTGCTGGAATGAGCAAGGCAAAGTGCATCATGGTGCAGGGAACCATGAGCGGTGCAGGCAAAAGCCTGCTGTGCGCCGCCCTCTGCCGCATTTTTGCGCAGGACGGTTACCGCGTGGCTCCCTTCAAGAGCCAGAACATGGCGCTGAACAGCTTTGTCACCCGGGATGGGCTGGAAATGGGCCGGGCACAGGTGGTGCAGGCGCAGGCCGCAGGCATCGAGCCGGATGTGCGGATGAACCCCATCCTGCTCAAGCCCAGCAGTGACGTGGGCAGTCAGGTCATCGTGAACGGCGAGGTGCGGGGCCAGATGCCCGCCGCCGCCTACTTCAAAATGAAAAGAGCGCTCATCCCGGAGATCCTCTCAGCCTACAACAGTCTGGCCGAAGCCGTGGATATCATCGTCATCGAGGGGGCCGGAAGCCCGGCGGAGATCAACCTGAAGGCAGACGATATCGTCAACATGGGCCTTGCCCGGCTGGTGGATGCCCCCGTTCTGCTGGCGGGAGACATCGACCGGGGCGGTGTGTTCGCCCAGCTGTACGGCACGGTGGCGCTGCTGGAGCCAGAGGAGCGCGCCCGCATCAAGGGGCTGCTCATCAATAAATTCCGCGGCGATGTGGAGATCCTGCGCCCCGGCCTTGCTATGCTGGAAGAAAAAACGCAGCTGCCGGTGCTGGGGGTCGTGCCCTACCTGAAGGTGGACATTGAGGATGAGGATTCTCTTTCCACCCGGCTGGATGCGGGCAAAGCGGTCCACCCGCTGGATGCGGCCATCCTCCGCCTGCCGCACATCTCCAACTTTACCGATTTCATGCCGCTGGAGCAGCACCCGCTGCTGGGCGTGCGGTATGTGCAGAATACCCGCCAGCTGGGCACACCGGATCTCGTCATTCTGCCCGGCACCAAGAACACTGTGGATGACCTGCTCTGGCTGCGGCAGTCCGGGCTGGAAGCAGCCCTGTTGAAGCTGGCGGCCAGCGGCACGCCGGTGCTGGGGGTCTGCGGCGGGTATCAGATGCTGGGCGAGACGCTGGCCGACCCTGAGGGCACGGAGAGTGGTACGGCGCAGACCGTGCGGGGGCTGGGGCTGCTGCCCACCCACACGGTCTTTACCGGCCAGAAGCACCGCACCCAGGACACTGCCGCCGTGACCGCCGCCCCCTTTGCGGGTGCGGCCCTGACCGGATACCAGATCCACACCGGCCGCACCGAGGTGCAGGGTGTGCCCTTCTGCACACTGGCAGACGGCACACCCGAGGGCTGCGTGCAGGACAATGTGTTCGGCACCTACCTGCACGGCCTGTTTGATACCGGGGAGCTTACCGAGAAGCTGGTGGCCCTGCTCTGCCAGCGCAAGGGCATTGCGCCGGACAGTGCCGCCCTCATCCCGATGGAGCAGTACCGCCAGCAGCAATTTGACCTGCTGGCCGATGGCGTGCGCGGCGCGCTGGATCTGGATGCCGTTTACGCGGCCATGGGGTTGGAGAACCCGCGGAGGAATGCACAATGATCCCACAACATCATCTGCCCGCCGACATTGAGCGGACAAGCCTTTCCATCATCACGGCAGAGCTGGAAGCGTTGGGCCTGACCCCGCCGCCCGAGACTGCCGCTGTGGTCAAGCGGGTCATCCACACCACCGCCGACTTTGACTATGCGAAAAATCTGCGCTTCACGCCGGGGGCTGTGGCGGCAGGTGTGGCCGCCCTGCGGGCCGGAACTCCCATCATCACCGACACCAACATGGCGCTTTCGGGCATTTCCAAGCCTGCCCTTGCCCGGCTGGGCGGCAGTGCCCTCTGCTATATGGCGGACCCCGAGGTGGCGCGGGTCGCAGCCGAGACCGGAACCACCCGGGCAGTGGCCTCCATGCACCGCGCGGCGCAGGAGCACCCCGGGGCCATTCTTGCGGTGGGCAATGCCCCCACCGCCCTGCTGACCATTGCGGAAGAGGTCGAGGCCGGGCTGCGGCCTGCCCTGGTCATCGCCGTGCCGGTGGGCTTTGTGAATGTGGTGGAAAGCAAGGAGACGCTGTTTGCCGCCTGTGCAGCCCACGGCGTGCCTGCCATCGCGGCCATGGGCCGCAAGGGCGGAAGCACCGTGGCCGCTGCAGTCTGCAACGCTCTGGTCTACTCCGCTGCCGAGATGCTGGACCCAGCGGCAAGAGGGTGGAAATAGGGTGGAACCGGTAAAAACGCCCCTTTTTACGCTTTTGCTTGACTTTTTGGCAGAAACAAGGTATCGTTTATTTGTATGACGATTGATATATGAGCTGAAGCTTTGCGTGAAAAAGGAAACATTATGGCACAGACGATTTTAGAAGAAAAGAAAAAATCACGGCTGATGACAGAGGGCAGCATCTGGAAGAGCATCCTGCTCTTCTCGGTGCCGCTGATCCTGGGCAACATGCTGCAGCAGCTGTACAACACCGCCGATTCCATCATCGTGGGCAACTTTGTGGGCAGCAACGCGCTGGCAGCGGTCGGCTCCAGCGGCTCGCCCATCTTCCTGCTCATCGGGTTCAGCCAGGGCATTGCCGTGGGTGCCGGTGTCGTGGTGTCCCAGTTTCTGGGAGCCAAGGACAGGGAGGGCGCGCACACTGCGGTGCACACCTCGCTGGCCCTTTCGGCCATTCTGGGTGCGATCCTGACCGTGTGCGGCATTGCCGTCAGCCGGGCCCTGCTCACCGCCATGAACACCCCCGCAGAGGTGCTGGAGGATGCGGTGCTCTATATGCGGCTCTATTTTGGCGGCGTGCTGTTCAGCGTGGTGTATAACATGGCGGCCGGTATCCTGAACGCCGCCGGCAACTCCAAGCGGAGCCTGCTCTACCTGGGCGTTGCCTCCATCACCAACATCGTCCTCGACCTTGTCCTGATCGCCGGATGCAAGATGGGCGTGGCCGGTGCGGCCATTGCCACCGATATCAGCCAGCTGGTGTCCTGTGTGCTCTCCCTGCGGTTTCTGATGCGGGTGGAGGACGATTACCGCGTGACGGCAAAGGAAGTGCGCGTGCACAAAAAGATGGCGGTCCGCATCATCAAGGTGGGCCTGCCCACCGGTATCCAGAACATGGTCATCTCCCTTTCCAATGTGCTGGTGCAGGTCAGCGTCAACGGCTATGGTGCCGCTGCCATGGCAGGCTTTGCCGCCTATATGAAGGTGGATGGCTTCAACATTCTGCCTGTGCTGAGCTTCGGCATGGCGGCCACCACCTTTGTGGGCCAGAACTTTGGTGCGGGCAAAATCGACCGTGTCAAAAAGGGCACCTTTGTCACCCTGGGCATGTGCATCGTTTACACCATCCTGACCGGCATCCTGCTGCTCATCTTCCAGGACCCCATCATGCACCTGTTCACCGGCGATGAAACGGTCATTGCCTACGGCAAGATCTGTATGCTCTATTTCTGCCCCTTCTACTGGATGCTGGGCATCCTGCAGGGCCTTGCCGGTACGGTGCGCGGCACCGGCAAGAGCGTGCCGCCCATGGTGGTGCTGCTGATCTCCCTGTGCCTGTTCCGTATTGTCTGGATCCAGTTTGCCCTGCCCCTGTTTGCAGGCATTGAGGGTGTGCTGCTGGTCTACCCGGTGTCCTGGGCTGTGGGTGCAGTGCTGATGGTGCTCTACGCCTGGAAGGGCAAATGGATGCAGCTGCCGGAAGCAATTTCATAAACCGGACGCACCCGATCCCCCGGTAAAAGTGTATTTTATGCAAAAATGACGTATGAATGCGTAAAAATATTCTGGGGGGGGGGATAAAAAATCTGCGAAAATCAGTTGATTTCTGCCGAAAAATACCGTATACTGAATTATAGTTTTCAAATCGAACGACGGACTTCGACAAAAGGGGCTGATGAGATGGAGTGCACACAGGCAGAGGCTTTTGAACAGTATATTCGGGATCTGCGCGTTGTGCGCTCGATCTCCCGGCCCAGCTTTCCGGAGGGCAAAGCTCCCACTGCCGTGCTGGAAGAGATCCAGACCAACGCGCTGAGATGCAACGCCCTGATGCGGCAGAATGAGGCACTGCTGGCGCAGCTTGTCTACGACCGTGACCCTGCCTCCCTGACCGAAACGGATATCCAGGGACTGAGTGCCTTTGCAGGCAGGCTGTTCAACTATGCGAACAGCGAGGATATGGGCGTGGCGTTCAAGGTGCATCAGCTGCTGCTGGCAGCGGCCCGCAGCCGGGAAGACGTGCCCATGATCGTCAGGGAGCTGTACTACACAGGCATCACCCTGCATTATATGAACGTCCGGGATGAGGGAACTGGCATCAACCTGTTGGGAGATGCGATCCAGGTCTATTTTACGGAAGCTGCTGAATACATGTCACGGTATGAACAGCTGGACAGGAATACCCGGCAGTATCTCATCCGCTGTGTGGGCAACACCCGGCTGGGGATGTCCCGCGGCACCCATGCGGAAAGCTGCCGGTATCTGGAGCGGTTCCGCCGCGCAATGGACATCATCCAGTCTGCGCATTACCATGCGCTGGACCCGGAGTTCCCCTGGGAAAGCTACATCTATTCCATGCACATGGACCGCATGACCCTGCTGACCCATCTGCGGCAGGAGGAGGATCCCGAGGTGGCGCGGCAGGTGCTGGAATCGGCGGGAAGCGTGGCGCAGGATGATTATTCTGCCGAGGCCATCAACCGGAAGCTGGTTCTGGCGGCCTATCTTTCGGTCTATGCAGAACGTCTGGACGAGGCGGGAGCACAGAGATATCGTGCAACCGTGGAGCAGGTACGCCGTTCTGCGGATCAGTATCTGGAACAGATGCCGGCCAGCCAGTATCCCCGTGTGGTAAACTCTGCTGCTTGGGAGTTGAGCAAGATCAACACCAGCTCAGATGAAACGGCGAACCGCCGGATGCTGGGCAGTATCCTGGCCGGGCACAAGCCGACCTATGTCCACTCGCTGATGGTGGCAGAGCTGACCCGTGCCCTGCTGCAGCGGCAGATCGAGACACGGCCCGAAACACTGGTGGGCCTGCTGGGCTGCAGGAGCGCGGCCGAGGTGCAGGCCCGGCGGGAAGAGCTCTGCCAGACGGCCTATGAGTGCGGCCTGTACCACGACCTTGGCAAGTGTGCCGTTCTGATGTACATCGACAACAACGCCCGCCGCCTGCTGGATGAGGAATTTTTCTGCATCCAGAGCCACCCAAGGACCGGCGCTGACATTCTGAATAGAATGGGCTGCGGAAGAACGCTGGCCCTGGCGGCGCTCTATCACCACTGCTATTACAACGGCAAAGGCGGCTATCCCAATGATGTACCCTCCTGCCCGCCGGAGATCAAGGGAATCGTGGATGCGCTGAGCGTGGCAGACTCGCTGGATGCCGCCACCGATAATATCGGTCGGTGCTACAACCTTGCCAAGCCCTTCCGCACGCTGCTGGAAGAGCTGCGGGCCCAGAGCGGCACCCGCTATGCGCCCAATGTGGTCGCCCTGTTCGAGGATGAGCGTTTCTGCCAGCAGCTGGCAGAGAACACGGATGCCGAGCGCAAAAGGGTGTATCTGCAGGTGTATCACGCCGGAAGTGAAGAAAAATAAACGACCCTCTCTATCATTGCTTCGCAGTGCCACCTCCCACAAAAGGGAGCGGGCATACGTCAGCGTGATAGAGAGGGTCATTCTTTTTGTTTAAGTCAGGATGAAGCTTTCCCAGTCTACCCTGCCGGTGCAGTTCAGCCGGGGTACTTAGCCACTTCCAACAATTCCTCCGCCCGGCGGACCTGTTCCGCCGTGGGGGGAACAGCATCGGGCAGGGGATAGGAGATGCCCAGCTTCTGCCACTTGAACAGCCCCAGCGTGTGGTAGGGGAGCACCTCCACCCGCTGCACCGTTTTCAGGCTGCGGATGAAATCTGCGGTCCTGCGCAGGCCCTCCTCGTCATCGGTGAGGCCGGGCACCAGCACATGCCGGATCCAGAGCGGAACGCCCAGATCAGAGATGTGCCGTGCCATGGCTAAGATGTTGGCATTGTCCCGGCCGGTAAGCTGACGGTGCTTCTCCGGGTCGATCTCCTTGAGATCCAGGATCACCAGACTGGTGGAAGCCATCAGGGTATCGAAGGCGGCCAGGTAGGCGGGGTCATCGGGCTGGAACGGCTGACCGGCCGTGTCCAGCGCGGTGTGCACCCCCTTGGCGCGCGCCAGCTGGAAGAATTTTGTCAAGAAGTCCATCTGCCGCAGCGGCTCGCCGCCGCTGACGGTGATGCCGCCCTTCTTGCCCCAGTAATTGCGGTAGCGCCAGACGTGCTGGAACAGCTTCTCCGGAGACCATTCCGTGCCGCCCTCAGCGCTCCACGTTTCGGGGTTGTGGCAGTATTTGCAGCGCAGGGCACAGCCCTGCAGAAAGACAACGAACCGGACACCCGGCCCGTCCACCGAGCCGAAGCTTTCCAGCGAGTGGACGAGACCGACAGGGTCACAGTGCGGCATGGCAGGTACGGGAGATCACGTCCATCTGCTGCTCGCGGGTCAGGTCGATGAACTTGACCGCATAGCCGGAGACGCGGATGGTGAAGTTGGCGTATTCTTCCTTTTCGGGGTGCTCCATGGCATCCAGCAGCTTCTCCTTGCCGAACACATTCACGTTCAGGTGGTGTGCACCCTGATCGAAGTAGCCGTCCAGCACCTGCACCAGGTTCTCCTTGCGCTCCTCCTCGCTGTGGCCCAGAGCCTCGGGGTTGATGGTCTGGGTGTTGGAGATGCCGTCCAGAGCCCAGTGGTAGGGCAGCTTGGCCACGGAGTTCAGAGAGGCCAGCAGGCCGTTCTGCTCTGCGCCGTAGCTGGGGTTGGCACCGGGTGCGAACGGGGTGAATGCGGCACGGCCATCGGGCAGAGCGCCGGTGTACTTGCCGTACACCACGTTGGAGGTGATGGTCAGGATGGAGGTGGTAGCCTCGGAGTTGCGGTAGGTGTGGCGCTTCTTGATCATCTCCAGGAAGGTGCGCAGCAGCCACACGCCGATCTCATCGGCACGGTCGTCATCGTTGCCGTACTTGGGGAAGTCGCCCTCCACCTCATAGCCGGTGGCCAGGCCGGTCTCATCGCGCACGACCTTGACCTTGGCGTACTTGATGGCGCTCAGGGAGTCGATGACGTGGGAGAAGCCTGCAATGCCGGTGGCAAAGGTGCGGCGCACATCGGTGTCGATCAGGGCCATTTCGGCTTCCTCGTAGTAGTACTTGTCGTGCATATACTGGATCAGGTTCAGCACGTTGACGTACAGGCCGGCCAGCCAGTCCAGCATCTGAACATATTTGGGCAGGACCTCGTCATAGTTCAGGTACTCGCTGGTGATGGGGGCATAGTTGGGGCCGCACTGCTCGTGGCTCTTCTCGTCCACGCCGCCGTTGATGGCATACAGCAGGCACTTTGCCAGGTTGGCACGGGCACCAAAGAACTGCATCTCCTTGCCGGTCTGGGTGGCAGACACGCAGCAGCAGATGGAGTAATCGTCGCCCCAGACGGGCTTCATCACATCGTCGTTCTCGTACTGGACGGAGGAAGTCTTGATAGAGATCTTGGAGGCGTAATCCTTAAAGGTCTTGGGCAGAGCAGAGGAGTACAGAACGGTCAGGTTCGGCTCCGGTGCGGGGCCCATGTTTTCCAGAGTGTGCAGGAAGCGGTAGCAGTTCTTGGTGACCATGCTGCGGCCGTCCATGCCGATGCCGCCCACTTCCAGCGTTGCCCACACGGGGTCGCCGGAGAACAGCTGGTTGTAGCTGGGGATGCGGGCAAACTTGACCATGCGGAACTTCATCACCATGTGGTCGATCAGCTCCTGAGCCTGGCTCTCGGTCAGGGTGCCGTTCTCCAGATCGCGCTGGATGTAGATATCCAGGAAGGTGGAGATGCGGCCCACGCTCATGGCAGCGCCGTTCTGGGTCTTGATGGCGGCCAGGTAGCCGAAGTACAGCCACTGGCAGGCTTCCTTGGCGTTCTTAGCGGGCTGGGAGATATCGCAGCCGTAGGCCTCGGCCATCTTCTTCATGCCCTTCAGGGCGCTGATCTGGCGTGCGATCTCCTCGCGCAGGCGGATCACGTCATCGGTCATGGTGCCGTCGCCGCAGTTGGCG
>OIDU01001040.1_pt1 | contig 10555 bp, 7 predicted proteins | sample 1581481 | NCBI WGS metagenome assembly OIDU01 (sample SAMEA3882519, study PRJEB24775) | human gut metagenome | biome: human-associated habitat; feature: intestine environment; material: feces | place: Netherlands | collected 2009/2010
ATGGCACGGGCCGCGTCCTCATCAACGAGATCAATACCCTGCCCGGCTTCACCCCCATCAGCATGTATCCAAAGCTGATGGAACACGAGGGCACCCCCATCCCCGCCCTCATCGATCATCTCATTGCGCTGGCGCTGGAAAGGACGGAAAAGCAGCATGGATAATCGCCCCATCGGCGTGTTCGACAGCGGTCTGGGCGGGCTTACCGGCGTGCGGGAGCTGCGCAAGCGTCTGCCCCACGAGGAGATCATCTATTTTGGTGATACCGGCCGCGTGCCCTACGGCAGCCGCAGCCCGGAGACCATCCTGCAGTACGCCCGTCAGGATGTTGCGTTCCTGCTTTCGAAGGATGTAAAGTGCATCATGGCGGCCTGCGGCACGGTGTCCAGCACCTACCCGGCTGCAGAGGCGGCCCGGCTGCCGGTGCCGTATCTGGGCGTGGTGGATGCCGCCGCCCGGGAAGCAGCCTTTGTCACCCGCAACCGCCGCATCGGCGTCATCGGCACAGCCGCCACCATCCGCTCCCGCAGCTATGAAAAGCTGCTGCGCCAGCTGGTGCCCGGTGTGGAGATCACCGCCCGGGCCTGTCCGCTGTTCGTTCCGCTGGTGGAAGCCGGTTATGTGGACCACAGCGAGGAGAGCCGGCAGCAGGTGACGAAGCTGGTCATTGCGCAGTACCTGACCGAGGTGCGGGATGCCGGGGTGGACACCCTCATTCTGGGCTGCACCCATTATCCGCTGCTCAAGACCATGATCGGTGAGTTCATGGGACAGAGGGTGACGCTGGTGGACCCCGCCAAGACTGCCGCCCATCATCTGGAACGGATGCTCTCGGAGCGCGGCCTGAAAGCGGCGCAGGAGCATGAGGGACAGGCACATTTCTATGTCAGCGATGTGCCGGACAGCTTTGTGCAGACGGCAGACCTGTTTCTGGGCGAGTACAAGGGCGGCCCGGTGGAACAGATCGCCATTGACAAATATTGATAAGGGAAAGCAATGTGAGCAAACCGTTAAAGGAAGATTATATCATCCGCATCAAGAGCCGCATCGAGCAGCATGTGGAAGAACCTGCGGAGGAAAAAGAAAAGGAAGAGTTTGTGGAGCTGATGACCCGGGGCCAGTTCGTGCAGAAGGGCGGCAGCTACTACATTACCTATAAAGAAACGGAGACCACCGGCTACGAGGGCTGCACCACCACCCTGAAGATCGCCGCCGACGGAAGCCGGGTGGCCATGCTGCGCTTTGGCAAGGGCGGCGGGGCCGGTACCCAGCTGCTCATCGAAAAGGGCAAGCGCAACCTCTGCCATTACGAGACCGGCTACGGCTCCATGACGCTGGGCGTGACGGCTGACGAGATCATCTGCAGCCTGACCGAGAAGGGCGGCACTGCAAAGTTCGGCTATCTGCTGGACGCAAACAGCGCTGAACTGGTGAGCCGCAACCGCCTGGAAGTGACCGTGACCCATGTGAACTGAGAATTTGAGAGTTCCCCCAGACTGTGAAAGGAATCAAACCAATGACTGAATTTGAAAAGACCTACCAGAACTACAACCCCCGTCAGGCTGCGCTGGATGAGGCCCGCGCTCTGCTGACCGCCGCCGCCAAGGCCGCTATGGCCGATGGCGCTCTGCCGGAAGCCGAGCTGCCTGCCTTCATCGTGGAGATCCCCGCCGACGTGAAGAACGGCGACATCGCCTCCAACATCGCCATGGCTGGTGCCCGCAGCTGGCGCAAGGCCCCCCGGATGATCGCGGACGCCCTGCTGGCGCACCTGCCCGCCATGGAAAACAGCGTGTTTGCCAAGGTGGAAGTGGCCGGCCCCGGCTTCATCAACCTGTTCCTCGCCCCCTCCTTCTGGGCCAGCGTGGTGCTGGGTGCCTGCTCCAACAAGGAGTACGGCCGCACCGACCACGGCAAGGGTGCCAAGTACAATGTGGAGTTCGTTTCTGCCAACCCCACCGGCCCCATGCACATGGGCAACGCCCGCGGCGGCGCTCTGGGCGACTGCCTGGCCGCTGTGCTGGACTGGTCCGGCTATGATGTGACCCGCGAGTTCTACATCAACGATGCAGGCAACCAGATCCAGAAATTCGGCAAGAGCCTGGCCGTCCGCTACCTGCAGCAGTTCTGCGGCGAGGAAGCCTATCCCCTGCCCGCTGAGTGCTATCAGGGCGGCGACATCAAGGTGCTGGCCGGTGAGTTTGCCGAGATCAACGGCGACAAGTACGTTGCAGCCTGCTCCGGGCTGGACGAAGAGGCCCTTTTTGCCAGCGAAGCCTTTGAGACCCTGAAGAACGCTCTGGTGGATTACGCCCTGCCCAAGAACATTGCCGCCCTCAAGCGCGACCTGGGCAAGTACCGCATCGATTACGATGTCTGGTTCCACGAGAGCACCCTGCACGAATCCGGCGCTGTCCTGGATGTTGTGAACAAGCTGCTGGAGCTGGGTGCCTGCTACAAGGCCGAGGATGGTGCCATCATGTACCGCAGCGCCCAGTATGCTGCCAAGTACGGCACCGTCAACAAGAAAAAGACCGAGGATGGCACCGAGGAGGAAGCCAAGGACGAAGTCCTCGTCCGCGCAAACGGCATCCCCACCTACTTTGCCGCCGACATTGCCTACCACTACAACAAGCTGGCCACCCGCGGCTTTGCCAAGGCCATTGATGTCTGGGGTGCCGACCACCACGGCCACGTTGCCCGCATGAAGGGTGCCATGGATGCCATCGGCCTGAACGGCAACGATCTGGATGTTGTGCTGATGCAGATGGTCAACCTGATGCGTGACGGCCAGCCTGTCCGGATGTCCAAGCGCACCGGCAACGCCATCACCCTGACCGACCTGCTGGAGGAAGTGCCCATCGACAGCGCACGCTTCCTGTTCAACATGCACGACGCAGGCAGCGGCATCGACTTTGACCTGGACCAGGCCGTCAAGACCGACAACGACAACCCCGTGTACTATGTCCAGTACGCACATGCCCGCATCTGCTCCATCCTCAAGAAGATGGAGAGCGAGGGCGTGGTCTTTGCCGGTGCCGAGCAGGTGGATGCCACTCTGCTGACCGACCCCAGCGAGATGGACCTGATCCGGATGCTGGCCGCCTTCCCGCAGGAGATCGTTATGGCTGCCGAGAAGTACGACCCCAGCCGCATCAACCGCTTTGTCATTGATCTGGCAAGCGCCTTCCACCGCTTCTACGGCAACTGCCGCATCCAGGGTGCAGATCCCGCCGTGCAGCAGGCCCGCCTGGCCCTGTGCATCGGTGTGAAGAACGTTATCTTCAATGTGCTGACCATGTTCAAGATCAACGTCCCCGAAAAAATGTAAAAGAGAATGAGAAGGGGCTGTTGCAAAACAGTGCCAATAAAAAGATGAGATAGACTTCCCCGAAAGGGGGTGCCTATCTCATTTTTTTATTGTATGCTGAGCCTTCCGCCCATATATATCACAGGACTCGGTTCTTTTTGTATCTTCCGTATAAAAAAATTCTCTGTTTTTGTGTTCTCTCACAAAGCATGTCCCATTATATTGACTTTATATTTTCATTTACTGTAAAATATTTTGTGCAAAGCGTCATATTCATTCGCATTATGACGCGCATCGGACAAGTCTTTTACGAAATGCAAAGGAGGATTTTCTTATGAAAAAGCGTCTACTCAGCTTATTTCTGACATTCAGTATGCTGCTGACCTTTTTCCCTGTGGGCACTGTCACTGTTTTTGCAAGCGATTCCCCTATGGCATATACAGATGGTTCTTATCAGTTTATCCTCAATGCTGACAATACTGCAACAATAACAAAGTATACGGGCAATGAACATAGGATCACGATCCCTGCTCAGGTAACACATGGTGCTTACATATATCCTGTATCAAAAATCGGAGACCGGGTATTCTGCAATTACAAGTACGTCCTGACAAGTGTCCAGATCCCCGACACTGTAACAGAAATTGGCAGCAATGCTTTTTATAATTGCACCTCACTGAAAAGAGTTACCATTCAGGACAATAAACCATCCTGCGTGAAAAAGATTGGCCGCCAGGCATTTATGTTTTGCAGCGAATTGACAGATATTCCCATTCTTGATTCTGTAACAGAGATTGACTCTGAGGCTTTTCATCATTGCGATGAGTTAGATACTGTCACCATTCCAGAGGGTGTAACATCCGTTGCAAAAGGCATGTTCCGTTATTGTTACAGCTTGCACACCGTTACTCTTCCAGACAGCGTAACTGCCATTGAAGAGCGGGCTTTTACCGGAACTGCATTGACTCAAATTCATATTCCTGCCAAAGTGACACGGATCGGAACTAATGCATTTTCCGAATGTTTCGCTCTCTCAACGATCACATCAGACAGCGAAAGCTATCCGGCAATAGACAATGTGTTGTACGAAAAATCAGCAAATGGCGATTACGCCTTAATTCGTTATCCTTCTCAAAGGGAAGATCCTGCTTTCAAAATACCCAATGGTGTGGCACGAATTGAAACTCATGCTTTTGACTCTTGTGCGTATCTGGCATCTGTGAAGATGCCAGACTCCGTGGTCTCTATTGGAACCGGTGCCTTTATGAATTGTCCAGCTCTGCAAGACATTGAATTTTCAAGCAGGATAACGGAACTTCCGGAATCAGTTTTTGCAGGTTGTATCAGTTTAAAGAGCATCGATATCCCGGAGGGTATAACACAGATCCTCGATGATGCTTTTGCTGGCTGCGAGCAGCTCGAACGGATCGCGATTCCCAGCAGTGTAACCAAAATTCCCGAGTCAGCATTTTCCAATTGCACAGCATTGAATAACATAGAGTATTCAGGCTCTCGTTCTCAATGGAACGCTATTTCCACGGATTCCGGCCTACAAAATCTCCCTGTAGCACCTGGTTCTATTGATGTTACGGTAACCAGCGACATCCGTACCGTTACCGCCAAAGTTGATGGCAGCAGCGTTCCCATCAACGATGGCAAATTCATTGTCACGATTGGTAAAACAGTGGAATTGACCGTCGGCGATCCTCAATACAGAGATCGTTATACCTGGGCAGGGGGCAGCGGCACTGTGAGTGCAGACAATACCACCTATACTTTTGTTGCAGGTCGCGATGATACAGCCGTAACTCTGACCACTGTCGAACACACAAATTATGACACCGGTGATTTCATCATCAGCGGTCTAGCGGACTATTCCTATGGGGACAATATCGATATCAGGATCGAGCCCAAGGATACACGCATCACAGATTACATTGTAAGATATGTCAGGAACGCAGGCACCTCAAATGAAGAAGAATTCAATGAGCTTCCAAAAGATGCCGGAACATACACCCTGCGAATCATTCAGGGTGATACCGTCCGAATCGACATTCCGGAAAAGATCACGATCCACCCCGTTACCATCACCAATGATACTTTCCAGAACGAACTCACTGTCACCCTTCCAGCAGATGCTGTGGAAGAGGAAGGAAATGATCATACGGCCACAGTGACTGTCCGGGCGGACAGCAGGCTGAATGCTCTTTTACAATCTGACGAGATCAAACTTGAGCTTGTCTATCTCAACGATATGGGAGAAGAAGTCGTTGCCCCCACAAAAGCAGGCAGGTATACCGTAAAGGTAAAGATCCATTCCAATAGTCCCAATCTGATCTCTGCCATCGTGGACGGAGGCACGTTTGAAATTCGCCAAAAAGCTGCTTCCATTGTTCCCACTGCAGATCTCTATCTCCTGACCATTAAGAATGCTGACGTTTTTATTGAGCATGATGGCGAGGAGATCCATGCTGGGAGAAACGAGATTGGTGATCTGGTTGCAAAGGTGCCTGAAAACGCCAGTGTAACTGTCACCTACATCAGCCAGAGCGATGCCATTGCGTTCGATCAATGGTTGGTCAGCGGTTTGGACGATTCGACCGATGTCAAACAAAATCCATTGCGCTTTCAAATGCCCGCAGGTGAAAAGGGCGTAACAATGGAAGCCATGACAAAAGATGCTTCCATCGAAGATGGTGGTTCTGGCATTCTGGGCACCGTTATGGTCATTGGTGCTGCCGCCGTGCTGACATGGCAGGGCTGCCGAATCGGCATGGAGCTTTATCTGAAGCGTATTCTCCCCGATGGCGCAGCGATTCCCGCCAATGCCACCGAACTTGCCGAACTGGTGTGGGTTGATGCCGGCAAGCCTGCTCCCGCTGCTGCGTTGGACAACGATGCCACTGACGCACAGAAGGCTCTCACCTGGGCCTCTGAGAACCAGCTGCTTCCTTCCAATAAAACTGCAGATGCTTCTGTAAGTTACTGGGAAGTGATCCAGATCTGGCGCAAGGCGCAGACACTCAAGAACTAGCCCCTGGCAGGCAGAAAGCCCCCTGACGATTACACTGTCAAGGGGGCTTCCTGCTGTTTATTGGTGAACCCAATAGAGTGTTCACGATCTTCTTCGTCTTTTTATGATGTACACCACCGGCCTGAAAGTCATGGGCACCTTCTCTTTTTACCGCTTCGCGTGGCGCTCGCCCATGGGGATGACATCACAAAAGACGCACCGGCTCTTGGTGGAAAGGGCCACATCCTTGTGGTAGCAGCCAAAGAACCACTTTTCGTAGGTCAGCTTCAGCAGAACCTTATCAAGAAACAGGTGCAGGCGGTTGGATTCGCCCACCGCGAGAGAAGTAAAATCAAGGAATCTGCTTGGGGCATCGTGGGTCAGCACATAATCTACCTGCCAGCCGTTTGCTTCGAGATTGGTCTCACAGGCGGCGTATTCCTCATCGCTGGGCATCTCCTGCGGCCACCAGTTGTATCCGGCCTCCCGCTCTTCCTTGTCGGGGCTCTCGGTGCCGCCGAAGCAGAGATATTTCTTTCCCTCCAGCTCCAGCACGCTGCCACGGCAGACATGGTACACATTGCCGCCCAAAGCCTGGACCCTGCCGCCAAACCGCTCCTCGACGGGGTACTGGCCCAGCAGGTCGTAATTCTCGTGGGCACCATCAAGGAAAAGCAGGGTATAAGGGCGCTTGCGCAGCCAGTCGAGCTTTTTCTGTTCCTCCTTGCTGCCATCCCACACAAAGCCGAAATCGCCCAGCACCACCACAATGTCCCGTTTGCCCAGCCAGCGGAGCCTGCCGTGCTTGAAACGGTCAAGCTCGCCGTGGGTGTCGCCTGTCAGATATACCATAGTCCCCTCCTGCCGCTTTGTGAAACCGTGGCAAAACCCTTGTCTCTGCGCGGCAAACCTGTTATTATTAAAGGAGCGAATCTTTGTTCGCCATTCTTTGTCATTTCCGGGCGCAGCGCCCGTATTTTATATATTATCGCTTTTTGAAGGAATTGTCCACATGAAACGTATTTTTGCACTGCTTTTATCCCTTGCCGTCCTGTTCAGCTGCCTTGCCGTGACGGCCGGAGCCATGTTCGACCCCAGCACGGTCTACGATGTCAAGGCCCAGAGCGCCTATATCGTGAACACCGACACCAACATCATCGTCTATGAAAAAGACAGCGAGAAGCAGGTGTCCGCCGGGGGCCTGACGAAATATATGACCATTGCGCTGGTGCTAACCAACTATGCCGACCAGCTGGACAGCACGTTCACGATGCCCTTTGCCATCTCGGACTATGTCCACAGCACCGACAATGCCGACATGCGCTCGGGCGAGACCTTTACCTACCGGGAAGCCCTTTACGCCATGGTGACGCGCAACGCCAATGAGGCCGCCATGGGTCTGGCCTACGAGCTCTCGGGCGGCGACCTGGCGGGTTGGGTGAGCCAGATGAACACCCTCTCCCAGCGCATCGGCACCACCAACAGCACCTGGACAGATGCCTGCGGGCTGGACAGCGGCAACACCACCACCGCCGTGGACATGTACCTGATCCTGCGCTACCTGATGAGCTTTGATGCCTTCAAGGAGATCTCCGCTGCCCCCACCTTCACGATGCCGGCCAAGGAAAAGCACGCCAAGAGCTTTGTGCTGCTGAGCCAGAACGTGGCCCTGAACAAGACCAGCGGCGGCAGGTTCTACCGCAGCGCCATGCAGGGCGGCATGTGCGACGTGATGGCCTACAAGAACGACAGCGGCGATCAGAGCTATGTCTCGTGGGCCAACAAGGACGGGGCCACCTACATCTTCTGCATCATGCAAAGCCCCGACACCTGCGATGATTACGGCTATTCCAACCGCCGCCCGGCGCTGTACGAGACCACCAAGCTCATCGACTGGGTGTTCGAGAGCTTTTCCATCCAGGCCGCGCTGGACACCGACCAGGCACTGGCGGAGATCCCGGTCAAATACTCCTCCGATACCGACACCCTGCAGCTCTACCCCGCCGACAGCATGATGACCCTGCTGCCCTCCACGGGGGATGGCTCGGTGACGCAGAAATATTTCCACCTGCCCGATTACGCCACGGCCCCCATCCAGCAGGGCGACGTGGTGGGCACTGTGGAGCTCAAGCTGGCAGGCGAGACCATCGGCGTGGTGAACCTCATTGCCGGGCAGGATGTCCACCAGAACGCATTGCTTTTCACGGTCTCCAAGGTACAGGCCTTCTTCCACAGCCTGTATCTCAAGGTGGTTATCGTCCTCTCCCTGCTCACTCTGGCGGTCTACGGCCTGTGGGTGTTCATCAACCTGTGGAACGGGCGCAGACCGAACCGAAAGATCCATAGAAGATAAACCCCACCGTCATCCCTACGGGATGCCACCGCCCCTGGTAGGGGCGGCCTTGGCAAAACTGGACAGCTTTACGCCATGCCAAGGGCCCCACTATTAGGGGGGCTGTCACGCGAAGCGTGACTGAGGGGTTTCGCCACCGATTGCAAAGAAGCTCCACCTTCACGGCGGAGCTTCTTTCTATTTCTTAGTCGATCGTCGTTTTTGTTCTGCCAATGCCGATCACTGCAGTTGTGATCTTTTTCCAGCTGCTGCAGCCGCACACGCCGTCCACCGTCAGGCTGGTGCGGCGCTGGTAGCCCCTCAGGGCTTCCTCGGTGCGGGTGCCGAACAGGCCGTCGATGCGGCTGCCGGTCTGGTATCCCAGTGTGGAAAGCGCGTCCTGCAGGATCATCACATAGCAGCCCCGGCTCCCACGCCGCAGGGTGGGGTATCCGGCTGTGGTGCCGCTGCAGGCCGGGGTGCCGTAGCGGCGGTCAAAGTGCACCCAGGTGGGGGTCTGGCTCAGGGGCTCCACATAGCCCCATGCTCCGGTGGACCGGGCGGCCCTATAGATGGCTGTGCGCTGGCTCTGGGTCAGGCGCTGGCCCACATCAAAGGCCACGCCGGCGTAATGCTGGCTGCGGGTGCCGTGACCGCCCTCCCAGATGCGGCGGAAGGCATACCCCACCGGGATGCCCTTGCCGTACTTGCGGCGGGTCAGGTTCCACGCTTCCATGGCCGCAATGGTGGTCCACAGGGTGGGGCTGGCAGATTTTCCCCGGAACTCCCGCACCCGCAGGGTGGTGCCGGTGCTGTAGGGCATGGGGTCGTTCTCGTTCAGGTTCGCGTAGGTGTAGACCTTGTTCTCGTAGGCGTCGTAGATCAGAAGACGTGCCATCGCTCATTCCTCCTTGCTGCAGTGTGGGCAGCTCTGGGCCTGCAGCGCGGCCCATGTTCCGCGGTCCACGGTGCCGGTCACCAGCAGCCCGGCCCGCTGCTGTGCCAGCCGGACGGCGGCAGTCTCTTCTGGGCCGAAGCGGCGGTTCTCGGTCACATAGCCCTCGGTGCAGTACAGGCAGGAACGCCCGTTCAGCCATGTCTCCACCTGCGCCACGTCCGGCCCCACGCTGCCCGCGCCGATGGCCCTGCCCGGGTAGACCGGGCCATGCCCGATGCTGCGGTCGGGGTTGGGCATTTCGGCGGCGAGCTGCAGGCTCAGCGCTTCCACCGCCGTCCATGTCTCGTCGTCCGCGATGCCAGTCTCGGGCAGAACCAGCAGCTCCTGTGCGCTGCGGGTGGCGGCGGCAGTCTCGTCGGTGTACCGGTCCGAGAGGGGCGGGGCCTCCACGCTGGAATAATAGTAGGCGATGCGCTGCAAAAGCAGGCTGTAGTACAGCACCGCACTGCCGGAAGAGCCCACCGCCAGCGGTGTGCCGGGGTAGGACAGGCGCTTCAGGGTGACCACCGGCCCGGATGCCCGCAGGGTGGACGCCTTGTCGTACAGGCTGTTCCATGTGGTGCGGCCCACCACACCATCCACGGTCAGGCCCGCAAAACGCTGGTAGGCCCGCACGGCGGCTTCGGTGGAAACACCGAACTGTCCGTCGATGCCGATGGCCGGGATGCTGCTCTCGTAGGCGCTCATGAGATAGAGATAGAACTGCAGCTCCCGCACCGCTGTGCCGGAAGAGCCTTTGCGCAGCACGCCCGGGTACTCGCCGGGGCGCAGGGAAGAGGAAAGCAGCTTGTTGGCGATATCGTTGTACACCTCGTACAGCTTCAGCCACGTATTGCGGCCCACCACACCGTCGCTGATCAGGCCAAAGTAGCTCTGGAACCGCTTAACGGCGGCGGTGGTGGCCGCGCCGAATCTGCCGTCCACCGTGATGGAGTTCAGTCT
>OIDU01001061.1_pt1 | contig 10379 bp, 3 predicted proteins | sample 1581481 | NCBI WGS metagenome assembly OIDU01 (sample SAMEA3882519, study PRJEB24775) | human gut metagenome | biome: human-associated habitat; feature: intestine environment; material: feces | place: Netherlands | collected 2009/2010
ATGAAGCGGAAGCAAAGTGGGCATTGGAACACTATGATTTGGATACATCCTATGGGTGGATGATTTTTCGGGCGGCATTTCCGTGGACAAGCAAACGCCGTCCTGAAATAAAATCCCTCTCCCTTACGATGGAGCAACGGCCATGCCGTGTGCCGGGACCACATTTCCAGACACACGCTCCCGGTGATTCGTTTTCTTTCCTCCATCCGGTCAGCGGAACAAACTATACATTGACCGTGCAGGAAATAGAGCAACAAACAATTCCTCAAAAGTGTTTCGGTTCTGACCGCTGGGTTTATCCGACACATTTTACCGTCATGCGTTATACGCTTTTCCCTGAATCGGAGGAAGATATCTCGATTTGTGATTGCTGCGATGGAGATAAGCCTATGGAAATTGCTGTGGAGGGAGACTCCTTCACGCCGGAAACCCAAAATAATGATTGCGTAGGCATTATCGGTGGAGCTGACGGACCAACAGTGATTATGACTGGAGAAAAATCACAAGGCAAGCTTTATGCTGCTTGCTCAGCACTGCACTTTGAGCCGGTTCGGGATGATGTAGAGTGGTGCACAATGTTCAGTATTAAGAATTTTGATGAAACGACGATCAACCTTATATAACAGGAATACGATGACGACTTTCAGTTTGTCGATGGTTGTCAACTGGGATAGTGTCATAAGCCATCGCTCCGAAAAAATTTCATAACCCGCAAAAAACTGGGCTTGATAGAATACTTCCATTCATGCTATACTAAAACCAGTTTTAATGCACAGAATAATTGAAAGCGGAGGATAGCCAATGGATACCAAAAAAAGATCACCCATCGACCGCCTGCTTTTTGCAACCTTTCTGAAAGGCCGCACTTCTTCCCGTGATGTATGGGAAGAAAAGGGCGATATGACCCCCGAAGATAACCAGAAGATCATCGAGGAAACCAACGAGATCATCAACGATGATTCCACCTATCCCTTCATCAGCTACCTGTCCGACCTGCTTGCAAAATCCAAACCCTCCGATGAGGCAGTCATAAAACTGCACGACTGCATTGAAAAAGTTGCAGTTACGTTGGGGCAGGACAGCACCGATGTGTTCCGTGCGCTCCTTGCAAAGCTGATCGAAGAGCCGGAAGAAAAGCAGACCTTTGACCGTCTGCTGGAGATGGCAGAAAAGTTTGCCGCAAAACACGAATAAAATACCTTAGATTCCATAGCGAGTGACCTGAAAAGGCCGCTCGCTTTTTTGTTTACAACGAGATTGAAGGGAGGAACGCTATGCCAAGCAAAACCGAAGAATACCTCGCCCTTGCCCAGCAAACGGCAAAAGAATTGACCCGGTATTGGGAAAACTGGACGGACTACCTGACCACTGCATCCCGGCTGTACAAGTACAGCTTTGCAGACCAGCTCATGATCTACGCCCAGCGGCCTGATGCCACTGCCTGCGCCAGCTTCGACATCTGGAACAATCGCATGAACCGCTATGTCCGGCGCGGCTCCAAGGGCATCGCACTGTTAGACCAGTCCAGCAGTGTGCCGCGTCTGCACTATGTCTTTGATGTGAGCGACACCGGGGTGCGCCGCAATTCCCGTGACCCGGAGGTGTGGCAGCTCGGCCCCGATCTGATGCAGCCTGTGTCGGAAATGATTGCCAGAGAGTACGGCGTTTACCATGAAAGGCTCAGCCAGCAGATTTCTGACCTGACGGGCAAGCTGGTGGATTCCTATTGGGACAACAACAGCGGCGACATTCTCGACATCGTTGACGGTTCGTTCCTGATAGATTATGATGAAGCCGGACAGGAGTTCCAGTTCAAATCTGCCGCCGCAATCAGCATCCTGTATACGGTTCTGGAACGCTGCGGCCTTGAGCCGGACGGTCATTTTGACCGTGACGATTTTCAGGCCATCTTCTCTTTTTCCACGCCTGCCGCCGTGTATGCGCTGGGCACCGCAGTCAGCGAATGCAGCCGGGATGTGCTGCGCAACATCGAACGAACCGTAAAAACGACAATCCGCCGCCGCAATGTAGAAAGGAGCCAGTATGAATATGAACAGCAGGAACGTGACCTACTCGACCGTCGGGGACTACCAGCTCCCGAACCTGACCCTGCCCCAGCAGGAGAAAGCACTGGGCAAATACGGCAGACTGCGCCGGACTTACCTGATGAAGCATCGCCCGGTGCTGTACAATTCGATGCTCCTGTCGGGGACTCTGCATCCGCACCTGTTGGAAGTGGAACAGACCGCAGAGAGCCGGATGCAGCAGACCATGCAGGAACTGCTGAAGCAGAACCCGGCTCCGAACAAAGAGCGGCATCAGATGGAGTGGGTGCAGCACATGAACAGCCTGAAAGCACAGGCCGAGGAACTGGTGATGAACGAGCTGATTTACAGCTAAGTTTCTTCGATGTGGCTATTCCCACCGAAGCCGAACAAATTGAATCCATCGACCAAGCGGAGAGCGAAAAATCGCCCTCCGCTTTTGTTTTGTCTCAGGCCGAGATTGAAAATGCGCTGCGGAGAGGTTCCAATTTTGAAGATAGCAAACTTCGGATATGGCAAATTTATCAGATGCAACCTGACCGAAAGCTCCGGGCAAAAGCTCTCGCCAAAGAATACGCACCATACGGCCCCGGTGGTTCCTCGCACACTTATCTGGACGGAAGCAGTGGTTGGCTTGACCATGACAGCAAGGGGCTGACGTTTGAGCATTATCCCGACCATCGGAAAACGCTCCTCCGCTGGGATCGGGTTGAAAAGTATATCGACCTGATGATTCAGTCTGACCGCTACCTGTCGGACAAAGAAAGAAGAGCCAGCGACTTTCCCCTTGAACTGAACGCCGCCAGTGCAGCCGAATACACTGCATTAAAGGCGCAGCACCCGGATACTCTGGTTGGATTTGAAGCTGGCGGCAATTTTATGTTCTATGGAGAAGATGCTGCCAAGGTCGCAAAAGTTCTCAACAGTGCTTTGTTTACGAGAGAAACAGCACTGGGCGAAGTTCAGGTCACAGGCTTTCCACCTAGCTTATGGATAAGAAAGTCAAAAGAATTGTGGTCTGCGGGCAATGATGTTTACCTTGCCGGATTGAACGAAGATGGGACTCATCACCAGACTAAACATCTGCACAAAGAGGACTATCTGCCCATCGGCTCCATCATCAATATGGATGGCCGGAAATTTCGGATTGACGGAGTGGATTTTGATAAGGGCAGCGTTACCCTGCAGGATGTGGCACTGGCAGAAATGCGGATACCAGTTTTCCGGGAGGAACCGCTGGCGCTTGTCCGGGAGTTGTACGAGGAGCAGGATATGATGGAATCCCCCCTGCCCGATTACAAGGTCGGTGACAATGTTGTGGTCGAACTCCCCACTCGAACTATTGAGGGGAAAGTTGGCTATGTGGGTGAAACGGATGTGCGCATCGACACCAGTGCGCACGGGCAGTCATGGGATAACGAAGTTGTCAATAAGCAACAATTCGAGGAGGGCTTGCGGCAGAACGAACAGGTTACTACGCAGCCAGATGATACTGTAAAAACGGTTGCCATATACCCCGCTGAAGAAAACCGTATGCCTTATGATATTGTGATCCAGACGATTGGCTCAAAATCACCTACTCTGGATGCAGTTGAACCGGAACGATCCACACTTGAACTTGCCGGGAACTTCCACATCACGGATGATGATTTGGGTGTCGGAGGCCCCAAACAGAAATTCGCCCGGAACATCGAAGCTATCCGTACCCTGTTCAAGCTGGAAGAGGAGCACCGGGGTGCCACTGCCGAGGAACAGCAGGTACTTTCGCAATATGTGGGCTGGGGCGGTTTGGCAGATGCCTTTGACCCGAGCAAAGATAGTTGGGCAAAGGAATACGCAGAACTGAAAGGACTGCTTTCCGAGGATGAATACGCTGCCGCCCGTTCCAGTACCCTGAACGCCCACTATACCAGCCCCACCGTCATCCGTGGTATCTACGATGCTGTGAAGCGCATGGGCTTCCGGTCCGGCAACATTCTGGAGCCGTCCATGGGCGTGGGAAACTTCTTCGGTATGATGCCGGACAGCATGGCAGACAGCCGTTTGTACGGCGTAGAGCTGGATTCTATCACCGGGCGCATTGCGAAAAAACTGTACCCGCAGGCTGACATTACCGTTGCCGGTTTTGAGACCACCGACCGCCGTGATTTCTACGATTTAGCGGTGGGCAACGTGCCTTTTGGTCAGTACAAGGTCAACGATAAGGCGTACAACAAACTTGGCTTTAGCATCCACAACTACTTTTTCGCCAAGGCCATCGACCAAGTGCGTCCGGGCGGCGTAATTGCCTTTGTGACCAGCCGCTACACCATGGACAGCAAGGACAGCACCGCCCGCAAGCACATGGCAGAACGTGCCGATCTGCTGGGTGCTATCCGCCTGCCCAATAACGCTTTCCGTGCCAATGCTGGCACGGATGTTGTCAGCGACATTATCTTTTTGCAAAAACGTGACCGCCCCATTGACCATGAGCCGGACTGGGTGCAGTTGGGCAAGACCGAGGATGGCTTTGCCATCAACCAGTATTTTGTGGACCACCCGGAGATGGTTCTGGGCGTACTCTCCACCGAAAGCACCCAGTACGGACGAGAGGAACTGACGGTTGCGCCCCTTGAGGGCATCAGCCTTGCCGACCAGCTTGCAGAAGCGGTGCAGCACATCGAGGGGCAGTACACCGCCGCCGAGGTGGACACTCCCGACATTGCCGAAGAAGAAGCCGCCCGGCGCACCCTGCCTGCCGACCCGGAGGTCAAGAACTTCTCCTATACCGTAGTGGACGGCGAAGTTTTCTACCGGGAAAATTCCGTGATGACGCAGGTGGAACTGTCCGACAACGCCAAAGGCCGTGTAGCTGGTATGGTGGAGTTGCGCCAGATTGTCAACGAACTGATTGACCAACAGTTGAACGACTACCCGGACGAGGACATTAAGGCATCGCAGGCCAAGTTGAATGCCGCCTATGATGCCTTTGCCGCAAAATACGGCCTGATTAACGACAAGAAAAACGCACGCCTGTTCGATGATGACAGTTCCTACTATCTGCTCTGCTCACTGGAGAATCTGGACGAGAATAAAAATCTTAAGTCCAAGGCAGATATGTTCACCAAGCGGACGATTCGGCCAGAGCGTGTTGTCACCAGCGTGGATACCCCCAGCGAAGCGTTGGCGGTGTCCATCGGGGAACACGGCAAAGTAGATCTGCCCTATATGGCAGAACTGCTGGGTACTCCCGGTGACTATGGGCGCATCACCGCAGAGTTGTCCGGCGTGATCTTCAAGGACCCTGCCGCCGACCCCACCGACCCGGAAGCGGGCTGGCAGATGGCAGACGAGTACCTGTCCGGCGATGTCCGGGCAAAGCTGCGGATGGCGCAGTTTGCCGCCGAGACCAACCCGGAATTTGCCGTCAATGTGGATGCGCTGACCAAGGCGCAGCCCAGAGAATTGGAAGCCTCCGAAATTGATGTGTGGTTGGGTGCCACATGGCTTGCACCTGAAATCATTCAAAAGTTTATGACCGAGACCTTCCAGATCCCCTACTATCTGCGCCATGCAGTCAAGGTGAGATATTCTCCTTATACCGCAGAATGGCGTGTAGAAGGCAAAACTGCCACCGGACGGGGCGATATTATCTCCTCTGAAACCTACGGCACATCCCGTGCCAACGCCTACAAGATTTTGGAGGAAACTCTGAATCTGAAAGACGTCCGCATCTACGATGCCATCGAGGATGCCGAGGGCAAGCCCAAACGTGTGCTGAACAAACGGGAGACCATGCTGGCGCAGCAGAAACAGCAGGTCATCAAGGATGCTTTTGCCAACTGGGTCTGGCAGGACCCCCAGCGGCGCATTGCGCTGGTAAAACAGTACAATGAGTTGTTCAACAGCACCAGACCCCGTGAATACGATGGCTCCCACATCCATTTTGTCGGTATGAACCCGGAGATCACCCTCCGGGAGCACCAGCGCAACGCCATCGCTCATGTGCTTTATGGCGGTAATACGCTGCTTGCACACGAAGTTGGCGCGGGCAAAACCTACGAAATGGCGGCATCCGCTATGGAAGCAAAACGGCTGGGGCTGTGCCAGAAATCGCTGTTTGTGGTGCCCAATCACCTGACGGAGCAGTGGGCAAGCGAGTTCCTGAACCTCTACCCCAATGCCAAGCTGCTGGTAGCACGGCGCAAGGACTTTGAGACTGCCAACCGCAAAAAATTCTGTGCCCGCATCGCCACCGGCGATTATGATGCCGTCATCATCGGCCATTCGCAGTTTGAGCGCATCCCACTGTCCTTTGAACGGCAGGAGCGCATTATTCAGGAGCAGATCTACGAGACCCTTGCCGCCATCAATGAGCTGAAAGTCCACGCAGGTGAGAATTTCTCCATCAAGCAGATGGAAAAGACCCGGAAAACGCTGGAAACCAAGCTGGAAAAACTGCGCTCCGATGAGCGTAAAGACGATGTAATTACCTTTGAACAACTGGGCGTTGACAGGCTTTTTGTGGACGAGAGCCATTTTTACAAGAACCGTGCGAAACGTTGTGCATAAGCCCTTGTTGACAGCAAGGACGAAAAGCACCATGTGATTGCACTTAGCAATAAGAAAATATCACAGAGAACTTTAATCTCAAAATCAGGGGTGAAATTCCTCTGCCGTACAGAACCAATGTCGAGGAACAAAGTTCCAGAGAATAGGTCAAAATTCAAGACAGTACGAGAGCTAATACTCCACTGTGCGTTGCCACCTGTAAGTGTGCATTGTACAGAGCGTGGTGAAGGCGTAACCTGAAAACCTAAACCTCTGCAAAGAGGCATGGATAATAATAGTGCGGGCTTCCGAAACCTATGGCTATCCGATAGGGAAAGCTATGCAGCATCGTAAGAGCGAACGACATCCGAAAGGGTGACCCTTGGAAAAAGTGTGTGTGGCTGGTTTTTCTGCACACGCCCTGTGGGATGAAATCCCCATCAGGAATCATGCAGCAACTGTGGTTCAAAGCATGGTTAGATTTTCCCGGTGTAAGGTAGCGGCCTAAGGGTTTCAGAACAAGGATAGAGATTAAGGAACGTTTGAGAGCCTGTTGTTGGAGCGTTACAGCACAGTGAAAGCAACAGGAAGTCAGCCGTATCATAGTAGTCTGGACTGGGTAATGCCAGTCAAACGGAATTGAAATATTCCATGGCGAAGGATACGAGTCAAATCGATTTGTAAATTTCACAAAACGAAAATCCTATAACTCCCTGAAAGATGGGTGACGAACTGCGAGGTGAAAACCTTGTGCATTTGAACGTCAGATTTTCAACGGAAACGGAACTTAAAAAGATTCAGGATTTTCTCTATGAGAAGTCCGGTCAAGGAGTATCGTTCACCGGTCTGGTGGAAGCGATGGCAAATGAAGTGACCATTGTAACCGCCGTCCACAATATCAAGTCCAACAAAGGCAGCAAAACTGCTGGCGTGGATAAGATAAAAATGGACAAATACCTTCAAATGCCCAAAGATGAGCTTATTTTATTGATTCAATCGAGTTTTCGCAACTACCGCCCCAAACCAGCCCGCCGTGAATATATCGAAAAGAGTAACGGCAAGAAACGACCGCTGGGTATCCCCACTGTATTGGACAGGATTATACAGGAGTGCGTGCGTATCATTATCGAGCCGATCTGTGAAGCGAGATTTTATCCGCAAAGCTACGGCTTTCGCCCCTATCGGGCACAGAAACATGCAATCCGGGGTATCATCAATGTCATAAATGCTGGATGTAAATCGCCCGACCAGCCCGTGTGGGCCATTGAGGGCGACATCAAGGGATGCTTCGACAATATCAATCACCGCCTGCTGCTCCAAAAACTCTGGAGAATCGGTATCCATGACAAGCGTGTACTGAAAATTATCAGTCAGATGCTAAAAGCTGGATATATGGAAAATGACCTGTTTCATGCAACAGAGCTCGGTACACCGCAGGGCGGAATCCTTTCACCACTTTTATCCAATGTTTATCTCAACGATTTCGATTGGTATGTTGGTCGTATGTATATGGAGCCGCACAGACAGTGCAAGCATAAAGGCAACGACACAAGGCGACTAAAATGGGCTGGTGTAACGCCAAAGTACAATTATCGCTACGCCGATGATTGGGTGATTTTGACGTCAACGGAGAAGGAAGCACTCCGCTTGAAATGTGTCTTGACAAAATATTTTCGGAACAGAATGAAACTTGAACTGTCGCAGGAGAAGACCTATGTAACAGACCTGCGGACAAACGGTATACACTTTCTTGGCTTTGTGGTAAAGGCCGAACGAAAACGGAAAACTCCTGACCCGGCAACATGGACGAAACATCTGGTTGGAAAGCCGCTGCCGGATATGGAACGGTTAGGAAAGAAGATTAAGAAACTGCTCGAAGAAGTGCACCGCATAGAACTTTGTCAAAAAGTCAATGTGCAGGCTGCGCAAATTCAGTACGTCAACTCTGTCATTATGGGTATGGCACAGTACTTGCAGACATCCATCTGCTCTCGTGCCTACCATGCGATAGACCGCAGAGTAAACAACGCTGCACTGGCTGTATGGAAAAAGCTGTACCCCAAACGGTACAACTCCATGCAGGTGCCGCTGAAGGTGCTTTGCAATCTTCCTGACCGACACAAGGGCTACGACAGTAAGACATTTGCGGTATGGGTCGAAGGAAAATGGTTTGGTATAACTTATGCGTTCATCACGCATAGTCACTATGAACCCAAGCCATTTGACCAGAAAATGACGCCGTATACAGTGGAAGGGCGCAGACGGTATGTGAGCTATCGTGCTAAGCACAAGCCACTGCCATGTGACCGTCCATCCGTTAACTCCCCGAACGATATTGCAATGTCAGCATACGCAAAGGGAAGGATGAATTTTGAGTATTATATGAACCGGGAGTATGCTTACAGCAGGGACAAAGGAAAATGTAAATGCTGTGGAAATGCCTTCTCACCCATGCTTCAAAAGCATTGTCACCACGTTAAAAACAAGCTTCCACTTGATAGAATCAATAAAGTACCAAATCTGGTTTGGCTGTGTGAACCATGCCACCGCATGGTTCACAACAGTCCAATACCGCCTGAGCTTGATGCAAAGACGGTAGGCAAAATCATGAAATACCGCGAAAAACTTAAACTGTGAAATTTACAACCACTCTGTGTCCGTGAGAACACAGCAGTGTTGAAATCTGAAGGAAGAAAGTAAATCGATTTGATGGTACGCCGGGTGCGCTGAAAGGTGCACGCCCGGCGTGAGGTGGGGGAAAACTTGGAGATTACTTCAAAAAGTTACCTATCACAACAAAGCAGACTACTCTGCGGACTGCTTCGCAGCCGCAGAGGTGCTGCACATTCTTTTTGACCACAAAAATGCGGAATGTCGCAGGATTATCCACCAGCGAAGCGCAGAAATCCAGCGATATGTTCGGCAAGTGTCGCTATCTGGATGAGATCACCGGCGGGCGGGGCGTGGTGTTCGCCACGGGCACGCCCGTGAGCAATTCCATGACCGAACTGTACACGGTCATGCGGTATTTGCAGTACAGCACCTTGCAGCAGAAAAAGCTGACCCACTTCGACTGCTGGGCATCCACCTTTGGTGAGACGACCACGGCCATTGAGCTTGCCCCGGAGGGTACCGGCTACCGTGCCCGCACCCGGTTCGCCAAGTTTTTCAACCTCCCGGAGTTGATGTCCATGTTCAAGGAGGTTGCGGACATCAAGACCAGCGACCAGCTCCATCTGCCTGTGCCCGAAGCAAAGTTTGAGACCGTGGTGGCAAAGCCGTCCGACATTCAAAAAGAGATGGTGCAAGAACTGAGCAAACGTGCCGCAGATATCCACTCCGGTGCAGTAGATGCCTCCGTGGACAATATGCTCTGTGTCACCAACGACGGCAGAAAGATCGGCTTGGATGTGCGCCTGATGAACCCCATGCTGCCGGACGACCCCAACAGCAAATTGAACGTCTGTGTGCAGAACGTGTTGAAGATCTGGGAGGAGGGCAAAGATCAGAAGCTGACCCAACTTTTGTTCTGCGACCTCTCGACGCCGAAAAACGACGGCAACTTTAACGTGTACGATGACATTCGCAAGAAGCTGGTTGCCGCCGGTGTGCCAGAGAACGAGATCGAGTTTATCCACAACGCCGACACCGAAGCGAAAAAGGCGGCATTGTTCTCCAAAGTGCGCTCTGGCGATGTGCGAGTTTTGCTTGGAAGCACGGCGAAAATGGGAGCGGGCACCAACGTCCAGTCCCGACTTGTGGCGGTGCATCATCTGGATGTTGGCTGGAAGCCCAGCGACATGA
>OIDU01001080.1_pt1 | contig 10248 bp, 11 predicted proteins | sample 1581481 | NCBI WGS metagenome assembly OIDU01 (sample SAMEA3882519, study PRJEB24775) | human gut metagenome | biome: human-associated habitat; feature: intestine environment; material: feces | place: Netherlands | collected 2009/2010
AAAAAGTCGGAGATCGAGCCGAATCTCGCGCGCATCCGCGCCACGCTGCTGCTGCCGGATGACGCGGTGCTGCTGCCGTTTTCGGCGGAGAAGGGCACCGGGCGCGAGGCGCTGCTCGGGGAGATCCTGCGTGCCGTTGGCTGAATCAAAAACGCTGTGCAGAGCGTGCGATTGCGCGCTCTGCACTTGTTTTTTTGACGGGGACTTGCTATAATGCAACTTTGTAGGAATGGGAGGTGCGTGCGTGAACACACTGCAATCGATCTGGCACGGGCTGGACTGGTCGTATCTGCTCAATATCGTGCTGTCGGTCGTTCCGGCGCTGCTGTGCATCACGTTTCACGAGGTGTCGCACGGCTGGGTCGCATATCGCCTCGGCGATCCGACGGCGAAGGATGCCGGGCGTCTCACGCTCAACCCGCTCAAACATATCGACATGATGGGTCTGCTGATGATGGTCGTGTTCAAGTTCGGCTGGGCGAAGCCCGTACCGGTGAACATGATGCGGTTTCGCAGCCCAAAGCGCGGCATGGCGCTTACGGCGCTGGCAGGCCCTGTGGCAAACCTTGTGCTGGCTTACCTTGGCATGGTGGCATGGAAGGTAATGTACTACTGGGCGCCGGTCAATAACGCTACCATTTACATTGCCATGTTCCTGCGCTATCTGGTGCTGATGAACGTCAGCCTTGCGGTGTTCAACCTGATTCCGGTGCCGCCGCTGGACGGCAGTCGCATTCTGCTGGTGGTGCTGCCGCAGCGCATCTACTTTGGCCTGATGCGGTACGAAAAATATATCATGATCGTCATGCTGGCAGCGGTGTGGGGCGGCTTTCTGGATGTGCCGCTGTACTACCTGAATAACGTGGTGTGGTCGCTTTTGGGCGCAGGCACCGGCTATATCGATAAGATCGCCTACACCGTTTATGCAAGCAGCCTTGGGGCGGTGATCTGAGTGGCAGAGGAATTGACCTTCCATCTGGAAGATTTTGACGGCCCGCTGGAATTATTGCTGGCTCTGGTGGCCAAACATAAAATGGACTTGCATAATATCCCCATCCTGCAGCTGATCGACCAGTACACCCGCACCGTGGAGCAGGCTGACCCTGACCCCGAGACCGCCAGCGCCTTCATTGAGATGGCGGCGCATCTGGTGGAAATGAAAAGCTTTCTGCTGCTGCCCCGCAGCGAAGAGGGCGAGCGCATGAAGCAGGAACTCACCGGTCAGCTCATCGAGTACGACCAGTGCCGCCGTATGGCTGCGCTGCTGCGCGAAAAAGCGGAGGCCGCGCCGGTGTTTGTGCGCCCGCCTGCAGAAATGGAGTTCGATACCGCCTATGACCTGCACCATGCGCCGCAGGTGCTGGCAGACTACTGGGCTGCACTTTCGGGCCGCACCAAACTGCGCAGGGAGCCCACACAGCAGCAGTTTGAGCCGCTGGTAACGGCACCCATGGTGTCGGTGACGAGCCGGGTGGTGTACATTTTGCGACACCTGATCAGCGGTACGGCGGCAAAAATGAGCCAGCTGTTCAGCCGCCAGCAGACCCGCAGCACCAACGTGGCCACCTTTCTGGCCCTTTTGGAGCTGGTGCGCGGCGGCCGCGTAAAGTTGGACGAACAGGGCCAGCTGACCATGCAGCGGGGCCGCATCCAACGTGACAAGGAGAAAGAATGAACCAGAAACAGATCCGTGCAGCCGTGGAGGCTATGCTGTTTGCCTGTGGGGATCCCATTGGCGCAGACAAGCTGGCTCAGGCGGTACAGCTGCCGCAGGTCAGCGTGGAAGCCGCGCTGGAAGCCTTGCGGGAGCATTACACCAAAGAGGACAGCGGCCTGTGTCTGCTGCATCTGAACACCCGCTGGCAGCTTGCCACGAAAACGGAGTGGGCCGACTGCATCCGCCGCCTGCTGGACAGCCGCCGCTCGGTGCCGCTGGGGCCTGCCGCCATGGAGACCCTGACCGTCATTGCCTACAATCAGCCGGTGTCCCGCGCCTTTATTGAGCAGGTGCGCGGCGTGGACTCCTCGTCCAGTGTGTCCGGTCTGCTGGAAAAGGGCCTCATTGAGGAAGCCGGACGTCTTGACCTGCCGGGCAGGCCGGTGAGCTTCCGCACCACGGATACCTTTTTGCGGGTGTTCGGCCTTTCCAGTCTGGCGGATCTGCCGCCGGTGCACGGCGCGGAAGCAAAGAATGACACGGCATCGAAGGAAAGTGAGGGGTAACGCATGGGAGCATTCCTCGCCGCACTGGGCGCGGTGCTGTTGTTTGTGCTGAAAGCCGTCGGCATCCTGCTTTTGGTGGTGCTGGTGCTTGTGGTGCTGCTGCTTTTGTGCCCCTTCTGTGCGGATCTGTGCTGGGAGCACGGTGTGCTCACCGTAAGAGCCGGTGCACTGGGAATCACCTTCCCGATGTTCCAGTACCCGAGGCCGGAGCTGCCGCCCGCGCCGGAAAACCCGGAGCCGCCCAAGGGCTTTGGCAAAGTGAAGGCAAAATTTGCTGCATGGCGCGCTGAGCGCAAGCGGAAAAAAGCCGAAGAAAAAGCCCGGAAAAAAGCCGCCGCCGGCAAGCCTGCCCGGCCCCGCAAAAAGGCCAAGATCACGCTGGAGATCATCTGCACCATGCTCAGGGGTGCGGGCAGGTTGATGAAGGCGGTGTTCGGGGCCCTGCGCATCACAAAAATACAGGTGCGCCTTGGCGTGCGCGGGGAGGACCCTGCTGCAGCGGCCCGCGATTACGGCAAGCTGCAGGCGTGGCTGTATCCGGTGCTGGGCGTCCTGGATCGGTTCCTCTGGCTGCAATTTGACGAGCTGCGCATCCTGCCGGACTTTGGCAGCAGTCAGCCCACGGTAGAAGACCGGGTGTCCTGCCGGGTGAGCGCGCAGGCATTGTTCATTGTGATCGCGGCTCTGCGCGTTTTGTACGAATTCTGGCGCAAAAAAGTGTTGGACATCTTCCTGTAAAATGTGGTACACTATATAAAAATATCAATGCAAGTTTTCCGCTCTGTCTGCCGCAAGGCAGAGAAGCGTGCTGACACGGGCGCACTGCCCGAATTGAATGAAAAAGGAGCACTGTTTTATGGCTGAACATCCCATTCAGGGCCTGATGAACGTTACCATGGAGAAGATCCACCAGATGGTGGACTCCAATACCATCATCGGCAAGCCCATTACCACCGAGGACGGCATCACCATCCTGCCGGTGTCCAAGGTTTCCTTTGGCTTTGCCTCCGGCGGCACCGACTTTGACGGCAAAAATGCTGCCAACAAGGATCTGTTCGGCGGCGGTTCCGGCGCGGGCGTGAACATCCAGCCCGTGGCATTTCTGGTCATCAAGGATGGCTGCGTGCGCACCATCCAGCTGTCCGACACCTCCAACACCATCGACCGTGCGCTGACCATGCTGCCCGAGCTGGTGGACAAGCTTGCCGCCATGGTGAAGAAGGACGATAAGACCCCGGAAGCCGCACCTGCGGAGAAGTAAAATGTACCGCCAACTATCATCGCCGTAACTGTGAGCTTCCAACTCACAGTTTTGATACAGGCGCACCCGCACCCCAAAGCAGGGGAGAGGTGCGCATTTTGAGCGCCGGGAGGCGCACAAGGAGTTTGAATTATGGCAGAAGAACGTATTCAGAAGATCATGGCCGAGCAGGGACTTTGCTCCCGCCGTGCCGCCGAACAGATCATCGCCGAGGGCCGCGTCAAGGTCAACGGCCATCCCGTCAAGGTGGGCGACAAGATGGACCCCAACCGCGACGTGCTACATGTGGACGATGAGCGCATCTATATCCGCAAGGATCAGCAGATGTACTATCTGGCACTGTATAAGCCCCGCGGCTATGTGACCACCGCCAGCGATGAGCTGGGCCGCAAGACCGTGATGGAGCTGGTGAGCGATATCCCTGCCCGCCTGTACCCGGTGGGCCGCCTGGATAAGGACAGCGAGGGCCTGCTGCTGATGACCAACGACGGTGCCTTTGCGCAGGCTGTCACCCATCCGTCGGGCGGCATCTCCAAGCTGTACCGCGTCACCGTGCAGCCCCGGGCCGATGAGAGCCAGATCCTGAAGATGAGCTCCGGCGTTGTGCTGGACGATGGCACCAAGACCATGCCCTGCGCCATCAACGTCGTCACCGACGAGCCCGGCCGCACCGTGATGGAGATGACCCTGAAAGAGGGCAAGAACCGCGAGATCCGCCGCATGTGCGAGGCCGTTGGTCTGGAGGTCGTCCGCCTGAAGCGCAACGCCGAGGGCGTGGTCAAGCTGGGAATGCTCAAGCCCGGCACCTACCGTGAGCTGACCAAGGCAGAGATCAACGGTCTGCGTGCCGCTGCCGCCAAGGGCCGCGCCCAGACCCGCAGCGCCGCAGTGCAGTCCAAGGCTGCCGAGCGCCGCCCCCGCGGCCCGGTGGGCAAGGGTAATGCCCCCAAAAAGCGGAAGTAAGCATCTGCTCTTGACAAATCGGCAAAAAACAACTATACTACAAACAGAAAAGGCGCTGTCCGCAATGGTCAGCTTCCCTTCGGCTAAGGAGTCAATAAGAATGACCGCTCAGGTTTGGGAGTCTGGGGCGGTCATTTCTTATTGTTATGGATCTCTTTGAAGATTGCCCATGCGATCTGAAATGTAATTCCAACTGTGCCGCCAATAATGACGAACAGTTGCAGAACATCGTTCAACACCATGATGCATCCCCCCTTCCGCGTTTGCGAACGGGGGAACAAACAATAAGCTTTTACGTCCCCCGGACGCTTGCCGGAGGGAAGCATGACCACCTGCACTTGCAGGTCGGGTTGCGGCACCCAGCATCCGCTTCGCTCTCGCTTGCGTCTTGCTGGCCGCGGCCCCAACAACTTCTCCTTGTTTCTGCCACTGGCAGCAGTCGTCGTCGTTGCAGCACCTTAACGCCACCCTTCGAGGTGGCGTTTTTAGTTTAGCATACTTTTTGACGGATGACAATAGGAGGAAAGACCGGCTGTTCTCAAAAGATGAATAACTGTCAGCTCTTCACCTTTCAGGTGAGAAAAATTGCAGCCCGCCGCAAATGCACCGAAAACAGACGCACCTGCAACGAAAATTGCTGCGTGATCCTGCGGCAGGACGGGCTGTGCATGCTAGAAATACAAAAATTACTTTTGACAACAAAAGTTCATCTTTCTGAAGCAGACCTGTTCATCGACAGAATTTGTGCTATAATACAAAAGCAACGCTTTGTCCGGCCTGATGAAGGCGGGGCGGAGCAGATCGGAAAACAAGGAGTTTTGGAATCATGGAAAGAGAAAAACTGAAGTCCCGGCTGGGCTTCATTCTGCTTTCGGCAGGCTGTGCCATCGGCATCGGCAACGTGTGGAAGTTCCCTTATATTGCCGGTCAGGGCGGCGGCGGCGCATTTGTGCTGTTCTACCTGCTCTTTCTGGTCATTCTGGGCCTGCCCATCATGACGATGGAGTTTGCGGTGGGGCGTGCTTCCCGCAAGAGCCCGGTGCGGGCCTATCAGGCACTGGAAAAACCGGGCCAGAAGTGGCACATCCACGGCTATCTCACCCTCGTGGGCTGCTATTTGCTCATGATGTTCTACACCACCGTTGCAGGCTGGATGCTGCACTATTTCTACATGACCGCAGTCGGCAAGCTGGCGGGTCTGGACGCCGATCAGGTGGCCGGTAAGTTCACCGAAATGCTGGCAGACCCCGGTGTTATGACCTTCTGGATGGTCTTTGTTGTGGCGCTGGGCGTTTTTGTGTGTGCCAAGGGCCTGCAGAACGGCCTTGAGCGCGTGACCAAGGTCATGATGATCGCCCTGCTGGTGATCATGGTGGTGCTGGCCGTCAACAGCCTGTTCATGCCCGGTGCAAAGGAGGGACTGGGCTTCTTCCTCGTGCCCGACTTCAAGCGCATGGAAGAGGTGGGCGTGGTCAACACACTGGTGTCCGCCATGAATCAGGCCTTCTTCACCTTGAGCCTTGGCATCGGCGCAATGTCCATCTTTGGCAGCTACATCGACAAGGAGCACTCCCTGCTGGGTGAGTCCGTCCGCATCGTCATTCTGGATACCTTTGTGGCCATCACCGCCGGTCTTATCATTTTCCCGGCCTGCTTCACCTACGGCGTGGACCAGACCAGCGGCCCCAGCCTGATCTTCATTACCCTGCCCAACATCTTCGCCAATATGGCGCTGGGCCGTCTGTGGGGCACCCTGTTTTTCCTTTTCATGGCATTCGCGGCCCTGTCTACGGTGCTGGCTGTGTTCGAGAACATCATCTGCTGCGGCATGGAGCTCACCGGCTGCAGCCGCAAAAAATCCAGTCTGGTGAACCTTGTGCTCATCACGGCGCTTTCGCTGCCCTGCGTGCTGGGCTACAACCTCTGGGCATGGGACGGCTTTGCGGTGTTCGGCGGCGCTGTGCTGGACTTTGAAGATTTCCTCGTCAGCAACCTGTTCCTGCCGCTGGGCAGTCTGGTGTATCTGCTGTTCTGCGTTACCCGTTACGGCTGGGGCTGGGACAACTATAAAAAGGAAGTCAACACCGGCAAGGGCCTCAAGATGCACGACTGGATGCGCGGTTACCTGACCTATGTGCTGCCGGTCATTGTGCTGTTCATCTTTGCCTTTGGCCTCTACGATAAATTTTTTGCGTAAATATGTGTAAATAAATGACTTCGACCTCTCCGCCGCCTTCGGTGACGCCTCTTCCAAAGGGAGAAAACCAGACAGAAAGATGCACTTTGCATGGACTGCCAAAGGCTCCCGCTTTGGGAGAGCTGGCAACCCGAAAGGGTCTGACTGAGAGGGCAGGCGGGTTAACGAAAGGCTCCTCTTATTCCATAAATAAGAGGGGCTTTTTGCGGAAGAAAGGAGTTCTCCGGGATGCACATTCTGATCTGTGATGACGATGCGGCCTTTGGCACCCGCATGGCAGAATATGTGGCCGCTTACTTTGCGGCCCGCAGCATTCTGGTACAGACAGCCGTCTGCACCAGCGCGGGGCAGGCGCTGGAAACGCCGGAGCTGGAGCTGTACCAGCTGGCGTTTCTGGATGTGGACATGCCCGGCGTGAACGGTATGGTGCTGGGGCGCCAGCTCAAGCAGAAATGCCCCGGGCTGAAGCTGGTATATGTATCGGCCTATCTGGAATTTGCACTGGAGGGCTATACGGTCAACGCATACCGCTACCTGCTCAAGCGGGACATTGTGCACACCCTGCCCAGCTGTCTGGACGACCTGCTGGCCGAGTTGACCGACCAGCGCAAGACCCTGACGGTGCATCACAACCGCGCCGCCACAGAGATCCCGCTGGATCAGATCTATTATCTGGAAAGCGACCTGCGCCAGATCAACGTTTATGGCGACATCCCCCGCCAGCCCATCTGCACCTACTACGGCAAAATTGCCGACCTGCCGCAGATGCTGTACGAGAACGGCTTTTTGCAGGTGAGCCGCAGCGATGTGGTCAACATGAAATATGTGTGCGGCATCCGCAGCTATAAGATGACGCTGAAAAACGGGGTGGAACTCAGCATCAGCCGCCCGGGCTATGCCGCTATCCGCAGCGCATATCTGGAATGGAAGGGGCAGTACGTCGATGAGTGAGGTGTTCACAGATGCGCTGCTCGGGCATCTGGTCTGTCTGGTTCAGGCGAATGCTTTTATTATGGTAGAATGGGCCTACCTTGGCAGGGGGAAATTGCGCTGGCCGGTGCTGTGGGCAGAGCTGCTGTGTATGGGGCAGCTCTGCCTGTCATTCGCGACAGAAATGTCATTTTTCAATGTGCAGAGCGTCCTGCTCAATGTGCTGTACCTTTTTGTTACGGCGCAGCTGTTTGGTGGGACGATGACGGATAAGCTCACGGCTTGCCTCATCAACGGCACCATGTGCCTTCTGGTGGAGAACACGGTCAACTATACCTACTCCTGGTTCACAGGAGTGCGCACCGGCGAAGCATGGCAGCACCCCGGCTGCCTGATTGCGCTGTGCGCCGCAAACTTCATCGTGGGCGCAGCGGTTGCGCATTTCCTGTATAGCTGGAACCAGAAGTGTGCTTTGCAGCCGCTGCAGGCGCTGGTGATGTCCTTTTTCCCCGGGGTGGCTGTGGTGCTGAACATTGTGCTGATGGTCACAGGGACCCGGCAGCCCGCCACCCTGGTGACCATGCTGCTCACCTTTGGCATGAGCGTGGCGGTGCTGGTGCATATCGCCATCGTGCAGATGTTCAACGATCAGGTGGTGCAGCGGCAGAACTCCCGCTACCGTGCTCAGCTGGAGCAGCAGCGTGCCGAAGCACTGCTGGATTCCTACACGGAGCAGCGCCGCCTGACCCACGAGTTTACCAACCACATGACAGCCCTTACTGCCCTGCTGGATCAGGGGGATCTGAAAGGCGCACAGACCTACATTGCCAGCGTGAGCAAAACGGTGGCGGCGGGCACCACCATCATGGACACCCACAACCCGCTGCTGGACTCCATCCTGAGCAAAAAGTACGAAGAAGCGGCCCAAAAGGGTGTGACAGTCTATTTTGACCTGTGCGACCTCAAGGAGATCCCCTTTGATGGCATGGACATGGTCATCGTGCTGTCCAATCTGCTGGACAATGCCATCCGTGCCGCAGCGCAGGCCCTGCCGCCGGAGGTGCATGTGCGCATCCGCAAAACGCCGGAGGAGTACCTGCTCTCGGTGCGCAACCGCGTGCAGGATGATCTGGATCTGGAGGACAACAAGCTGCCCGGCACCACCAAAAAGGAGAGCGGCCACGGCATGGGCTTTGCCAATGTGCAGGAGGTGCTGCGCAAGTACGGCGCAGAGTATACGGTCAGCTGCCGCGACCGCTGGTTCCGCTTCACCTGTGCCATCCCGGTGTGCAATTCATGACATGGGCACCGACAGTTTATGACAAGTTTTCTGCAACAGGACCGCAACCGTGCTATACTGAAAACGGTAAAGGTGATGCCTGCACGGGCAGAGTGGATTGCGGCTGAGGCAACTCAGGAAACACTTTACATACGGTGCGGTGCTTCGGACAGCGGTGCGTGTTAAGCTGTCTGCTTTCCCTTTGCTCATTGTACCGCATGGCAGATGCCGTGCGGTTCATCTGGCGGGGCTTTCAACGGCGAGCTTTGGGGTTTGCTGCTGATAAAGTCACTCGGTACGTCGCATTTCTGTCCGGCAGGTGCTGCTTGTGGGAATGGAGCATCTGCTGCACAGAGCATCTGCGTCGGTGAGAGTTCTGTCAGGTTTTTATTGCAAAAAAAAGAGCTGCTGTACGGCGAAAAACCGGGTACAGCAGCTCTTTTTTAACGTTTTGAGATGTTGGAAAAGCCGGGCCTTACTCCGGCTTTACCTGCAGTTCCTGCTCGCAGTAGATGCAGCGATACTTGCCGTTGGAGCTCAGCTCAAAGATCTGGTCGCACTCTTCCTCAATGGAGGAGATGCAGCGGGGATTGCGGCACCGCACAATGTTCACCAGACGCTTGGGGGGCTTCGGCTTTTCCTTGCGCACAGCCTTGCCGTTTTCGATGATGGTCACACTGATGTTCGGGTCAAGGTAGGCCAGCACATCCAGATTCAGCCAGGAAGCATCGCCCTCCACCTTGAGGATGTCCTTGCGGCCGTTCTCACTCTTGTTGCTGCGTGCATTCTGGATCAGTGCCACGCTGGCGGTGCGGTTGCCCGCAATGCCCAGCAGGTCCATCAGGCCGACAGCGGTGCCTGCCTTGATGTGGTCGATCACGATGCCATTCTGGATCTCGTCAATGTTCAGCATATCAGTTTTCCTCCTTAGGTGCCTTGGGGTCGCGCAGGCCCAGCAGGGTCATGATCAGTGCCATGCGGACGTATACACCGTTCTGCACCTGCTCAAAATAAGCGGCGCGGGGGTCGTCGTCCACATCCAGCGCAATTTCGTTGACACGGGGCAGGGGATGCAGCACCGCCATATCCGGCTTTGCAAGGCTCATCTTTTCCTTGGTGAGGATGTAGCTGTTCTTCAGGCGGATGTAGTCCTCCTCATTGAAGAAGCGCTCCTTCTGCACGCGGGTCATGTACAGAATATCCAGCTCCGGCATGGATTCCTCCAGACTGCGGGTCTCCTTGTAGGGGATGCCGTTGGCCTCCAGCACGTCCTTCACGATGTAGTCCGGTACACGCAGCTCTTCCGGGCTGATGAGCACGAAGCGGATGTTCTTGCAGCGTGCCATGGTCTTGATGAGGGAGTGCACGGTGCGGCCGAACTTCAGATCGCCGCAC
>OIDU01001082.1_pt1 | contig 10223 bp, 8 predicted proteins | sample 1581481 | NCBI WGS metagenome assembly OIDU01 (sample SAMEA3882519, study PRJEB24775) | human gut metagenome | biome: human-associated habitat; feature: intestine environment; material: feces | place: Netherlands | collected 2009/2010
TCAGCCGGAACCAAGGTGTAACACACTAGACTTTGCAGGCAAAGTCGTGTGCCAAAGGGGTGTTGCCTCTCGCCTGTCGGCTCGGTCAGGTGCTTCAAAATGTGCTACATTTTGAGGTCGCCACTGGCGACCCACACCCCTTTGGAAACCCAGAGCCAAAGGGGGGGTCCCCTTTGGATACCACGCCATTCTCTCTCAAATGGTGCTCACACAGAAAAGCTGTGTTCTCCTATGTCCGACCATTTTTTATATTTGGTAGCCTTTATTGCGGATTATAGCTTCATCTTCTTTTTTATGAAATCTCGAACTTTATTGAAGCACCATTTCTTTCCTGTAGCAAACATAACACCTGCAATGGTTGTGGCAATAACTGCTCCGGCTATGCCGTAAGCCGAGCGCCACGAAACGTCAGAAAATTGCGTTTTGAAAACCTCTATACCTACTATTAACAAAAAATATGGAATCCCAGCAAATATAAGTGTGACGACCCAGCCCCAACGGGAAATTTTTTTATTAAAAATGTCCTCTTGACGTTTTTTCTCATTTTCTTCCATAGATGATATACGAGTTTTTAATGCCTCTATTTCATCTGAAGAACTCCGTTCAAGATCTTCTAATCTCTTTTGAGTTTGCCCATGTGCTACAACCTCATCTTTGTACTTCTTTTGTGCCTTTTCTTGAATATCCTCGTACACTTCCAAATATGTGTTGGAATTAAAACGAGCATAATCCCCTTTGGTAATATCCATTAAAGAATCAAGCACAACTTTGTGAGTACGCAGGAATAAGAACTTCTTTTCATCTATTGCATCTGCATTTCGTGCTTCATCCAATGACTGTATATACTTATCAAGCAATACTTTGTCCGGCTTCAGAAGAGCATAGCAGTCAGCAAGCAGTTTTTTCTTTTGATACTCCAACATCTGCATCGGACTATCCAACCAAAGGACAGCGCCAAATAAGTCCGCAGATATGCAAGCAGGAATATGCCCGGACTGCTGACTTCGATTACTTTCATATTTTTTGCAAACATTTGCGATAGTATTATTGGAGGTCAGCATGATATGCTTAGCATTTTGTAATCTGGTCGCAGTTTGCCCTTGGCGTTCACGATAAATCATTATAATGGACCGTACATCAGTCCGAATACTGTTTTGCTTTTCCTGTGACAATTCATAGCCGTGATCAACATACCTGGTTTTAACCATATCAAATAGGCAAGTTTCATCTTCTTGAAACTTATCCTGATAAACGTCATAACTGGTCTCTTTTACAGTTATGCCTAATTCGTTTAGTTTTGTTTCAATATTTTCGCAAAACTCCGAGATCTCGGTTTCATCCATTTGAGAGTCGTGGAAGAAACGGGCAGCGTTATTAGCCTTTCTCAAATCATAAGAAGTACTTGTTGCCCATCCAGCAGCTCTTGCAATAATACCATCTACTTCTTGAAAATTATGATCTAAGACATGGATGTTACACTTCGCTTTTATCATGTCAGCAATGAGTTGTCTATAAGACTCCGTTCTGGAAACATTGTCCATCCCAAGCAAAGAAAAAACAATAGGGGAATCCAAATATATATGCAAGTTAGAATAGTCCGTTACTGCTTCTCCCGTATGAAACAGTGCCTGTTTTGTAATATTACTTACGGAGAGAGCAGCAACAAAAGAATATAGCTCTGTTTGAGATTCGCCCTGCTCTTTGACAAAGCTATACCACGCATATTCAGAAGGAGTTAACCCGTCTTTTTCATCGACTTTCTCGCCAGACAAGATTTTTTCATCAGAATCATCAATAATATCTAAAATAAACGTATTTACATCAATCGAAGAAATATCGATTTCCTTTGTTTGGCAATATGCAGTGAATTCACGAATCAAATTCTCCCAAAGAGAATCAAATTCTGTTTTACTAAAGCGATACTTGGATAGTTCGTTTGTAACAACGCTATATTTACCATGGTCTTCAATAAAACTACCGTTATGCACGCCAACCCCCAAAACTTGTCGAATAAATGGAAGTGGAAGTTCTATTGTATAGCGTTCCTTAAATTTTTCCGCAACAACGCCGTCTTCTACTACCATTAGGTGTTCCTCAAAAATCATATTTGCCATGAAGGAAAAATATGTATCAAGGATATTATTCCCTAAATATCCGGCTTTATATGCAGCATACAGTTTGGTTATGTTGCTCATCTCTTTTTTACCTCATTTCAGCCGTTCACACAACGGCAGAATATATCTTTTTAGTACATCATGGCTTTTTCTTCAATCTACGATTACGCTTCTTTAATAGGCGTACCAGTTTCCAACGATCAATACGCTTAGGCATCTTTTGATAAATCTCCTGATAATCTGTTTTTGTCGGAATCCAACAACCATTTTTGGTAATGCTATGACCTTCAAGCAAATGAAGGAAGAAGGATGCTTCAATGACGATAGAAATAGAATTGCTTGCACCAGAACCAATGTGATTGTGTTGATACAGATTACGAGGTCCCTGAAAGAAGCCCATAAGCATATACCTGATGCCGTCCTGTTCGTTGCGCTGGGATTCGTTTTTTAGTTCGTTGATTGCAATAAGTGGCGCTCTTTTTATTTCACCGGTCTGCTTGTCCACTTCAAAAGAAAGCGCTCTCGTTGCCAAATCAAATCCGTGCGAATCCAAGCCAGATTTCTTTTTGAGGGAATTCTCAACAGCCACAAAAGCTTCACGTGCTGCCGACTCAAACTCGGATTTATATAGGAGTTGTATGGCATCCGATAACGCTGCGTGGATGCTGTATACCTCAAAAAATCCTTTGAGTTTCTTTAGGGAATATGGCATCAGGCTGCCACAACAAGGGCAGAATGTGAAATCACAAAAGTCAAACCCATATGTACCGTTGTTATATTCCCTTAGTTGCTTTCTTCTGGGTGGCAGAGAACACCCATTGGGACAAGTATAGTTTTTCCACCTCATGCGGCTCACCTCATTTCAGCCGCTCACACAGCGGCAGTATTTCTTCCAGTTTGGCGACGATACGCTCTTGCTCTGCGAGAGGAGGGAGAGGAAGAATCAAATTGCAAACATCAGAAACATTAACATGCTTTGCCCCAATGCCTTTCTGTTGTTCTGTTAGCTTCCTAATAACCATTGGAGACATTAAGAGCCTACGGATAAATTGAGGAAACACACCATTTGCAGAACGTATAAGCATAACACGCTGACCGAGGCACACTTTTGGGCCTTCTGGTAATATCGCTGCTCTACAGATCGATCCCTCTCTTGTGTAGACGATATCATCCTTTTGCGGAGTCAAACGAGCGATTCGTGCCGTGTATGTGTCAGCATCAACATATCTCCACTTGGTGATGTCGCCTTTCCCATCGATACAATTGGTATCAATTGTGCAATATTCGGTTTCCATATCTAGATACTTTGGCGTGGAATGCGGACAATCCACAATAGATTCCGCAATGTTATTTAGACGCACCCACTTCCAGCTTTCCGGAATATCAAATGGAATTTCATTCTCTGCAATTTCGGGCAGGGGCTTTTCCTTTTTGATTTTCTTTTCCGCAATGAGATGTTGCTTCTCTGCCTGAATCTGTTGGTACAGTTCCTCACCGGTGCCTTCCTCAGCTCGCTGCTCCACCAACTTGCCCTGAATGGCATACTGGAGAATGGACTTCTTCATGTCCTCCGGGAACTTAGCGTTAAACTGCTCCAGCTTCTCATAGGCGACAGCATAACGGCCAATCAGAGGAAGGAGTTCCTCGATCTTGGCGACAATGCGCTTTTGTTCGGAGAGAGGAGGCAGTGGAATTAAAAGATTAACCATTGTTTCTGTTCCAACTCTGGGCATTTTTACGCCGTAAGTAACAGAGTTGACTACATAATCAATATGTGGGCTGCGCAATACATACACAATATAGTTTGCATATACAAGATATGTATTGAACGGAACCAATTCTGGAGTGCATATTCCATTGTCCGGTGCAATCAAAATTTTCTTTAGATATGGACGGAGTTTGCTATATAGAACTTGCCCTTTATAAAAAAGCACCTTGTCCCCTGTGATCTTTCGTTCAGAAGCTGTTGTTCTTGTAAGAATTGCTCCGCTTTCTTTTTGAATATCTTCCAAATCTAATGACCACATATCATCTGTGATGTCTTTGGGTGATATTTTGGGTTTTGTCTGAGAATATCCGGTGCAATCACCTAACCTCACCCACTTCCAACTCTCCGGAATGTCAAAAGGAATTTCGTCTTCGGTAATCTCCACCAACGTTTTTTCCTTTTTGATTTTCTTTTCCTGTATCAGCCGTTGCTTTTCTGCCTGAATCTGCTGATACAGTTCTTCGCCGGTGCCTTCCTCGACTCGCTGCTCCACCAGCTTGCCTTGAATGGCATACTGCAAAATGCTCGCTTTTAACTGCTCCGGTGTCATTCGCTCACACCTCCCGGCAGCAGGGCTTCCAGCTCTGCCAGCACCTTGTCGATTTCCGCATTGAGGGTGGTTCGTCTTTCCTGATATTCCCGGATGGTGTCCATGGGGTCAAGGATTTCTTCTTCCTCATGGGGATAACCGCACAAGTCGATGTTGCAGCCCTGTTCGTTTAGCAGATACTCTGCGGTAAACTTCTGTGCTTTGAAGTTTTCGCCGTCCGGGATTTCCTTTCGGTCATTCCACCATGCCACACAATCATCAAAGTGCTTCAGCTCCATGGGCTTCGTCTTGGAGAAGTGCTTTCTGTCAGACGGAATATCCACACGATAAAACCAAGTCTCTGTGGTGGGCTTGGTGTTGTCAAAAAACAGCAGATTGGTAGTGATGGAAGTATAAGGGCTAAACACAGAGCCGGGCAGCCGGACAACCGTGTGCAGATTGAACTGGGAAATGAGCTTCTTCTTGATGTTTACCTTGGCGTTGTCCAGACCAAACAGAAAGCCGTCCGGCACGACAACAGCAGCCCTGCCGTTCTTCTTCAAACGGTAAAGGATAACCGACATAAAAAGGTCTGCGGTCTCGGAGCTTGCCAGATCGTCAGGGAAGAAACCTTGTATGGACTTGTCCTCATGCCCGCCGTAGGGTGGATTCATCAGGATCACATCGAACTTATCGTCGTCCGTGTAGTCCAGCAGATTGTGTTTCAGCGAGTTCATGTGGTAGATGTTTGGGACCTCAATATCATGCAGCAGCATATTGGTTACGCAGAGCAGATAGGGAAAGGGCTTTTTCTCAATTCCGTAAATGCTGTCATCAAGCTGCTTCTGAGCCGTAGTGTCCGTTACCTGCTTGGAGAGCTGTCCTAGCCAAGAGGTGATAAATCCACCGGTGCCGCAGGCGAAGTCTGCCATCTTTTCGCCCAACTGTGGCTTTATCATCAGTGCCATAAACTCGGTGACGGCTCTCGGCGTGTAGAATTCACCGGAGGAACCGGCGGATTGCAGCTCCCGCAAAATCTCCTCATAGACAAAACCAAAGGCATGGCTTTCCTTTACATCATCAAATTCGATCTCGTCAATGACATCAATGACCTGACGAAGATAAACGCCGTCTTTCATATAGTTGTTGGCATCCTCGAAGGTGGACTTGACGATGGCTTTCTTAATGGGAGTATCCGGCGTCACCTTGATCCCCTCATAGAGAACCGCATCACCATCTTTCACATCATTGCCTTTCAGCACCGGGAACAGAATGTTGTTGACGAAGTTCAGCAACTTGTCCCCAGTCATAGCATGACCGTTGCTGTCGGTTTTCGCCCAATTTCTCCATCTAAGGTCTTCTGGAATGATGGATTCGTAGGCGTCCTCGTTTAGTTCCCAATCATCTTCTTTTGCGTCATAGACTTTGAGAAAAAGCATCCATACCATCTGCTCAATTCTCTGGGCGTCACCGTTGATACCAGCGTCCATACGCATGATATCTCGAATTCTTTTTATAAAACCTGACTGCATCGCCATCGTTATCCTACCTCTACTTCTTCATAGATCCTTGCTTCAAGCTCTTTAACAGCGGCTTCGTATTGAGCCTTGCCGCCAAACAGCTTGACAATTTTTGCAGGCTTACCGTAATTGGCAAAATCCGCAAGGGAGAGAACCTTAATATCCTCAACCTCTGTGATCCCTTGGTTCATGTACTTATCCAGCAATATATCAAGAACGGCTTGTGCGTCGGCAGAATACTTGCTGAAAAAGTCTTTCTTTTTAACATTGTTAGCCCGTTCTTTTCGGGTCAGTGGCTTCTTGCCGTATGCCACATAACAGATGAAGTCGAAATCGTCCACATCTTTCATACCTTGGTCTGCTTTCAATGCTTTTAGATCAATGCCCATCGCCGTGAAAGATTCCTCAATCGTTTTCTTTTTGTCCGACGCTTTCCATTTGCTGATAAAATCGGACAGAGAAGCGTATTCCCCCTTGATGTTGGTTCTGGTGTAGTCGATAATGTCCTCCTGCCGGAGCAGCCTGCCGTTGGCATCATAAACAGAAACCGTTTTATTGATGATCTTTACTCTGCACCCGTCTTTATCAACGATAGGGGTCTCTACAGGGCCATTAGGAGGCTGCATACCTCCACCACCGCTATGTCCGCCGCCCTTTGGCTTGGAGCCACCATGCTGGAACCCCTCATCCTGTTCAACAGGGCCGTCCCAATCCGGGTCGGAAAACAGCCTTGTCACATTCCGAAAATCCATAACAACAAAATGTGTCTTGCCGTCTTTTTCTCTGATCCGGGTTCCTCGCCCGATAATCTGCTTGAAAGTGGTCATGCTCTCAACCGTCTTGTCAAGAACAATGAGCTTAGTCATCTTACAGTCTGCGCCGGTGGAAAGCAGTTCGGATGTTGTTGCAATAACGGGATATGGTTCGGATACAGAGATGAAATAGTCAAGTTTGGATTTGCCGTATACGTCTGAGCCGGTAATTCTTACGCAGTAGTCCGGATTCTCTTTGACCATATCCGAATTATAATTGATAAGGGCAATCCTCATGCGCTCTGCATGATCTTCGGAAGCGCAGAAGACGATGGTTTTCTGCATTCTGTCGGTGCTTTTCAGATATTCCGTAATCTCCCTGGCAACCTCATCAATGCGGTCTTGGAGAATGATGGTGTAATCGTAATCCCGGTTGTTGTAAATGCGGTCTTCAATGACATTGCCGAAAATATCGGTCTGCCCCCGGTATGGTCTCCAGCCGTCTCCGATGTTGGTTGTGATATTGATGACCTTAAACGGGGCAAGGAAGCCGTCCTCAATGCCCTGCTTTAAGCTGTAAATATAAACCGGCTCACCAAAGTAGTCGATATTAGATACCTTTTCACTTTCCTTCGGGGTGGCGGTCATTCCGATCTGGGTTGCCGAAGTAAAATACTCCAAAACTTTACGCCAGTTGCTATCTTCCTTGGCACTTCCTCGGTGACACTCATCCACGATGATAAGGTCAAAGTATTCTGGCGGAATCTGCCTGAAATGCTCCTCATCATTCTGTCCCACCATCTGATGGTAGAGGGCGAAGTTCACTTCATGAGAAGCAATCTTGTTCAGGCATTCTTTATCGGAGAAATCCACCTTATAGATGGTCTTTTCGAGCGGGGCGAAGTCCTGCAAAATACTTTGGTCAACCAGAATGTTTCGGTCTGCCAGATACAAAATTCTCTTTTTAAGGTCAGAGCGGAGCAGCCGGTAGACGATCTGAAAAGCTGTGTATGTCTTGCCGGTTCCGGTAGCCATGACAAGCAACAGCCTCTGCTGTCCTCTGGCGATTGCTTCAACGGTTCTGTTTACGGCGTTTCGCTGATAATATCTTGGAGGATAAGTGCTTTGAGAGGAATAGTAGGGCTGAGATACAATTTTCTTTTCCAGATCAGAAATGCCCTTACCGCCGTTCAATTCAGCATAATATCTCGCCACAAGCTCATCTTGGGTCGGAAACTTCTCTAATGCAATCTGCTGTTCCTGTCCAGTCAAGAAATCATGCTCATAGAAAGCATCGCCGTTTGACGAATATGCAAACGGCAAGTCCATCATCTGAGCGTATGTCATCGCTTGCTGCAATCCATGAGATACAGAGTGATTATTATCCTTTGCTTCCACAACGGCAATCGGCTTGCCATCGTTTAAATACAGCAAATAATCGGCATACTTGGGCTTGCTGCGAGCCACGATATTGCCTCTGATGTTGATGCGACCATCTGTGATTTTGGTCTCCATCGTGATATGACCTTTCCAACCTCTCTGAATGACCGGAGTAATATAATTCAATTTGATATCTTCTTCGGACATCTGCTTTTTGCCCAAGATAGCCATTATCCAAACCTCCTAATCATATCTTCGGTATCGGTCATTCTCTGATCGTTTCAAGAATATCCTCAATCCGGCAATCCATTACTTCACAAATGCGGAGAAGCACACCTGTTGTAATATTGTCTCCTTTGCCCAGCTTTGCAAGGGAAGCGGAGCTGATCCCTGCCTTTTCCTTCAAGTCGCTCTTTTTCATATTTTTGTCAATAAGCATTTTCCAGAGTTTGTTGTAGCTGATACGCATCATTGGAAGCCCTCCCAGCTAATTTCGTGAATATTTCTTATATTATAACACAAATCCGTAAATTCCTCCACTTGTTTAGCAAATTAAAGATTTGCAAAAACAAACTTTATTTTGCGTTTGCAAATCAAATATCTGTTCTTTTGACTCTCAATTAAGAAGTGATAGATTTAATCCAATAGAGACAATTAAAATTGTGTTCTGTTTTCCTGATAGCAAAAGAAGCGGCCACCGACTATTGAACAATCGGCGGTCGCTTCTGCAAACTCTGTTAACATGAGCTGTGCGAACTCTATCCCCAGAGCCTAAAGCTATGGTGGCAACCAAGAGTTAAAACACATATAATGCGCTTGAACGAAAATTTTTGTTTTTTCAGTTTCGACTACTTGAACTTTTATGCATTTGTAGTATAATAAAGCTAGAGGATAGCGGCGTTGACCAGCTATCGGTGGCGATGAAGCAGTGGACTGGTTCGGTATCAGCCGATTGTGGAGCCAGACCGTGGGTTGAGCGTAAACCACAAGCCGAATAGATTCGATGAATCGAAAGAAAACGCTTAATAGGAGCCTTGCCTTTCGGCAGGGCTTCTATTTTTTTGAGGGAAGGTGAAAAGATGCAGGACGAAAAGCAGGATATTCTGTACCGGGCGGCGGCGGTCTGGAAGGAACTGACGGGGTATCACTATCGGCTTACATACGGCTACAAGGGCGAACTGCACCAGATCAACCTGACCTTTGCGCCAGAGGACTTCCCTCATCTAGCGGGCTTTCATTACCTCAAAGACCTTGCGCTGCCTCGGTACAACCCGCGCAAAACGGTGGATATGATCCTGTCGGGCAAAATCACCCATGAAACCGTGCGGAAGGGTGCGCAGTACCGGGAACTAGTCGAGCCGCGTCTGATGGCGTTGGTGCGGCTGAAGGAAATTCTGGAACAGGACTTCGACCTGTTCTCCTATGTGCCGCGTTTTTATCCCTTCGTTACCAAAATCAAGGCAGACTATCTGATTTCCAGCCAAGGCGAACCGACTGCGTTCGTGTTCATCATCAAGGAATCCCCTTCCGGTGATGCCGTGTGCGATTTTTTGTGCTGCTCTGCCTTTGAGAAGGGTGACCGTGACTACCGCACGAACCAGCGTTCCAGAACTCTGCTCAAGAAGGAACGGGTACAGACCGAAACATCTAACACGGTGGTTCTGTACGACCGTTTGCCAAAGAATCTCGAATAACGAACGATGCCCACCAGCTTATGGCGAAAACCATAGGTCGGTGGGCATTGTGTTCTTTATGGGGTGCGCTTAATCTTCCAGCCTACTATGGTCACACCCCAGCGATAAATAATGCCCCATTTCCACTCTCAGTACCATCTGTGCATATTCCAAGGGCTTGTTGTACAACAGCCAGTCCAGTTCCGCCCGCTGAACCGGAGTGTTGCCGTATTCGTCCTCCACGGCGATGCAATCGATGGCAAGAGTGGTGCCATCCTCGAACCGGGCTTCCACCCGGTTGGTGTCCATGTTGTAGCGGCAGGAAAGCAGTTTCGTCATAGTCGTATCCTCCAAGACTTGATTTTTGGCGTGCGGTCACTCAAACCAATGCCGTCAAGTCGATGGGGGATAGGGTGATTTTATTTGTCGGAGAGTAAGTGCACGGTTTCTGCACGGATTTTGCACGGTTTCAAAACGTGCAGAGGGT
>OIDU01001115.1_pt1 | contig 9978 bp, 10 predicted proteins | sample 1581481 | NCBI WGS metagenome assembly OIDU01 (sample SAMEA3882519, study PRJEB24775) | human gut metagenome | biome: human-associated habitat; feature: intestine environment; material: feces | place: Netherlands | collected 2009/2010
AGCCGCTCACCCTTGCCCCTATGGAGCGGGCACTGGTGCCCACCGGCCTTGCCATCGAGCTGCCGGGTGCCCACAGCGTGGCACTGGTGTATGCCCGCAGCGGCCTTTCCATCAAGCACGGCCTGTGCATGGCCAATGGCGTGGGCGTGGTGGACAGCGACTACCGCGGCGAGCTGAAGGTGCCCATGGTCAATCTGGGCAGGGAGGCTTACACCATCCAGCCCGGTGAGCGTGTGGCGCAGCTGTGCATTGCACCGGTGTACACCGCCGCCTTTGTGCCCGCCGAAGAACTGGGCGATACCCAGCGCGGCGAGGGCGGCTTTGGCTCGACGGGTAAATAAGCTGGCAAGGATGTTGAAAAGAAAGATGAATCCTATGAATTTGATTTTAGCTTCCGGCAGCCCGCGCAGGCGGGAGCTGCTTTCCCTGTACACCACCGATTTCACCGTCTGTGTCAGCGATTTTGACGAGAGTACAGTACAGGCCGACACCCCTGCTCAGCTGGTGGAGCAGCTGGCCCGGGGCAAATGCCTTGCTGTTTCGGCCCAGCACCCGGGTGCGGTGGTCATCGGCTGCGACACCGTGGTGGATGTGAACGGTGAAGTGTTCGGCAAGCCCCACAGCACAGAGGACGCAAAGCGGATGCTGCGGGCCCTTTCCGGTGCTGCCCACGAGGTGCACACCGGTGTGTGCATTTCGGACGGGACCCGCACCGAAAGCTTTGTGGACAGCTGCCGCGTTACCTTTTTTCCGCTGAGCGGGGAGGAGATCGACTTTTACGCTTCCACTGCTGAACCCTACGACAAGGCCGGTGCCTACGCCATTCAGGGCCGTGCGGCCCTCTGGCTGGACCGCATCGAGGGCGACTACTACACGATCATGGGCCTGCCGGTGAGCCGCACCGTACAGCTGCTGGCACATTTTATGTGAGAAAACTGGAAAAAACGAAGAAAACTTGCGCAAACGCTTGAGAAATCATTGGCTTGCGGCTATAATAGAACCGTGTTATTCTGCGCAGGGCGGCGTAAAAAGTCCGCCGGACGCTCTGGATAGATTTCAATGGGAAGCAATAAGGAGAGAAATTACAATGGGCCTGTTTTCAAAAGATGTGGGTATCGATCTGGGTACCGCAAATACTCTGGTATATATGAAGGGCAAGGGCATCATCATGCGTGAGCCTTCGGTGGTGGCCGTGGACACCAAGACCGATGAGGTGCGCTGCGTGGGTGCCGAGGCAAAGGCTGTCATCGGCCGTACCCCCGGCAGCATCGTGGCGGTCCGCCCCCTGAAGGACGGCGTCATTGCCGATTTTGACATCACGGCCAATATGCTGGAGAACTTCCTCAAGAAGGCATGCGGCAACAGCATGTTCTCCCGCCCCCGCGTGGTCATCTGCATCCCGTCGGGCGTCACCGAGGTGGAGCGCCGCGCGGTGCGCGAAGCGACCCTCAAGGCCGGTGCCCGTCAGGTGTCCGTCATTGAAGAGCCCATGGCTGCTGCTATCGGTGCGGGCCTGCCCATCAGCGAGCCTACCGGCAGCATGATCGTGGACATCGGCGGCGGTACGGCTGAGATCGCTGTCATTTCTCTGGGCGGCATCGTGGCCTCCCGCAGCGTGCGCATGGCCGGTGATATGTTCGATCAGGCCATCATTGCCTTCATCAAGCGCAAATACAACCTGCTCATTGGTGAGCGCACCGCAGAGCAGATCAAGATCGAGATCGGCTCTGCCTATGTGCTGGACCCTGAAATGACCATGGAGATCAAGGGCCGCAATCTGGTGGACGGCCTGCCCAAAAACATCGTGGTCCACTCGGAGGATGTGCGCGAGGCACTGCTGGAGTGTCTGGTCAAGATCACCAGCGCCATCAAGGAAACGCTGGAGCGCACCCCGCCGGAGCTGAGCGCGGATATCATCGACCGCGGCATCACCCTGACCGGCGGCGGCGCACTGCTGCGGGGTCTGGATCAGCTGATCCAGAGCGAGACCGGCATCGACGTGCACATTGCGGAAGATCCGCTGGACTGCGTGGCCAAGGGTGCCGGTGCGGTTCTGGATCACGTGGACGTCCTGCATGATGTGCTGGACACCGACGGCGGACACATGTAACACGGGCCGCAGCCCGTACTTGCGGAAAAAGCTCTTTTGCGCAGCGCCTGCGCTGATTTCCGCGGCAAACAATGTTCCTTGCGCGGATGGCAGAGCTGTCCGCGCTTTTATTATGGCAGGAGCCCGAACAGGAGGACACCCCCTTGAAGGATTTTTTTGACACATGGAAATTTAAGATACTGGTGGCGGTGGCGGTGTTTCTGGTGGGAATCATGGCCTATGCCGGCGCCAATGGCCGGCTGACTGCCGCCCCGCAGGAGCTGCTGAGCGTGGTGCTTACGCCGTTTCAGAAGGTGACTTCGGCCCTGAGCGGCGGCATCGGTTCGGTGTGGGAAAAATACACCAGCATCGATGATGTGATGGCCCAGAACGAACAGCTGGAAGCCGAGAACGCTGAACTGCGCCAGCAGATGGTGGACTACGACCGCATCAAGGCAGAGAACGAAGCCTACAAGGCGCTGACCCGCATTCAGGATACCAACAGCGAGGCCAGTTATGTTTCCGGCTTTGTGATCGGCCGCGACCCGCTGGATGAGTTTGGCGGCTTTACGCTGGACTGCGGCACCGTGAACGGTGTGGCCGTGAGCGATGCCGTGATCAGCGATAAGGGCTACCTTGTGGGCGTCGTGGTGGAGACAGATACCACCAGCTGCAAGGTGATGACCGTCCTGCATCCCAGCTTCAACGCAGCGGGCGTTGTGTCCCGCACGCGGGAAAACGGCATCCTCACCGGCAGCACCGACTACGCCGGTGACGGCCTGTGCGTGCTCACCAATCTGGAGCGCGCCGCCGAAACTCAAATGGGCGATCAGGTCATCACCACCGGCCTTGGCGGCGTATTCCCGCCGGATGTGCTGGTGGGCGTGGTGCAGAAGGTGGAGCCGGAAGTCAGCGGCAAATCCTCGGTGGCGGTCATCCGCCCGGGCGCAGACCCGCGCACCGTCAAGCATGTTTTTGTCATCACCGATTATTAAGGAGGCACCGGTATGGAATCACGCCGTATGCGCAGCCGCAGTCAGGCGTTGAAATGGGCCTGCTACGCGGCAGCGCTGTTTGTGTGCGCAGCATTGCAGACCACGCCCGGCCTGTTCCGGCTGGGGCAGGCAAAACCGCTTTTCATCCTGCCGCTCTGCCTTGCGGTGGCGGTGTACGAGGGCGAGTTTGCCGGGGCGCTGTTCGGCGCGGTAGGAGGCCTTTTGTGGGATTACACCGCCGGGCGCACGGTGGGAATGCTGGCGCTGGAACTGCTTTTGCTCTGCTTTGCGCTTTCGGTGCTGGTGCAGGTGTATCTGCAGGGCAGCACATGGAACTTTGCGCTCATCGGCACTGGCACGGCCCTTGTGGTGCTCTCGCTGGACTGGCTGTTTTTTTACTATATGCCGGGTTACAGCTGGGCGCTGAGCCGCTGGCTCACCTTTGTGCTGCCCTCGGCAGTGATGACGCTGGTGCCGTCGCTGGTGCTGTTCAGTCTGGTGCGGCGCATTTATAACGAGTTCAAAATCGACAACGGCGTGATCTGAACCGCCGGAGGAAACGCGGATGAACCAAAACGAACGAAAAACCGTCTTGCACCGGATGCTCCTGCTCATCGCAGTGGCCTGTGTTATCATGGGCTTGTATGCGATGCGGCTGATCTTTCTGCAGCTGGTCAACGGCGACGATTTCAAAGCCAAGGCGACCAACACCACCGACTATAATTTCACGGTCACTGCGGCCCGCGGCGACATCGTGGACAGCGCCGGGCGGCGCATTGCCACCACGGCCACCAGCTATAATGTGGTGCTCAACAAGCTGCTGATGGGGGACCGCGATCTGGACGCCATGCTGCAGCAGATCGTGGAGCTGCTGCGGGAAAACGGCGAGAGCTGGAATGATACCCTGCTCATCGGCCAGCCGGACGCAGCAGGCCGCTATGCCTTTACAGACGATGATTCTTCTGCCAGCGATCAGAAGCAGCTGGCGGATATGAAGGAGACCCTTGGCCTGCAGCAGTATGCCACCGCCAACGATGTGATGGAAATGCTGGTGGAAAAGAACGAGCTGCAGGGCTTCTCGCTGGAATGGCAGCGGGTGCTGGCCGGCATCCACTACGAGATGGACCGGCAGGCTTTTTCCAATGTGAACAACTTTGTCATGGCAGAAAACGTCAGCGCGGCAACGGTGGCCACTATCAAGGAGCACAGCCTGCAGCTGCCCGGCGTGGAGATCGTGGAGACCAGCACCCGCAGCTATGAGCAGGGCACGGTGCTGCCCCATGTGCTGGGCCGGGTGGGCAAGATCACCGCTGAAAAGTGGAAGGTGACCGATTCAAATGGTCAGGTGACCTATCCGCTGCGGGAAAAAGGCTATAATATGAACGATGTTCTGGGCATTTCCGGCCTGGAATCCGTTTATGAGGACGAGCTGCGCGGCAAGGATGGCGTGGAGACGATCACCCGCAACTCGGACGGCGTGATCGTGGATACCCGCCTGACCACAGTGCAGGAGCCGGGCCACACGGTGCAGCTGACCATCGACAGCAACTTCCAGCGCGCTGTGGACAAGGCACTGGCAGAGAACATCGACATGATCAACCGCGTGTACAACACTGGCACCATGAAAGCTGCCGCCGGTGCGGTGGTGGTGCTGGATGTGAAGGACGGCAGCGTGATGGCAGCGTCCAATTACCCCAGCTATGACCAGAACCTGTATGCGTCCAACTACAGTGAGTACAGCTCCGACCCGAGCCTGCCGCTGTTCAACCGCGCATTGCAGGGCCTGTATACGCCGGGCTCCACCTTCAAGCCCGCCGTGGCGGTGGCTGCGCTGGACAGCGGCCTCATCAATCAGTATTCTACCGTATACTGCAACGGCGTGTACAACTACTTTAAGGACTATCATCCCCGCTGCACCCGCCACGGCCACAGCGGCAACATCGATGTGATCACAGCCATCAAGTGGAGCTGCAACGTCTTCTTCTATGATGTGGGCCGCCGCCTGACCAGTGACGTCTACGACGCCTATGCCTACAAGCTGGGTCTGGCTCAGCGCACCGGCGTGGAGGTGAGCGAGAGCCTGGGCCGTCTGACCACCAAGAACGACAGCAACTACAACACCTCGCTGGACATTCAGGCGGCCATCGGTCAGGGCAATACGGTGGTCACCCCCATTCAGCTGGCCACTTATGCGGCTACGCTGGCCAACAACGGTGTGCGCTACCGCACCCACTTCGTCAAGGCCATCCTCGACACCAACACCGGCAAAGTCCTGCAGGAGACCCAGCCCGAGGTGATGGACGTCATCGAGGACCGGGGCGACACCTTCGACCTCGTGCGGCAGGGAATGATCGGCGTGTCGGAGACGGTGTCGGGCCTGAAGAACTACCCCGTCACCATCGCCTGCAAGTCCGGCACCCCTCAGCGCAGCGAGACGTACTACGTCGGCAGCACCCGCAAGCACTACACCAACACCATGATGGTGGCCTACGGCCCGGCCGAGGACGCTGAGATCGCCCTCGGCATCGTCATCGAGTACGGCGGCGGCGGTGCCCGCGCGGGCAACCTCGTGGCCGACATCTTCGACGCCTACTACGCCATGAAGGACGGCAGCCTGACGCTGGACGAGACGGGGGCAGGCGAGACGGCTGACACGACAGCCGACGGGCAGGATGCCGTGCCGGAGACTGTGGAAAACAACGACGCCCTTGCAGACGACACCGCTCCCGCAGAGCAGCCCGCCGTCTGAGCGATGGTGCGTAGATTTGGCAGAAATCTATGAAAAATTGGAACTTTTGCCCGAAAAACAGTTGTAAAAAGACGGAAACTGTGATACTATGATATGTGCAAGATGATTGCCCCGGACAGGGGCGTGGGAAAAGGAGAGGTTGACCGATGACGATTGCACTGATTGCGCATGACTCCAAAAAAGAGCTGATGGTTCAGTTCTGTACGGCGTATTGCCGGATTTTGAGCCAGCATAAATTGGTGGCTACGGGCACCACCGGCAAGCTGATCTCTGAGGCAACGGGTCTGCAGATCCAGCGCTTTCTGGCAGGTGTTCAGGGCGGTGATCAGCAGATCGCATCCCGCATTGCCTGCAATGAGGTCGATCTGCTCCTGTTCTTCCGCGATCCGATCAACGCAAAGCCCAGCGAGCCCAACGAGATGACCCTGCTGCGCCTGTGTGATGTGCATAACATCCCGCTGGCCACCAACATCGCCACCGCGGAGGTGCTCATCCACGGTCTGGAGCGTGGAGATCTGGATTGGCGGGATATCGTCCACCCGCAGAACTAAAAACTGGAATAAAACACAAGCCCCCGCATGTTGGCCGGAAAACCAGCGTGCGGGGGCTTTTTTGCATCCCTGTGATGTTACAGGAATGTGACGGTTTCGGACAGAGGCTTGCGGGAGCTGTGGTTGGGCAGGGGGCCTGCACCCTCGGCAGCGTGGCCCAGATCAAGGAGCATCACGATCTCCTCGTTTTCGGGCAGACCCAGCGCTTTTGCCAGCTTGTCCGGGTCAAAAAAGTTGACCCAGCAGCTGTCCACACCGGCATTGGCAGCGCCCAGCAGCAGGTGGGTGGCCACGATGGCGGCATCCTCCATGCCGGAATTCATCCGCTCGCCGGGGTAAGTAAAGGTGTGGTTCTTGTCATAGGCGACCACCAGACAAACGGGGGCACCGTAGCGGCAGGGAGTGGCAGCATCGATCTTTGCCAGCCCTTCTTCGGACTGAACGACGTAGATGCGCTGTTCCTGGGTGTTCTTGGCGGTGGGTGCCAGCCGACCGGCCTCCAGAATGGTGTGGAGTGCTGCAGCGTCTACCTTGCCTGCACCAAAATTTTTGCAGGAATACCGCTGTGCAATAAGCTGAGTGAATTCCATAACGATCTCCTCCTGACTTGGATTGAACGGAACAGAGCGCCGCATACGGGTGCTCTGTTATGCTGATTATACCACACTGCGCCGGTGGTGCAACCCTTAAAAGAGGTCCAACATGTTGTCCAGATAGATCGCCTCCCGGACGTGGATCTGATACTCTGGCCGGGTCAGATAATAGAGCAGAAACTCCAGCACCAGCGCGCTGCCCAGCCCGCGCCCTTCCAGCTTGAAATTGGAAAAGCCCAACGGCAGATAGCGCTCCCGGATGTCCGCAGTGCCGATGAACCCGGGGTTTTCCATCGCCTTGGAAAAGCGGTAGCCCTCCTGCGCGCCGGGGGCGGTGCACCGATGTTCGCAGACCTCCCCCAGATTTTTGCGGCTGACGGCTTCGTAGCAGCGCCTGCGCTCGGTGCAGCCGAACCAGCAGCACTCGTTGCAGAGAAATTCTACCTTGTCCTTTTCGGGCTGGGAGAGCGTATCCAGGGCATCGAAGGCCTTGTTCAGCCGGAAGTCCGGCACGACATACCGGAACTCCGGCCGCCGGACCTCTGCCTGAAACGCCTGAGGATCCGTCAGGACCTTGGTGGTGGAGGATACGAGATAAAGCTCCGGGTAATGCTGCTGCAGGTAGTTCAAAAGCAGCTCGGAGTGAACGATGACCCCATTCTGCACAGTGCCCCGCTGGGCAAACTGCTGACACACTGCGTTGCATTTCCGGTCTGAGAGGTGCTCCGGGCGGAGCAGGGAATTGCTGAATGTGAGCCGGGCAGAGATGCCGTATTCCTGGGTCAGGGCCAGAACTTCGGCGGGGGAGTGCTCCCCGGCCTCCACGCGGCCCCCGCCCCAGATGCAATCCGGCGGCGCGCCGTAGATGGAGCCGATCTCGCACCAGTCATAAAAATATTCCCGGTGCTCCCGGAACAGGGGCAGGAACAGGCGGTAGAGCTCGTAGAACTCGAAGAGCCCGGGCAGGTGATAGCAGGCGGTATGTTTCATTCTCAGATTTCCTCGGTGTCAGAAGGTGCAGCGGAGATATCCCGGTAAAAGATCGCCCAGGCCGCTTCCTCGTAGGGGTGCAGAAAGAAGAAGCCGGCGCTCAGCGGGATGGACAGCAGGATCAGCAGAACAAGGACCGTATCCGCCGAGCGGGTGAAGGCAAAGACGAGAGAGAAACCAATCAGCATGGGCAGGGTGCAGAGCAGCTCCCAGCCCAGAAAGCTGAGATCGAGGCAGAACAGCCGCCACTTGTTGCCGTCCATGATGCGCCGGGATTCAGTGATGGCTTCGTTGGCCGTCAGGCCGGGGTGCTCGGCCATGATATAGGGGGTCATGGCATAGCTGTAGGCTTTTACCACGCCGGGGATGAACAGCAGCAGCGACCAGAGCGCCACATAAAGCCCCTGCAGGAAATTCATGCAGAAGCCGTCCCACAGGCGGTGCTTCTGGGAAGCGAGGTCGGAGAGGGCAGCGTCCCTGCCGTCTGCAAGGTTCAGGTTGAACCGGGCGTAGCCCAGCCGCACCGCACCGCCCACGATGACGGTGAACACTGCCCAGGCAAGGATGCAGATCACGAGAACCGCCAGCACGCCGCCGCTGCCGGTGGAAAGCAGCCCGGCAAACCCCGGGGTGTCGCCGTTGGCGTTCTGGCTCATGTTGGAGATGACCCTGTCTGAGCTGCTCACAATGTTGGCTCCCAGCAAACTGGCGATCAGTCCGGCCAGAACAGCTGTCTTCCATCTGCCGCGCAGGGCATCCAGCGCAAGGGCACGATAATCAGCAGAAAATTTCATAGAGCTTTCCTCCTGTCTGTAATGGAGATCTTTCGTTGAAAAACGGCAGCTGCCGTTTTATACAGGATACGTTTCAGCCTGCACAAAAATTGCAGCCGGGACTTCTTTTGCAAAGGCTCATCCCCGGGCATCCTGCCGGGTGGTGCTGAAATATTCCTTGGGGGTCATACCGTACTCCTTTTTAAAGGCGCGGAAAAAGTGGTTGTAGCCCCCGAAACCGCTGGTCTTGTACACCTCGGTGATGGGCAGGCCCTGCTCAATGAGGGTGCAGCAGCGGTCCAGCCGGGCCTTTACGATGTAGCGGTGCACGGTCTGGCCGGTCTGGCGTTTGAATTCCCGGGCAATGTGCTCCCGGGAGACGAAAAACTCCTTTTCCAGGCGCTCCAGCGTCAGTTCCTCGGTGAGGTGCGACTGAATGAAGAGGAAAACCTCATCCAGCATCAGGTGGTGGCGGCTGACCGAAGCGGTGTGGAATTCGGCATGGATGCAGGCACGCAGTGCCAGTACCACGAACATCTGCAGGATGCCGTGCTCGAACGCCGCCGCGCCGAACTGGCTGCTCTCCTGGGGGAGCACCAGCAGCTTCCGGGCAAGATTTTTCAGCAGCATATAGATCTGGCTGTCCGGCCGGACAGCCACCTGCCGGAAGGGCACCACGTTGAAGCTTTTTTCAAAGTCGGTGTCCTCATCCGACAACTGCGCCAGCATCTGGGGAGACAACTGCACCCGGATGATCTCCAGCGGGCCGTAGGCTCCGGCATATTCCAGTCTGCCGCCCTGCCCGGGCTTGAGGATGATCAGATTCTGCTGCTGGGCGGGCAGCACCACCTCGCTGCACCGGAACACACCGCTGCCCCGTATGACCAGAAACAGGTCATAATACGCGCCGGAAAAGAATTCCCGAACAGTGCTTTGTTCAAAAAGATAACGTTTGGCTGTATAATTCACCAAAATTCCCTCCGTGGAACTGTCAGATGCGACAGTTTGTTGTACACAACTGAAAAGTACAACTGTCATAATTGCATAATACATCAATTTGCGATAGTTTTCAATCATTTTTTGGATATGCTTTGACGCAAAATTAACGTATAATGCAATTGAAGAGAAGAGGCTTGTGTGAAAAGCCTCGTGGTTTCATCTGTTTTTTAAGGAGGATAAAACGCAATGGACCAGAAAAAGACCGTTCGGCCCTTCTCCATGAAGGACAAGATCGGCTA